>Ga0099798_10707_pt1 | contig 10606 bp, 11 predicted proteins | sample Uncmet_Sort29A_1_FD_89870 | JGI IMG/M metagenome (GOLD analysis project Ga0099798, IMG submission 89870) | Marine eukaryotic communities from CALCOFI LINE 67, Pacific Ocean - CN13ID_Sort29A_1 | ecosystem: Environmental > Aquatic > Marine > Oceanic | place: Pacific Ocean: Monterey Bay | collected... | reverse complement strand
ATTTCTGATTGTCATCTAGATATTATCAAAATTTTGATTTTGAAATGAAATGCAATTCAAGTTAGAATCATTATGAAAGTCACGATACCCACCCATCAATGATTTCCGTCACCACCGAAAAATCCACCAAATGAATAATTAACATTAATATCCCTCTCACGGGCAAAAAATCCAGCAAGTGAATCAGCTGAATATTCAGATGCATCCACAGATCGTCTCCGCCCATCTCCAATTTTTTATTGTCAATAACACGGCGAAAAGTCAACTTCGTGACATCGTTTTCACCGACTTTCGCGTCAAGTTCATCCAGAACGCCATCATCTTTGAGAAGTAATCGGAGAATAGACGGAAACGCCTCAGTGTGCGTCCATTCGTGGGGTGTGAGGAGAGATTTCAACTTCGGAATCTTATTCTCGTCCATGGGGAAGAAATTCGTACCCACCTGGGGTTTTTTGTTTCGGAATCTTATTCTCGTCCATGGGGAAGAAGTTGGTTCCAACCTGGTGTTTTGGGGAAGAAGTTGGTGCCAACCTGGTGGTATTTTTATGATTTTTCAAGGGAGGTTTGTTTGCGTTGATGGGGAAGAAGTTGGTATCGACCGGGAGGGAAGATTCAAGTAAATTGAACTCATCGTAGTGCGGCATAATCAATGCGGAAATGTTTTGGAATCAAATTAATAATAAGGTCCTTACCCCAAGAATGCTATGCAAAAACAGGATCTTCGGAGAAACTTTCGGATAATGCACCGCGCTGAAGTCGCGGCAGAAGTAGAGGTGATCTGGGGAAGATATTAGATTTCTATTCCGTGTGGCGTATCACATAGCACTAGTTCAGTTACAGTAGACCGGATTGTAACTAGGGTTACTTTGAGTTTTGACACTGCGCCCGGGTCGATTCAATGCTTTTGCGGTTTCGTTCGAGAAAAAGCGCCGTTGGCGGAGGGGCGGTTTCGCTGAGCGCGCCGCGCAGCTCTGGTAAGTTGTCAGGGGATGCGCGTGTGCCCGCGCGGGCGGGCCACCCCGACCCCGCAGCAGTCGGGCCGGAACCTGAATGTTCTCGCGTTCGCTAACTTTTTCGCTCGGGCCGGAACCTGAATGTTCTCGCGTCCTTGCAAATCCAAGAAGGTGGCGACCCGTCTACCCGTCGTCCTCTTTGCCGACGCCACGCCAGCTCGGACGAGCCTGGAGCAGGTCTCCTATGGAGCAGATCGGATTCCGGAGACGAAGGAGCTAGGTCATCGTAGTCATTTATCTGTCCAATGCCTTGGCGCACGTCGGTTTCGATGTAAATGTCGGTCGTCTCTCCGGTCCCGCAGTAGTACACGCCGACTACAAATCCTAAGATTGCTCCGACCGTGCGAAGCTGGAGTTGCCGCGAAACTGCGCTGGGGTCTGCGTGCCTGTATCATCGGGCGCATCACACCATTGAAGCCTCTGTGCACTCGGATGAAGCTCTGTGCTCTCGGATATCAAATATCGAATCAGAAGTGTCCAATCAAAACTCTCAAACCCGAGCATATTTAGTATGATATTCATAATTCCTTTGATAGGCATCCTTTTCCCCTACCCACAAAGCTCCCATCAGCATGTATTCCTTACCCATAAACGATCCATCCGCATGTTCCACCTTCAAATTGCTTACCCATAAAGCTCCCATCCGCATGTTCCATCTTAAAATTGCTTACCCATAAAGCTCCCATCCGCATGTTCCATTTTGAAGTTGCATTCGAAGTTCATGAAGTGAAACAACGGCGTGTACTCAGAAAGGGTCTTCAAGATGTTGGCCTTGGATGGGGAGAGCATATAGGAGTACCTTGGTTTTTTTCGGAGGAAAATGTTTTTGTCGGCGGGGCAGGTCCGACATTTCCGAATGGAGATGATTTTGTGAGTATTGACAGATTCGATAATTTCAATTTCAGAAGTACTCAGAATTTCAGTGATTTCACGATTAAGGGGAATTTACCATGGACTGTAGTGATTCTCACTCATTACCATCGACTATAGTGATTCTCACTCCCTGAATGGAGATGTTTTTGTGAATTTAAAACAGATTCGATTTCAGAAGCATTCAGAAATTCACGATCAAGTATTCAGAATTTCACGATTGGGGATTGCCATTAGGGATTTCAGAAGGATTCAAAACCCTCACTCATTCCCCCCCTCCTTCTCCTCCACATTCTCCCGATAAGCAGTCTCAATCGCCTTCAACCTCTTCTCCTGCCAGTACTGGATATTTCCGATTTTCGTCTTCATAAACGCAGGAGCAATCGGACCAGGGAGATTGCCGAAAACAGTTTTTTTGAGATCGAAATCCGGGTTATTGGCTAGAGAAACATATCCGACGTGATCGATTGGTCCTGCATTCGAAAGAGCGGCTCTGCGTTGAGGGTCGTGGACGCAGGGGTCGACCGGACCACAATCCTGTTTCATCATCATGATTTTCTGCTGGATTTCGGCCTCGGGGCCGGCGGGTTGGGTGGCGACGGCGGCCATCTTGGAGTTCTAGTAGTGTACTTGAACTCGATGCTAAATTACGTCTCAATTATCCTAGCTAGTACAACTGGCAAAAATACCGGATGCTGTTAGGAGTCGAATCGTCCTATCGCTGATTTGTAGATGATGAAGTATGTAATTTTCGATCCTCATTATTTAATGACATGTTAAACCTACCCAATTCGGATTCCTGCGATGATTGTTTCGGCATCACATAAACACTGATAGCAACAACCAGATTGACTGATCGATTGACATTCAAAACCGCTTCGAAGCAACTCCAAACGCGTGTAATATCCAGGTCTATACAACAAGATTAATATCATCCAAAACATCCTAATTGGCAGTTTTTGTCTCGAGATGGAATTCGATTCCAATAGTTTGCAAACGTCCGAAATTGTGCGCCAAGCCGGCCTGATCATCCCGAGCACCGCAACGATTGCACTAGTGATTAGATTCACTGCTAAATTACGTTCTTTTTTATTGGCGCTTCGAGATAGGAGAACAGGCAAGCTGATCAGACAGTACTTAATTCGCAAAAACGTTAGCGTCGATAGCATAATGTGCAAATGATACCAAACAGGTTTATCAGATCCATCTTGGTAAGTGATTACCCTCAAATCAGGACGTACCCTTCTTTGCTGTTGCAGAATCTCATCACACGTATCTGTACATTAGAATATCTCACGATTCGGGCCAAGCATGGCCCAGTTCCCTGTCCTTCAAATTCATCCCACTATATTTCCTCATTAAGCATCCCCAAATAATCTCATGACTCCACTTTATAATACTTTAACTTACTCTTCCATCCCCATTCCTTCCTCCTCCTCCTCATCCCTCGAACTCGCCGCCAACATGCGCAATTTCGCACGCAGATCACTCTCGAGTGCCTTATCCAGGACCTGTTTCTCTCCAGAATTCCTTATCGCAAACGTTGGTAGACACCCACTGCCAACAGAAAGTATTGAGGTGTTATTCTTAGAGATAGGAGATGAAAGTGGATTTGTGGAGAGGGGGTTGGAATCGGAGTTAAGGATGGCAGAGCGCATTGCTTTGAGTTTGGAAAGAGTTTCAGAGGAGACGTTTTGTGGGGACATTTGGAGACTGCTGCTCAGCGGAGGTTCTTGCTGGTTTTGCTGCTGAGCCTTCGCATTCTCCGAACTCACAATTTGAGGAGAATCCGTATTGACTTCCATATTCAAATCGCCAGTATTACTATCGCCTGCTCCTGTGACATCCTCAACATCTCCCACCGTCGACATCAAGTCAACACACACCTGATCCCCTTCTTCCTCGAGACTTCCCCTCAAAACTTCTGCTCCCCGAGCACTGTTCACAGTTTCTACTTCTCCTCGTCTTTCTAAGCCTACTTGCTCTAGAAACTGCTGGTGACGTTGGACACCTGACGCACTTTGCAGGTGTTCGGCGTGTTCCCTCAGCATTTTTTCTCTTTCCTCTCGCATCATCCTCTCCATCATCATTCGCTCCTCCGCACTCAAACCTCCTAGACCTAATTCCATCGGAGAATTCTCCATGTCATTTGCGTCATTTGGAAGCAAATCGGGCGAGTCCCACTTATCCGACGCGCTTCCATAGCCGCCGTGTCCGTAGCTTGATTTATCCGAATACGGTTCTATCGTAGGGACATCGGGAGTTGTTTCACCACCAGAGAGAGAACTACTCCCAGCGCCATAATAGTTGTTGAACGATCCTAATGTCGAGTCCCCGATAATCTGTTGATTCAAATTCGTGATGTCATGGCGGTTGAGCTCGTTATGGATCTCATTTTCGTGTTTCTCGATAGATGAAATGAGGTCGGAATCGTTGTTATAGCTGTTGTAACCTGGGCGATGGCGGTCACTATTTCGAGAAAGTTGGCGATTGATTTTGTGTTGATTCTGGTCGGGTGAATCGAAGTTGGGCTCGTCATTCTGGGTCGCAATTCTTGTAGGATCGGATTCGGGATCATTGCCTAAAGAATCACTCAAAAGCGGATTCTGGTTGGAATTGCGCAGACTGGAATTCGAATTCCTCAAACTCGATCCCCCATGCCGAATCCCTCCAGAACTTCCACCACTTCCTCCACTGCCACTCCCGCTCCCACTCAAAATCCCACTACTAATCCCACTACTCATTCCCAAACCGTGTTGATCTATGTCAACAACTTTCATATCGTCAATCGTGATCATATCTTGACTGTTCATGGAAGAAAGACCTTCAATCCCAAGTTCTGAACCGTCCCCATTCAACCCACTCCGGAGATGCTGCATCTGATTAGAATTATCGACATTGTTGTAGCGCGAAAGCTCACTGCCTTGTCTTGCTCCATCAAGCAAGCCACTTCCAGAACCGCAACCGCTGTCGTCATCAGTGTGATTTTCAGTGCCCGATTTCTCCTTTTGTCCGAGCGACTGCGTGCTCCCCAGAGCCCAACTCCTAATTTCTTTCAATCTGAGTTTAGCATTACTGCCAAACGAATCCGAGCTGCATGAGATTTCGTCATTCCGGGAACCGCTGCGGTTGTGATTGAGGCTGTTCTCACGACTTCTTATGGACATCGAATTCGGCAGATCAGGACTCGACTGATGACAACAGTTAACCAGATCAGGATCAAGGTCGGGTGACACATAGCGGTTATCATCCAAATTATGATTCAAATGATTCATATTCATCCGATTCGCCAAATTTCCACTCCCACACCTATCGTCATCATCATACTCAGAGCATGTCTGAGACCCCTCCATCACAGTACTATTGTTCGACGTCAATTCATATTCACCTGGGATCTTATTGGGTATTTTCTTCTTGACTACTCTTTCTACACTGATCTGCTTTTGATTTACCGCTTCCATCATCCTCTCTTGCTCCATCATCCGTTCTTGTTCTCGCAATCTGTCTTCGATTTCCCGTTCCTCTCGATGTTTTTGTCGTTTACTCGGCCGCGCAGGACTCGGAATCTCCCTCAAAGGATGATCAATGGAACACGATCGAAGACTTCTTGCCAAAGCTAAATCTTCTGCACTAGCGTAGATGATGTTGGGATTAGTACGAGAATTGTCATTTACATTGATTGGGGAATCCCCAGAGTCGCCGTTATTCGTGTTATCTTCATTCCTACTATCTGATTCTTCCCTATTGTCTTCTGCATTCATCTTATTAATCTCATCCATCATCAATCGGTGATCCCTATCCATTTGAGAACTTGTACAACTACCCGCTACATCTGCATCAGCAAGGCTAACTTGAACTTCTTCTTGAACTTCTTCTTCTGAATCTTCTTCTTCTTCCTCTTCTTCACTGGAATCCTTCCCCAATTCCAATTGCTCGCCTAATCTCTCGCATAATTCGTCTTGGGCGATTCGTTCTAATCTTTCGTGCATTTCCCGCTCCGCTTCCTCCATCAATTCTCTTTCTCTTTCGTCGAAACTACCCTCAAAACTCACTCCTGATTGGATTCGAGAACCGGGGTAATGGGTTGTCATCATGGAGCGGGGCTCGTCGACGGGGGCATCATTGGCATCGACATCACCCTCAGCATTCTCATCGTCTCCTCCCAAATTTACATCACCCCTTTCACTATTTCCTCCTCGTATCAGTCCCCCCAGTCCTCCACCCATTAGCATCTGTTCAACTCTCTCCCTTGCCATCCTTTCTCGAGCTAACATTTCAACCTGTTTCAATTGCTCAGCTGCAAGATGTTCTGCTTGTTTGAGTTGCTCGGCGGCAGCACGTTGTTGGGCTAGGTTTTGCTCCATCGCGATATGTTCGATTTCTGCTACTCTTTGTGCGTCTGGGATGTGGGAAGAGGAAGGTTGAGCTCCATTTCCCATTTGATCCCCTCCCGTCTGGTTCCCTCCCATTTGATTCACCTGAGACGACGATGCAGCCCCATCAGATTCAGTATTTGCCTGTTTCTCCTTCTCCCTCTCCCTAATCAATCCCATGACGCAATCAGTGCGATCCAATCTACTATTCAGACTTTTCATACTAGTTTGAACTTGCTTAAACTGACCCATCACATGCCTTAATTGTCCGAGAATTTGAGCGTTTTCGGATTCATTCTCGCAAATTGCATTCTCACCCGCTGCATAACACCAATTGTTATAATCGATTTGGAGGTTGTTTTGATAGGCGAGCGGATTGGTGGAGTTAGGCTTCCTTTTGGAAGCCGGCGCGGAAGGGTTTGGAGTTTGTCGTTGAGGTTGTTGTGCCTGAGTCTTTGTTGCAGCTTGCGGACGTTTGGTTTGATTCACTTGGCGGTTTACTGCTGGCCGCTTATCTGCAGGTGACGCTGATACTGGCGTAACTGCGCGTTTAGCCGGACCTTTCGCGTTCACAGCTCCCCTCAAATTACTAATGTTACTTCTCGCCGTCGAGCTCAAGGACGACCCACCAGTCCTAGAACCAGCAGTGCCCGGAGTTGGAACCCTCCTTCCCGCAGATCCGCCACTGATGTTTCTTTTGCCAGTACTACCGAATTGCTTCCCCCCACTCCCAACAAATCCACCACTACCCCCTGAACCCACCCCCGGACTCCCACTAACCACCCCCGCTTTCGGAATCGCTCTCCCTGATTTCTGATTTGCAACACCCTTAAAGGAATTATATTGCCCCAAAACTCCCTTACTAGCATAAACCTCACGCAGCTTCTTGGCATCCTCTATCGCTGCCAAACTCTCCGCAGATAATCCCGTCAAACTGGTCCCATCCGCTGTCAGCCGATTACTGAATTTCTTAGCCGAAGCGGATTTTATGTTATTCAACGATTTTTTGTGATTTGAGAGAACCGAAGAAGTTGGGATGGAAGTTATGGGTTTCTTCTTGCTTCCACTACCTCCAAGTGTCCCAGAAATCGATGAGGTAGGAGAACTAGCCGCAGTCAAACTACTGGTAATCCCGGAAATTGAATTTGACATTGGGCTTCCACAAATATTTCCGGATTTGGGAGAAGCCATCGAAGTATCAGTTGTTGTTGTATTGGCATTCCGAGCAACTGCGAAGACTTTCGTAGGCGGAACCGGAGGCAGGATGACTTCGCGGGACTTGCCGTAGCTGAGGAAGCAATCATTTGCGGATTTGGGATGGTTAAGTCATATTGGTGCGGGAAAATCAAATGAATTGAAATTGAAACTCAAATTGAATTGGAATCATATGGACAAAAATCATACAAAAATCCTCTTCCTCCGAGTCCTTACGACGTCGCATAACCGTTTACATCGCCTAGCATGATGGATTGCTCGTCGGCACAAATAGCGGTGATCGTAGCGCTTTTTTGTTCTTCCAGGACTTTGCCTGGTGGGGTTTATGGAATGAGAATTTGAAGTTGAGGAAATGTGGAGTGAGTATATCACGGTACTATGTTTTGTGATCGCAATAAAATTTAGGGTTTCATTTGAGGGTCGAAAGAGTGAGTGGGGCGGGTCTCCTAAAAATGGGGGCGCGTAATGTGGGGATGATGCCGGGAGTGCCTGTGCGTCGGGCTGAGAGCTGCCGCCCGGGCAGGCCGCCGAGGGTGCGCCAACAGGGCCGCGCTGATATTATTAATCGAGTTGCCGCCGCGATAAACGCGTTTTGCTGCGGATTGGGCACAAGTAGGTCAGTCGAGCATATCCTACACAGTAATTTCCCTCTTGTTAGCTTTTTGCGCGTCAACAATGGACAGCAACATCGCCTCGTGCGTCTCTTGCCAAGACTCGGCCTGCTCCTCCTCCAAGGACGAGCGGCCATTTTGCTCACGCTGTCGAGCCTCGGTCCTTGGAAAGGCGCTTTTTCATCCGGACCTGGCGGACTGCCTCCGACGGACCAACTGTCGTAATCTCTCGTCAAATAATGCGTGAGCTGTCCACGTTTTCCTTAAATTTCATAATCATATCGATCGCGAACTCGCTTACCACTCCTAATATCCCAAAACTTGACCACCTCATTGTCGCTGCAAACCACCACAGACTTGCCGTTCCAGGCACATAACTTTGAGGCCGGACCAGACATCTGCGACGTTTTGGGTGTACGGAGATCGAAGACGGCGGTGGAAGGGCCTGGGATTGGAAATGATTGTTGGGGAAGTGGGTGGAATTGGGGAAGTGGAGCGAAATTGAAAATCATTGTTCGTGACGTATGGTTCGGGTGTCCGGGGCGCGCCTCGCGCATGGCTCGTTATCGGGCATCCGTTCGCGCGGGCGGGCTTCCCGTGGCTCCGAAACACCGCGTTCGATTATTTCGGCATGTCCCTGGGCACGTTACCCTCCTCGACGGTCCAATTATTGTAGACTTGGTGATGTCGCGCGCCATGCCTGTGTGTTCACCGAATTGTTCGACGTACCACTTAGTCTCATTGACCCCGCCGAAACGATAATCCCTTTTTGCCGTTCTACCCGGGTCCTTAAAGCATTGCCATTGCGTGAAGTCAACATCATGAGTCTCACCCAAACTCCCACACAAAACTTGTGTGTCCCTAAAAGCCGCTTTGTACGGAACATCCGACAACCGTGCAATTTCTTGGAGACTGTTCTGCGGGTCCAAGAGGATATTTCCAGCAAGAAGGAAGCATCCATCGGGGGTGAAGTGGATGCAGGAGGTGGACTGAGGGGAAATGATGTTGGAAGATTAGTTTAAGGATAATTTCAATCCAGAATTGAATTCGGGGAAATTATTAACTAACACACTAGAAGCCACGAATTAAATAACCCATAATTGATTAGTTTAGTTTCTCCCTACATCGTCTCGCATCCATTTTTCATGCATCAACAAATAGGTTTCATCCCTGCGATCACTCTCCGTAGGAACACACCCTGCATCCCAAAAAAGCTTGACTCCATCGTCATCGAGGAGGGCTAGGTGCTCGTCTGATAGGGTACCTTGGAAACCGGAATGAGCGAAATATTAAGCGAGATGATCCGAAACTCCCACACAGGTGATCATCATACCGCAGAAACACATCCCGGTATTGGGAAGTAGTCATCTGATTATTTTGCTCTGTTCAGTGTTACTGTTTCGGATCATCTCGCTAATCTTAAAGCCTGGGGTCTTTAGCTTACATCCCCTAATCCACCCAGCGCCTTCAATTACTTTCGGTTTTATCGGGCTAGGAGTAAAAATCGGCTTCAGCACCCCCAACTCACTCAATTCCTCCGAATTCTGATTGTAGGAGATATTCGAAGCGCCTAATCCTTCGTAGATAAGACAACGACCGTCTTTCGAACAAGTTGCGATCAAATCGTTGCACGTAGGATCTCTCGAAAATTTATAGGAGGAAGAACCGCTGCTATTAGACTTGTGATTGTCCCCACTGCTCCCATTATAATTCGAAGTCACCGAGGATCTCGCTAGATGTTTGTTCCCAGATAAGCGAGAATGATAGATGTCAACTCCCAAGATATCGTCCTCATGGGAATGGATTCTCAAAATATTTTTCTGATGACTCCACACTCCGAGTTCAGTTCCTTGTGCAACGATATAAGTTCCCTGGTAGGGGCGGAAGGCGATGTGGGAGATGGGAGGAATCTGCGGAGCGGAATTGGGATTGTTGGTCCCCAGCGAAGGAAGCTGGTAGCCCGGATGGAGAGGGAAGGACATCGTGGAAGATGGGGAGGTTTAGGCCCTTTGGGGATATGAGATTGGGGAGGAAGATGTGACGGTGTAGACTCAATATTGCTAAGTCTGTAGACTCAATATTGCGAAGTCTTACAGTTAAGTATCCACACGGACGGAGTGTGCTAGATTGTGATTCTTATGTGAATATGACCTATCGGTTTGAATTCAATCATGACTATTCTACACACCTATACTTCTACAATTGCAATTGACCATCGAAAAACCTGCCGACGAAACTCAAACCACGGATTGACAACGGAAGACCACCTCATCAATACACCTGATATTATCATATTAATAACCTATTTGATAGTTCAAATAATTTGCAGATGAAAATAGTAATACATAAGTTCGATCATAGGTTTCGAGCATGTACACAGTCGCACCGCCTCACTCAGATCACGAGTTTCGATTCTCACAGCAAGCCGAGCGCAGCCGTAGGCTGTCGTAATTGCAGTGCTCATCCCAGCTGTACAAGGTGATTTGAGTGAAAACTACTGCGTACGACAGTATTGTCATATGCG
>Ga0099798_10705_pt1 | contig 10607 bp, 8 predicted proteins | sample Uncmet_Sort29A_1_FD_89870 | JGI IMG/M metagenome (GOLD analysis project Ga0099798, IMG submission 89870) | Marine eukaryotic communities from CALCOFI LINE 67, Pacific Ocean - CN13ID_Sort29A_1 | ecosystem: Environmental > Aquatic > Marine > Oceanic | place: Pacific Ocean: Monterey Bay | collected... | reverse complement strand
GCAGAAGGCCGCTGCGACGGTGCGGGACGGGAGGGTGCGGGCTTAGCGCAGGGATGACTTTTGGGAGGCGAAAGCGCAATGTAAGTAAGCATCAGTCTTATCGCACCCTACACGCCGAGGTGGAGTAGGTCCCTGGTGTTAAGGAGCTGGTCATCGTGATCGATGGGCTCGACATGATAGACGAGCCGGTCAGCCCACCCGAGGACCTCGTCGTGACGGAGACGGGGCGCAACATACGACCGATGCCGGCAGGCAGGGCATGCTGCATGTTCTGATGGATGGCGCACCCTGAGTGGCGCGTCCTTGCTTAACGATATCGATCGTACTCGACGAAGCCGCCCCGCGGGAATCGATCCCGTCGCTGTTCGCGTTGTGCCTGTAGCTATGAGCGTTGTGCCTGTAGCTATGAGCGTTGTGCCTGTAGCTATGAGCGTTGTGCCTGTAGCTATGAGCGTTGTGCCTGTAGCTATGAGCGTTGTGCCCAAGGTTGTGTTTTGGGTTTTGGGTTCCGGAATCTGTTTTGTGTGTTTTGGGGGGGGGGTACCCAAAACACACCCAAATATTTGGGTAGTGTTTTGGGTGGTGGATGCGGGGAACTGCACCCACCGAGGCGTTGACGACGAAGAAGATATCGTGTTTCCTTTAGGAAATGCTGGTTCTGCTCTGTGGGAATTGTTTTGGGTGTTTTGGGGGGGGTACCCAAAACTCACCCAAATATTTGGGTACCCAAATATTTGGGGTACCCAAAACACAACCTTGTGAGGATCATTTGCGTTCGGCGATTACGTACAAAAACAATTTTTGAATAGTACTGTTTCACTCTCGCCGAGGGGTGGCTGAATTAATTAGCTTGACACGAATTACCTGTTTCACTTTTGCTGTTTCACTTTGGGCGGCCGGGCGAGAAATAATTAATTATTAGGTTGAAACAACGCTGTTTCACTTTCGTTGTTTCACTCTGGCCCCCTTGTATCTCCTCTGCACCCCCTTTGTGTTTCCTTTGCTTTCCCTTAGTGTTTCCTTTGCGTTTCCTTAGTATTTTCTTTGTGTTTCCTTTGTATTTCCTTAGTATTCCCTTTATATTTCCTTAGTATTCCCTTTGTATTTCCTTAGTATTCCCTTTGTTTCTCCCTTGCAGTTCGTTAGTATTTCCTCACTGTTTCCTTAGTATTTCCCTAGTATTTCCTTTACATTTCCTTAGTATTCCCTTGGTGTTTCCTTAGTATCTCCTTTATAATTCCTTAGTATTTCCTTTGTATTTAGTATTTCCCTTGTATTCCCTTTATGTTTCTTTAGCATTTCCCTTTTGTTCACTTAACATCCCCTTTGTGGTGTCCAGGTCGCCGGGAGCGAGCTCGAATTAATTAATTAATTAATTGGAAAGTGAAACAGAAACAAGCTATCGTTGTTTCACTTCGGCCGACGGGCGAAATAATTAGGTTGAAACAAGGAATTACCTTGTTTCACTTTTCGCGCTGTTTCACTTTGCCTGCTCGGGATTTGAATTATTAATTATAATTAGATGAAACTATATAAAACAATTTTTGTACGTGTAAGTGAATGAATTTGAGGACAGGAGGTTCAGAAACCGATCAAAGGTCCACCCCAAACTCCAGAGCCTGTGAACTTCCAGTGTTGAGTTCGCCACCTTATGGGTTCATGCCGCATACGAGGAGCTCAGACGGCTTCCCTAGTACAAGTGCTCGTCCCCGGACCCACCCACCCCAAGTGCAGTGCCCCACGCAGTTAACATGCACCACCAGGGGTGGTGCATGTTAACTGCGTGGGGCACTGCACTTGGGGTGGGTGGGTCCGGGGACGAGCACTTGTACTAGGGAAGCCGTCTGAGCTCCTCGTATGCGGCATGAATCCATAAGGTGGCGAACTACCCCCCTCATAGCGAACCGCCGGGTTTCTAAAAGCCAAACCAAAGGTCCGATGTCTCGGCTGCGGTAAAGCAAAATGCTTACTCCCACAACCCAGGGAACCGCTGAAAGACCTCCGAGTTCCGAGAACCACCCTCCGTAGCCTTCGCGCCTTGCAACAACTTAGGAACATATCCCTCAGTTCGTATTCGGACGATCTTGCTAAGTTGCGTTCCTGTGCGCCTCAGACAGGCCGGACCATACTAAGTCATAAATACATACAATCAATTGATAATAACGCTTATCCGGGTGATCCTTGAAACTGCATAGGGACATCACTGACTTCTGGTTTCCTGGGAAACAATCTCCTGGAACAAGATCGGACGTTACTGTTTATCGGTAGGGAAACCCCACGAAACCCTCTACCTTGGCGCCGTGTCATTGCCGCCGACAAGCTCCTTCGCTGCGCCCCGCTCCTTCGCCGCGCCCGATGGAGACTGCTGCTGCAGAATTGCTGCGGCCGCCACACCGCTGCCTGCCGCGGTGGAAGGCTCCGGCTGCCAAGGTTTGAGTGTCCCTTACGACCCTTCACTGAAAACACTTCAACCTGATGCCCGCAATTAATGATTATCATTTGTAATTCAGAAATACTCTTCTTCTTTTTAACTTGGGAACCCGGCCCAGATATTTTCATTCAAGAAAAGATTTGGAACAGGAATCATGTTTATTCCACTTCCGACCGATTCCTTTTTATTTGCAGGATCTGGGACTCCTGATACCAATTCAGAAAAAGATTGCTGGTGCGGAAGATCCACGGCGAGGCCCAGGGAATGACGGGAGGCGCAGAACCCGAGGAAAACATAAGCAAAATGAACGCCACGCCCCCAAGTTGAGGACCTCCAATCAAATCAACCGCCAACCCATATTTTTTTATGAATGATCCTGACTTCCCATTGCCAATCTCAAAACCAATTCGAATATTTATGGTAATCATATTCATGAAAAAGAAACGGAGAATGGATCAATCAGTTCCGAGTTATTCCCGAACCACAGGTCCCAGTGATCATGGGATACACCATAACAAGACCCCCGCTATAGTGAGCCAACCTTGGCTTGGCTCATGGAACTTTCCCGGGGCACGGCAACGAAATCGTCAAGCTCTAGGCTTGGCATGAAACATCCTGGAGTTGGCTTGCGAGCCCACCATCTGCGCTGGCGGCACAGCTGCCACAACGCTTAAAGGCAAAGGCATTGTTGAAGGCAAACATCAAGGCAGAGGCAAAGGCAAAGGCTGCTTGCCGTTGCCTTTTGGCTTGGCTAATGAAACTTTCCCAGCGAAGTCGGCCCACCGCCAGAGCAACTTGGCTTGGCTCATGAAAAGAACAACTCTTGCTTCACTATAGCGGGAGTCTTGCACCATAACGTTGCGGACCTTCTCTGCGAATCCAGTTTACAATCCTCCAAGAACCGTTTCCTTTGGAAAGAAAATCGAAGATTCAGAATGGATATCGGATGTTCGGCTGCCCGGGTCCTTCATCGCATCAAAGGATTCCAACGATGTCTGGGGGCGACGTCAGAACGTTACACGAATTCATAGTTCTCCCTGTGTTCAGATGGACGGCCAAAGCGTTCCCCGCTTAGGATGTACAAGCCCTGATCACCGCCGACGACATCGCACCACCTCTTCCTACTGCTGCTCGCTGCGCCACACGGCGGGGGCGCGTTTATTGCGGGGTGGCCGCTGATGGGATGCACGCTTAGGGCATACTTGGTCGACCGCTTCCAACATCCCGACAGGCGAGTCTTACGCACTCCCTCAACACTCCAATCCAGGGTTGATGGAGTGGCCCATTTCGGGCCGTCCGCGTGCGCGGATGGGAGCACACCTGCCGGCCGCCACAAGGCTAGGTTTAAAAACCATAGCCGAATGAGCCACTCCAGAATTAATTCCAGGGGTGGGGGGGTCTGAGGTAGGTAGGTCCCCCGGGCCGAGGACGGACCTTGGCGCTATAGAAAAAAATAATTTTCCTATAGCGCCAAGGTCCGTCCTGACACACACCTACGTACACGGCAATAATAAGGAAATGCTAAAGAAAACAAGCGAATACTACAGGGGATCTAAGGAAATGCTAAGGAAATACTACGGAAACACAAAGGATTGCTAAGGAAACACTAAGAATATACTAAGAATACTAAGGAATTGCTAAGGAAACACTAAGGAAGCACCAAGGAAATACTAAGGAAATACTAAGGAAATACTAAGGAAGTACTAGGGAAACCATAAAGGGGATACAAATGGATGAGGACAATTGCCTTCGCTATGGACTTTACCTTTACATCTGCATTTGCCTGTACCTTAGCCTTGGGCTTAGGCTTACCTTTGGCCTAGCTGGCTGGCTCGTGGCCAGCTCACGCCGTAGAAAAATATTTTTCTATGGCCGAGGTAGGTAGGTCCCCTGGCCGCGGGACGCCCCCCCCCCTCCCTGTGGATCATTCAGCTATGTAAACGATGTCAACCTTCCAGTTAGCAAGGTTGTGTCCGCAGTTGCCCCAGGAGCAAACACCTTCGCTTTCGGCGCAGAAGTGGAGAACGGTGGCGACCGCGGCTGGCCGGGCGGCGCCGGCACGGTCACCGCAGCTCCCCCTTTCCCTTTCCCGATATGGCATGGGGTCTGAGAAGGGGTCTGGGAGGGTCTGAGAAGGGATCTGGGGGAAACCAGGGACCGCAAAAACAAAAGAAAATAACATGGTCGCGGGAGACCCGTTCGGCGGAGGGAACCGCCAGGAATAATCTAAATGAACTTCTGCCGGCGACTCGCACACGCGCGGCGAGTTGCCGGCTGCCGGCTTAGCCGTCAGCCGTCAGCACATGGGTACGGTCGCAGCTCCCTGGACGACCCCCCCTCCCCCCCTCCCCATCAGATCCCCCATCCTTCCATCCTAGAGCGCCCCACGATGGTCCCAGCACAGCGTCAGATGGCCGTCACCGACGGTGCACGCCAACGTCAGCTTGTGACCCCAATGATGCCGAATGATTACGCAAGGGCGCCCCACGCCAGGCTCCCCAGGGGTAGGGTTTAAAATTTTCAGGCCTAATTTTCCACGAGATCTTTTTAAAAAATATGAAATTTTTAATAGATTCCGGGAACTCTAATTTTTAGAATTTGTTAGTCTCTGCGGAAAAGTCAGAAAACCTTTAAAACCAATGGAAAATCAAAGTTTTCACTGCCAGAACTATGTCATCAGTGCAAAGACCTTGGTTTTTACAATGTTTGGAAAACCAAAGGACGCATTGAAAAGTCTGAGGTTCTCTACGATTTCTAGAAAATTAAAAAAACTTGTAAAATAATAGATTAAGGGGTTTTGGTTTTTTTAAAAAATAAAAAAACCCTACCCAGGGGAAGTCCTTCACCCCAATGAGTGTGAGGGGGTGGTCGCCTCTCTCGCTACACCCACGGAGGTACAGTAAGGGATCACTAAAAATCTGCCCGTACCCGGAATCCACAGTTTCTGACCAATGGTTCCCATAGCCGTTCCTATGTATTGTATAGCCGTTCCTCGGGTCTCACGCCCAGGATTTCCATATACCCGTTCCTCGACCACCCCTGGTGATCTTCGGTAAACAGTTGCAAGTGTTTCCTGAGACCTCTGAGGCTGAATATCAAGCGCCCCAGTGCTCGCTGGCCACGCCAGGTTTTCTGATAGCCGTTCCTCCGCCAGAATCTGTCCGCAGACGTTCTGCAGGATACGAGTTTACCTGCCTCCTAGGCCCAATCTTTCATAGCCGTTCCGGCACCTTTTCAGTCATTCCTTACCGTACCTCGCGAGCGACCCCAGCAGCTCCTTCCGCCGCCCCGGCTGGTCCTTTGGCAGGCGATGGCGCTGGGGCCGCTGCCCCCAGCGTTGGGATAACCTAAGAATAAGAATAATTGATTTTCCTGACTTTTTTGACTGTTCTTGACTTTTTGACTGCGTGAGGAGTCAAAACCCTACACCGTAGTTGGGTTAGGGATAATAAAGAAACACAAAAGCAATCGTTGAGGGTGCTGGCCCGCTAAGGAGAATATTTCGAATGGTTTAGTTTCTTGGCTGTTTTTGACTGTTCTTGACTTTCTGACATAAGCGCAATGTCAGAAGTCAAAAGCTATCCCAACGCTGGCTGCCCCGAACCTACTCCGCGGACAACATTTCTATCTCCAAGGCAGCGGGACCCTGGGCTCGGCAGGTACCGCCGCTCGATGGCGTCGACGACAGCGCCGCATGAGAGCTGCAGCCGGCAGTTGAGCCCGTTGAGCGGCTCGGGGTCTCCCGGCTTCCCCCCCAGCCCCTCCCGCCCGGGGTGGACGGCGAGGAAGGGGCGGATGAGGGGTTGGAAGTGGTGGACGAGGAGCGACCACTCCGAACCGGAGATGAGCGGGGAGACGCCGCTCATCTCGCCGCCAGCGACTGGGCAGGGTTCGCATAGTTTTTGACTTTTGACATTGCGCTTATGCAGTCAAAAAGTCAAGAACAGTCAAAACAGTCAAAAACTACTATTAATTGCTGGATTCTGCTCAGCGCGCAGCACTCTGGATGGTTTCCTTTGTATTTCCTTAATACCGTTGACCCAGCTACGGTGTAGGTTTTTGACTCCTTATGCAGTTAAAAAGTCAAAAACAGTCAAAACAGTCAAAACTACGAATATTCGCATAGATGCGAACCCTGGACTGGGGGGTGGAGGGACTCACGGAGCTGGATCTCGAGCAGCCCGTCCGGGCACAGCGCGAGGGTGCCGATGGGCAGGGCTGTTGGGAACGTTGAGAACATGACCATACGCAGTGATGAAACGATTCATGGTATCCTTGTTGGATTAATAATGGGATCAAACAACCCTGCCGGTGGGGCACTGGGCTGGGCCCGCCGGACAGACACACCCGGAGGCCATCACCAGCTCGGGCAAATGGATGGACGGGGGTCGGCACAGTAAGCATGAAGCTCGGGGCGTGGAGGGGCGAGTATCAGGATAGAAGAAGAGTGGCGGTGAACCGCCAACATTCCGCGAACATGTTCGTGGGATGTCCGTCGCACAACAACGTGTCTTCTTCTATCCTCCGCTATGTGCGGGGGTAGTTTCGTTTATGTCGGCGGGCCACGCGCAAGCCTCGCCGAGCGCGCGGCAGACGAGATCCCGGCCGCAGAGGCATTGCCCGCGGCGCTCTGAACACTGGAGGATTCTGGGAAGGAACACCGTACGATGTCAGGATTGAACCGTGTTCTGAGGGTTGCGGGAAGTGCTTGCTTAGAGAATGCAATCCCAGTGCCACCATTGCTCTGAGATGCTCAGACGCGTGCTCAATGGATTGGCGCGTGGGGAATATGGAACGATACCCGGGTGCATTTCCGCAGCTGCGTAGAGCCGCGTACCGACCACCGAGGACCATGCACCAGGCGTCCTCTGCGGCAGCAATAATATCCGCGATCATGTCCGGGATGTTGCCTGGAAGATGGATCCGTAGATAGCGGAGTTCCATTTACGCAACTATCCAACTGCACAGCACGAGCTCCACCGACACATTCTCCTGGGAGGGCGCGGAGGAAGGCCATGCGCGACCCCTCCGCGGGTAGGCATCATTGTTTGGAGGTCCCTACGCGACGCATGATGTCCCACAACTTTTGGGAAGGTGGGAAGGAATCACGGCGCTAGGTTTCCAACTGGAAGGCAAGGTTGTGCCCCAAAACCTGGTTTCGGGATCCCGTGCTTCGGATTTAAGCAAGTCCTTTATATTTTATGAACATACAATATTTCCACAAGGAAATGCACTTTTGGAAACCAGTTCCGGGAAGTTGCAAAGGATATTGTTTCCGGAAGTCGTTCCCAGCTGAAACGGGGTTCCTGGCAAAAAGGAACCAACCTTGAATGCGGCATCGCAAATGGATTGTTCGGGGGCTGGCGATGCATTCCCACCATCTGGAACCTTCGGGCTTCCATTGATGATTCCTAGCATGGTGTTTATGAAGATCTTCACCGCAGAAGACCCAACCATCATCCCCTTCTGCTTATTGGGTTCCAACTACAACCCTGATTTCATCTATAGAATCCGGTCAGTATTCCAAGCCCAGTCCCAACCCAGCCCCATCCGCGGGCACGCCACGGTCCCACCGGATCTTGGGCGTTAGCGGTTGCATATATGAGGGATTGGCGGTGGCATATAGGGATAGAGGGATGGGCGGTGGGTGATCGCGAGGATCGGATCTGTGGGCAAGCGACTGCAGGGTTCACTTCACCGCCAACGTACAGCGTGGCGCACGGTGCTTCGGGGCCGGGCGCCGAGCGTGGCTGGATGGAGGAGGAGGTGCTGTCCACACCCAAAGACTTGGATGCAACCCGCTGCTGCCAGCGTGACACATGCCCTCCTCTCCTCTACGCCACCAGCGTTCCTGTTTGCGGGTGACGGCAGCGGGTTCCCTCCACCTTTTCCCGCCGGGGCATGCCACCTCCGGCCGCATCAGAGGGGGCGCCCGGACCCTCCCCCACTCATACGGATCCTGTCGGTGAGGAATTGGACGAAGCGCGGGAGGCGGGCGTCCTGCTTCAGCAGCAGCTCCGCGATCTCGTCTGCGGGCGGCGCTGGCACCCCGTCCGATCCCGGCGGAGCGCTCCCTCCATTGGGTGAGAATCGTGGCAAAGGATCCCACTTCTTGGACGAAGGGGGCGGCCGAAGAGTCCGTCACCTCTTCGGTGAAGGCAATTGGAATGACCGGAGAGGTACCGCCTCTTGTGCGAGGGGAACCGGGAAGATCATTGCACCGGGAAACGAACCCGAACAATCATGCATTCCGTGTACAATTCTGATAGGATTCCGGGACAATGGCGGAAAACGTCTGTCACATCGTCGGGGTACTATCTCGTCCACCCCGCATCACATGGCACCGGGGCGGATCCTTTGCAACCCGCGGTGCGGGGCCTCAGCGCCCTCCGGACGGATCTGGATGTTGTGCTGACGGAGGCCCTGCTCGATCATCCCCTCTATACAGTCGAATCACCTAGAATAGCATGCATCGTTGAGGTTGCGGATTCCAGCGTAGGCCATGCTGACATCCGCATCCGGGCCGATATATTCTAGGTGGCTCTCCTGTATCCGCGTTCCCCAAAGGGGGGACGGGGAGAGGCTCGCAGGGAACGCGGATAAGTCGATACGGTGATGGCTCAGTTCCTTGAGTCCTTCCCTCCTTCTTAGAGACAGTTCGTACCTTGGAAACTGTTCGTATCTCGGAGATTCCCGTATCTCGGAGACTGTTCGTATCTTCCCAGTACCCTTCGTATCATCCAAATGCCATTCGGATCGCTATCCGCGCACCGCCACAGCTGTCCTGTCCATAGTGCCGGAAGTCCTCCACACCAAGAAGGGGGCATCGTGCGTCCATACAGCGGAATCAGCCTCCATCCGCCTCACTGCCGGGGACAACTTCGGTGCATAAGTCCCGGCCGCGCTTCGCGAGGACGTCGAACACCTCGCTGTCCCTGCGCTGTGGGCCCGTGGGTGGGGGGGAGAGAAGGAGGAAGGTAAGTAGAAGGAGGAGGGGACGGAGACGGAGAAGGAGCAGAAGCAGGAGAAGGAGAAGGAGACGGAGAAGGAGGCAAGGGGGTAACAAGAAGTTTACCAGCAAGTTGGAGGCGTGGATAAAAATCACCAGATCCTCCCACGGAACCGATGCCCGGCACAGGAGCAGACGAGGCGGACGTTCTTGTGGACAGGGCTGAGGAAATCATAGTTGGGAATGTCTGCTGTGAAATATCCTTAACCCTGCTTGTGGAGACACACCGGGATCCACTCGAACGCGTCGACGGGGCGCTTCTTGCTCGCTTCCTCCTGCGGAAGTGATCCCGTTACCTATGTTAGTGCACGCCTTATTGCCGTACACATCCTAGCTACGGGCACAACGCTCACAGCTACATGCACAACGCTCACAGCTACATGCACAACGCTCATAGCTACAGGCACAACAAGGTTGTGTTTTGGGTACCCCAAATATTTGGGTACCCAAATATTTGGGTGAGTTTTGGGTACCCCCCCCAAAACACCCAAAACAATTCCCACAGAGCAGAACCAGCATTTCCTAAAGGAAACACGATATCTTCTTCGTCGTCAACGCCTCGGTGGGTGCAGTTCCCCGCATCCACCACCCAAAACACTACCCAAATATTTGGGTGTGTTTTGGGTACCCCCCCCCAAAACACACAAAACAGATTCCGGAACCCAAAACCCAAAACACAACCTTGGGCACAACGCTCATAGCTACAGGCACAACGCTCATAGCTACAGGCACAACGCTCATAGCTACAGGCACAACGCTCATAGCTACAGGCACAACGCTCATAGCTACAGGCACAACGCGAACAGCGACGGGATCGATTCCCGCGGGGCGGCTTCGTCGAGTACGATCGATATCGTTAAGCAAGGACGCGCCACTCAGGGTGCGCCATCCATCAGAACATGCAGCATGCCCTGCCTGCCGGCATCGGTCGTATGTTGCGCCCCGTCTCCGTCACGACGAGGTCCTCGGGTGGGCTGACCGGCTCGTCTATCATGTCGAGCCCATCGATCACGATGACCAGCTCCTTAACACCAGGGACCTACTCCACCTCGGCGTGTAGGGTGCGATAAGACTGATGCTTACTTACATTGCGCTTTCGCCTCCCAAAAGTCATCCCTGCGCTAAGCCCGCACCCTCCCGTCCCGCACCGTCGCAGCGGCCTTCTGC
>Ga0099798_10706_pt1 | contig 10609 bp, 8 predicted proteins | sample Uncmet_Sort29A_1_FD_89870 | JGI IMG/M metagenome (GOLD analysis project Ga0099798, IMG submission 89870) | Marine eukaryotic communities from CALCOFI LINE 67, Pacific Ocean - CN13ID_Sort29A_1 | ecosystem: Environmental > Aquatic > Marine > Oceanic | place: Pacific Ocean: Monterey Bay | collected... | reverse complement strand
GATAGCTGTAATCTGCGTCCATTCTTACCTGGAAATCTTACCTGATAATCGAAACACAGTCCGGTCATTCTCTTCGCCTGCATTGAGGAGTCAGCGAGCTGCTTTATGTCATTCGAGCACCCGTCCAACTGACGCACGTAATCACGGGAATTCGGTTTGGTGCTTGCCGCGAGCGCACCCCCGAATGCTCCTACCTTCGCCTCTTGAAGCTTGATAATTTTTTTTTGGCGATAGTAGCTAATAAGACTGAACTCAGTCTCATCCGAAGTTGCGTTAAATTTTCCCAGCAGTTCGGCGAAACTTGTCTCGAGTTTACGTTCCACTTTAGCGTAGCATTCGGCGAGTTCTCTCAGACCACTGGACAACTTTTGCGCGGACTCGATACCAACATTGACGCGGTCTTGATACCAAGATCGAAACTCAGACTGCTGATGTGAACTGAGGCTTTCGCACGAAACTTCAACTTCGGGGTTTGCTAGAATTTTGCTGATCTCGGTGAGGGCTGCCTGCCATTTCTGGAGGAAATTCCGTTGGAGTCAGTTGAGCACCTTATCGGCATGGGAGATGTTGGAATGCCCTAGATTACTCCAGCGAGCATCGAATGAGTAGAATAGATAATCTGTCGAAATTGGTATAATAAAACATCGGAAATCCAGCGTTTGTATTATCATTACGTGTTCCCAGAGTCGCTGTCCTCCCATTTTGACAAAATTCAACCAAATGAAATCCACTCCTAATGTTGTTATCGATGAATTTACAAGCTAGACGGCCGGCACAAACTGATCAACAACAGAAGACGCCGCGGCCGCGCACTGAGGCCACCAATGACGCCCCGTTCGGGTCTCGACTTCAGATCCAAATATCTGACCGCATTTCCGGCTTTTCACCTAACGATCCGCGTGAGTCAGAACATCACGATCGTACGAAAGCGTACCCTTCACCGGAACGCCGCGTGACTGGATCGCCACCGACTCGAGAGAGATGTCAGAGAAATTATGTTAAGGATGACTCCGAAAGTGTCTTCCTCTATGATTTTCCCGTTAAAGGGATGGACTTCTCACAAAAACGCTGATCCTGACTCTAAAAAGTATTCTCCCCTACCACATTCTGCTTTTTCGGCGTCGTCTTCTTGCCGACGGCAATTTTTATGGCAGCTTTCCCAAACTCGTTGATTAAATTTTTTTTGAACATCTTCAAGGCTTCCACATTTCGATGGCTCGCGAATCCCGCGAGCCCAATTGTGACGACATTCTTTACGATACTGCGTGACATGATTAATTAGTTGCGTAATAATAATAAGAATACCTAGAAATAAACGTTGCAAATCAATTATTACCTAGAAATAGACGTTACAAATCAATGTTATTAAGTTAATGTGCGTTCTACGAGTAGTTTTAAACTGATGTAATAGAATGTAATCGAAGTTAGAAAATCCCGCAGTCGGAAACATTTGCGCTGCGCAGACTGCGATATGTTTGTTTATTGGTTTGTTTTATTTTTGATGCATTTTTTTTTTATTCATGCGCAAAAATGGTTGGATGTAGTGATGCATAATACAGGTTTGCGGTTCTATTTACTTTGGAGTTGTATTTACTTTGGAGTTTCTCTACGATCGAATTTTCCGATTGCTGAGTCATAAATACAAACCCTAAGACCAAAGATGCTGCGAGTGAACCACTGGTTTCCCTAACGCAGAATATATAACGCAGAATAAGGATACGTTTGCTAACACCCAATTTGCAGTTCCTGCGATCCTCTATCCTAACACTTAAACTCTTCGGTAATAGTCCTGAGAAAGATTTCGGTGATTATCCTGAACACAGATAGATATTCTTCAAAATTCGAATCCATAATAATATGTGAGCAAGTTTTTACCTTTATGATAGTGTTACCTTTAACTATGCTCGATAAGTAACGTTTAACGACACCGCTTCTGAAACTATTTTCAGCGCCGGACCGACAGTTAACCGACGACAACGACCAAAATCAAAAAGACTGAAAACGCTACAAAGACTGAAAATACTACATCAACCGCTCCGTCCTGTATTTCTACTTTGGTCTATTGGTCCATCGACTCCGGCTCCTTCTGTCCTGCAAAACATCCGAGTCTACGACCTTCCTGCGATCTCCCTCAAACTGCGTCGACATCGGCACACCTCCCAGTCATGGTTCTCACATTCTTCCTCTGCTCCTCTGCATCCTTCTTCTGGGCTTCCTCTGCTCCTGCCTGCAGTTCAGGCTTGCTCCCTACCAAATTGATGCAATAACTTCATACTTAATCTAGCAAAACTAGCACTAGCATAATATTAAGCTCCAATTCATCTGATCTTACTCCAATCGGTACTAGCGAGATTCGATGTAGTATTAACGGTTCGGAAATATCCCATTCTACGCGGTCACAATCCAAAATCTTCTAGGGATGCAGTCAAAACCTGTTTTCAGACGTTTCTTCATATTGCGTCGGTTTCCTTTTCCTTTCTGCCTACAGTGATACGATATCTTAATAATACGTTTATCCTTCCACCAACGGTCATTCTCCACACGACCTACTAATGACCTATCGTATCTGTCTACATCACCGATTAAAGGATGCGACTCCTCTCCCGTGATCCCTTCTTCTCATCTCTTCTCGTGCCCTAAAGCTGATGCCGTAGAGCACCTGTGCACAACCCCCCTAGAGGTGCCGAGGCACAGCACACATTCCCCGGGTATGGTTAAGTGGACGCGCTCCTCCCGATTACCTTGATACCAAACTCAGCATCGGCCATAATAGTAACGCTCCCAGCTGAGCAGAGGGAAATTCGAACTGTGCACGTCCACACAAATGTTACTGCGCTCGCTTCCTCAAGAAGGTTTCGTTGTCGCCTGGGAATCACGCTTCCTTTCCTTCAGAACAAAGTTTGCGACGCCTCTTTTTACGATAAAAACTAGATAGTAACATGATACAAACTAAGTATAATAATATCCTTCTCTTCTGTACGATATTAACAATCGTTTCCACCAGATAAATCTGCTCGGTCTCCTTCTACAACTTCTCCTGGCACCGTAAACGTGATCAGCACCACGCTGGCGTGACCACAGTGCACACTCCCTTTTTCTTACAGCTAATAAAGTTAGTTTCTTACAGCTTAAACTTTCCTGCTCACTCGAGCACTTGATTCCAAGTTCCACACCACTCAATTTCAAGTTCCACATCTCAAAGTGCCTAATATCATAAGATTAATATTCATTGCGCTTAATAATATTAAGTACTCTCTCAACGTTCTTCATATTTTAAAAGATAGTTTCCACTTCAGACATCCATCTGGTATCAATAAGTCCTTTCTATCAAAGTTTCAGTGCATATAGGCCTTTCTAAAGTTTCGGTTCATAGGCCTTTCTAAAGTTTCAGTTCATAGTCATTTCCAAAGTCCTTGCTTATCTATTATACTCCTTTCTTACTGGATATTAATCATCCATCTGTCTCTCTCCATTTCTCTTTCTCCTACGCCAACACCACGTCTCGAAATCCTCCCAACCTCCTTGCGTGCATTGACATCACAATTATTCCTTATTAGTTAAAGTTTTCTAAAGTAATAGTAAACTCTTCTTAGGTCCACTCACGTTCCTCATTTAAAATAGGAGAATCACAACAAGAATTTTCCAGCAGATTCATACGACCTTTACACGCATTTTGTGTTTCATCTAGTCCTGACCACCGCGCACATAACTCAAACAACCTCGTGTGTTTTCTGCCATTTGACGTTTCTGTGTATCAATAAACTTCCAGACAATAGGCTTCCAAGTTCTACCTGTCCAAATACGGTACCAATATTTGCACCCAACGATAGAAGACGGAGAAGGCTTGACTCCAAAGAATCAAGACCGCCAATCCATCGACTCCTCAACTTCAAATACGTTGAATCATGCACTTTAAGCCAACGACTCGGACTGTGCGAGACGAAAGCGCGATTCCGAAGAATCCAAACCAACCACCAAGGGTCAATATTATTACATGTGATCAACGGCTGAGGACAAGGCCCAGGGAACCTTCTCCGCGCGCCTGCATTAGACGATGGCAAAAATCTTGTCACCCTTCACCAGCGTCGCTTGCCCGAGGAATGTCACCAATCATGCGGATCCGGGCGGAGGATAACTCCACTTCATTTCCGTTCATGCCTTAGAAAATGAAACTTGTTCTCCACCTTCCACAGAAACTTTCGAACCCGGTTCGGCTCCTGCTTCGGCTCCATGCTCTTATTGACCTTCTCTATCTGGTCCTTAAGCAGTGTCGGATTATTCATGACCACGGATAAATCCTTGGTGAACTCAGGAAGCCGGGACGAACCCAGGGCCATATTCCGGATGTTTCCCGTGAACGTCTGGTTTTTGTTGATGTCTGATACGCGCCCGTGGCAGACGAAAACACAAATGAATTCACGAACTAACACGATGAACGAACAAACTGGGATCGGGAAACCGACCGACCCACGTGCTGCTCCGTACACCATCCTGCCTCCGTGCATAAATATTCAACCGTACACCATCCTGCCTCTACCGGGCTCCCCCCACCGCCTGCCCATGATATACTATTGATCGAGATGCTTGCAATGACGTTCAAAGAAAAACTACCATACCTGACTCGCGTCCTGAGCGATGGGAGACGAATCATCCCCGATCGAATCCTGCGATTTCTGAGTCTCTGTAACGGCCTGAAATTGAGATTGTGTTGCTTCCCGGAGGTGAAGTTTGCTTCAAATCTGTCAGGCCAACCATTTCAACGATGTTGAATCGAAACGATTTCGAGAATCAGATTCATTAATATATATGTGGATGGTAAACTCCGAGAATCAGATTCACACTGCCACAAATCCTTTGTAAATACATTTTAGAATAAGGATAATAGAATTGTCTTAGGCATTGAAAATTGTCTGGGTCAGCGTGTCATCAATTACGTTGGGGTTACCGAAAATGCCAAACCTGTTGAGGTGTCGGTTCAATACCTAAGTTGCGACTTACAATTTCTTCTGGTTCATGAGTAATAGGAGCCTCCCACTCCAACTGGCTCTGCGCGACGTCGGACTCTTCCTCCTTCAACGAAGAGCGGCGTTTCTGAAGCAGCGTTGGATCATGGGTTTTGCACTGCAAAGATTACACGATTCGAACCCCGACGAGGGCCCGCAGAAATGCGCTCACAGATTTCACATGTACGGTAAGAATGTGGTGCGCGTCCTCCTTCTTGACGAAAAAGACGCAGTGAGAAAAATGTTTCTCTGGTTGCCATTCATGGGATATCTGATGATTAAATCGGCGCTACTGTATCTGACAAATAAAATCTCCCACAGTGTCATTGTTGTCCCACTAGAAACACCACGTCTGCGGTTATGCTGTAACTGCGTGGTCCTGATGGCGTTCTGAGCCCGCAGCGGGCTGACAGCCGCTCATATGATGTGCCCCAGAATTCGGTGATTCTGCACTCGGAACAGATTCTGACATGCTGATTTCGGACAAGACCTTACCGGCTTGGAGCGGGCGAGTTTTTTCACATCATTATCGCTGCGAGCTTTTTCTCGGACCAAAACGGGCTTCCGATCCTGGTGTGGGTCTCCCTTCTTTAAACGACGAAGAACGGAAAGCTCCGGTACGGTTTTTGTGCCTTTTTTGTGCTCCACTCGATCGACCTGTTTCGAAAGAGATTGATAGGAAACCAAGAACATCCCTCTAAAAGCTAGAGGTATTTTTAACATCGTGACGTAAGGGTTGAACGAGTCGAGAATTTTGCGTAGCAACATGTCTCTCTCTAAATCCTCCTCTTAGTGCTCAAACATGCCCCCCAATTAAATCCTGATCATCGCGAATAAGCAACCCGTACGCTTTACCTGTGTCTCCTCTTGGAAGTTCCACGGACCTTGCGTCATATCAGAGAGCGATTTCGGGACGCTACTACCGGCCATCTGATGGGAATAATACAAATTGAGATGCCAAAAACAAACAGGCCATCTGTTTTTTAGACGAAGTGTGACTTGACCATAAGATGGAGTTGAATATGAAGTTAATGAGCAAAAAGAAGTTAATGAATTTCTGAAATCAATGGAGCTGTTGAAATAGGCAATATTTTTTCGACACCTTCCTGAATATTTCCGCGGTGGCTCCTTCCACGTCGATGGTCATGAGTCGTGTAAGTCGACGAATATGACAAATTTGGACGCCTGCAATATTCGCGAAGTTCATACACAAAACTTACCGCTGACTTGGACCTGACAAGTTCCTTGATATTCTCGGGCTTCGCCGTCCGAACTCGTTTCAGGATGTTATTGCTTTGACGGACCAAAAAGGGCGTCTGCGCCTTAGCTCCTTTCGCCGAATCAAATACATACCGGTAATCAGTGGAAAGCTCGGGAAAGGATTTTGGGTCTTTCTTCTGTCCCACTTGACGGACCTGTTCCGAACGGGGTTGATGGGAAACCAAGATATTCTGTCTGAGTTACTCGCAAACGGCCGGCCTTTCACGGAATTCATTCCATGTCATCGCCTTTTTCTTTCAGTACCCGTCGGACATTCTAAATCTTACGATCACGTCACGAGAAACATGTTCAAACGATAATGCACAACTCTTGGTTTCCTCGAATACTGATAGGCCCAAACGGAGGATGGAACGCAGAATACTTCATGATGATCGCAATGACGATACTCTTGTGATCGAGATACAACAAGGAAAAAGGCCACGGACTGAAATTTTATGATACAGTGAATCCGTGAAAACACCGATGTGCTATCGACGCAATGCAACCGCCCCCAAGATCAATCGAGACAGGGACGCGCGGCGCAAGCAAGAAGAGGGCAGAATAGTGCCTCTTTGAGATGCAGCCCTCACCTGATTTATGTCGACTCCAGAACCGAGTTGGCCCTGAATGTTGTCCCTCTTCTGATGATCGAGATCGACACGAACAGCTGCTGCTGGAACATTGGGTCGATGGGCTAGAATGTTGGGTGCGGCGTACAGCATCTTCTTGTCTTTGCGAATGTCCTCTGCCGTAAGGTCCTGATAATCGCGATGGTCCTCTTCCTCAACTCGGTTTTTCTGACGCTTTTTCGTCAGTTTTTCGATCAACTTACGGGCGAACATCCTCTGCTTGACGCGGTGCCTTCGAACCCTGACGGCCTCAACGACCCCGCAATCGTGGGGGGACGTTAATACAACGAAGCCGGTTGCCATAATATTTTTTTTTGCAAAGTGCGCCATGATTGAAAATTGCGTGTAAAAAAGTGTGTGCTGTTTGCTGCGGATTTTTGCAAAGGGATTCTTTTTGATACGGAAACATGTCCAAAAACGACGGTGGTCATACGGTCAGATCGGCGGCCCCCGAAGGCGCGATAACGCAATATACCGATGCTCTACCGTATGCGGACCCTGGTGCGCGAGTATACTGGATGCCTCTAGTTGATCTCGTATGCGTGAAGGATAGATTACTTATTCCATCCACTCAAAGGTGACGAGGGCGTTGGAATTGGCGGTGCAGCCTGTCCTCTTCCTTGGTTTCGGAAGCTTCAGACTTCCGGCTCCGTGAGACAGGTACCGTTTGCCCGCCATGGTATCCGGCCACCGGAGGCCACGCGACCAGCCAAGCCCCACCGGGACAACATTTCTGATTGATTGATCGATTGATATTAGCCAACCGGGGGTCGGTTGCTGTTAACGTCGGACTCGTCCCGGGACGAAGGGTGGGAATGCACGATGAACAAGTAAAAACTGGACCCACGAGCGCCCAGGAAACGACCTCACCTGATTTCCCCAAAGTCTTTTCACCCGTTACCTCAACACCAAAAAATTTACCTGGACAAGCCCACCTGCTTATACACGAAGAACCACCCACTCCAAAATTCAGTGCGCATTAGATCCTTTGAGGCTGCCGCTTCGGCGGACGCAGCATACCGTGTGCTTCCTTTGGAGTTCCCCTATTTGATACTACATATACCAATCCCGAGTTCTTTACTAAGTTCTACTATGGATGGAACAACGAGTCTACCGCTCAGGGAGGGGGCACATACGAGACCATAGCAGAGATCTGACGAGACGGCCTTTCTACATTTGGAACATTGCGGCTAGCTACTCAGAAGATACTTCCATTACGTCAGTATGTTACCTAATCGAATGCGCTAAACCCGCAGAAGATCACGTCGCCGCAGAAGTGCACATTTCCGCTGTTCCGACGCAGAACTTCTGCTGAATCAACCTGCAAATGTGGGGATTCGATTCGACATTTAATTCGACAATACATTTTCATAAGTTTTCGAAATAACCAATCAGAACGTTACACGCCTGTTACAATGTCGAAATTCTGGCATCGTCCTCGCGATTCATGAGAATACGATTCACCTCTAAAAGCGACACTAAACCTTTCATATTGCCCCAACCACTAATCTCAAAAACCGCAAACTCGATCCTATGAACCAAACTTCCGTGTAAATTGATTGCAATACTTAATACATCAATTGTAGTACTAAGAACGACCCACTACTGTCAGCCCCCGCTAGTTCCCTAATAGCTAAAACCGTTGTATCCATTGACCACGGGTCTACCTCCTGAAAATAGAATATCAATAAAATACAGGAACGGTAAAGAATAATATGCCGCTTCTCTGCGTCTGCAATGTTGATCCCACCCCGAGCCACCGATCACTAATCATGGATGAATGCTGTTTGACTCAAGCACCCACGACAATTGCCATGGGCTCTCCTATGAGCAATATTCAACAATTTTAAGTACTTCCACTAAGTGACTGACCGAGAACCGACGGCATCCTATGTCGGTTCCCGTTTCTTTTTATATATTTTTTTTTGGGAAACAAACCAGGGTTTTTGCCCAGCTTTCTTTGCTGTCTGCCGGGGAATTTTAGTGACCGCTCCCGTTTTTTTTTGTTTTTTTCTCATCACGCGATCCGCTCATCTATCCCTCCTGGCACCCTAAAGGTACCACCTACAACACCCTCTGAGGTGCCGAGGCACAGTACGCATTCCCTGTGCGGGTTAAGTGGACGCACTTTCCCCGTTTCCAACAACGGCCGAAATTATGCTGCCAGCCGAGGGCGGGGGAACTTTGAATGCACGGCCACACAAATGTTACTGCGCTCGCTTCCTCAAGAAGGTTTCGTTGTCGTCTGAAGATCGCGTATGAGTTCAGTCTTCCTCCTCCAGAACTAGGTTCCGACGCCTCCTAATATTATACGATTTACATCGTATCTTATCTTTCACGTTTACACGACAATCCTTCATTCCTTCTAGCTACCACGAGATCCCTCGGAACCTCCCTCTATTAATATTAACTGCTTGCTTCCAGGATAGATACCCTCCCGGTCCTCCCTTCCCGAAGTGCCGAGGCACAGCACGCATTCCCCGTGGAGGTTAAGTGAACGCGCTATCCCTATTCTGATTATCAGATGGTTGCCATTCTGTTATCAGGCTGGTAATTCCAAGCCGTGAGGGGGAAAGTTGACCCAGGCCCTCAAAGGATAGACGTCCACAAAAATGTTACTGCGCTCGCTTCTTCACGGAAGTGGTTTCTTCTTCACGGAAGTCGTTAGTGTTTCGTCCAAGGACCTCTTCTTCAACGGGTCTGGGATTGTGTCTTGTGCCATCGTCCTTCTGAGCACATAAGTGATATGCCCAGAGATGGCGACTCCTTTTTTCCCAGCCTCTTTTGTTTATCCAGAAGATCTTGGACCTGTCATATTTGCTAGATCAGATTGAACTCCCTGCAGTAAACTGCATATTTCTCTGAACTTTCTACGCACTTCTCAGTTGCAACTTCATAATATACATCCTTCTCTTCGACCACCTCTCCAATCTGATGCGTCGGAATCCTAGTTTCTACACCCTAAAGAATCTAAAAATCTCACTTCATGTTTAACAACTAGTATCAATAAGTAACTGTAAAATATCTGCATCAAAGTCCTGCTGCCAGTTCATAGAATATTCAAGATTTAGGTTCTCACCATCCTTCTGATTGATTCTTAGTCCTTCTACATCATAGATGCTTTTAAGTCACATATTTGAATGCATCTAGATCAGCAACGCATGCTGTCTTGCATTCCAGAAATCGTATGCGTTAAAATCCTCTCTATCAGATAAATGTTATCAACAATTAAGTCTTTCTTAAAGTTATCACTTTATATACTGCGTCTTTCATACTGATATCAATATCCACTTCATATAATACAGTCGGTCCATCGAGCAAAGTTTAGAAAACATCGGTACAGTCACATCATGTACCCGGTTAAAATCCTGCTTGAAGTATCCTTACATAATCATCTTACTTCAGCCTTAAAATCTGTGCATAATATTCTGATTTAAACAATTTTTACATAGCATGGCATTACACTCAATAATTACTACTATCAGCTAGCTCTACTCTCATAGTACTTTACTTGCCCACAAGTCCTGTCGAACTTCCTTACTATCAACCACTCCCACTTGCCTGATACATACTTGGTTTTCTAGCCGAACTTCGCCTGCAAGTAATTCCATAAACTCGGACTGTGTCAGCAACGTCTGACCATAATTTTGTTGGCGGTTCCTACCTGCAACCGCCTTCGGACCACATCGACGAACATTCCACAACACATTGCTAAAA
>Ga0099798_10704_pt1 | contig 10612 bp, 10 predicted proteins | sample Uncmet_Sort29A_1_FD_89870 | JGI IMG/M metagenome (GOLD analysis project Ga0099798, IMG submission 89870) | Marine eukaryotic communities from CALCOFI LINE 67, Pacific Ocean - CN13ID_Sort29A_1 | ecosystem: Environmental > Aquatic > Marine > Oceanic | place: Pacific Ocean: Monterey Bay | collected... | reverse complement strand
GTAATGAGAAGGGAAATTGTGCATTATGTGAATTATAAAATATGTTCAAGTTTGAAGTCTACAGAATCATTATTGTTGAGTCGTTGAATACCAATAGTACCGACGTGGTCACATCATTTAGTCGTCTTCGGTTTCTTCGCAGAAATTCAGTGGTCGTGTTTGGATTGAAAGTTGAGTGTCAAAATCGTTGTTTTTGATTGTCATATTGTGTGTTTTGTCGAAAAGTAATCTTGTCAAAAACTAGTTCGTCCATTGTGTTTTTGGTCATTATGTACAGTACAGTTTGACTCAACAGTTGAAAAACAGAACCAGCAAAAATGTTCAATCTAGCATTTCGAAGAATTGGCTTGGCCACGCGACGGCCCATAATCATAAATAGATATCATGCGGTAAGAAACGTGGGCAATCTAGCATTCGAAGAAGAGATGAGCAAGCGAAATCTCGGTAGCCAAAAAACAGAGCGCGACCCCCTTCTGAACCCGAATGTCGATTACGAAAAGCCAGATTTCAACGATCCGGAACCTGAATTACCAGATGGATACGAGCTACCTCCAGGCTGGCAGGTACAAACTGGATACGACGGGCGCACTTTTTATCACCACGCGGCAACCGTCACATCGACTTACGATTTACCCGACGAGAATACTGAATTCGAGAACGCTTTCGTACGTTTTTATGTTTTACATTTTTATGAAAATTTTAAATTTTTATTTTAATTTGAAACGATTGTATTTTACAGTAAAATTGCATATAGTTTAATGTAATTATTGAATAATTTTTCAATTTTGAAGTCTTGATTTGACACTAAAAACCCAAAACAGAACCCCGTAGAAGCGAGAAGGTCAATGCCGGCAGTAAATGGAGGTGGCCAGTATCAGCGAACGCACCACCGCGATGACGCGTACCAGCGCCCAATTCGTCATGACGGAGGAAAGTTCTGGCATTTGAGTGCGTGGACAAGCGAATTTAACAATTCGACTGCGGCAGGCGCAAGTTCACTATTTTTGTTCATTTTCGCGTGGAGTATCATGCCTATGTTGCTTGGAGCGTACGTTTTTTTTTAGAATAATTGTTTCGTTTTCAAATAAATTGTCATGCAAATTAAAAAAATCATGCAAATTCATTGACATTCACTCGATTTTAATTGGTTTTGTTTCCAAATCGTCTGAACAGGTTCGGTGTGGTGGGACGACTTGGACCCATCCAAGACCAAAAAGAAGAGGATGCATGGAAGGCGGAGCAGGCCCGAATTCTTGGTCGAAGAAAATTTAAATATTAATTAATCGACAAATATTAATTGTGAAAAAAAAAATTTTTTCTGTTAATAATTCCATCAAAATGTTGGATTTTTTAATTTCATCTTGTTCTATTAGGTGCCGATTTGGACGATGCCATTGCTAATTCGAGCTTGGTGGCGAAGTCTTGATAGAATCGCGGCACGATAAAATCATTCGCACAAAAAAATATACATGCTCACATTGATTTACGAATAGTATGGAATAAGAGAAAGATATCGTAGAACGTTTCAAAATTATAAAAGATCAATTATTTTTTGCAATTCGATTAAAATGTAATTGTTGTTTACGATAAATAATTACCAGTAAGTTAGAGTACGTAACAAAGTTAAAACCAAATGTTACGAAAAATGTGCCAAGGATTGGATTTTTATTTAGTTTCAAATTTGTTTGCAACAGAATACATTTCTTTATTGGACGTAGTGTAACATGCAATCTTTATTGAAAAAACAAAATTGACAATCCTAACGGTTTGTTGACAACTAATTAATTGGGTTGTTCGCCATTCATTTCCACATCGTTCGACAATAATTTGATCAAAAACGAGTTGTACGTAATGTGAGATTTGCCCGATGGAGTTGCTGGTCTGCTCTTATTGTGAAGCATTTGTGTGGTTCCCAAAGTGTCAAAACGACCAACGTGTTAACAGTTAATTTGTGCTCATTATCGATGACAGTTGAATTGTATGTTTTTGTTCGCAGGCACCTAATTGTTCACGCAGTTTGTCTTGAAGCATGTGGCATAACCCCATATCATTTTGTATGAACCAAATTAATTGATTCGAAATACTAAACGAGTCTTTACCATAAACAGTTTAAAATTATATCGCAGAAGTTAGAGTCAGATCAGTAACACAAACAAACAATCATGCGCGCATTTGGTATCGTTTTCTGTGCGACTTTGTTGTCGCTCGCGTATGCGGGGGATGCAGACAAGGGTCATGGGAAATTTCGTCACATGGCAGAGGCCCACCGCTTGACCACTGCTCATACAGCTGAGGTTTGATGATTATTAGATTCTAGAATTTAGAAATGGTTTTGGCACATTTTTTTTCGTACATTCGTTTGTCCAAACACAGTCTAATTCAATTTTGTTAAAATTTCAAAATATTAAATGTTTTGGAAATTTCGCATTGAGGTTGTAGCGGGAGCCGCGACTGTAGCTGCAGCGACGGCTGGTGCTGTAAGCACCCTCGGTATGTTGTTGGATAAAAAAACGATGTTGTTTCACCTTAGTTTTTGATTCGTTTTGGCTTTGGTAATTTGATCAAATCGCCATAAAATCAATGCCATCGACATTATTTTGAAGTCTGATTTACATTCGAATGTTTCAGGTCGCCATCCCCCGCTGGTCAAACTGCAGGTGGCAATGAACAACCTTCGTTGCCTTGTTACGTGGATATGCAAATCGGAGAAAGTACTGAATTGGGCGAGGGAAATTTAAATATCACCGTATCATCCGGAACATCCGGAGCTGACATATCTGATGACAGCAGTCTGGTCATAGCTGAATATTCTGCGGTCATAGCTGACGTTCCGTTTAATCAAGATAATCCGTATATGTTGTTTATGTACATCGACCATTCCGAGAAAGCGTCGTGCGTGCGCAAGGCAGTGTGGGAAAACATGGCTGCTTTATTCCCAAATTTGAAGCATTTCTATTTGTATCCCACGGACACGTCCAGTAATAGCACTATTGAAGTAGATTTTAGTAATTTTCCAACGGCTGTCAAGTGGGTCGCTTTCAGCGAGGTGACCACATTTCGCGAGGGCCCTCCAGCGCGCGTAAGCAGAGTTCGCAGCATTAAGAGCTTGCGGTGCCTAGAAGATTTCTACGGGGCAACAGGGGAGTTTGATGTTTCAGATTCAAATTTTGACTCATTCTGGGGTGAAGATGGAAAATTTTATCCTCCAAATTATGATGAGGGCAGCGGATTAGGCGGTCTGATTGATATAAAGGAAGCCGATCCGGACGGGCCCAGTTGTCCGGTTGACACGAAAGGTTTTCCACAAGTGGTGCATCTTTGCAACAACATCCATTCTCCAACGTTTTGCAGTCTCAAGGTGGCGGAAATGGAATCGGGCCAAACGCTGAAGCCCGCGGATGCAAGCGGTATTTTCATGAGTTGTGGCGGGGACTCAGCCTCTTCATGCCCCTCCGACGGAGATTGGCTGTCATGCGTCCTCGGATCCGAATGGTGCAGTCCAGAAAATTCCGGGCAGATTAGTTGAAATGGATACCAACGATTCCATAATGCAAATGCCTTCGTATTTTAACAATTTTCAAATTTTGATAATTTTTTGAATTAACTTTCAACCATGTTCTCTTCGAAAATTTAAATAAAGATGAAAGTTTGATCAAAGTCTAAATGGAAATATAACGAAGAAATCGTTTCCAAATATTTAAGTAGCAGAATAAGATTGAAGGCATGTCATTTGTTGCGTTGGACAGTTGATGTTCAGATGTTGTCGTTTGGAATTTGGATATATATTTTTATTTAGTTTCAATTTGTTTTGTAACAGAATACATTTCTGCATTGGGCATAGTGTAACATGCAATCTTTATTTGAAAAACAAAATTGACAATCCCAACGGTTTGTTGACCACTAATTTGGTTGTCCGTCATTCATGTCCACATCTTTCGACAATTGATTAACAACGAGTTGTACGTAATGTGAGATTTGCCAGAAGGAGTTGCTGGCCTGCTCTTATTGTGCAGCATTTGTGTGGTTCCCAAAGTGTCAAAACGATCAACGTGATAATTTGTGTTCATTATCAATGACAGTTGAATTGTATGTTTTTGTTCGCAGGCACCTAATTGTTCACGCAGTTTGTCTTGAAGCATCTGGCATAATTCCACATCATTTTGTATGAACCAAATTATTTTATTCGAAGTATTGAACGAGTCTTTACGATATACAGTTTAAAATTATATCGCAGAAGTTAGAGTCAGATCAGTAAAACAGACAAACAACCATGCGCGCATTTGGCATCGTTTGGGGTGCGACTTTGTTGTCGCTCGCGTATGCGGGGGATGCAGACAAGGGTCATGGGAAATTTCGCCACATGGCAGAGGCCCACCGCTTGACCACTGCTCATACAGCTGAGGTTTGATTATAAGATTTCAGAAACGATTTTGAACAATGGTGTGAAATATTTTTTCAAAATGGTTCGATTTCAACATGTCATTTCGAATTTATTAAAAATCAAGGTTGTTGCGGGAGCAGCCACGGTTGCTGCAGCGGCGGCTGGTGCTGTAAGCACCCTCGGTATGTTGTTGGATAAAAAACGACGCTATACCTTTTTTTCAATCGTTTTAATTGTCGAAATTTTATCAAATCGCAATACAATAATTGCCACCCGGATGTTGTTTTGAAAAATGATTTACATTCGAATGTTTCAGGTCGCCATCCCCTGGTCCCCGATCGTGCCCGACACCTGCCAATCGAACCTTCTCGTGCCAGGCCCCACCAGCGGGCGGCTTTAAGTGTGGTGTAGATATACTCATCGGAGACAATTGTGATTCGAAAGCTAATTTTCTCGATGTCACCGTCCGATCCGGAACATGCTATAACGCGTCTGATTACAGCAGTCTGGTCCAAAATGCCATTGCGGATTTTACACCGGGTTTGTTCACATCTTTGAACCTTCATATCGACCATTCCGAGGACGCGTCGTGCGTGCGCGAGGCAGTGTGGGAAAGCATGGGATTGTTATTTCCATCTTTGGAGCGTTTCTATTTGCATCCCACGGACACGTCCGGTAATATTGAAGTAGATTTTAGTAAGTTTCCGAAGTCTGTCAAGTGGGTCGCTTTCAGTGAGGTGACCGATGTCCGCGAGGGTCCTCCAGCGCGCGTAAGCAGAGTTCGCAGCATTAAGAGTTTGTATTGCCTAGAGAATTTCTACGGGGCAACAGAGGTGTTTGTTGTTTCAGATTCTAATGGGGATTCTCGATATTATGATGAGGGCAGTGGATTAGGCGGTCTGGCGGATATAGAGGAAAGACCGCACAGGACCGGCGATGCCCAGTGTCCGGTTGAAACGAAAGGTTTTCCACAAGTGATGCATCTTTGCAACAACATCAATTCTCCAACGTTTTGCAATTACAAGGTGGCGGAATCGGGCCAAACGCTGAAGCCCGCGGATGCAAGCGGTACGTTCATGAGTTGTGCCTCTTCATGCCCCTCCGCCCAAAAGTGGCTATCATGCGTCCTCGGATCCGAATACAGCAGGCCAGAAAATTGCGGGCGGATTAGTTGAAATTGATACCAACGATTCCATAATGCAAATGCCTTCGTATTTAGCAATTTTGATAATTTTTTGAATTAATTTTCAACCATGTTCTCTTCGAAAGTTGAAAGAAAGAAAGATGAAAGTCTGGTCAAAGTCTAAATGAAAATACAACGAATCAATCGTTTCCAAATTTTTGAACAGCAGAATAAGATTGAAGGCATGTCATTTGTTGCGTCGGACAGTTGATGTTCAGATGTTGTCGTTTGGAATTTGAATATATATTTTTATTTAGTTTCAATTTGTTTTGTAACAGAATACATTTCTGCATTGGGCATAGTGTAACATGCAATCTTTATTTGAAAAACAAAATTGACAATCCCAACGGTTTGTTGACCACTAATTTGGTTGTCCGTCATTCATTTCCACATCGTTCGACAATGATTTGATCAAAAACGAGTTGTACGTAATGTGAGATTTGCCAGAAGGAGTTGCTGGTCTGCTCTTATTGTGCAGTATTTGGCTGGTTCCCAAAGTGTCAAAACGATCAACGTGTTAATTTGTGTTCATTATCAATGACAGTTGAATTGTATGTTTTTGTTCGCAGGCACCAATTGTTCACGCAGTTTGTCTTGAAGCATCTGGTATAACCCCACATCATAATTTTTGTATGAACCAAATTGTCTGATTCGAAGTATTGAACGAATCTTTACCATAAACAGTTTAAAATTATATCGCAGAAGTTAGAGTCAGATCAGTAACACAGACAAACAATCATGCGCGCATTTGGCATCGTTTTGGGTGCGACTTTGTTGTCGCTCGCGTATGCGGGGGATGCTGACAAGGGTCATGGGAAATTACGTCACATGGCAGAGGCCCACCGCTTGACCAATGCTCATACAGCTGAGGTTTGATTATAACATTTCAGAAACGATTTTGAACAGTGGTGTGAAATATTTTTTCAAAATGGTTCGATTTCAACATGTCATTTCGGTTTTATTAAAAATCAAGGTTGTTGTGGGAGCAGCCACGGCTGCTGCAGCGGCGGCTGGCGCTGTAAGCACCCTCGGAACATTGTTGGATGAAAAACGATGTTGTGTAATTTTTTCAATCGTTTTAATTATGGAAATTTTATCAAATCGCAATACAATAATTGCCACCCGGATGTTGTTTTGAAAAATGATTTAAATTCGAATGTTTCAGGTCGCCATCCCCTGGTCCCAAACCGTGCCCGTCACCTGCCAATCTAACTTTCTCGTGCCAGCCCCCACCAGCGGGCGGCTTTAAGTGTGGTGTAGATGTACTCATCGGAGACAATTGTGATTCGAACGCTAAATTTCTCGACGTTACCGTCCGATCCGGAATATGCTATAACGCGTCTGATTACAGCAGTCTGGTCCAGAATGCCATTGCGGATTTTACATCGGATTTGATCACATCTTTGAACCTTCATATCGACCATTCCAAGGAAGCGTCGTGCGTGCGCGAGGCAGTCTGGGAAAACATGGGATCGCTATTTCCATCTTTGGAGCGTTTCTATTTGCATCCCACGGATTCGTCCGGGGATAGCATTATTGATGTAGATTTTAGTAGTTTTCCAACGGTTGTCAAGTCGGTCGCTTTCAGTGAGGTGACCGGAGTTCGCGAGGGTCCTCCAGCGCGCGTAAGCAGCGTTCGCAGCATTAGGAGTTTGTATTGTCTAGAGGATTTCTACGGAGCAACAGGGGTGTTTGATGTTTCAGATTCAAATACTGACATATCCTGGGATGGTGAAAAATATCATTATTCAGATTATGATGATGGCAGTGGATTAGGTGGTGTGGTGGATATATGGGAAAGACCTTCCATGTCCGACGCACCCCAGTGTCCGGTTGAAACGAAAGGTTTTCCACAAGTGGTGGATTTTTGCAACAACATCAATTCTCCAACGTTTTGCAAGTACGCGGACGGAAAGCCTGCGGACACAAGCGGTACGGTCATGAGTTGTAGCACCTCAATTTTCGATGCAAATCGATGCCCCCCACCTATGAACTGGCTAGGATGCATCCTCGACCCCGATGCCGACCGTGACTATGCTTGCACTGGGCAGATTAGTTGAAATAGTTACCAACGATACCATAATGCAAATACCTTCGTAATTATTTAACAATTTTGATTTTTGAATTAATTTCCAACCATGCTCTCTTCGAAAGTTGACAGAAAGACGAAAGTCTTGTCAAAGTCTAGATGAAAATCCAACGAAGCAATCGTTTCCAAATTTTTGAGCAGCAGAATAAGATTGAAGGCATGTCATTTGCTGCGTTGAACAGTTTATGTTCAGATGTTGTCGTTTGAAATTTGAATATGTTATCAGAAAGTTTTTGTGGTGTGCTGTCTGACAGTGTGTAACGTCGTAAAAAGTATGAAGAAATCCTATTTTTGAAAATCGATCATTCATTTTGTTCCATCTCCCCCTCAATCATTTGTGAAAATATTGTTTTGATTCCAATTTTGAAATATTTTTCATGTTACAAATTTCATTTAGATAGTGACTAGCATTTCTACATCATTAGTCATACTTGAATCTTAGAATCTTACCTCAATATACCCAATCATTTTGATTTAATATTTTTTCCGTGAAACGTACTCAATAAGTGCTTTTTTAGTATTTACATCATTTTACTATAGAATAATATCAGACATCCAACGTAGAATTTAATCAGATTGGCAAATTATTCGGCGGTGATAAGATAAGTGACTAAATCGTTCGTATAGTAGCACCATGCCAGGCATAGCGGGCAATGGCAATAGCCAGAGTGGGAAGCCGGTTTTGAATCCTCCTAGCAGCGGCTCGCCACGTCGTGCGGCGACAACCCCTCCTGCACCAGGTCAGGTATCTGTCGGATTAGAAATCAATCGTATCGAAAGTGAACTTGATCGTTTACGTGGTCAATTAGATGAGCGTCGTGCTAGAATCGCATCCTTTAATGGCGAAAGTAGCGATGGCGTTGCACCGGCATCGCCCAGTAATACGGGGGTGCGCCACCCCAGTAATCTCAAGGGGACTCCTCCGAATACGGTAGACAAGCTTGTAGCGCGTATTCAAAACAAAAAAGGGCAGGTTCCGCTGCAGCAGGTCGATTTGTCTCCGAAGAACGGTCCGGTACGTATGGCATCAGACGCGGTTAGTGTTCGCGCCGAGAGTGTGCCTTCTCCGCGAGCGGATCCCATCGGCGACGAGGCCGGAGGGTTCATGTTGCCCCGGCAGGATTATCGCCTTGGGTCAAATGCTGCCTACAACACGCCCGGGTCCCTCGCGCGCAACTACAGCGATGGCGATTTGTGTTCCGGTAACGTGCATGGACTGCCCGTGAGCGCGCTCCCACCGGCGGTTTTTGTCAAAAACAGTGGCAAAAAGAGTCCCACCTCGAAGATGAATAAGCTACAGGCGGATTTGAAAATTACCGACGAGCTTATCAACAATCGCATCCTAAAACTAGAGAAGCAGGTTCGCGATTACAATTTCGACTCCATGAACACAAATCCAGACCATCTTTATGGTCTCACCCACACCCCCAGCTCGCATCATCGCTGCAAAAGTTGCGGCTACACGCTAACAGAAGAGGAGAAAAGCCGTCGGCGGTGCGATGTTACTCGCGTAGAGGCGCCTGGACCTGCTCCCCATCATAGCTTGCTGGTAGGTCACGTCACCAACCAAGTCCTGTCCAACGCATCCGAAGGCCATCTCACCAAAGAGCATAGCGACGAGGTCACGCGACACATCTTGGACAGAGCCGAGGCGGCGCAGAAAAGTGCGGTGGCAACGACAAAAGCTGCGGAAAACGCGATCGGTAACGGAACGGCGCCAATTATCAAAGCTCAAGCCATTCCGAAAGTAGACGTACGCACCCACGACCAATTCGTCACACAATTTGATTTAAATTAATTTTTTTCAAAATCGTTTTTCTGTCGACATTATTACGTTCATGTCAAATAATCCGCCGTCAAATTTCAAATGTTCACACGTAAAAAAAATAGTCGAGCAACGGATCCCTCAACCAGTCCGACTTCCAGTCTATTGGCGAGAACAACGCGGTAAACACGGACGAACACGATCACGAGCAAGTGCTGTATGGGAACACGTTCGGAACTTACGAGTCAGGCTCCAGTGGCCTCTCCCAAGGCGACCCTACTCCTGAGGACCATGAGGGCGTACATTTGTTATTGTTTTGAAAGTATTTTTGGCAACGATCTTGTTTAGAAATTATCAAATTGACGTCAAATAATTAATGTGATTCCAAATTGATTTTGTTGTTCAAAAAAGGTTGTTATTCATGATGATGACACGGGTGGAGAGCCGTCGGGCGGTGATAGTGTCATTACTTTCGGAAACGGAAACGGAACTGCAGTGGCTCTGGGAAAGAAATATTTTCAGAGCGACGCTGTGCAGAGAGAAAAGTCGGATATTCGGGAGAAAAGTGACGACAATGGCGCTGATAACGACGGCGGTTCTGACAATAAGGTGGTTGATCGCCAACAGGTTCCGAAGCAAGCGACGGTTGTGGCGAAGTCGTCGGATGAGGGCCATGTGGACTGTTTCGAGCATGTCCCAAAAAGTAGCACCAATTCGTCTGCATTCGCAAGTAAGGAAAGTGGTGCAGCTGACAATACCCCGCAGCAGTTCCAGCTTCGCGTTAACAAGACACCCGAGTACGCACCATATTTTTGTGATAAATGTTTACCTTCATCTTCCACATCGCCGCCTCAACGCAAGTCGAGGTCGATGCAAAATCCGCAGAGGAAAAAAACACAAAACAAACCGAAACGAATATTGAAATTTACGAACGCGTCTACCAAGAGTAGCGCGGTTCCCAAATCGTTACCGCGTGGTCAGAAGCCGTCTGCACTCAAGAAGGTTGTCGTGGATGAAAATTTAACCGTGCGCGAAGTGCTGTCGCAGTATGATGTCAAAACGATTAACGACTACCTCGCAAGGAGAAGTAACGCTCAGCAATGGTCGGATGATCTTTGTAACAGTTGTAACGAAACTCTGCGGAAGAAAGTTAAGCGACAGGATCGAATCGCCATTACAAACGCGCTGCTCCGC
>Ga0099798_10234_pt2 | contig 10617 bp, 11 predicted proteins | sample Uncmet_Sort29A_1_FD_89870 | JGI IMG/M metagenome (GOLD analysis project Ga0099798, IMG submission 89870) | Marine eukaryotic communities from CALCOFI LINE 67, Pacific Ocean - CN13ID_Sort29A_1 | ecosystem: Environmental > Aquatic > Marine > Oceanic | place: Pacific Ocean: Monterey Bay | collected... | reverse complement strand
ACCTCCGCATCCCGGTCTCGGCCGGCCTCGCTCACCCGCCCGTCCCATCCAGTGCCCCACTCAGCTAGGCTGCATGCAGGGAAGCGTGGATTCGGCTGACTTGCCCGCACCAGCGGCTCTCCCACTGTCGCGCTATGAGCGCTTTGCCGGCCGTTGCGCAGGGGTCCGGATCCCCGCGACGTGGGGAGCCGGGATCATAGCTTGCGTGCCGGCCAGCGGACCCGTGACGGGGAAGCGAGCCCCTTGCCGCTACAGAAAAGGGACACTCAGAACTGGTACCATGGTGTACACGTCTGGTACGTGGGACGGGGGGAACGTCCGTGGACGTCCGTTGGACGTCCGTCTGGTATGTGGGACGGGGGGAACGTCCGTGGACGTCCGTTGACCTATTCGGCCACGTCTCTTCCTACCAGCCATCAACGTTACTCTCGGTCAGTTCCCAAGCCCGTTCGACTATTCTCCTGTTGTTGCCCCGCTACCCTGAACCCTAAAATTCACAATCATAGGAAACATGAAATTCTGACGTTTCATTGATATTATTCAGGTTTGTGGATCCTTAGGCTTGTGAATTCTTAGGATTGTGAATTGCTAGCTTGTATTTGTCTAGGCTTGTGAATTTCCAGGCTTGTGAATTTAATTGTTTGGCGGTGTACCACCGGATCTGCGCTTTGGGTATGGATTCACAAAGCAAATCCTTACTAATTGACCTGGGCGAGGTCTCCAGGATCCTGTCGCTGAACGTTTGATGAACATCATTCAGGCTTGTGCTTTTCAGGCTTGTGGATTCCTAGCTTGTGATTCTCAGGCTTGTGAATACCTAGGTTTGTAAATTCCCAGGCTTGTGGATGTAATGCTTCAATGTTTCCTAGCTTGTGAATTCCCAGGGTTGTAAATTCCAGGGTTCAGGGTATTCCTTCTGGTGACGTGATCACGGAGCGTCGCGCCTGCCCCCTCCCGATGTTCCTCCAGTTGCCACGCTCCCTACGCATTGGGGGAATGGATATGGGAACACCAGGTCAAATACATAGGGTTTAATCGAACCGAACACTTTCCCGTGACCCCTTCCTGCACCTGTACGTAAAGCCGCTCGTTCCCCCCTTCCGGCATCGTGTTCACGTGCCTGGGCTGCCCCATCCATATGCCACACGCAGTGTGCGCCTGGGATGATTGTATTTCCGACCCGGCGGATTCGCAGATCAATCTGTATTAAGCGAATCGCGAAGTGTGTGCATCCGTTCGCAAGCGTGGCGTGCGTCTCACCGTCGCGGATCCGTCGATACTGAACGATCCAGCGGCATGCCCCCTTATGAAATCCCACCTCCTGCCTTTACTATACTGCAGCCCAAAGGGCGCAGTAGGCGCTTAGGCATAGTATCCGCTGAAGGGTCAGGTAACGTTGCAGGCAGCATGCATAATCCTCTCAAGAATGGGAAGCATCACGCGACTGACCACCGGCCAGAGCAGCCCGCATCCGCCATCCCTTACGCAACAGGGGCGACGAGCTGAACGAGGAGCTGTTGAACAAAGTGTACCGACAGAAGGAGCAGGTGCGGTCCCAGTGGGCGCTCGCCCGGGCGAGCTGACGGCGCCAGCGCCCTAGCTGCCGGAGCGGAGGCTGTGGGATCGAGGAGCGGGTTGGTTGCTGAGAGCTATCGCCCCGACAGCCGGCCCACCCCTCCGGTCCGGCGCGTTCCCCCGCCGCGCGCCGTTCGCGGCCCAAGCTGCCGCGATCGCGATCGCGGCCCTCCCCCCTCTCCTCGTTCCCACGACGGAGGGGCTGGGCACGGTGCGGCCGGATGGCGTCCGCGTGGGTAGGATGGGTGGGCCCGTCCGTGCCCTGCTTCGCGGGGAGCTTCTGTGGGTAAGGTTGCCCTTAGTGCGTCTGCTACCCCGTGCTCCAGGATTGGTGTATCGGTTCGTCCGAGCCCTGTTATACCTCGCGGGCAGCTTCTGTGGGTAAGGTTGCCCTTAGTTAGCGGAGTGCGTTTGCTTCCACGCGCGCCAGTCTCCCTCCCCGCGCGCGTGCGCCGAGGGTCCTTCGGGCATGACCCGATACTACTGCCCGGAGAACGCAAAACGATGTTCCAACAGCGGTTCGGATGCACATCCTGCGGTCTCTACTGAGGGGCGTGTCCTTCGGGGCGGTTCGGGGCTGCGGGATGCGGGCGCGGGCGCCGAGGCCGCGGCGCGGCGGCGCCCGCCGCGCCCTGCATATGGATGCGGCGAGGCGTCATGGCCTGGCGCGCGCCTGGACGCTGAGTAGGGGGGCGAACGATGGGGACTCTAGCGAGTACTGCGACCAACTCCAGCATCTTCTGGGAGATCGTGCTCCCACCTATCCAAGGGCGCTCGGCTTGGCCGGGTTACTGCCGCGGGCGCCTACCTTCCGATATTCTGGTTTGTCTGAGTTTGTCATGTCGTATCACATCGTGACGTATCGCGACATTGCTCTGCTCCCCGCCGCCGCCGCCGCTTCGGTTGCTTGGCCTAAGGTTGCTTGCTGATCTGTAGGGGGACGATCGCTGGAGTCGGGGCGCCTTTCAGAGTTTATCAACATGCTCACTGCGACTCTCCGATCTTAGTCAGCTCGAACCAGGCTCGCCCGGGTCAGCTGGGAAGTGATCCCGGGCGTGATCATGCGGGGCCCTGCTGTGCTCTGGGATGTGTTCTATACTTGTAGCATTGGGATAATTCGGAATCGATTAATTGATCCCCCGGGATCTTTTTTTATAAAAATGCATTAAGTGGATATTTGAATTGGTTTCCAGATTGGCGATTTGGGAGTTGAAAACCTTTCACTTAGCACTACTTTTCCCCCAGGTAAATCCCCTGGGGAAACCGGCGGTTCACCAGGGGCATCACCAGGGGCGTAGCCTGGACTTCCCCATGCTTTGCATGTCGTACGTCTAGTCAGCTCCAGGGGATTCACCAGGGGATCCCCTGGGGGAACGGCAGAACCAGGCAGGAATAGTCATCCCCTGGGGTTGACTAGTCCTGCCTGGTTATGCCGGCAGAACCTGGTTTCCCCTGGTGATGTGTCGTCATCCCCCTGGTGATCCCCCTGGTGAATGGCGGAACGGGTCGAAACCTTGAGAAGGTAGTTACCTTAGGGTTTCTGAGCCCAGCAGCAGGGGATTTACCAGGGGGAACGCCTGCTTATTCCCGGAATCACCACTCGTCACCAGGCATTCCCCCTGGTGATGTCTTGTAAACCCGGTGATATTCTCCGGCCGGAAAATTCTCGGGCGGGGCATTCGGAGCCGGGAAACACAACCAGGAAATCACCAGGCGATCCACCTGGTGGAATGCCTGGTGAAGTCCAGGAATCCCGGTTCAGTGGAATCCCCTGGTGGATCCCCTGGTTAAGTATAGGAAAGTATATGTTTCCCCCGGTGGAAAAGTAGTGCTAAGAAACAACAAAAGCAACAACGCAAACCAACAGCAAAAAACAAATAAAAACGATGAAGGCAACAAAGCCTACAACAAAGCAACAAAGCAAAGCAACAAAAACAACAAAAGCAACAGAACAGCAAAAAACCATCAAAACAGCACAAATAATAATAAAGAAAAGCAACAGAACAACAGAAACAACAAAATAGCAGTAACAACAAAAGCAACAGAACAACACAAACAATAAAAGCAACAAAACAATAGAAACAACAAAACAACACAAACAATAATAAAGCAATACAACAGCACAACAACACAACAAAACAACAAAACAACAAAACAATGGAACAACCAAACACCATACCAACTGAACAGCGAAATCCTCACCTTGGGGCGCAACCAATGAATGAATTCTCAGGGACGATGACTAGATAAAATCATAAAATCTGGCCAGCGGGGAATCAATTCAGGGACGATGACTAGACATTCCATGAAAATCTGGCCGGCGGGATTTAATTCAGGGACGATCACTAGGCATTCTGTGAAAATCTGGCCGGCGGGATTTAAACAACCAAAGCAACAACACCAACAAAACAACAACACTTAGCACTACTTTTTCACCAGGTAAATCCCCTGGGGAAACCGGCGGTTCACCAGGGGCATCACCAGGGGCGTAGCCTGGACTTCCCCATGCCTGGCAAGTCAGCCATCTAGTCAGCTCCAGGGGATTCACCAGGGGATCCCCTGGGGGAACGGCAAAACCAGGCAGGAATAGTCATCCCCTGGGGTTGACTAGTCCTGCCTGGTTATGCCGGCAGAACCAGGTTTCCCCTGGTGATGTGTCGTCATCCCCCTGGTGATCCCCCTGGTGAATGGCGGAACGGGCCGAAACCTTGAGAAGGTAGTTACCTTAGGGTTTCTGAGCCCATCAGCAGGGGATTTACCAGGGGGAACGCTTGCTTATTCCCGGAATAACAACTCGTCACCAGGCATTCCCCCTGGTGATGTCTTGTAAAACCGGTAATATTCTCCGGCCGGAAAATTCTCGGGCGGGGCATTCGGAGCCGGGAAACACAACCAGGAAATCACCAGGCGATCCACCTGGTGGAATGCCTGGTGAAGTCCAGGAATCCCGGTTCAGTGGAATCCCCTGGTGGATCCCCTGGTTAAGTATAGGAAAGTATATGTTTCCCCCGGTGGAAAAGTAGTGCTAAGAAACAACAAAAGCAACAACGCAAACCAACAGCCAAAAACAAATAAACCCGATGAAGGCAACAAAGCCTACAACAAAGCAACAAAGCAAAGCAACAAAAACAACAAAAGCAACAGAACAGCAAAAAACCATCAAAACAGCACAAATAATAATAAAGAAAAGCAACAGAACAACAGAAACAACAAAATAGCAGTAACAACAAAAGCAACAGAACAACACAAACAATAAAAGCAACAAAACAATAGAAACAACAAAACAACACAAACAATAATAAAGCAATACAACAGCACAACAACACAACAAAACAACAAAACAACAAAACAATGGAACAACCAAACACCATACCAACTGAACAGCGAAATCCTCACCTTGGGGCGCAACCAATGAATGAATTCTCAGGGTCACCCCCCCCCCCCCACCGGCAACCTCTGCCGTTTTATCTGCAACCCTGAAATTGCCAACGTCGGCTCTGAATACATGTTCGCGATCCTAAGCATCCTCAGATCCCAACCACGTGGAAAACGAAATGATTAGGAATATGGGATCAGTTCTACATTCACGTCCACGCATTACGTCCCACTACCCTAGTCCTGTGAATTTTCAAGATTGGGATAATTAAATTCTGATGTTTGATGGATGATCTTCCGTTTTGGAAATCATAAGTATTGAAAAATCACAGGCTTGGAAATCTGTAGTCTGGCAAATCCACAGGCTTGGGGATTTGTAGTCTTGAAGACCTGTAGTCCTCAAAATTTACAGGTTTGGACCAATGGGTTACAATTCATATGGTGTTCACTATATTCCCTTTACATCCTATCAGTTCGGCAGATATGAGATTCGTCGCCGGGCGTTTGATTGGTAATATTCCGTTTTGAAAATATTCCGTCTTGAAAATTACAGGGTTAGGGAATTGTAGTCTCGAAAATCCACAGGCTTGGGGATCTGCAGTCTTGGAATTTTTATGCTCAATCCCCACTTGATCTTTTTCGTCTTGAGAATTCACAGGACTAGGGTACGCCACAAAACTACATGTATGCCACACCCTACGCCACACCTACCTCTACCTACCTAACGGGGACGGGGACGGTGAGGGCGGGGGGGACGAAGGGGATGGGGGTGGGGACGATGTGGACGACGGAGCTGACTTCGATGATGAGGATGACGAAGACGACGATGACGATCCCGACCTCAAATGGGAGGGTGAGAAGGGTAGCCGTGATTTCCGTGTCTTCCTCGCCGCAGAGCCCGCTCTGTCCATCCCTATCGGTACATTCGACCCAGGGCCGCCGTAGGGAGACTGTATCGTCCAGATTGCGACCCCTAACGTAATCCACGCTGGGATCGCAATATGAACTGTACATTCTCCCTGGTCCGGCTGTATCCTGCAGCGGTCGATCAAGCTTACGAACGAGCCGCCCTCCGGCGTGCGCGCCAACATGATGCGCGCGTTCTCCAACTTCACCCACGAACCATGGGAGAACTCGCAGAAGCCGACCGAGTTCAAGGCGGTTGTCTTCGCTATGTGCTTCTTCCACAGTCTTGTGATCGAGCGCAAGAAGTTCGGTCCGCAGGGCTGGAACCGTGGTTATCCGTTCAATGCAGGTGATCTTACTACGTGCATCGAAGTGTTCTTCAATTACGAGGAGCGGACTTGGCATCGGGGTTCTCTACGTGGGGTCAAAACACGTGCGTAAACTGCTGTTTCAGCGCATATACAGTGGTGGGGATTCCCGGAACTAAGGGGCGGACCAAGATCCCATGGGACGATCTGCGATACATCTATGGCGAAATCATGTACACTCGGTATCACTAGGATGTATCGTTCAGAATGAGTCCAATCATTCTTAACAATTCACGCTGGAAACCGTATCCCTAACGATACAACCTATAGGATAACAGGGCGATCTATAGCGAGGGGGGGGGTCCCCCCACCCCCCGCTTTTCGGCAACAGTTTTCATTATCTTCCATCATAATTAATTAATCAAAACCCCCAAATTAAAACTTTTGATTAATTAATTGTGAAAATAATCCATTTTGAAAAAATCGGGATGGGGGGATGGTCGCGTGGGGGCCCGATTTGACCCCCCCCCCCCCCTCTCCTTACGTTCCAGCCAGTGGCCGGACCCAGCATGAGAATCTCCGCCGTCGTTGTTTCCCTTTCCGTAGTACGGGAGGAGATGAGGACAATGGGGGATGGGGGGGTCCATCCCCCACTTCCATTCTCTATTGCATTCATCCCCCTTAATTAATCAAAATTATTTTTAAATTATTTTTATTTAATTGATTATGGGGATGATTTGTTTTTAGAAAAAGTGGGATGGGGGGATGGTCGGATGGGCCCCCGGTTTGACCCCCCCCTCCTTACGTTCCAGCCAGTGGCCGGTTCGAGCATAGTATTTCGTCAGGAATTGAGTTCGGGATGTCGTCCCAGCCTAAGACCCCGGATCCTAAAGGGAAACATAAAGGAATATTCCTTGCCTTCCCGTACTATGATGAGAAATGTGAGGAGATGAGGACAATGGGGGATGGGGGGGTCCATCCCCGACTTTTCATAATTTCTCATTCATTTTAATTAATTAAATAAAATCATTTTCAAAAACGATTTCATTTGATTAATTGTGGAAATGATTTATTTTCAAAAATGCGGGATGGGGGGATGGTCGGATGGGGCCCCGGTTTGACCCCCCCCCCTCCTTACGTTCCAGCCAGTGGCCGGACCCAGCATGAGGATCTCCGCCGTCGCTGCTTGCCTTTCCGTGATATGGGACGAGATGAAGACAATGGGGGATGGGGGGGTCCATCCCCGACTTTCCATCATTTATCATCCATTTTAATTAATTAATCAAAATATTTCAAAGGGTATTCCCATTTAATAAATTAGGGGGACATCCCATTCCCAAAAAAGGGGGGGGGGGGGGGGGGGGGGGGGGGGGCCCGTTTTGCCCCCCCCCCCCCCCCCCCCTTGGAGTGCCATCAATGTAGACCGCCCTGGGATAACGATACAAGCTATAGGTGTGCAGCCTCAGGGGGTCTCAGACGGGGGGGTGAGGCTGCACACCTATAGTGACACTGAGTGTACGGCGGCCACATCACGGACGACTGGGACCGCGTGCTGTGTGCCGCATACCTTACGAACTTCATTCACGCTGGGGTGGTCGACGAGCCTGATCTTGCTCCAGGTCTGGGATCGTGCGTGGTGGCTAATGCACTAGGGGTCGTCTTGCTAGGCGGGGGGCAGTACAGCAAGCAAACACGAGGAAGCTCGGCAGGGAAAACCACAGGAACATTTCGGGGTCTGGGGTGAGGAGGATTCACATCCTGTGGGACTTTTATGAACAGAGCTTTCATGCTGGGGGAACGCTTACAAAAACAATTGGTGTGGCCGACGAGAAGGGCTGGGGCCTTGTCGGCCACGCCAGACTCAGCGAGACTAAGGTTCTGAACTGCTTCCGCAGCTTGCAGAACCTGGTACGCTGCGATGGATGAAGACTTCGGTGCCTGGATTGCAGAAATGAGGGAAGGTTAACAAAAGCGCACAAACGGTTACAAGCTTCGGGGCATGGATTTTGCGGTGATCGTTTACTTACGAGGGTTGGGGAGAGTTCTTCGGAGTCGGGTGGATAGGCTGTCTAGAGTTTACTTCTCGCAGAGTTCTACCGTTCATAGTTTAATGTTGTGGCAGGTTTTCGATCCCTCATCCCAATGTGTGTTGCAGTACGTGTGACCTTCATTATGATTCCGCATTCAGTAGTTTTTTCTTCTTCCGTTCTTTGTTGGGCTTATCATCAAGGAAAAGCTCAGCCCGCAAGGTGCCATTCAAGTAACCCCGTCACGCCCGCCTAGCCACCTTGTTCACCCCCTGACTTTGACTGTCTTCGAGAACTATGCCGGGGGGCGCGATTACATGGACACGCAGACTCCTCCGGAAACTCCCAGCCTCTATGGTTTGCACGCGAACGCAGAGATTGGCTTCCAAACGGCGTCGGCGAATAAGCTGTTCGCAACTATCAACGAACTGCAGCCGAAGGCAGCGGGGGCTGCAGGGGCTAACCCGGACGACGAAGTTCAGCAAAAGCTGGACGATATCATGGGCAACCTCCCGGAAGTGCATCCGCTTGCGGACATCAGCGAGCGTCTGGATGAGGACCGAACACCCCAACAGCATGTGTTCTACCAGGAATGCGAGAGGATGAACAACCTGCGTTCGGTGCTGTATGATACGCTGTGCGACCTCGACCTTGGTCTGAAGGGCGCACTGTCAATGTCCGATGCAATGCAGAATCTGTACAATGCTATGTTGAACGACCAGGTGGATCCTGTGTGGACCAAGCACTCGTTCATGTCGATGCGTCCCATGGGATCGTGGTTCAACAACATGCTGGGACATGAGCCTCTAACACCCACAGAACGCAGAACATGTATCGGAACATTGGTTCGAACGCATACCATTAGGTATTTACTATAACACAGGTTTACCCATGCCTGTTTTCCTGTAATCATTATTGGTTTGGAAGGGTGGGGCAATGGGGGTGTGCGTGGGCTCCTCAAAGCGCGGAGGACAGCGTGCGTCGTGCAGTGTTCCCCATTGCAGGAAGGCATCACGGTGCCCGCGAGAACCTTGGGGCGCACGCTGATTTCTCTTTTGCTTTCCAATGTTTCCGAGCGTCACTGCTGCGCGCGTGCATGGATCCCCGGCGACTAGCCAAACATCCGAGCCGCGCGGCGTTCCGTAGTCGGGCAGGCTAATAGGGGGAACGAGGCGCGAATGGTTTGCGATCCCGGGGGCACGCAGCAAGATCCCTTGAGGAAAACGTTCGGATTCCCCAATCTTTGTAGTGACAGCCTTGTCACTACAACATTGCATAGATTTCTTCGTTCTTCGTCCGCCGCCAGACACGGGGGTGGGTAAAGTAACAGATTTACATTATATCCTATGGTATCCTGCGTTCTCGGGGTGCGGGCTGGGGTCCCTGGAGCGCAACGGTCAGTTGCAAGAGTGGGTCGGTGAGCTAGCAACCCCGAAGGTCGCTGCCCTCAACCTCTTCTTCAATCCGATGTCATTCCTTACCGCCATCATGCAGGACACCTCCATCAAGAACTCGTTCGACCTCGACCAGATGGCACTCGTATCCGACGTGCTGAAGAAGATGCCCGACGCGATCGAGTACGGTCGATCTACTTACTTACTTCGTAGTTAGTTAGGATATCATCCGTTCCACAGATTGCGTCGGATTCCTGTCAGCAAATTAAATGACGGTCCACTGGTGGGGACCAGTGATGCGCCTATGGCAACTAGAAAGGTACCTTAGGGGGACCGGGACCTACCTGGGTTCTACTCGGGTCCGTCCCGGTCCCCCTTATAAACCATTACAGGATCATGCAGACCAATTGTCGATGGGTGGAGACCAATAATGCGCCTTAGGCGAGCCCGCAAGCCTAAGGCGCATCACTGGCCACCACCGCCCAGCCATCGAAACCATTACAGTGTGTTCATAAAGCATTAGGGATCATGTATTTTGTGAGACTTCAACTTTTGGTGGTCGACAGAAGCGTTGCTTGTTTATAGAACTGGTGATGAATCATTCAGAGTGTGGATTCCATGGATCCAGTGCCCAATACGTTGGAATCGCATCCTGAGCGATGCATTCTAACCGGATCAACCGTACGCCGCGAAGGACGGCGCGCACATATTCGGGATGATCATGGAAGGGGCCCGCTGGGATACGGTGGATGTGGGAATTGAGGATGGGAGACGCTGAATGGCGAGATCCATGGGGATATATTGATGGGGAGGCGGACTGCAAGACTTCCTCCAAATCCCCTCCCTCCGACAGTCCTTCACTCCAAAAGTCCTCCCTCCAAACACCCCCCTCCAAAACTCCCCGCCCCGGAGGAACTCTCCGCGGCGTGCTCCACATTCGGAACGGCAAGCAGCGACGGCGGAGATCCTCATGCTGGGTCCGGCCACTGGCTGGAACGTAAGGAGGGGGGGGGTCAAACCGGGGCCCCATCC
>Ga0099798_10703_pt1 | contig 10630 bp, 9 predicted proteins | sample Uncmet_Sort29A_1_FD_89870 | JGI IMG/M metagenome (GOLD analysis project Ga0099798, IMG submission 89870) | Marine eukaryotic communities from CALCOFI LINE 67, Pacific Ocean - CN13ID_Sort29A_1 | ecosystem: Environmental > Aquatic > Marine > Oceanic | place: Pacific Ocean: Monterey Bay | collected... | reverse complement strand
TCAAAAAATTAATAAAATACCTCTAACTCAGATCCAAAAAAGAGCCAGGCTAACGCAGATGTCTCAGATTCACAGAAAGCAAAGTCCAGCAAACCTCCCAAAGACTCCGAGATCGTTGAAATCGAACCTCCCCGAATTCTTCACTGGGCTGGCGAGAATAGAAAGCCGTGGGAACGCGTCCACCCGCTGAGCAGGTCCAAAAGCGATCAGCTGTGGTGGGACGAGTACGAGTGGATGACGCGGGATAGCGGGACGAAGATGGTGTTGGCGGAGTGCTAATTGAACCAAGCAAGAGTATATTCGAAAAAGAAACACGTCAAGCAAGAGTATTTTCGAAACTGTATACTAATCATTGGATTGCAGTAAGTATTAAATTGAATTTTTCGAGACACAACATAACATAAACCTGACATAAACACAAACCTGTGAGGTTGAGAATCTGCTTAAGGACCTGATTCTGCAGTTGATTTGATTATGGAACTTCAATTTTTGAAAATGTCTTGAGATTCTCGCAAATTGCTTGCTGGAAGTCGTGTGCGGAGATGATAGTGTCTATGTGTGCCGATCGGATTCTATGTGAGTCGACTGGAAAGTTACAATCATACATTTATTCATCCCATTCGAAGGGCCACCAGTCACCTCCCACGCAGAACCCCGAGACGGTACTATGCATGATATCACGATGGCATTCCGATCGAAATAAGCTGCGTAAGTCTGGCATGAAATAATTGAAACAGATTTTAGTCAGATCCCATAGTGTATTTAGGTTCGAAATAGCCAGCAGCCATGTCTCTCATCAGCATCGGTAAGCAAGTCTGCATCATCGCAAATGCGGTATCTCAAGCACCGTTGTACCGCGACTTCTGGAAGCGAAATGATATTCCAACTGTGGAGGATCCGTTTAAGAAACCTAAGAGTCATGCGTCTGATTCTGGGTCCGATCCAGAAAAGTGCTCCACCTCTTACGCGAAGCAATTTCGCGACATCCCGCTGAAGAAGAACGTCAGGATACACGAAAATCCTTTATGGGACACATCTGTGTTTCCACCTAGAAAGAGGAAACTGTTCTCTTCTTCTCCCGGCGATGCAAGGACAGACTCAGCAGATTCAAATTGTTCAGATGCCGGTGCAAGAGCTTCTTCATCTCCGATAATACAAGAAGCGAGGAAATTGGTGGACGGAAAATGGATGGAAATCGCCTCAGGGAAGAAGGCGAAAACAGATTTAAAGCATGCAGGATCAGCAACGCCGGAATCAAATTTCCCCGAACACAACTGCGCAGTCTACCTGGTCCTGCATGAAAAGCTGTTTCTCAATGTTCCCGTGTTTAAGCAGTGGCTATTTTCGAAGATCGATCGGCGGATAGAGAAGTATTTGAAGGATAAAGGTGGGGGTGAGGCTGGCGAATCTGCGCTAGGCGACGACGAGCCTACAGATCTCGAGAATGTAATTTCGGGGCTAATGGAAAAAGCTGGCTCTAGCCTGAAGAAAGCAGCAACTGTTACTCCAACCGGCGACGCTGATGTAGGAGACCGAAGAAGTCTGTATCCCAAACTCCTTGACATTTACGATGCTGTTCCACGAACCATGCGGTTTCAATATGTGCTGAAGGCAACGGATAAGGCCGAGGAAGGGGGTGAAGATAAAATCACGGATCCCATCACGGGGATGGAGGAGCCTGTGGTCCTGGACAAATATCAACAGAGAAATAAAGACATCGCGAATTTGTACGTAGAACAAGCATTTCGCAGCGTAGAAACCAGTAGTACCCGCGTAACCAAATCTGTAAGTCGCGGCGATCGACTCCTGCTCGACATAATCTGGCGGAAGCAGTACGTTGTAAGCGGTAAAGCGAGGAAACGAATACGGAATGATGAGGAGCTTGTATCACTCGTAAATTCTGCTAATGCTTCGAATATGGAACGGGTGAGGGAAACGTTGTGGGCTGCTGATAACGCAGAGATGCACGATGATGGTGGTGGGAAATCAGACAGCAATAGTTCAGCTAGTAGCCTGATTCCTTCGAACGACATTTTTAAATTTGAAAAAATACATGTACAACTGGACGCAGCGGATGAGTATGTCAGGGATGAAGAACACGACGGAGCGCAAGCAATCATACCTACAAGTGCACCTGCATCTGACCAATACTCCAAGAAAATCCTCCAGCGCCACCACAGCAAACACGTAGACAGTCTTACGCCTGTCGGCGATAATGTGGAAGAGGCTGCTGTGCGGGAGCGAGTCCTTGACGTTTCGCGAGGTGGTGGCAAAGTCCTCCTTCAAACCCCAGAAACTCCAGTGGATTCGGAGGGCAACGTCCATTTCGACGAAGTTGATTGTTGTTCTAATCCCCCGCTAAATTCTTTCATCGTCGGTCCAGTCCGAGGAGCTGCTCAGATAACAGCATTGGAGTTGAGATATGAGCCGCAGCAGATCTGCACTTTCATCCAGACTGAGAGTGCATCTACGGAGCTTTTGAGTGCTGTTCGGGATACCTGGGCTGATAAGAATACCTTCTTGATTTCGTCAATCACCAATCCCTCGAACATCCCGTTCGGTTTTAGTAATCGACCTTTAGTTATCCCCCGGCCAAGTGACGACAGAGGATTTCTCGCCATTTGGTACGGAATAAAGAAGAGATACGCTTGGGTGGAAAATTACTGCGACTTTTTTATGTTATTGGACGCGAATTCCTATGTGAATCATAATCGAGTCAAGGAAAGATTGCAGTGCTTCGATCCAAAAAAACCCTGGCTACTCGGTTTAGGAAATCATTACCTCAACGTCGACTTCTTCTTCCCCCACTTCCAAACCGGCATCATAATTTCCAGAACTCTACTCCAGACCACGCCGTGGGAGAACTGCTTGAGGCATTTTATGATAATGCCGGATAAGGCGGATATGGACAGGGTTCAAAAACTTGCGATGTGCGTAGTAGAATTTGGACCAGGAAGCCCGTGGGCCGCCGGTCAGAGTCCGAAGTTTTTAGATTTTGTTTTTGGGGATGTGGGGAGTGGGGAGGAGGAAGAGTCGGATAAAGATGATGATGGTGGTGTCCACAGCGATTTCGATTTGAAGAAAGTTGCGGCGCAAGCAACAGCTGCTGGTGCAGACCACGAAGATCCTGATGTTGACGACTCCAATTCTTCATCCCAAGAACCCATCAAGGATCCAAATGGCGAACAGCTTGACGATGGTACAACTACCACCATCCAGCAACCTTTCATCCGCGGCCGCCCGTATAATGCGACCATCATGACGAATTACGCGGACGAGAAATTGAATTTTATTGCGACTGAGGATAACAAATTCACCATGACAAAATTCGCTTCTACAAACGAAATCATGAGGAAATGCCTATTCGTAATAGGAACCCTATCCGAGCCTGAGGACTTTTATTTCGTACGCGATAAATTGAAGTGGGCGGAATGGCACTCCGGAGTGAATTGTATGGGCGAGACGGATGCGGGGACGTTCTTCTTCCAGCATCCGAGCGGACCGAAGAAGCCGTATTACCAAAAAGATGTGCAGATGAGCCTGTGGTATTGTAGGGTGAGAGGGATGATCATTGTTTTCACTTTTCACTGTCCATGATTAAATTTGAATTGAGATCCTTATTGCGAATAATGATGCCTTAGGCATCATGCTGAAGCAGTTGTGACTTCGAATTCCCACAACTCCTCACTTACTCATTCCCCAGACCGCCCGCTACCGCCCAGTGCTTACCGAGATAGAGGAAACCTGGACCACAAAATCCCCTCGAGTTGGTCAAGGCGATATCACCGAACGGGGCCTCCCTTCCTTTCATAATGAAGATCCCGCGAAATTCCTGTGCATCTTCATCCCGGTTTCTTTCCGGAAAAAATCTTATGAGGACACTGCAAGAGCTGCTTACAACACATGGGCCAGGAACAGCACAGATGTAGCTGTGTTTTTTCTCTTGGCAAAAGGGCAGCCAACGAGTCCGCATGTGCCTACGATTACATTTGATGAAGACGTTGAGACGGATTATGCACATTTACCTGTGCGAAGTTTAAGATGGTTACAGTGGTTGGGAGCGAACGAGGAGATGAGGAGGATGTGTCATTGGTGAGGGGAAAGTGGAAGTGAAATGAATTTTAGTACTTAATCGGACCGGTTTGTATCAATGAAGTAATTGAACGTCCTAATTCTCGTTTATCGAACAAGAAAATCAATCACCCAAGAAACAAATTAAGGTACACCAATCAGCCAAGAACCAACTTAAGGTACATGAAAGCTGACGCAGATTCCCACGTGCACACCTCCGCTATCATTGAACGCCTCTCCTGTTTTTCCGACACGAAGAAGCTGTGGTACCTCGGGAATCCAATGGTCGCTGAGGGGATAACTGGGAAAGCCATATTTTTTGCATCAGGAGGAGCGGGGTATTTCTTCTCCCGCGGATTGATGTGGCGAGCGGGCTACTGGGCGGCATTTTGTTTGATAGAGTTACTCCGTGGGAGTAGCGGCGCGGGGATGGAAGATGTGACTGTGGCGATGTGCTTGAAGAAATGGGGTGAGGGGAAAATATGGTGGACAAAGTTATTCTTATCGTCAATTTGATATTCTGCCAGTGGCTGAGAACATCAGGCACCACACGAAGCCCTGGCGTGATGAGAAAGTCCACAGAGTGGTGCGGACTCCGGGCCACGCGAATGGCCACGTCACTGTCCGAACTGCTCCCTCGTACTCCCGCACGAGGTGACCAGCGGAAAGCTCACGGCAGCTACACGTATTTTCCGAGGCGCCGTGGGGAGAGATCGCATTGTGGGACGCTGGGGGCGGTCACGTGGGACCTGATTGAGCTATCGCAACTTCAACTTGTTTGTTAACGCTGAGGTTGAATTTCAGAGAAGATTGAAAGCGTGCGCCGCAGGCGACATGCTGGAATATTACATGCGGCTAAGAGACCGCTTATGCGTGGGGCCAACCCACGACATGCGTCGTACCTCGCGATGCAGGGCCTGCTCTTCAAAGAGGGCCCGATGTCCAGCGATGTAGCCGTCTGCGCTGCGCCCGGCGGGCCGCCCGGGCGCGTCGCTCGAACAAACCCCAGAAACGGATCGCGCCACTGTGCGGCGCAACCCCTTTCGACGCGCGGGCAACAAACCCCCGCCAACCCACTCGATGAGTCACAGCGGGAGGCGCATAAGTGAATAATTATCAAACTTAACCTCAACCCCTTCAGGTCAAGTCCCCGTCCGCCAATACGCCCTCGACATGGAGCTTCCCACGTCAACCCGCTGGAAAGACAACAGCATGGTCGCGATCAGCAAGGCGCGGAATTGTCACCTTGTGACACACAGTCTCGAAGACCGCGAAATTTACAGGGTGCATCGGCTGAGGATGCAGGATGGTGAGAGATATGAAGGGCCCAATTGGCAATTCTTGCTGACTTGAAGTTGAAACTGATTTATTGATGAATGCCCTTGCATGCATGCTAATGTTATGAATATAATGATCCCAGTCTCAAATGATCGAATTCCAATTCCACCCCCCTCCTCAGCCCTTTGCGGTCTCGACTCTGACGAATTACTCGACGGAATTAACACAGTAACGCAGACGATGTTTGGCGAACCAACCAGCGATCGCAAATTCAAGGAAGCAGAGTTCAGGATTCTTTGGCGGTGTTCAAAGAGGAAAGTGACATTTCATCCAGGAAGAGAATGCGTCACAGAGGGGGTGCAGGGATTGCCAGAGGGGAGTAGCGATAGTGCTAACAATGCTGGTAATACTAACTTAATCCCCAAGCCTGTTTTCCCTGACACCGATCACCTAGTCGTTCATGCGCTGACGAAAGGAGGAAGATGCGTAGACAGCTGGGGGAACGTCGGGTTTGGATTCGGATTGAGGAGCAGAGATGGTAGCACGCTAAGTGATTGGCAGGCAGAATTTTGCGAGATGGGGAACTGTGGGTTAGCGGGGAGTACCAATGACAATACGAAAGATGGTAATACCAATAGCTATAGTTTAAGTCCTTACACCACTGCAATAGATACCGGCAGAGGGAGAACAAATAATAACGCGCCTTATTTGCGGCAGGGCCAGGCAGGCGCGTGGATATTTGAGTATAGGAACAGCACATTCCTCCGCTTCCCAGAATTTACTGATGATACCGGACTGTATGTGCCGATAACGGCGTGAAGATTCTTCATGTTCATAGCAGGCGGTGCCGACCATTCTTCTTTTTCTTCTTCATACAGGTTTCTAGCAGCCACACCCTGCATGCTGTACAGTATTTTGGACGCGCCTCTTTGTGGGCAATACAAACCCGGAGTCGACAATCGACTCGAATTCACGATACCCAGAAACCCAGGACTCTTTGTAAGATATTTTGAATCTGCATACTCAATGCCAGTAACGCCGAAACAGAAGTACTTTCGCAAGTTGGCCATTCGGATGTTAAGTTGTTTGGTAAAATTCCTCAGTTTTGTGAATCAGATTTCGCATTCTTCTTTGCAGTTTGCATCTCTCGTCCCTGATTTTTTCTCATTGATGACGAAAAAATCGACCAGTAACAGTGATGCATCAACATAGGAAGAAATAGGAATTCGTTTGTACAGAAAAATTGATCAACGCTAGTGAGAGTTCGGACAAATCTCTTATAAATAGTCTTCCCAAATTCCACCATGGTCGGCGTTCTACGAGAGTTTGTGGCGGCTACCGGCGGGGCCCTCCACGCGGACATCGATCAGCATGTCCCCTCCGCTATCCCGCCTTCCAGTCGAAAATTACACTGCGGTAATGCCACCTCTTTCACCTCATTTTCAAGTTCAACATCACCTCCCACGACTGCACCAACGTTAAACACTAAGAGTCAGACTCTCAACGCCACTCATCCCCACCCCACTTCCCACATCAACACCTCCTTCACCGACGACAAAAAGTCCCCACTCGTTCCCACCATTCCCTGTCTCAGGAACGGCGCAGTCTGCAACCAAGTCTCTGATCCACTCGTTGAAGTCAAACAAAACTTAAGAGAAAGGCATATGAAAGAGGCTCTAGCTAATCCAGAATTTCAACCCCAATTAGAGAAAACATCGCAGAATACGCAGAAGAAATACGCCGAATTCAAAAAGGCTTTAGCGGAATACGACAAGGAATATGGGAAGTACTTTAATGAGGTGAGGTAAAACCTAAATGAATATATTATATTATGAGTGAAATTGTAAACTAAAACTCAAACTGAATTTCGAATCTGATCAATGTCAAAGAGTTCGAATTTGCTGATCCCACGGACATTCGTTCATATGTCAATTTAAATCAACTCTAGGTAGTCCCCGCCCACCAAAAAGAGCGTCTGAAACTGGACAACATCTTCAATCTCGCCAAGGAAGCATATACAACGGACTGCTTAGAATTAGGCAACCCCGAACAGCAATGCGCCAAAGAGTTTTCGACCATGTTAACGATGAATTCAATTAGGCAGCCGAGGCCAGACTGTTTTATTGGAGTGACAACTCCGTTTAGTGATGCCGGAGGGAAGGTAGCGGCCAGGGCGAATAGGGGGAGTTGTAGTGTTATGTAATATGGAGGAGAATGCGCCGAAGGCGGATATCTCTTGGGATGCAGGCGTTCAGATAGGTGATTCAGACGGAAGCTAGGTGACGGGTGGCGGGCGTAGTCGATCGCTTTAGTGAAATTGTAGTGCTGATTGTACCATAGTTAATACGGAGGAGGAAGTTGTACCATAGACATTGGCCCTTAGGACACATAGACTTACATATTTTTTATCAGAACTTGTTTCTTGGCCCCGCTTTTTATTTGAAAAAAGTTTCCTAAGATAAGGTAAATAGTTCTGGAATGTCTTGAATGGTTCTGCTCTCGGTCATCTGGTTATCGGTTCGTCTATTCGGTTTCGTTTATGTCGCTACAATGCATTCTCGAGTTAATTTGATTAATATCCAAATCCCCAAAACACGCTCCTTCGCAGGTTAACTGAGACCATCTGGTTTCTGCAGTACCCATCCTGCAGGAATGAGTGGCTCTCAGAACTGAGTCCCTAACTCAGTCCATCACCATGAGTTAGAGAGTACATAGTTCAGTAAAATCAACTACCCCCCCCCAAAAATGTCGGATCGCTACCAGACCCCTTCGGTGAGTGACGACGTCGATCTGCAGTGGCGTTATTCCCCCCAAACGATGACGGCCGAGCGCTCATTCCTCAATGATCCTCCCGTTCCGTCGTCTGCATCGCCGAAGATTAGCCCCCGTTTTCGGAACACAAATAGTCATACAAGATGCGGCGAAAGTCTGTCACTGAACAGCACTATGAACAATTCGGATTCGAATTCAAACCGATTCAACTCAACCTTCAACTCGAATCTAAACTCCACGCTACATTCCGCGGTCACTGCACATTCCATCACATCCTACAACTCCACAGCCACTTCCTACAACCCCGCTACTAACCCCAATTTCAATACCTCTTTCAATTCTATCCGCTCCCAAAATTCGACTTGGAATTCGGTTGAGATCGAGGTGGAGGTTGAATCCGGGGGTTCATCGGAATCCGACGATGTGGAAGGTCAACACGCATCTAGCCCGGGCAAGTCGGTGTCAGCTGAATATGATACAATCGTCGATGAGGGAAGCAATACGATCTTTCTTTCAGCAGAATACGGCAGCCCCGAGAAAAGTCCGGTTATTACTGTTCTAGCGAAACCAGCTGTAGACTCAGCTCTGCAAGAGGAATATTTGAGAAAGGGTAAAGGGAGCAAGAGTATTAGCGCAGCGGTTTCAAATCCTTCGCCGCAAGTCTCAAAACTGCCCAAAAAAGGGTCTGAATCGTCGCTGAAGAATGAGGCTGGGCCGCAGAGGAAGGCAATGTCTACAGAAAGTGTTAATGCAACCTGTGGCACTATGAGTGCTGGTAATGTGAACAGTACCTGCAGCCCTGCATTCCCCACTGACGCTCCACTCCTCTCCCCCGCTTTCCCCACGGAGGCGAATGGAGAATCCCTTGCGGAGACGTTGAAGATTAGTGAAAACAATGGCAGTAAGTTTAGCAACCACATCACCTACGGGTCCGTTCTGAGTCCCAAAATGTCGTCTCCCCGAATCATTGGAAATGCAGTTGGGGGTGGGAGTTGGGGGAAGATTCAGAAACGCGGCAAATCAAGAAAAGGCTCACGATGGAAGAAGAAATCAGAAAATAAAGCAGAGGATGTCGCAAAAACAACTCACACGTTGACAAATTCTCTGTCCGAAATTCGGAAGGTCAAAGATAGAGAGGTTAACAGAGAAGGAGCTCATCTTTCACCGAAGAAAAAGAAGAGCAGTACAAGCGATGTTTCATCGAAGAAAAAGAAGAGCACTAAAAGTGACAGAGGCTCAACTTCCGGTGGCGTAGTGCCTCAGCTGGAGTTGAGTGGTACGCAAAATCCGATCGTAGGAAATGCAAATGACAACTTGAACTCCAATAACGCAAACACCCAGAAGTACAATATTGCGACGGATTCTGATCGAGTGAAACCTGAGAATTACAACATCGCAACTGAATCTGACCAGCCTAATCCTACTCCCACCAATTACAATACCGCTACGGAATCTCCTACTAACGTCCCTCAACCCACTCCCTCAAGCAGTGATGATGGACAAAAGCTCCCACAGCCGTCCTATTCAAATTCGAGCATCCCCGGCCAACACCATCAAGATTCCGACGCTTACTCTGACGCTCACTCAGATCATCACCCTCACAGAGACTCGCTGCGATATATGAACGCGGGAAGTAGTACTCATACAGCGAACTCCCATAGTCTGACGAATCAGATTCATTCCCTGGAAGCGGAACTTCAGGCTGACGCAACTCAAGCCATCCTCTTCCCCGCAGGCGAGTTTGGGCGTCTTCCGGAGGTGCAGGGGTTATTTCATCACGAGTATTCTCCGTTAAACACACCGGGAGAGAGTCAACAGTGGGAAACGCCTAGGGACAACAGTGTCAGTCACACTGCGACTAGTGCAAAGAACGGCTCTGCCGATATTGCCGATATAATTGACGTTGGGGTGGGGATTGCTGCTGATAGTGCTAACTCAAATAATCATAATGATGACGTCAACGAGTATAGTTACGACACCTTCGACAACAGCAAGAGCAGTACGGGCAATTCTGGGTGGAACAAAAATGGCAGCAAAGAAATCCAATTTTCTGCAGGCGGAATTCCTTTCGGCAGTGGTTTCAGTCAGCCTTATATGGATGAGACGGTCGTGGAGTTTGCTAGTGCGGAGGGATTCAACACTGCAGAACAAGGAGAAGTAGAGGGAGAATGGGGAGAGGAAGGGAATGAGACTAGTGGGAATGGTAGTGGAAAGGCAGTTATTGACAACGTTGCTGGTTTCGAAATCAATGAAGATGACGACGACGTGTACCTCTCTCCTGGACAGTCCCCCAAGGGTAATTTCCCTCCAATTGAACTACCGGTCTCAAAATTAGGCGAGACACCTGCGCGAAGCGTCGAAGGAAGTCGTGTTGCGAGTCCGGATGGGAATGGTGAGCTGGGATGATGATAATACAGTTAAGAATTAAAATAGTGTGCACACGCAAAGATGATCGTACGACGTATCAGTGGCAGTCTAATCTCGGAAAACATGATCTCAAAAGACTCAA
>Ga0099798_10702_pt1 | contig 10634 bp, 14 predicted proteins | sample Uncmet_Sort29A_1_FD_89870 | JGI IMG/M metagenome (GOLD analysis project Ga0099798, IMG submission 89870) | Marine eukaryotic communities from CALCOFI LINE 67, Pacific Ocean - CN13ID_Sort29A_1 | ecosystem: Environmental > Aquatic > Marine > Oceanic | place: Pacific Ocean: Monterey Bay | collected... | reverse complement strand
CAGTTACAGGCGGATTTTAATCATGATGCGAGTCCAAAACAGTCTATTTTGGCGCATCTTTCTGATAAAGTTTCTTCACATTTAGAGGATTTAGCTGCGATCGACAGAATTCAACGAAAAAGAAGGTTGGAAAGTATGACTGTTGTTAGAGCGTCGCAACCAATACATATTGAGCCAGTGATTCAAAATATTAATCAAAGTTTTTTCAGTGGTAATGCCTCGTTAAAAGCCCCATCTGTACCAATAGCGATGACTCGATATCCATCTGAACGCAGTTTTGAAACCAAACCTAAATCATCCATGATCGATGATATTTAAAATGACCGAGAAGACCCAGAATCGGATAATTCGATTAAATTTGTGGAAGCACAATCGTCTCTGTCTAAGAAAAAATCCGATGGAGCTGGGATTCTTCTTGCTGACAGTAACAAGAAAATCTCGAATAACAGTATTACGAAACGACTATCGGAAAAAAAATCTGTTGGTTTCATTGGCGACACTGATGCTGCAGCTGAAACTTAGAGCATGAAAAGTTCGAGAAGTACTCGTGTTTCTGATAATTCCAATGAGAACGACATTTTTGCGAATGTGGATAGTATCAAAAACAGAGACAATGTCAAGTCCTAGTCTAGTTTATAATCGCCTAAAGCTAATGATATAATTGATCGTGCTATGTCTGGTGCTGATTCATAAGTCTTGTCTAATAATGTATTGAAGTCTTAAAGTGTAACAAAGTCTTTAAGTTTAAAAAGTCCAAATTCAAGTCCAAATTCCGATCCAGACGGGCCAGAAGGTTTAAAGGAAGAAGCCAGTAAAAATGAATGGTGATCCGAATCTTTATGGTCTGCTGATCCCGGGACTTTAAAGCAATTGAAAAGAAAAAATAAAGAGAGACAAACAAAAGTGTTACGATCAAAAAAATCGTAGAAATTCGATTAAGAAGAATTAGTAAATGCTTCATTTTAAAAGTCGCCGACGACGTCAAGTATGAAAAACTTTAATACATCAACGAGGGAGAACGCCGGTATGGAAATAAAACAAATGCAATCTACGTAGAACTTAATTCAGTAGAGTGTTTCTAATCAAGCGATTTTTTAAAATGCTGAAATTCCTATTGACAATGTTTACGACGGTGAATTCGGCAGCACAAGAGAAGGCCGAAAGAACTACCGAAAAAAAATGCGTGAAGCTGCATCCCAAAGTATATCTATTGGTAGCAAACAGAGTTTTAGTAGTAACAAAAAAAGTATTGGACCAGGACCTGGTATCATGTTTAACCTCGACGCGCAAATTACCGCTAAAGAGGGTGAAGATGATGAAGCAATGCCTATGGAGAATCAAGATCACGATGATGATGGCAATGAGGTTATGAACGATGCTCGACTTGACGGACCTGAAGAATCAAAAGAAGTCAATGACACTACTACTTCAACTCCAAAAATCTTTGGACAGTTTGGAGCAAATAATTTTGTCAATGAGTCAGAGGACGTTAACTCTGAAGTATCGGCTAAAACCAAGCGATTCCGTGAAAGAAAATTTCTTCTTTCAGAACAACGCAGAATTGGTAGAGAGAAGCGATAAAAACCGTGGAAACAATTTGCGCGTGTCACTGTAGGACTCAATGGTTAAATTGAAATAGTGACAGGAAAAAAAAGATCGAAGGCTCGACGACAAAAAGACGCTGATACTGAGAATCTACATGGAACTTGCCCCATAACCATGCCTCACAAAACTACAAGTGAAGATATCCAAAACGCTGCAGACAAATAATATGAAAGTTCCCAACAAAAAAACTTAAGATTACTATATTAGGCACCCATCCGGGATAAAACAGAGCAACGCGCGACTTGGTAGAATCGCGCCCGTGTGCACTTACTTAAGGCCTTAAAAGAACGTGAGGAAGCATTAAAAGCTGTCGGATTATGGCATGAGAATCATAACCCTCTTGCCACCCGGCGACGGGCATTACTGAATGATGATAATCCGAAATGAGAGATCTCGAATTTAGATGGCAGGCGCCTTTTTTTGGATCCCGTTACAGGTGGATCATCATCTGGAGCTGGACTTGTTAGTCATGACCGAAATTTGTCAAATTTACATCCGAGTGGTGGAAATATGGTCCAAGGTGGAGATAGTAATATGGAATTTGGTAGTAGTAGTTAGCAGTTATCGGGCCCAGGGTAGTACCATATGATGATTTAGGGCCCTATAGCTAATTTTATTGACGAAGATGAAAACAATGTTAAAGAAGGAAATTATGACCATCATGTAAGACTATCAGTTTCACCTTCTACTAGTACTATGACAAGTTCTGCTAACTTATAAAATTTAAACAGAATGTCACATAATTTCGGACCATCGTAAAGTTATTAAGTTACAACAAATATGAAATTTCGGTCTCCTTCAATGTACTAAAGTCCAGGATCTCATACAGGCCGGACAACCACATTAGGAGGCAGGATAAGCCCAACCTCCTTGGTTAGTGATATGGGTAGGTCTTCGACCTACCCGTCCAAGTCTAAAACTCCAGGTGTAACAATAGGTCGGGCCACCACTGCCAGGGCAACACTAGTAAGCCATTAGGTTAGTGGATCAACTTCTCCTGTAACAGGAGCTTAAAGTTATAGAAAGAATAACATTTTGAACGCTGCATCAAAAAATAGTGCAACTTCTCCCGGTCAATGACAACCTCATGATCTAAGGATGAGCGAATATTACCAAGAGCAGGTAACAGGACTTAATTCGGAAAGAGTTGCGGTTATAAATAAGAATACGAGTCTATTAAGCGTCCACGACGAAGATAAAGTGATGAATTCCATGTCCTTATTCGATTTGCAGAAACTCCCTGAGAATTTACAAGAGCTCTCCACCGATGACAAAAGCCGTTTAAAAGATTTTCTTTTGTCGGATGAAGCCTTTATTCGCATGGTAGAAAAGACGGAGATGAATCGTGCACTAGGGAAACATATCGCGAAGGCCTTACGTTCTGTTCAAAACCGAATGACATTAGAAAAAGGGTTAAAACGAGTCGGAGGACAGGGAGCCAATGGCAAAATTTTTGGAAAAGGGTATCGTGATCGGGGGAATAATATTAGAGGACGTCAAAATATTGCCTGTCGGTCATATCCTAGTGGCAGAACACACAGATTGGTGAGAAAAGCAGCTAAAATAGTGGTTTAAGTGAAACAACAAATGGTAAAACCACCCGGAGCAACAAAACACTACTGGGAAGACCTTTTTAATTGGGGAGAGTCTCTTTCCGGATCATTATTGACGGAATTTTCATTTAAAGATGGTAGCAGGCCAATATCAAGTTCAACGACTACTGGTCCATTTGATGGACTTGATGAAGCTGCAAAAGCCCAAAAAGCATTCGAGTTATACAAAGCTTAAATCCCGGATGATATGACTGAAGCCGAATATATTATTAAAATATTGACAGATACGGCGTAAACAGTTATAAAACGCATTGAAAATGAAAAACTAAATTGGGAGGAAGCCGATGGTCTGGATGATTTAGCAGATATTGCAGAAACATGTCCGCATTAAAGAGATAGCGTTAATCATGATATAGTTTTATCTTGGGATAGACCAGCTTAAACCGACAAAGATCCTGAAGAGGAGTAGAATCAGCTCGATCCACATTATCACTACCAAAAGTATTTAACCATCCTAAAAGAAACCAATGAAAAAGATATCCCGCTCACCTGGAAAGAGCTCCATCACCAATTGTGTACACCCGGTAGTAAAATCAGAATCAAACGCCCTGGCTCAGGAGTCAACGACGAAAGAATTGATGAAAAAGTCTTCTTCGATCCAAAACATTTACCATCGCATTCACTTGTGGAACACGATGAACAATACGGTGTTAATCTTAAAATAATGAGGATGGTATACAGTCCATTGGAGGACTTTGTGACCGCAATTACAGTGTCGGAAGCCACTTCAGAAATTGTGATGGTGAAACTATGGGGAGCGAACTATTTTGATGAAGAATCTGGTGTTTATCACGAAGACTGTGAAGCATTGAACGGGGAGATTACGATCGTTTTAGCAGATGCATAATAGTCACGTTTACTTCCAGTCTATAAAAGTCTTGATCATCCGGATGAAAATCACTGGCGTAATTGACATGATCACATGAAACAATAGCATCACTATCTTGATGGTTATGATTTCTCAGCTTTTGATAAGGTTCCTGGTAGTGGTTAGAATCCATAAGGTGCTGGTGCGACTGGCGATGGCACACAGTAACTGCCATAGAGTCCTAATATCATGAATATTAATATTCAGAATGTTTAAACTACCGGTAGTAGCATTCCGACTCCCGAAATAGATATGATGTCAAGTACTCCCCTCAATGAGGGTGGTTACCATGATGACCCCACGAGTTCACGTGACGGTAAAGGTGCAGTCCGTAGTAAGCAAGTCGGACATCATAAGCATAAGCACCATGGACACGGTCATGGTCATAGTCATCATCACGGGCATGGACATGGTCATGGTCATCAGAAAAGTCATCATCATGGTCATGGCCACGATCATGGACATGGACATGGTCATGGGCATCATAAACAACATGGGCATTTGAAAAATATAGCTCAAGCAGTGAGTTTGGTTTCTAAAGTTGGGGGTACTGTTTCTCCTGCAAATTCGGAACAAGATGGGGGTCCAGAAGATGGTGGTAAAGCAGATCCAGATGAAACTCTTAAAGCTATTATGTCCGATGTTAATACAGTTGAAGACGGTCAGACTCACGATGTTTTAAATCATGAATCGGACCTCCAGAAAACAATTACTGTGAATGCCGAAGGCGATGGTGAAATAATTTCCAATGAAAGAATAATAATCACTGAGGAAGAAAACATTGATCATGGCACAGTTCCGACAACAGTCCAGAAAGAATCAAAAGAACATCATGAATATACCGGTCAAGACGCTGAAGATTATTTTATGCGTCGTATCGAAGATAATTATCTTTACAGAGATACTAAATATGGTCCTCCAAGAAGCATTGCACAATCGATGCTTGGTCCAAATTTTCATGACTATGAACACGAACAATCTGAATCTGCTGTAACACATCATCATAGTCATCAGCCTCATAAACCTCATCATCATGGTATAGGCGCAAAATCTCATTATCATCATCAGGCCCATCACGGACCTAAAGTTCATCATGCTACTAGTCACAAACATCATCATCACGGGCATCATGGCCACCATGGAAAATCTAAGAGACTTGGACCAAAAGTTCATCAATGTTTACATTGTGGCAAAAGTAACGATGATTTGGAGAGCCTTGTAGAATCCGACATTGAGTCCGAAATTTAGCACGTCGGGACTCATGACGAAAAACTAAATGAAGGGCCCAGGGCCTTGAAAGACGAAGTCTCGAAGACTACTAGTAAAACAGTAGCCGTAACTGATGCGGTAACAGTCACAATGGCAACTGTCGGTAGTAGTACTGATTCGCCTATCAGGAGAGCGACAACTCAACACCTTGCTGGTCTAAGTGCCAATGTAGATTCAGAATTTGATATTGCTCCCATCGATGACGAATTTTCAGCATTGCCTTCAGCCAGACATATGTTATTAGGCTCTTCAGGGTCGGAAACAGAGGGTAGAAATAAAAATAAAAATCACAAAGGAAAGGGCAAGTCTAAAGGATTTTACAAGGGAAAAGGTTAATATTATTCTGACTATGAACCGGAAAGTTACACTTATCCTACCTATCACATAAAGAACATTATGAATTCACAAGCTGACCTGCAGATTAAGATGTTGTCTCGAAATATCGTGATAGAAAAAAAGCAAAATCAAAATTTGAAGAATAAAAATATAATGCTGAGAAAAAAGTCTCAAATGATGTTAAAACTGCTGCGTCGTTACAGGAACCTGCTTTTAGATGGGGATGGGGTTCTTGGGGACGACAGTTTTGGCAATAATTACGGTGTTTCTTATTTGGATAGCCTGTTAGAAGATGCTGGTATGGAATGCGGCGAAGACTATATATGGAAAATTAAGAAATATTTGAATTTAAACTCGGAGAAATTTAAAATGTCTTCTGAGAGTAAGAAACTGGGTGCTGGCGAAACTTATGGACTAAATGAAGAAGAAATTAGTGTTTTCAGAGACCGTTTTGGCATTTCGTTAAAGGGTTTGGATGAAAGAAGTCCTCTGTTTGTGAAAACGTTGCGAGTTCTTGCTCGTGAATTAGTGAGAGCAGATTTACTTACTCCTTGGTATGAAAAAGGAAATCATGGGAATGCGCTGGGTCAAAATAATGACACATTGGAACACGTATCTAGCGTCAAAACTGCGAAATCTGTCGGCTTCGATGAGTCTGATGATTTTGATAACATGGATGTTTCTCTGAAACCCAATACAAAATTTAATCTGGGAAAAGATGGGCACAATTTAATAGATGAAAGTTATCAATTAGGCCCGAGTTCGCATTAACACTCAGATGGAAGTCAATTTAATATGGAACAAAATAAGCAATCTCCGATATCTCTGGCTCAACAATTGGGTCAAATGGTGCAAGGTTTATCAAGTTTGCAGAAAGCTGGAATGAATGTGGCAGCAAAAAACAGACAATCGATTTTTACCAATACAGTAGCTTTGGGAGGTATGGGAGGTGGAAGAAAAACTGTAAATCGCTCTTCTATGGCCTACGGAGGAGCTGCTGAAACTCAAGTTTTTCTAGCTAATTTTATGAAAATTGCTAACAAAATGATGAACCCAGGTATAACCGGTCATTTAGGAACAAATAGTGGTTACAATAATAGAATGTCAATAGCACCAGTTGGAGGCTTCGGAGGAGGCTTTAATACCATGACCAAGCAAAAGTCAATAAAGCCGGGGCTCAATCGAAAAACAGTTCTAGATTAAAATAGTCATTTTAATCAAGACTATCAAAATTTCAATAACCCCTTAGCTGCCATGCTTAGTGCCATTGCCCCCGGAATGATGTGGAGTTCACCGGGTGAAAAAGAGATGGCGGACGTAATTTGGCCCATTTTGGTAGCAAAAGATCAGGGATAAGGATCTGACATTCTGAGTCAAATGATAATGAATGAGGTTCGCGCAGAGACCGAAGAAAAGGTTAGTCAAACTATGGCTTTGAAATCATTAAGGGGCGGAAATCGGGCGACAGTTACTGCCAATAATACTACTGGACCAAATACAAATAGTTTTGGTCACACAACCTCCTCTACCTACCAGTTTGCGCAGATGAATAAGGGAAACCCCATTGGTCCGGACTCGATCCTCGCATCATCCGGATTGCTAGCTAGAATGGATGAAGCTAGGAAAAATTTCCGATCACTGTCTTTAAATAGAATCCGAGAAGCGATTGAAAAAATTATAGAAGCTAGTCATAGAGTAAGTGCCTGTTTGAATGAAGAAGAGTTCGGCGATATAAAAGTAGATAAAGCATACTTACCTGGTGGTGAAACTCTGGCTGTTACGGGCTCAAGTTCTTTGGACTTCAAAATTGGGGGTGGGAGGAAAAACAATGACGTCAATTCATCTGATACCACTGGAGTCAATGCTCGGGGAACAAGTTCTTCAAGTTCCAGTACTACTAAAAGTCAATCAAGTTCATATCAAGAACTCTATCCCGTAACCCATATACTTGAAGTCTTCCTAGAACAGGTTAGATTCCTATTTTCACCAACAGGCTCAACCGGAACCGGTGTTGCAGTCATCCCCACTCTTTATATGCGTGATCCCGTTCTAATTAAATCGGCGTAGAAGTCGTGTGCTAAGACGGGATCCGGGTTTCACTTCGGCAATTGAAAGAGTATGAACGTCGGTAACGCTGCTACACTGGCGGTTATGCCCGAAAGTTTACTGTAAATACGCGGTTAAAATAGTGGTGGTACAGTGTCGGGAGCGGGATCTGATGTAAATCATACTCATTCCAATGCAGCCGGTGTGAATATAGGTCATCAAGAAACCAATGTTGGTATCCACAAAAGCTCGTTCAACGTAGCTGCTGGTGGGAACCGTAGTGGTAATATGAAATCTAACCGACCCCAGATCCCTGTTGCGCGAACTTTCACAGTTCTACCCGCGTGGAGAAAACAGTCTGTTCTCTTCGATCTTCACTGGGATGCGCATACGCTTTCCATTGGAAACGGCGCAAAAGGAAAATTGACTAAACCTGAAACGATTTCTCTTCTCCAGAGACCCGTTCCTATCCGTTCAGGGGTGCCTGGGCAAACTTGAGCCCAACAGGGCGGCTAACAGCAACAACAATTAACTACCAACGCCACTGGTTTTAGGACTGAGGTCGGAGCTTCATCTGGCGCAGCGAAAAGAGATGGAGATGGTTCTACGTTTCAGAACCATAAGTTTGGGTACCATACTGGTATTGCGGGTGAGTCTCAGTAACAAATAAAGGAACGTTTCTTCGCAACGCATGAAATGAAGACTCATGGTCTTAATTTTCGAGGCCCGACAAGGATTCCACCGGAGAAACGTACGCCACTAAATTCTGATTTGTATTCTCTAGAACCACCGCAAGGAGCAAAAATGGTTTTACAATTAGAGATGAATTACGCTGAAATAGCGCGAGATTTTTTTGGAGATACAAGTATACGGGAAATGCTGATAAAATCACCCTTAAATCGCGACATTAATATTGCAGAGGATGAAGATGATATCGGTATAATTTAGAATATTAGAAATTTATTTTTGGAATTTCTACTTTTGCATTTAGATCATAAATTATTCACAATGATTTAAGTAGGTCTTAATAGGTAAATAATAGAGGATTAAATTTACATAATTTTCTGATTCTAATATTAAATTATATTCAAATAATTTTAAATTTATTTAAATCTTTCACTGTCAGATTTCTCCCAGCCTCTCAGTCGTAGCTCATCAGGATTTATTAAAAATTTCCAATCAACTGACTCATTCCGGACTGTATCTGGGACTGGAAGTCACCTTCTCGGTGGAAGTCGGAGTCTGTCACCGAATACTTTTACGAAGGAAAGTAGTTTCAAGGGGACTAAATCTGACCGTGATGCTAAAGTTGGTCGTACAGCATCCGTAAAATCTGTAACTGTTGTTGGGCGAGAATCCGAGATAGTTGTCAATGAATGTAATACTGGTAATTTTACTTATGATGGAGACGATTTAAAAGACGTTACACCCCAAAATTTAACTGATCCTCGTGGTCCGGATGGCAAAGGTGCTCTCGATTTATCAAAAGTTAATGTGAAACAAAGGAGCACAAATATAGAAAATTTCATAGACTCAGTGTTAAATTTGGATCCCGATAATCCACCACCCGAAGAAGATGATCCCTTTCAAGTTGAAAGTGAAGAGAAAGGATCCGACTGTAAAAAAACTTAGACAGATCATGACTCTAAAAAGTCTGGTTCTCCAGACTCTAAGGGTCACGGACCAGGTCGTGATGGTCCAGGTTTATCATAGTCTAAGAGTGGTGGTCAAATGGCAATAAGAAGACAAAAAACAACAAAAATGGCGGAAACACATGCAGCGTTGGACGGAGGAGGTACATCTAAAAATGAAAACGAATAGACTGATGCGACCGGTGGTATTTTCCCAAAACGCGCTAGAAGCGGTCTGTTTAATGCAAGTTTCTCTTCTGCTGCACAGAAAAGACAGCCTGACAGAGTCGGAGGGCAAATGACAACAACCATCGGAGAAGTTGAGCTTCAACTCGCCCGACATATTTTTCCGTTAAACGAAAAACACATTAGCGCGGTTTAATTTATTTCGAGAATAGCCGGAAATCTTTACTTTACTGCATTGTAACGCGCTGTGTTTCAGAGGAGTCTCGGAACCTGCATGGCTGGGCTAAGGTTAGCCGAAGTATTAAGGTCTGCACACTGCAACTCCTTTTATGCGTTAGAAAAGGAGGTTAAATATGCAATGGAGTCGGTATTTGGCTGTCGTTTAGTTCGTATTCTTTTTAGGGTGGAAGACTACTTGTATTTGTCGCCGTTTCATTATTAGAAGTCGTAGAACTCAAGTTCTGGGGGCGCTGGGAGAAATATCCCGTATAAACCGCCAATACAAGCAAATTAGGATTTGGAGGGAAAATCGAATTTATACGACCAAGCTCAGATTGAAAAAGAAAAGAAAAAGAAATGGGAACTTCGTGAGTTTTTAGGTGGTGATGCGCTATCAGAATTCGAGAGGAAGGAAGAAGAACAAAAACGGAAATCTGCTAGTGAAGAAATACCTGTTGGATTTACAGGGTTAGGTCTGAGTAAAAAATCTCAACAAGGTCCAGATTCCTCGTAAAATAACCATAGAGCTCGCGGAGTTTACAGCGAATTGAATTCAGCCCAAGTCCACCCTGGGATCACCAACAATTTTTTAACTTTGCCGCCCCATAAGTTTATTAACAAATGGCACGTTTCCCGCGGTTTAGTTGGAATGTGCATCAGACAGAATCGAGTGATCAATTTGAGTCCGGATAAACTTTAAAATCTGTTTACACAAGGTATGTTGTTGGATGCAGGTGCGGATGGAGTCGTTCCAGGGCCTAATTCTGAAGGAATGGCTCGCGGAATAATTCTTTCTTTAGGGAAAAAATTGGGTGAAGCCGATGAAAAAGAGATTTCGAGGAAAAAACGGGGTGAAGATGA
>Ga0099798_10701_pt1 | contig 10635 bp, 4 predicted proteins | sample Uncmet_Sort29A_1_FD_89870 | JGI IMG/M metagenome (GOLD analysis project Ga0099798, IMG submission 89870) | Marine eukaryotic communities from CALCOFI LINE 67, Pacific Ocean - CN13ID_Sort29A_1 | ecosystem: Environmental > Aquatic > Marine > Oceanic | place: Pacific Ocean: Monterey Bay | collected... | reverse complement strand
TCTGATGGATTTTGCCGTTTCGTTCAGCACTTCGTTCGAACTATCGACCGGCTGCGTTCTGCCTTTTTTCGAGCCGGTACCGTCCTGTGGGTTATTAGCAGCGCTTTCCAACATGGACGTCCGATTTGAATCTTTTATTTTTTTCAACTCTTGGTTATGCGGAGAATTTATATCAGTATATGGGAGGTTTCTCACTTTCGCCTCAGCGAGCACACCGTTTAGCCCTAAATCCTGTGCGCTGTTTCTCAAGTCGTATACTCCGTCCGAATTGTTCAGAACGGTATTTCTTTCCAGCAATTTCTGACTGTTTGGCGACAACAATTCGTCTTCTTCCTTGTTTTCTCCTGCATCGTTTGGAACCGGCGAGTCCGCAATGTTAGTCATGTTTGAGAACTCTTTCGTGTCCAACATATCTTTCCCGACATGGTCGATCTCATCGGTCAAGGCCGGGTATTCACGCACTCCCGCGTAATTCAGCATCTTAAACTGGTTCACATCATTCTGCTGTAATATTGCTGGTCGTAAATTCTCATCCCATGCTGTACCGACCAAATCCAATACCAACGGATAAGAAGGCCCGTTCTTCACCGAGCAGTAGAACCGTTTGTAATAATTTATCGGTGCCTGTGGATAGAAATAGATGTGGATCAATACAAAACTATCTGGCGGGATGACTCCGAACGTTTTATCGAACGTGAACACTCCGTAGTTATCGGAATTCACGAAGTGAAAATGCGCCGCCACGTGCGGGGATCTGTTGAATATTTTCAAAACCCGCATCGTGTTTGGGTCTTTCCCTTTATTTTCTTTCGCTCGCTTGTACAATAAAGCAGGGCTTTTCGACACGCATACCTCTCCGAAATTTATGTTGTTTGTGCTCATTTTTATCACGCAGGGACTGCAGCTGGCCTGTACGCCGAAAGCCAGTGGCGCGCCACCGGGTGTTTTTATTTGATAATGCGAGGATACGGTTTCGTCAACCACGTATGACTGATACTTAATTTCAAACTCGAATTTGCTGTACGGAGGAATTATTGCTGCCTGCGGGAAAACCTGGATCGGCGCTGACCTGCCGTTTACCGCCATTTTTTCCGACGGATCTTCCGCGATCCAAGGAATGTCGTCTTCATCGCGAGAAACCGTGAAATTCGCTCGCACTGAAGTCACGTTTTCTACTATTAATTTTCTACTGACCACCTGCCCCGGTAGAGCGGCTGGCAATCTTGTGAAATGGTGTTTGCTGTCCATGGAAAAATCCGGCATGGATTCTTCCGCGATCTTCATGTGCGGAATCTTGCCAATACCGTGCACCTGAATCACGTAAACTTTCGCGTCGGATACCGCTCGTAAATCCGTCAATCCCGCCCTGCCCTGTTCTAAAAACGCGTCGGTTTCTAACTGAGACTCTTGCGCGTCGTCACTATTATATATTCCGTACACATCGCAACGAAGAACAGCGTCGTACGCGTGCGCGTTTTCCGGCGAAAACTCAGCGAAGTTCGGCAAACTCTCACCCACATTTAACCGCCCTCTTTTAGTCATTGTTCTGAATGGGTCGCTGTAAGTGAATTCAAAGTGGAGCGGAAGACTACCAGTGTTATGCATAGGCATCGGCACCGCAACTGTTTCTTTGCACGGACCGAGATCAAAATCGACTGACCTTGGCATAATAAGGGAAGTTTCGTTCACAAGCACCTTGATAGTTATTATAAAAGATTTGTTTCCGGGTACCCGCACCGTTATGTAGTCCAACATTGGTTCGTATTTAAGTGGTCGAAAGTATATATTCACGTTTAACGTATTACCTGGTGCAAGCATGAAACCTTCTGGGAAATCCATGTCCATCAGTTCCGATTTAACAAGGTTTTTCTTTTAAACTGAATCGAAAAAAATGAAAATATTTTCAAGAACAAAAAAGAAACACCAAAAAGGTTCCAAAAACATTTTTGATGAAAAAAACGACTCAAATTAATAAAAAAATCGTGTTACTTTGGTAAATCGTAATTTAACCGCTGCGGAATCAGACTTATGTTTTTAATTGAAAACGTTTTCTGCACCTCGCGTCCGACCTCCCAGTCGTTTATTACTATCGTATCTACACAGTCTAGCCCAAACAACTGCGCTCGCTCTTCCCGCTTCAGTTGACACAGCTTGTGTTTCTCTTCGTTCATAAGCTCCGTCATTACCATTGTGTTTATACCAACACTCCCGACATTCGGCGCTTTCCCGTTCCCCTCCGCCGCATTTCGCGCAAATACCGTTGTGGATTGCGGCCCGCCGGTCGCTATTTCAGGAGAAAATGGAGTTGGAGTTGACATGTCAGGCCGCAGACCGGGAGAACCTTTTGTCAGTTTTCTGTTTGGAGAAGTGGAGTTCATAGATCGGTTGTAAATTGCTTTGGAAGCAGCACTCGAGTCCTTAGGATAGGTTTCTTTACCACCGCCGGTCGACCCCATCGACATCGTAACGCCAACATTTTTTCAAACTTTCTGCTAACGAAATCAATTTTTGAACATTTTTGATTTTTAAAATGTAATGTTATTCATTTTTTTTTGTTTAACAATCGCAAAAAGTTTGAAGCTTGCGCCGAGATCATGTGTGGAGCTGGTCGCCCCTCCCGCTCTTGTTGACATCTTTGATTTTTTTTGGGGGGAATGATATTAGTACAAGAAAAAAACCATGCAATGTTACTATGCTATTATTACAAACATATGCTTCGGAAATTTGAATTAAAACGTGTTTTCATGGATTACTGTACGGAAAAAAGAACTATCAAAAAATAATAAAATGCATTAACCAAAAAATGTTGTTCCTTCCCCTTTTGGCCCGAGACTTGAACAGCCAGCGAGTCACGCTGTAGCTGCTGTCTCAAACCAAGGAAATTTATATGCTGTCCCTATTAGATTATTATTGTTTTGAGAAATTGGCCCGGTTTGATTGAAAAAATAAGGATTTAGAAACCAGATTGTTTTGATGATTTTCGATTAGAAAAGATTAATTGTTTTTGCATCTTTATAATAGATCGAAATTCAAATCGATGTAATGAACGACTGCACACAAATTCGCACAATAGATAACTAATCTTCGAACAAAAATTATGAACTTCACACGGATCGAAAAAAGAAAAACGACTGACTGACTGGACGCCAATAAATATGGACCAAGTCATGTCGATAAGGTGATTTGTATTCCGGCGATTCGGCGATCAACACAAATTTAGAAGACTGAATAAGTGCTGTATTTTTGTCCGGCTTTGCTTCGGCGATAAATATTGTACCTCTACGTTAAGCAGATATTAAATCAAAGATATTCAAAAAATGATTCAAACAGCGCAGCGTGCATTTACATCTTATCCACCTCGTCAAGTCCCCTCCCGACGCGTAATATTACTTTTTTTCAATTATGCCATGGTATAATTTTTGGCCTAATAGTAGCCTGTACAAATGTGGGAATTTCGATTGTTTCTTTTGCAACGTGTTGTTGTAGCGGTTAAAACTGAAAAATCAAAAAAATTGCATTTGCATCCTCAATAGCTGCAATTGCTTTACCCCCGAAAAAATCGCATTGGAAAAATCGAAAATCTCAAAAAAATACGACAGTCGCTTCTAAAAACGTCGACATCTGCTACTTCGTTCAAACCATACTGGTTATAGCTGGCGTCGCTCTAAAAAACCTTTAATACTGATAACTACTGGTGCTACTTAAAAACTCATTTCTTCGTTTAGATCGGCCATTTTGTTACTACGTTCGTTGTGGCTCGACTTTGACCCCCGTTGTTTCGTTTTTTTCTACAAATCGTTTTTTCTTTCGGCGTCGATTACGTCCGTTTTATTCTGTTACAATCCATTAAGTCGTTTAATCTATTATAATCGGTTGCAAGAAATGAACCTTCGTACCGTGAATCGTTTATTACATTAAAATTCGTTGCTCCTGCGTTAGATCTGAAACTGCTGAAACTTTCGTACGCTGCTGTTGCATCGTCGTGTTTTTTGTCCCAACTGGGTTTCCGTTTAAAACAATAGTATCTCTTTTGTATTGACCTTTTTTCATCGTGTTGACCATGATATATTACTTCGTACTATTAACCGTTTGTGTGGCGTCACAAATGTCGTTCACAGATGCTGTGCCGTAGAAATAAAATTACGCCCGTTACTGTTGCTATTTTTACAAAGAATCCTTCGTGCTACTCGGTCTCCATCGTTAATATTACTCGAAAAATTACAAACGCATTCATCATCCCAACTGGATATGGATCTCTCAAATATATCAAGCTCAGCATGCTTAAGACCCAGAACAGGCTCGACCATATTGCGGTATCAATAGGAGTCCCATTTCCTTCATTTCCTGCAACCTTATCTCGAAGAGCTTTCCATGCGTCACGTTCCAAAATGTCCATGCGTCACGTTCCAAAAACGACGAACAAAATATGCCAAATTTTGCACACATATTGAATGAAAACGAAGGCTTAACCTACAGAAAACAAACGATTACCGTCCAACAATTTTACAAAGGGGATGCTAAACATTATTCAAAAGATTTGACCAGTTTGATTTTGTCTGAGTGAACAGTGTGATTTTGTTGTTCCTAAGTTTCTACTTTTAAAAAAGACCAGTTTTTATCTTAAAATGCTGTCGGCAGTTAATTAATCTGCATTTAAAATTCAATTTATTCTCTACAATTTGTAGTGAATCTCTCTTTCTCTTAGTATTTTTTGGATCAATATTTTGATGTAGGGAAAATGAGTTTCGTTTCACCCAAATGGGGAAATTAACAAGTTGTCATTAATTGGGAAAATTAAAATGAGTTTCGTTTGTTAGTTGGCCTACTAAACTGCGAAAATTAGGTCTTTTGTAATTAGTAATTCGCATCAATTTTTTTTCCTTCCTTAAACTCACCAATGTATTTGCTGCCTTCAAACTTTCTGGTCGCCAGGTTGAAACGGGAAAAAAATCAATATTTTTTGGTCAAAAAATCAAAAAAAATTCAAAAAACAGCGATTTTGGGCCAAAAAACGATCAAAATTGACATTTCCGACCTGGCGACCAGAAAGTTTGAACTGCCGTCTGGGTATGTGAGCTCGCCATGTCCGTGAAACACCTGGTTGCAAAACTGACCAACATAACTTTGTCCACTTAACACAATTTTTGTTTATAATCAGCCGGATTTCAACATTTACAAAAAAAAAAATCAAAAAAACACCTTCAAAATGGATCAAAAAATACAGAAAACGACTCGGATTAAAATAATAATCGTGTTGCTTTCTTTCAGCGTCATCTCGCCGTGCTGAAATTGATCGTTCGAAAACTGACCGCGGAACACATTAGCCGGAGTGCTGTAAGTGCCATATCCGTGGCGTTTGCCGTCGACGTACTGACCACGGTGCACAATCTTATCGCATGCGCGTTCCGTACCTGCGTTACTGGTGTGCTTACCTTCCCCATTATAACGGCCCTGCTTAAACTGTCCGACATACCTTGACCCATTAATAAAGGTGAGCTCACCATGCCCATGGTATTCTCCGCATTCCCACTGGCCGATGTATTTCTTAGGCACCGGATCATGCCAGGGCTCGATCGCGGGATGCCTTTGGTTTTCTGGATTGTGAATCCAATTATACATCAGCATGCCCTGCCCGTGGAAAACACCCTCTTTAAACTGCCCGACATACTTATCCTCACCAACCGCTGACTGTTGACGACGAACGGTGGGAGACTGTGGAATAATTGCCCGGTTAGTCAGCGTGCCGCGTCCGTGGAATTTTCCGGTATGCCATTGGCCTTCGTACCGCATATCGGTTTGACTCGAAAGAACCCATTTAGTTTTCTTTCTGTCCGAATAAGTAACCCCGTGTAAGTACTCATAAGGTCCGTCCGCCTCAGGTAAATAGCCTGGTGTGCACCATTTTCCATGTCCATGTTCTTTGTCTTCTTGCCACTGTCCTTCATACATTCTCGTGCGAAATTCCAAGGGACAAAAGAACGGTAAAAATACGTCCCCGCCAGGTGGATTGTCATCATAATCACATTCAACCAGAATACCGTAGCCTTCACGCTTCCCACGATGACCGTCAACGGTTCGCTGTCCCTTGAATACTTGCGACACTTTCTTCTCACACTGGACCCCAGACCTCAATAGCCGGCCACTTCTGTGATCAATTTTTTCCAGAAGGCCTGGACAGCGCTCGGTGACAAGTATTTCTGATGTAAATTCAAATCTGTTTTGTGAAGTATCGCCTACAAATTTGTTTTCGAACTTCAAGTGCATACCGGAATATTGATCCGCACAGATTGCAGGTGTTGTTATTGATTTCGGGCACGTCCGATTTACTAAATTCAGAAATTCGTGGTTTTCTTCCACAGAGCCGGATACATATATCAAAAACATGTGGAAAAGGTGTAACCGAGTTGGCGCTTCTAACGCGCATAAGAAAGCCGTTAAATCAGTAGCTGGGATTGTGATGTACCCAATGTTCGGATGAGGCTGCCTGAAGTACTCGGGAAGCCGATAAACGGTCGTGCGATTGTAATTCGGAGGTACCCAAGATAATTGGTCGTGCGATTGTAATTTGTAATTGTCGGAAGAAAACGAAAGTCTCTCGAGTACTTTGCTCCCGCACAGAAACCGGTTCGTGTGAGTAACATTATTTTGATGGACGGCGTACACCGGCGTACCACGGTAGTCTCTATTTTCTATGCGAACTACGTTGTTTACGACGTTTACACTAGAATAATTGCGCCACAGGCACAGATACAGGGATTTTAAGCGCACGGCGTTCAATAGGTTTGGTATCGAAACCAGGCCTTCCAGGTATAGGTGTTCGAGTATATTTAAATTCATGTTATTCAGCATCTCCTGTATGCTTGAACAAATATCTCGCTCGCAGAACTCCCCGACAGCCAGCCGTAGAGTAGTTAAGCATCTGAAGTGCATAAACGTTTTTGGTATGCAGTTAAACATAGTAAGCGATAGCATACGCTTATGGCCGTCAGACTCGTCAAATTCATTCCTTACGTTAGTATAACGTAACTCGAAATGACACGATTTTTTTCTAATTCGATTTGGTTTGTTTTCCTTTTTTGGGCTACTTTCAGGTTTTTTTTTCATTGTTTGACCACACGAGTCCGATTATAAAAAGAAGTTCGTGTTAAATTCGCAATCCGTCGCTTGCAGTAGAGCTCTTTTGAGGCAAGCGAAAGCCGAGTAGCCTCCTTGTATTTCAATCTTTTCAATGCGGGGGGCAAAAAATTTTGTGATTTTTTGAACAAAAAAATATCTGGATGTCGATTACCCAACACCAACAAAAAAAAAGATTTCTGATCCAAAAATATATCCATCGAAAAGATTGAAGCATCTTCAAGAATTCTGTTATCGTTTTCCACACCGGGAGATCCTTAAACAAGACGATTGATCCGGCGCCCGTATTATTTTGGTTCGCAATATCGTTTTCAAACTGACCGTGATAAAGGGAGTACCCATGCTCATCACCGGGCGTACCGTTGCCGTGACGCTTACCGTTCACAAACTGACCACAGTACACAACCCGATCGCCTGCGGGTGCCGAATGACCGGTTCGCACAGTGCCTTGCCCATGAAAACGGTTATTTTTAAACTGTCCGATATATTTCGCACCGTTCCTCCACGTGAACTCGCCGCGCCCGTCGCGCTTCCCGCAATTCCACTGGCCGACATAGTGATTCTTCTCCTCTTCGCCAGCTTTAGATGCCCATGTCTTTCTGCCATACCCGTGGGTCAAACCATGTTTAAACTGCCCAACGTATTTTTCCTCGATAACGAAACAATCACCGCTGTTCTCAGTCTCATGAACTCGATTAGTCAACGTGCCATATCCGTGCCATTCTCCGTTCTGCCATTGGCCCTCATAATCCATGCCTGGAGGCTCAATCGGGTCGCAGACTCGGTCCGACTCCGGGAAATAACCTGGTGCGCGCCATACACCATATCCGTTTTGTTTGTCGTTTTCCCACTGGCCTTCGTACATTCTTTCGGGACGGCTAAGGATTTCTAGGCCATTCCTAATATCGACATCACCTTCAATTAAAATACCGTAGCCTTCCCGCTTCCCCGAAACTCGTTCCCCTTTCAATATTCGCCACACAGACTTCTCACGCCGGACTCCGGCCCTCAATACAGGGTCGTGCAGTCGCGGTGCATTCGACGGACGGGGTCGCTCGTGAGTCTCGGTGCAGTCGTGAAGGCCCGGGTTCTCCTTGGTACACAATGTGGGTCGGGTAGTTTCTGTCGGCAAGTCAAACGTGTTTTCGAACTTCAACCGTATATTATGTTCCGCACCTTGCGCCGATACTACTGATTTCGGATACGTTCGCGTTATTCTGTTCAGAAATTCGTGATTTTCTTCTACAGTGCCGGATATGTATATTAAATCCATTTTGAACACGAGCAAAGCGTCTGGGACTGTCAAAGCATCCAAGAAAAGCGAAAGATCTGTCGCCGGTACTGTTATATGTCCGGTTTTTAAAGTTTCATTCAAATACACGGCCTGGCCTGGTCTGGTAACATCAGCTAGTCGACGGTTTGCGTGCGTTTTCAATTTGTGATTGTCGGATTCTAATTTCACCACCTTGAGAAATTTACTCCCACATTTGAACCGCATTTTTACCGGCGCCTCATTATCATATGTACCCCAGTTACGCGAGAGCTTTAGCTCTAACGATTTCAAAGCAATCGCATTTAACAAGTCTGGTATCGAGCCTAGGCCGTTCAGCTTTAGATGTTCGAGTATGCTTAGATTCATGTTATTCAGCATATTCTGCATGTGTAAACAGGGCTCGGAGAAACCCTCAACGCCCAGGTCTAGCGTTTTTAAGGACCTAAAGTTTAACAACGTTTTTGGTATGCAGTTATTCAAACACAGCGACAACATCAGCTTGTGCCCGTAAGCCTCGGTAAATTCATGAATCGGCGCCGTGAAACTCTGCTGGAAATGCGCAAACCGTCGCTTGTCATATAGCTCTTTCGAGGTAAGCGAGAGCCGACAGGCCTCTTTCATGTTCAATCTTTTCGATATGGACTTCAAATTGCAATATTTTTGAGCAAAAAATCTCAGGTTTTGTTAGCCGAAAACCACGTTTTTTTCTTTTTTTTAGGTTTCTGATCCAAAAATAATGTAGGCATCGAAAAGATTGAAATATCGTCAAGAAATCTGTTAGTGTTTCCCACACCGGGAGATCCTTAGAAAACGCGATTGATCCGACGTCCATGTTATCTTGGTTCGCAATATTATTTTGTTCCTCCTGATTCTTGATCCGTTTCGGATCTGGGAAATTGGAGCTGGATGAGTCCATTGTTTTTTCTTGATTTTATTATTCTATTTTTTTGGTTTTAGAAGTTCATATGCTACACAATAAATACTTATTTTACACTGTGAATTTTATTATGGATATGGTTTTTGGATGCTCATTGCAGCATATGTTTTTCGAAAGGCCATGTAATTTTAGCTCAGACCTAACTAATCATTTTTAGAACGAAATTAGAAACAATTTTACGATTATGCAAACAGGGATTTTTTCATGTTATGGGAAAAAAAGAAATTCTGAATGAAGTTCGATCAAAATATGCGCATGGATCAAGTTATTTGTGAATAATGGTCAATAACAAACTTCTTTTGTTGATTGAAAAAAATGGCGAAAAATAATATACGTTACTTAAGCTCAAAATTTCGATGCGCACAAAATAATTACTGCATAGTATTACTTCGACTAGCAATGGCTCTTTTTTAGTACTTGCTCTCTCCCTCTCTCTCGCTTAAATCGGTTCTACCTCTCGCTTCAATCGGTTCTATTGAAAACACATTCTAGGAGTTATCTATAAAAACAACAATTACAAAATGGAGACCACAGAAACAGACGTGTAGCTGGCTTTTTTTTATGTGCAATTGAAAAAAAAATACGTGGGTCGGCTTAAACTTAAAATTGTTGCTGACATTTTCCCAGGATAATTTACAAAAGTAGCGCTTCATCACTCATAATTTACAGACAAGCCACCCATCTAGCCCGGGAACTGTTAGCGCTGCACGACAAAGTGCGCTACCCTCAACCTACACAAATTATTACCGCTTACGCCATAGGCGGGCTATAGAGAAAGTGGGGAAGCGGGCGGGATCGCTGTAAGATCACGCCTTCGTTTCCAAGAAATGGCCAGGGTCCAAACGTGTCCAAAACTCGACCGATTACGCATTTGCTTCCAAGAACCGGCCTAGGATCAAACGTGTCCAAAACTCAACCGATTATGCCAACCGATCACGCGGAAGCTCGCGTTCTGGGGACACGACTTTAACACGAAATTAACCCGCGCCCTTTGTCGTGTAGCCATCGCGGAAGCTTGCGTTCTGGGGACACGACTTTAACACGAAATTAACCCGCGCCCTTTGTCGTGTAGCCATCGCGGAAGCTTGCGTTCTGGGGACACGACTTTAACGCGAAGTTAACCCGCGCCCTTTGTCGTGTAGTCATCGCGGAAGCTTGCGTTTCTGGGGACACGACTTTAGCGCAAAATTAACCCGCGCCCTTTGTCGTGTAGCCATCGCGAAAGCTTGCGTTCTGGGGACACGACTTTAACACGAAATTAACCAACGCCCTTTGTCGTGTAGCTATCGCG
>Ga0099798_10700_pt1 | contig 10653 bp, 13 predicted proteins | sample Uncmet_Sort29A_1_FD_89870 | JGI IMG/M metagenome (GOLD analysis project Ga0099798, IMG submission 89870) | Marine eukaryotic communities from CALCOFI LINE 67, Pacific Ocean - CN13ID_Sort29A_1 | ecosystem: Environmental > Aquatic > Marine > Oceanic | place: Pacific Ocean: Monterey Bay | collected... | reverse complement strand
CACAATTTGAGTTACCGTTACGAGGCTCAGTATTGTCACTATCCAAGGTATGGGCCAATGTATTTTTCACATTACTTTTAGACATCGGCTCAGAATCATCAAAATGTAGGGGATTGGTCAAATTTTGCTCTGGCAGTGGCAGATTTGCTTTACGCAGATCCTCAATGTGACTATTCAAACTTGAATCCGACGTATTATTAACACCACCTGTAGAGGTTGACTTAGACTCAGCGGAGTCCATAGGTAATACGTGTCACTGTATCTCTGCAAAGACTTGCTCTATATAAACGGGTCTAGATAGGAGTTATTTTGCTTCTTCAGACCTTAGATTGTTGTAACTTGCTTGGCAAAGAATTTTTCAAATACTGAAATCAAGTACGGAAACCACTACAAAGAAAGATTTTTCGACTGCCGGGGCGTCCAACAATTTGGGGTAAATTATTTAAACTATAAACTTTCAGGAAGATGAGATCTCTGCAAAAGTCAGAAAAAGTATTGTGATAATTGTCAACTTGAACCAGTTTAAAACTCAAATACATACTAATAGCAACAAGTCGAACTTTAACTTGCTCCAGATTTCAAAAGAAAACAAACATTTTTTTCTTTTTAAATACCAAGCATGATTTGATTCACTCATTGACAATCTATGAGTAAGACGAAGCTCGAATATCCTGAGTCGATTTTCAAACGATTTCTGAAAATCGATTCTGAATTCAGATTCCATCATCGCTCAAATACAAATCTGAATCAAAATTCCGTAGTATCAAAACGATCATTATTTCTTGTCTCTTCGATTAAAACGATTTCAAGACTCAGTCTATTTTTCTTTTTAATTTCAACACAATTTAAGACTAATTTAAAGCGAGAAACGAGACTCAATCACACATCATATATCATATCATGATGATCACTATATACACAAATGATGAGGTCTATGCCATGTCCATCCTTGCGGCAACTTATGCAAATACCGTATATTTAGCGTTCCTCTCACAATTTTATCCCCTCTAACTGAATTTACGACGACAAATTTCTCATTTGCATTAAACTGACTAACCTCTTGAACCGTTATGTTGCCCGTTGCGCGGTCAACATTAAAGAAATATCTCGATCTTTCAAATTTATACCTTGTTTCCCAAAAATCATCCAGATGTGGGTCCCATATTTTAATACATTTTAGTCTCCCATTTCCTCCACAATCGCAAAAACCTTGATGTGCGTATGGCAAACTACTCATGTTCCAGACCAAACTGTGGTTCAAGGCCACTTCTAAGGGTCTCAAAACGACGGAAAAACCGACACTCTGCATGTTGTGATCCCCCCAATTCAGCGCTTGCATCAGTCCATTCAACGAATTTAGGTACTTAATATACCTTTGATAAAGGGATTATCTTGTTGGGCCGACAAATTTATGGTTTGTTATTGCGTTGGGCATCACTGTACCTCCTGAAATAGCGACTCCTTGAGGATAATCAAACGAAACTTTGACAGTCGAATCGAAGAGAGATGAAAAAGGATCTGAATTGGAATCAAGGGGTAATTTCATCGATTCAGATAACTCATCATCGTAATCAGAGGGTGACATTGTTAAAGAAACTCCAATTTGTCTATTCGGATAGGTAAATAGTTTCGCGTTTTTCGCGGAAAGTAAATGTTTGTTCTGGGTTAGTCAAAGAGTTGTTGCCTCGAATAATTGCGTGAGAGATTCACCTGCTCCGCCAGAATAGAGGATTTTGAAACCCCAAGCTAGTTCTAAATCACTAACGAAGTTTACCAAATGCTTTTCAAAGGCATCTAAAGCCTGATTGCGAGTCTCTAATGGTAACTGTTACTGTTACAACTTTTACTTAGTCTTACTAGTATTGCTGTCAGTGTTTTAAAGCTGAGCCACTTCTACAAAGTACTCCTCTCTCATTAAACCACCGAGATATTCTTTCACGCTAGTGCGCATGCGTCCGCCCCGTCTCTCAAAATCCGCAAACGGATCATATCCTCCACTATCCGCTGGAAAATACGCGTCGGTATCCAACCACCACGACAAATCGAAGCGATGCATAACATTAGTGAGATACAGGTGCGAAGAACGGAACCAAATCATCTCCAACCAAGATTTACCACCGGAGTGACCAGATTCACGGAGATTAGGTAATTTAGGGAGTGCAGCTGGATTGGGTTTTTCTCGGAGATGTAACCAAACTCGGTTTTTGTTGCGGGAAACGATATCAAGAATGCCTCCAGGCTTGCCGCTATCAATATCACTGGTGCCTCCAACTAGCTCAGAATTTCGTCGAATCCGTTTGATACCTTTCCTAAAAGTGCTGGCTGTGATTTATCCAATAGGTTAATGAGACCGCGTTAAATCCTAAAGCGCATCCGCTATGTTGGTCCCCGAAAGCGTCTTTTTGGTCACAGCTTCATGGAGATCCAGTACTAAATCTTTATCTAAGTTAGAAGAAGATTCCTCTGATTCTTCGGGCCAAACAAGTTAACGAAAATAAAAACGAATGTCTTCATCGGAATTCAGCACGTTCAGGAGACTGTCATCATCAATGTTTCCGCTGTTATTCTGGCTATCGGACTCAGAAGTAGACTCAGAATCTGAATCAAAAATCAATTCACTATTCCTTTTCTCCACATATGTTTTTGCTTCAAAATTTTCTGTAGCATATTCTCTACGACGAATTTCTCTTTTAAACTTTTTTGCTTTCAAACTCTGTTATTTATTCATTGCAGTCTATAACATCAATTTCCCTTTGGAACCTCCTTTCAAAATCGAATTTTTTAATCCACCTGTAACAATATTCCTCGCACCCCCTATATTCCGGAATTGAAGTTCTTCACCCCATTTAATGCCCGTATGCCACACAATAACGGGGTAATCTACGTATTTGTTGAATCTCTCCCATAAATTATCTAATGCATGCTCTAATTCACCGATATGTTCAGGCTAATCATCCAGAAAATAGTAAATCACATGACGATTCTCATTCGTTTTAAACTCATCCGAATAAAACGATGATCTCAACTCTTCCTCCTCGCACAACACACCACGATACGGTATGAAACACTCGCAAACCACAGGATTCTTTTCCGGATCATCTAAATCGCTCCATGGATCCCTGCGTACACAACGACCACGACCAGATTCTTCTAAAGCCATCTCCACGTGCGCACTCGGATTTTTATAATAAAACTTTTTGGGCAGAAGTTTGTGGATCACCAACTTGTACAGACTCGGAAAAGTCTCTAGTGTTTCCCCAATGTTGAAAATATCGCCGCCAAGAAGAGGGTTATTTGAATTTTTGATTGATTGGGGGATGTTCGTATCTCTTAACACCCAGTCTGTGAAGAAAAATCTCGAACGGTCGTAGATATTGGAAAAACTCGAATAAAGAAAAAAGTATTCGGCTCTGCGATGCGACCAAGATTTCATCGGAGCACAATACCACCCATCCAACCAATGTTCAAATATCGACTTCTTTCTCGAAGCTGCTTCCAACTCTGCTATCTAATAAGATCTATGCTTAAATACCGCGTTTGTGCCCTCCACCTAAATCAATTCGTAGTCGAAACTGTCCATAACAGCGACCATCATCTGCAAAGAACAATGGAGAATGTTTTCACCCCACACTTTGGCCGGCATTCTTTCATTTGTACCAATTGGTAATTACTCTAATGGTGGAGGTATCATTGGATTGTACGGAATATAATACAATCTAGGCTTAAATTCCCTTGATAAAAGAATCCGATAAATCATATCGCAATTCATTGTGTCGGAAGCAACCGAGGCTATATCCGCTTCGTGACCGGGTTTAGTTCCGGGTCTAATCTTGATGGCGGGTTACCTCGGTGATCTTATTCCGCCAGTTGGTCTACCATAGAAGTCCAAAAAACTGATTTAGCTGCTGTTCAGAAACGTGAAGTCAGACCCAACCTGCACCGATACTGTGCCTGCTAATTCCCTTTATTCATCTGGTAAAGCTAAACTAGCCCGCAGTTGGGTTTCAAGACAGGCCACAGGATCGTAAGACTGCTCCCCCGGAAAATCCTTGAGCCGCGTTGCGCGAATGGAATCTCGACGGTAAATCAATGCTTTAGTTAACTCTGACAGATACGCTCTTTCTAACGCGGCGGCCTATTCGGGAACCAGAATCCTAGGTAAATAAAATTGACGAGTGTCACCGTGTGTGATAGCACCAAGACTAGGATTCACGTCATGATCATTATTAAATTTAGACTGCTACTGTCTTAGATCGTATTCATCGAATATCCCACTTCCGCCCCTCATTATGCTCCCATCCTCCCAATTCACGCCACCATAATTCGATATCAATGCGTCTCTATACGTTAATTGCTCGTCCAATTTACTGATCATCCGCATCTAATCCTCTGTCAAATATTCTTTTAACGTTTTTTCAAAAACCTCCACCATACGTCTAAAACCGGCTACATTCTCGTGAACCTTTAACGGATGCGGCACTTATGTCTTCAGATATTCATCAACTGGATCGCAGTTTCACCCAGTGAAATTATGAGGTGTATTATGAGATCTAACAACATAATAATTGTAACTCATTCCCTTACCAAGAGATTCTTGAGGCTAAAACCGTTATAATAAATCTTCTGGGGAGTAGTTTTCCACGTTCCAAGCTCTAGCTGAGTCAATGAAGGGCTTTTTCACCGATAAGGCGCGAGTGTAGGTCTTGGTTTCATCAGTACTTAGCCCCATTGTTGGACCATAACCAATACCAACTTCTGGCTAGGGAAAAAGAACTTTTTCGCGGTTGCGCAGCTCGCAGATAGGGTCGATACGTTGGAAAGTACCGGTTTCGGGCCTCAGGAGTTTGGATTGAAATAGCGTTCACTCAGATAGTCTGGGACGTGGTTTAGATTTTTACCGAAAACGATCAGAATGACGGATATTAGGCTTGATAAAGGATTTTAAATCTGATTCTTATTTTTTCGATTGAGTTACAGTGCCTTCTTCTAACAATTTCATTTTCATCACAGCATGCTCGTTTCCCCCATCTCCAAAAAAGTCCTGACTCCTCTGTCATTTCACCCTCTAAATATAGTCTTGATAGAGATTTTCTGCCTATCTCTCTATTCTTTTTTACGCCTTTGGTCGGTATTTTGTAGAGACGGGCAAAACCGTTGTCTATATGCAATTTCAGAGCCATTTGAATGGCGTCCATAGCAGGAAGCTCTGGCTGCTTGAGGAAATTGTCAGACTCATGCTGCTCACCGTGACTTTGAACTTCGGAACTTGACAACTTAGAATTTTTTGACAAATTTTGCAGTTTTCTCCTTTATTCTTCAATCAGTTTCCGAAAAGCACCTACTCTTACCGTAGCACTTTCTTCATAATCCTACTCAACAGTTTCATAATCTGGACCTAACTCCGTCATATTCGCCACGAAATCCAGAAACGGTTAAGTTACATCAAGCTCGTAAACACCGAACCCACCATCTCCCGACGTATTATGCTCAACCCAGCCAGCAAACTATTAGCCATTTCCCGCAAAACCATCAGATGTGGATGCAAAGAATTCAAATAACTCACGCTATAATGTTACACATACACATTTACTTCTCCTTCGTTACTCGGATTCTAAACGAATTCAGCCACCTTCTTAATATCGTCACCACTCAAATACCGATCTATATCCAATAATCTTATGACTTCAAGATTTGCGGGGTCTTTCGGGTTTTTTCTACCCCTAGGTTACCCCTCAATATCTCTATGCATTGGCAAAACATCAGTGTAATCTTCTGGATAATCAACTCCAGCTGAGAGCATCATGTCTTCCGGAGCAGTAACCCTACCTGTTTCACCATCATATCCCGTTGGTAAAAACCACCCGCCATCCACCCATCTTTTTGATTTTCCAGTCCGCTGAAAAAACTCATCCTCAGACTTAACGGCTTCATTCCCGCCCTCTTCGGCTACCTTTTCTCATTCTTCGCAGACTGGCCCGGTGGATTTTCCTTCGGCAGTGCGTTCTAATGCTAAATCGCCCACTCTTTGGTAATAAACGTTGTCGGCTAAACGCTGGGACCGGTCTTTTTCGGACTCGAGGTCGTAACGTTGGGAGATGAAAGGAAGTTCTTTTTTGTCCAGGATCAGATCCAGTATTTGATTGTCGAAGAAGAACTGCAACATACGGTGGCCCAATTTGTCGTGGGGAGGAAGACGATTTAAAAATAGAGGCCTGCATCGAATGTGCTCTGTCAAGAACTTCTTAGTCACGATATTGAATTTTTAAACATCATCAAGATTCAATACAGTCTAAAAATAAAAACTAAAATTCATTAAAACATCTGAGGAATCACCCATAAGCTTCTACCATATTCCTATTCTCAACCCCTTTATTTTGCAGCAGCCTTCGCTGAGCCTTCTCTTCTTCCTGACGCGCCAATTTCAACGTTAAATCGCCCTGTTGACCGCCTCCAGCCGCAGCAGCTCCACCCAATAGTTGTTCTTGAGGTGGACTAGCGGTCTTATCGTATCCGACGAGAATATCCTTGGCGTCCATCAAGCTCTGCATCTCCGCTTCACGGAGTGAACAATAACGTTTTAACCTCTGTCTGCTCATACTCTAGATCTTATACAGGTAACCTTAATCCGGGCCCTATAATGTATAAGACGAGGATTTGTCTCTGGCTACAATGAATTGCAGCTAACGAGACTGACTACTACTACTGCTAACTATTTGTCTGCTTCATACTCTGAATTTCATACGGGTAACCTGAAGCACGTGGAGATGTTTTCCCTGCAGGGCATTAACCTGTTTACCCGGTGAGCCATTTATGCCAATTTAAACCTTCGGTTGGTACGACTTGACACTACATCTCAATACCACAACCCAGTCTGGATGCAGAGGCTTTTTTTTGCCATGACGAAATTCTTTTATACAGGGCAATCAACAATAAGGAGATATCAATAAATAGAACCAAACCAAAATGAAAATCATCAGCAGAACTGTAAGCAACCAGTGGTTGTATAATAATAAGCCTGTTAAACGAAAGTGAATCTACTACTCATCGATACATTAGCGGAGACAATCCAAACCTTAATGTTTGAACAATAACGTTTGAACCTCCGTCTGCTTCATACTCTAAGTCTCAAACCGTGGAGATGTTTTCCCGGCAGGGTATTAGCCTGTTTACCCGGTGAGTCATCACTGCCAATTTAAACCTTCGGTTGGTACGACTTGACGCAACATCTCAACACCACAACCTAGTCTGAATGCAGGGGCTTTTTTTTTGCCATGACGAAATTCTTTTATACAGGGCAATCAACAATTAGAGAAAGGTACGCTATAGAGAGTGATCTAAAAAACAATGTTTCCGACTGTAAACACATCATTTTCCTCTATTTTTTAAATTTATTTAAAATTTTCATTTTCTATAATAATTTGAAAAAAAAAAAAAAAAAAAAAAAAAAAAAAAAGGAAAGGTTGGATTGGAGAAGAGATTGGGTGGTGTGGCTGGGTCGTGTGGCTGGGTGGTGTGGTTGGGTCGTGTGGCTGGGTGGTCAGGTGGCTGGATGGTCAGGTGGTGATGTAAAAGATTTGGGTGGGAGTTCTGTGTGGGGTTTTTGGTGGTGATGTTGGCTTCGATGGTGAGAGAGTTCATCACCTGGTAGGTTTAATGCCACTGCGGATAAAGTTTTGGAGGCTTTTCTAATTCAGTGTTTTTTTCGGGTTTTCTTTAGCAACATTGATTTGGGTGGTTTTAGGGCTCGTGGTTTTATCATTCATGCGGAAGAGCGTAACGTCGTTTTTGAGGGTGGCGACCGGTGTTTTTGGTGGTGGTGTAGAGATGTTTTGATTTGGGTTATAGCGGCAACATTTTGCTTTTGTGCTAGGAATTTGGAAGTTGGCTAGCTTAGGTAGTGAGACGTACACCGTTCGACAGCTGCCCATGCTCATTTTTGCTGCCAAAAACCTTGATCTCCAGCTATTCTATCTATCTTCCCCACACACCAAACCCACTAGGCCACTCGGGCAGTCCACCCGAATACTCGGCCATGCGAACCAGCCACCCAATCCCTTCTTCAATCCGACCTATCCATTTTTTTTTTCAAAATTGTGTAATGAGTAATGAAAACCTGCCCAAAACCACTTTTTCGGGTTTTTGAAATTTGTGGAGGGTTTGGTGGTTGGATTTTGTCCGTTTTTTAGTGGCTTTTTTAGTTATTCTTCGAAAATTTTGATGATTGGGTTAGGTGATCAAATTTTGTTCGTTGGTAGTGGGGGCGGTGATCAGTTCTTTGGTGGGCTTGGTGGTCGTTTTTTTTTTCGTGGGGAGTTGGTGTGGTAACCAGTTTTTTAGTCACACACGTCAATGTACAGTTTTTTAGTGGGTTTATTGGTTCCATTTTTTTAGTGGATATTGGCTACGGCAACCAGTTCTTTTATCATTTTGATGATGAGGTTTTTGGTGGGTTTCGTGGTCAAAGTTTACTCAAAACAGACCGGCCGACAAACCTGCCAACCTATTGACACATCTACAAACCGCCTGTCAGGTCCAGGGCGGCAAAGCGACCATTACAATCAAAAACCTGATTGAAAAACCCTAGATCAGCCCATGGCAGAGATAAACTGTCGGCAAAACTTTTCTGAACTGAGTCTGATGTCTCCAAAATAGTGAAAAATGGAAGACAATTGATCAAGGTTTTTGGGGTTTGCGTAGGCTTGGGATTATCATTTTGCGCACTTCATGAAATAACTTACCGACACACAACACGACTGTGCTATTTTTAGCAAACCAATGGAGGCATAGCAATACAGACGGACGCTTCTCTCCCCCTGAATAAACTGTTTTTTTTCATTGTGATTTTTGATATGTCATTTGTGTTGGCCTGGCCGGTGTATTTTAAAAATTTTCTCTTAAATTTCAAATTTCCAGGTGCAAGGCTAAAGTTTTCGTCTTCTGGCCAAGTTTTTTGTAGTGGTGGTAAGTGCCTTGTCGGGCTCCAAAGTTGACCTCCATTCCAAGCAATTTTGCTAGCCAAGAAGCACATTTCCACCATGCAATAAACAATATAATACTGAGCCCTGACAAACGCTATGACACACACACGGTCAGGAAAGTGTCTGTCTACCAAAAAATGGCATTGTTTGCCCCCACCAAAAACTGCGCACCTCCACCTTGCCCATAAATTACAAAAGCCTCCAAAACCTCATTCCAAGATCCACTAAACCTACCAAATGATGCTGGGTTTTTTTGAAATGTTTTTCGTTTTCGCCAAAAAACATGCTTGGTATTATCGTTGAGCGGACCCGTGACCACCAGCTTGTCTCTCCCCAGCTGGAAACTAAACCAAACCAGCCGACAACCTGCACAAACCATTCACCCACCTGACCACCCAGCCACCCGGCAGCCTAGATAAGCCCTTCATCCACCTGACGACCCAGGCACTTAGCAAGGCCACCAAGCCACTCGACAACTTGGCCAAACCACCCAGCCACCCCACCACATAGCCACCCGACCACACACTCATCCGGCCACCCCAGCACCTGACCACCCAACAACCCAGCCACCTGACCAACAAGCCACTCGATGGTCAGTTTTTTGTTGGGTTTAGTATTGAATTCTTTTTAGTGGGTAAGGGCTACGCCGACTAGTTCTCTTATGATTTTGGTGATGCGTTTTTTGAAACTTGGTTTGACAAGACCGATCGGCCGACAAATCTACTAAGCAATTGTCATTGACACATGTAGAAACCGCATGTCAGGTCAAAGGCGGCAAAGCGACTGCTACACTCGAAAACCAATTGAAAAATTCTCGCCACGTCGACTGACAGAGATGATCTGCCAGCAAAACTCTCTGAGCTTATGTCTCCAAAATAGCAGAAAATGGAAGACACTTGATAACGGTTTTTGGGGATTTCAGAGGCTTGGGATCATCATTTTGTGCCCTTCATGGACTAAGTCCACACAGGTTTTTGGGAATGGTGACCGAGGCTGGTCAATTCGCATTTGTGGTTTAGGCCACAAAAACGCGTGTGGGCAGCTGTCTGCACATTTCACGACTTACGCTGGCCAACTTCCAAATTCCTAACAAAAAAACAAAACGTCGCCGCTATAACCCAAATCAAAACATCTTTACACCACCACCAAAAACGCCGATCAACACCTTCAAAAACGATGTTACTACGCTGGTGATGGGTGGATGTATTTTAATGGATAGCTTTATGGTTGAAGACTATTTATCTGTTACCGTGGTATGGTCAGTAAATCTGTTTCCACAACAAAGCTCCGATAACCAAATAAGGAACAAGAATTTCCATGGCAGATATAGATGAAAGCTACCGGCTCCCAAACCTTCTAAAGAACACTTGCTCGGGCGGAAATGCTTTTGTTCATTGGCTTTTATAACAAAATAACAAGAACATTGTTGTCAATGGTTTTAAATTACGAACAGGGCGCGTAAAATGCTAAAATATGGCATTGAAAAACCTGTAGCCCAAGTTTTAGCGCTGGAATGATTCAATCCCAAATTTACAAAATGTTGTCTCGCAGAACAATGTGGAGATCCGCTGTATAATGTATTATTGCTTTGTTTAGGCAAACGGTTCCTCCGTGCTTTTTCTCGAGGCGAAATGATACTCTGACAGAAAGATGATTGGGACACCTGTTTTAAACA
>Ga0099798_10699_pt1 | contig 10657 bp, 9 predicted proteins | sample Uncmet_Sort29A_1_FD_89870 | JGI IMG/M metagenome (GOLD analysis project Ga0099798, IMG submission 89870) | Marine eukaryotic communities from CALCOFI LINE 67, Pacific Ocean - CN13ID_Sort29A_1 | ecosystem: Environmental > Aquatic > Marine > Oceanic | place: Pacific Ocean: Monterey Bay | collected... | reverse complement strand
GCGTCCGTCCGCCTCACCCACCACCTAGACAGACGGACGGACAGATGTGTTTGAAGGCCACGCCTGTGTGTGGGTAGGATATACATGCCTGCTCCGGACTCTTTTCGAATATGCCGTTTATCTATCTCAATGGTATTATGATACCTCTATGACCGCCTGGCTGACTGGATGGATGAGTGGCTGCCTATTTTGCAGTTGACGGACACTAAGGTAGTAGAACTCGCCCGATGAGGAGGGAAGTTGTATCATCAAAGAAGAAGTAGGTGGTTGGTTGGGTCGGGGTGGTGATAAATGCGTGAGGAGGCAATGAATGCTGGCTACGCCTGGGCCTGCCTGCCTGCCTGCCTGCCTGTCTGCGCTACGACGACTAACTGGGCATTGTATTTTGTTTTGTTTGTCTCTAGGTATCGCCAGCACTTTCACCATGTGCTGTCACCGGTAGCGACCACCATCGAGTGCGAAGGCGATGTGGTGGTGGCGGTGTTGCAGCTCCTTCAGGGAATCCCGTCCTTTTTGTTTGCCATCGCCGATGATGATGATGGTGGTGGTGGTGGTGGCCTTCTTCATATGCATCCACATCCAGCGGGGCCGAAGCCTCGACGCTTCGTTTTGCGCGGAAGAAACGACGGTGACAGGGAGTGGCGGCTGAAACAATATGGGTCCGTGTGTTGGTCAGTTACTCGCTCGGTTGCTCGGCGGCAAGTCGGCAGTAGGCCACGTTTGATGTATATGTAGGCATACCCATGTATTGTGGTCATATTATTTCTTTGTGTGGCCCATAAGTCAACCAATTATCATTATTGTTTCATATTTTGTTCCATTTATGACGTAGCCGGTCAATTAGTTTGTGTCGTACTTTTTTTTTCTCTCGTCTCATTCCCAGCAGTTAGTTAGTCAGCCACGAGCCAGCATAGCAATGCCTACCCACCTGACCTACCGGTTTGCTTGCTTGCCCCTTCTGTGTTGTCGCCCCTTAATGTAGAGTGCGCTCTTTACGAGCTGCATTGGAGAAAATGATCAGTGCGGGAAACTGTATGTGCGCGCTTGACTCGTTCTCGAGACATTTCACCGCTGCCGCCGCCGCCGCTGCTACTACTACGACTGTTGGGACTCGGCGCTGTCGTAGGGGGACAGATGGTGTGGAAGGAAGAGGGGCAGATGGTGGCAATGTAAAGGTATCGATATATCTATGTATTAGCACGCCAAAAAAAATGAAAAGAGGGCATCGCGGGCAAGAGGCCATATTTTTGCGATTTTTGTTTCTTTTTCGGCCATATTTTGCCTGTTTTGTTTCTTTTCCGGCCACAATGACGACGATTGCTCTTTGCCTTTTCTCTCTGTGAAAATGTTCTATCCGATGGGGATCAAGACAGTTGTCTTTTGTTTTTGGGGACGTGAACGAACGGGGAGAGTAATGTTAAGAACAAATCATACATATTCACGATGGATAACCTCCAAAAAGTAAGCATGTATTTTTTGGGGGATTGCATTAGTCAGTCAGCACCAAAACAAAGAACGAACCGGCTTCCGACTGCAGATACTGCCTTACTTACTCGCTAGGATGCTCTCGGTAAGCAAGTATCGGAAGCCTTCGCGTTTGCCGTTCAAAAGTACCTGAGGACAAAACACTTTGCTGAGATCCTTCATCTGTCGGCTGAAGAGCGGAGGTTGGTTGGTCGGTCCGCTCGCCCCGCCCTTATCGATCATATTAGTATGTATTATTGTTGTTGTTGTTGTCTTGCCCGTAGGAAATGTTATTCCATCTACTGCTCTTCCCTCTTGTCAAATATCCGAGTAATTGTACACTCCTATAAAGAAATCCCACCACCACCACCATCGCAATGCACTTCCCGGGTAGGGTAGGGTAGCGTAGCGTAGGGTGTGCTGTCTGCTGCGGCGCAGCGCGGCGAGGCCTTTCTTTCTCTCTGACTTGTTGTTATTGTTGTTTGTCGAAAATGCATTCATTAATGAATGCATGCATGCATTTTTGCTTCATCGTGACAGTCATGCTGATGCTATACCTGTCTTAAATATTCGAACATATGTTCAATACTTCTTTTTTATCTTTCAGGTCAGTGTCGAGGCAAATAATATACGGACAGTATGTCTTCATACTTGGCTGGAAAGGGGCAGGACCTTTCGGCACATATTCAATCTCGATGTGTGCGGAAGAAGATTGATTGACAACCGGGAAATACCAATAATCAGTCGGAGATTTTTTAATGATCGATAATATACCTCACCGCGCGCTCTCACGACGAAGTCGACTTATGCTTTTTTATGGCATGTCTATTGGAACTCCTCCCACACGACCAGGGGAATTAAAAATGCGGAATGCAGCGATAGTACCATTGACGCATAACCCGTGTAAATGACTGATCCGATTAGTGCGTATGCACTAATCGGGGGTGACGCACTATCGGGGGTGCTCCCCAACCAGCCTAGATTCGATACATATAGATATCCGCCGGTTGGTCGGTGCGTGGGGTGGGGTGGGGTGGGGTGGATGATAAATGAATGGATGCAGGCCAAAGACGTTGATGGAGCTACTCACCCGTGTCCAGCCTTTGATTCGGCGATTGTACGGCGTGGGTACGTATGTGGTCCATGTCCGTCCCCCTTTCTTTCTTTCTTTCTTTCTTTCTTTCTTTCTTTCTTTCTTTTTTACTTCTATCCGTCCGTCCTTTCGTCATGGAGTGAGTGGCACTACTGGAAAGATACGTAGATATATTGAAGCTAATGTAATTCAGTAGATTGCTCAGGCGCCTCTTCCCATGTGTCCCTTCCTTCTTCTCTTGACAGCCAAATAGACATGGTGGAGAAAAGAAAATGGGTGATTGATATGCAGACAATAGACAGACAGGTCGTGCAGACAAATCTAAGCTCAAGTTGGGTCAGAGTACTACCACCCGTGATACGAACCTAACCTGGCATAAGGCTGAAGGAACAAAGCCTATGGCTTTACTGGCTTGCTAATTCGTCGTTTCGAATATATCGCTGCCTTTATCATTACGCCCTCTATGCTCGCGCGTATTGCCTCCTCTGGCCCATTTGCCCATCTCATTTTCCAGTTCAAGTAGTGCACTGATACGATCCATATTATCCCTCATTGCATCACATAATCGATGAAACGCTGTCCTTATGGCAGGCACTCTTTGCTGGTGTTCTCCAGCAGAGGAAGAACTTGAAATGGTGCCCACTGCAAACTTGACCGTCACGGTGAAGAATTTTCCGAGAGGGGCGGAGTTGCTTTCTTATCTCTACGAGGTAGGCACAACATAATACGGTAGTAGTAGCAGCTCGCTGTAGTTTGTTTTTGTTCTTGTTCTTGTACTCGACCGAATAAGTAGATGGCCATGTTGGTGGACAGGCAGATAGAGGATAGATAGGCAGAGGGGGGAAGGGATGGTGGGAGGACAGAACTGCATAAGCTGCGTGGATATATATTTGCTATGGACAAACTGCTGAATGGGTGAACTTATGGGTGAACGGATCCCTCTTATTGGTTACCCCTCATACAGCCACCCCGTTTTCTTTATATACATACGAGTATATAAACCCAAACTTATTCCATCAAACATATACTATGTACATGTATGCCCCCCCTTTGTGTGTGTGTGTGCGTACGAAGGCTGTAGACATGGTGTGCTGTGGCGATGGAGGTGATTTAGAACTCGGAGCCATTTACCGTACGTGCCCTTGATTGGTCTTGTTGAGAACATGCTTGATCTATTTATGTATTTGTTTGTTTGTCTGTTGATAGAATACGAGCAGTTGCATGTAGGTCGGTAGGTCGTACCTAGGTAGGTAGGGAGGGCGTAGTGAGTAAGTTATAGCTGTGTATGTATATATTTATGTACGTATGGTGCTCTGTCTGCTGCTATATATACCGGTAGGTAGTAAGCCGTTGAATCGTTCGAATCGATTGAGAGCAGTGCATTTTTCTGTTCACGACCTACTTCTGCGCTCGCTTTACCAAGGCAAGGTCAAGCATGCATGACCATGACCGTTGTCATTGTTGTAGTTCTTGTTCATCATTCTCTTGATTATGATGCGAAAGGCAATTTTTTCGACGCATCCTTTGAGCCGTACGGGAATATGCTGGCGACATGGGTCTACCGAGGTGAAGTGGAAGGAGGAGATGGTGGTGGTGGTGGTGCTTCCGCAGGAGGAGGAGAAGGAGGGGTCAACTTCGCGCGGGAAGGTGGGGTGAAGATGCGAACACCAGCTGCTCCAGATCATGGTGAGCGAATGATATATTACACACACACACACAACTGCATGGGGAGCAAGCAACTCAGTACGATGTGTTTGTGTGTGCGACCCGGGGGAAGAGGGAAGGTCCACATGCACTTGTTTCTTGCAGGCATATATTGAATATGTATATATATCCATGTCGCTACTTGACTCGTACGATCGATAGAATATCTGTTCTGATTCTCTGTCATCATTGTAATCCTAAAGCAGTATTGAAGAACAAGAAGGTATCCATAGCTTCGCCGTCACCGTCGTCAATAACGAGGATGATGTGGGAGGCGGTGGTGCAGGACATTCCCTCCTACTCGTTCTTGACCAAGGAGGAGGCAGAGTGTATGTGGAAGTGCGGGAAATTGCTGTGGCAAATTCGGCACGAAGAGGGTGCGCGGCATATCTCCCACTTGCAGTGTTGCGAGCTAGCTCAGGTAGTAGTGTGGCAATAGAAGTGTCATTAGTCTTGGCGGTGGTGGAAGTAGTAGTGATGGTTGCGTGTGTTCCTTCCTTCGTTATATATCGATACATGTACATTGATATATTCGAGTAGATTTCTGGTAGTAGCAAATGTCTCTTTGCTGCGACTGCTGCTAGTGCCATCACCAACGCTATTTTTTGTCATTTGTATTGTTGTCTATATGTGTGTGCATGCGTACGTATTCGCCCATCCAGGAAAAGCTCAGGCTTGGAAAGACAATCGAGGGCTCCAATGAGTACCTTGCGCAAAGCAAGCTTCAGGCTAAGGTAGGTTGGTGGGTTCGGTTTACACGATATTGGTTTTTATCGGTCATTAATCGATGGATTGACCCGCAATTGATTATTGATTTGCTGGTGCATTGACATTGACGATGAGGACCAATCAATATCTCTTTGCTAGTCATGTTTGCTCTTCTCCATTATTCTCGTCCTCTCCCCCATATCGTTTTGTCCGACCGTCCGTGCAGTCGGTGGGCCGGCTTGTGCGTGTATGCCTGTGACGATCGATGGCCGATGGATGATGATGAAGAAGATGGACAAGATTTAAGAGGGCAATAATTGTTATAATGACAAGAAGTGGATGCCAACATGTGTCCACTTGTATCCGTCCATCCATCCCTTCACACATCGTAGCAAGGACCAGCATACAGCAACAACCGAAAATAGTGTCTGTGTTTACGGACCGACCGACCGACCGACCGATCGGCACTGAATGGTGGTGGTGGTGGTGGTCCTGGCAAAGAAGAGCACTGATTCTGACTGATGAGGAAGGAAGGCATCCATCCCGCTCACATGTTTGTGACTGATCGATCTCCTTCACAAGGAACAAATGGGGCGGCTTCAAGAGCTTCGGGAAAGAGAGAAACGAGCAGAGGCTGCCTTCAGGCAGAGGATGCGTGAGCGGCGGCTGGCGGCCCAGTTGCGTTGGCAGGAGGATGCCGACATACGCGACGCGGAAGAACAGGAAGCAAGGGTGGGTGGGGTGGATGGATGGATTAGTATTCCTAGAAAATAGAGATATACTCTGAAGCTGGCAGACGGAATGGCATTTTCCTCTGTACGTTAAGGACAATAAAAAATAAATAGCGGGGCTTGTCAAAGAGAGGGTCGAACAAAGTCAAAATTTACATTTCTGACTGGTTGGGCAATGAATGCATGCTGTCTTATTTTTATTTTTTGTATTGTTTTGTTGTCTTCAGCTGCATTGATGAAGTGCTTGCTTGGTATCATTCAGGCAAGGAAAAGGCAGAGGCAGCAGTTACAGCTTCAGCGGCTGAAGGAACAAGCTGAGAAATATAATTTAGCTCGACGGGCTAAGCAATTGCAGGAGGCTTCGGCGGACAAAGCGTACGTTTTTTTTCTTCCCAGTGCACGTTTGTATATTCCTTTCAACCCTACACATAACTGCCAGCCCCTCACTTGCGCATGGGTCCATACATTCGTATATACGTTTCTTCTCCTCTCCATTACTAGGTGGCTTCAAACCGCCTTGGATAGATCCCCACAGAAAGCTATCGGGCTCCCAATTCTTGAGCCGACTCGACAGAAGGCAAGATTTTTCCTTATTGAAGAGCACAAGCAAAGGATGGCTGGTCTACTTCGAAAATACATAAATCCTGACAACCAAGAACCCAGGGGCGATGCTCAATCCTTAGCAGATGGGGACAAGACAAGCGAAAATGAGAACGGCCCGATATACTCGTACCAAACCCCGGAGAAGCCATCGGTGAAAGTAACTCAGCCATCAGGAGGGGGCAGCGTTGCTGCAGACATCATTTACGGCACGTCTCCTACTGCGAGCAGTAGGGAGAAGCCATCGGTGAAAGTGACTCAGCCATCCGGCGGGGACAGCGTTGCTGGAGAGATCATTTACGGCGCGTCTCCTACTGCGAGCAGTAGGGAGAAGCCATCGGTGAAAGTGACTCAGCCATCCGGCGGGGACAGCGTTGCTGGAGAGATCATTTACGGCACGTCTCCTACTGCGAGCAGTAGGGAGAAGCCATCGGTGAAAGTGACTCAGCCATCCGGCGGGGACAGCGTTGCTGCAGACATCATTTACGGCACGTCTTCTAGTGCGAGCGGCAGGGAGAAGCCATCGGTGAAAGTGACTCAGCCATCAGGAGGGGACAGCGTTGCTGCAGATATCATTTACGGCACGTCTCCTACTGCTCGCAGTAGGGAGAAGGCATCGGTGAAAGTGACTCAGCCATCAGGAGGGGACAGCGTTGCTGGAGAGATCATTTACGGCACGTCTCCTACTGCGAGCAGTAGGGAGAAGCCATCGGTGAAAGTGACTCAGCCATCCGGCGGGGACAGCGTTGCTGGAGAGATCATTTACGGCACGTCTCCTACTGCGAGCAGTAGGGAGAAGCCATCGGTGAAAGTGACTCAGCCATCCGGCGGGGACAGCGTTGCTGGAGAGATCATATACGGCACGTCTCCTACTGCGAGCAGTGGGGGGAAGCCATCGGTGAAAGTGACTCAGCCATCCGGCGGGGACAGCGTTGCTGCAGACATCATTTACGGCACGTCTCCTACTGCGAGCAGAAGGGAGAAGCCATCGGTGAAAGTGACTCAGCCATCCGGCGGGGACAGCGTTGCTGCAGACATCATTTACGGCGCGTCTCCTGTTGCGAGCAGAAGGGAGAAGCCATCGGTGAAAGTGACTCAGCCATCCGGCGGGGACAGCGTTGCTGCAGACTTCATTTACGGCACGTCTCCTACTACGAGCAGCACGGAGAAGCTGTTGCTTCCAAAGACACGTCTTGATGGTGATGATAATTTACTCCTTTCAAACATGCTAACTCGTCGGCCAGCGCTAATGCCGCAGCAAGCAATTGGTACTAGTGCTGGTGGTGGTGGCCATGCCATTGAGCCGGCGGTAGCACCAGCACCAGCAATGGAGATCAGTAATGCCGCAGCAGTGCAAGGATTAAGCCTTTGTTTGCAGAGAAGCATCATCTTGCCGATACGTATGCAGCGGAACGTGGTTGAAGCCGTGGCAGTCGATCTAATCTTAAGGCGACTGAGGCTTCGTGATCACTTAGCAGCATTGCGGAGGTGGGTGAGTGGGTGTTGGCGGAGAAGGGGGGTGAGTGAGGAGGGTGGTTGGCACTCCCTCAAAGGAACATGATAGGTCGCTCAGTCACTCAGTCAAGCCCCTATGCTCGAACACATGCTCACTTTTTTCTACAAGAATAGACAACAGCACCATCGCAGCGAAATCTGATCAATATTATATGTTCTAAGGATTATATTTTAGTGCTCATGAACGCATGCACTTGTCGCCCGATGACTGTTGTATGTGTGCCTGTGCATGCAAGATGTCGCACCTACCTACGCTTAATTCTACTTGACTTTTAGGTACATGCTCATGGGAGCTGGTCTCTTCATGGATTTACTTGTAGAAGGTCTGCACAACTGCATCTTAGCCGGGCAATTCCCTCGAAGATTCAACGCGGTGGTCCAGGTGGGTGGGTCCCTTAGTCGGTCAGTCAGTCGGTCGGTCGGTCGGTAGGTAGGTAGGTAGGTAGGTGGGTGGATTTGTGGCCAGCACACAGATGTATTGAACATGCTACGCCAGAAGATCGATCGGGGTAACTCTCTCCATGACTGTATATGTGATGTGCGTATACGTGTGACGACATGAAATCCATCTTTCACCACCATGTACCTATCTTCCCGCCCGTTCGTCTGTTTGTCTATCTGCCTGTCTTTCCTTTCCAGTTTTCTCTCCTTGCCTGTCTGTCTTTCCTTTCCAGTCTTCTCTCCGTACCTGTCTGTCTGTCTGTCTGTCTGCCTGTCTGCCTGCTTAATATTTTTGTTCCCGTTTCATGGAACGGGGGAAATCGCGTGTCTCTATCCATCCCCTTAAAGTCTGTCTTTGTGTATATTTGGTCTTCGTGAAGATATATTATAAATACTATACGGGTGTTAAATAGCAGTTGTTAAAAGGGCTGCTCCTGCTGCGCTGCAGTCTTGTCTTCGAATGTATATATATATTGTTAATGTGCTGGTCAAATATATTATTCCCTGGAATTGAGAAGCCGTCGTCTATTATTCGATTGCCTTTCATCCTTTCCTTGAACGACAATAATTAGGCGGCACGGCACCTAGTTGAAGCCGATCGATCCCTCTATCTCACCTATTGAGTCTCGATATCTATATCTACCTGCTTGCTTACCCACCTTGCGAGAAATGTACTGGAATGCCTACTACCAAGCAGCTCCAATGCTTTAGCTATTTCTATTCGTACCTACCTACCTACCTACCTACCTACCTATTCGAATACGTACTTGCCCACTGGCGTACCAAACGAGATTTCACTCTTTCCTCGTTCTCTTTCCTCTTCGTTATTTGCACTTGCACACAGAACGCTCTGCTGGTCTCGGGGCTATCTGCAGACCCATTCTCGACTTGCTTTGATTATCGTTTGAAGAAAAAGAAAAAGGAGAGGAGAAGCAAGAGGATTCTCTCCGACTTTGGTGCGCGTCTTGATTTAGTCTCTGAAACAGTCTCCCTGTTTGCTTTTGTACATCTGTCGGTTGATTTATCCTGTTAGTTAGCATATTTTCAGTTTTCTTTCTTTTCTCTGGTAATTGTTTTTTTGTTGTGTTGCTTTCTCGTTTGTTCAGGTTCCGGAATGGAGTTAGTCGTAGAGGTGCCGCGACCACCACCGCCCTCCTCGCCGCCAGCACCACCACAAGTAGTCATGACGACACATCAGCAGCATCAATCGGAGGGTGGTGACGCCTCCTCCTCTCGGACAAAGATGGAAGCCCACCATAATGAGTCTGGCATTTCTATTTTGATTGATTTATTCTTATAGATGTGTAGTCAATGAGAGCACATGGATCGAGAAGGTGAGAGGGGAATGAATGAATGGATGGATGTACATGTGGGTGATGGATCTGCATAATTGGCAAGTCTGGATTGGCAGAGGGAAGGCATGACACGACAATGTAAAGCCGTTGAAGGTGCGGTGCGTTCGCTCGGACGCATAGAATATTCTGAAAGATAGATCGACAATAAGATAGTGAAATATGTGATCATGGAACAAATCTCACGCTGACTGAGTCGGATCTGTTTATTTTTATTTTTTCTTCTTTTTGAAGCACGCAGATACTCCACTTATCGTATTTATCGTTCTCTTATGCTCTCTATGCTCTTGTCCAGATATTCGGCGGTGGCAGCGTGCGTCGACACGTTGAAACCACAGTAAGAAGATTTAGTAATATATCGATATTGATGTGATGTGCTACATTATTTGTCCGTGTTTCTTCTGCGTACGAGAGTAAGTATATGTCCTACATATATACTTCTCGCGTTAACAGCCGTGTAATTCCATGGGAGTGACGAGAAGTATTTTTTGAAGGCCGTATTAGAATAGATGATATCCAGGTGCATCAAGAAGCTCATGCACGCACGTACCACCTACCAGCACGCACACGAACACAAAAAAATAAACGCTCTTCATGCGAAAAACAATCATTTCACATCATCTAAAGAACACAGACAAGCCAGTTCATTGTTTTCAATGCCGTAAATTCAAGTAAAGTACCATCTGCCAATCGTTTGGACAAAAAACAATTTTAAGGTACGATGCCCAAGCTTTGGGGGGGGGGGCAGCGACTGGCATCGTGATGACTTCGAGCAGCCATTCCTCCTCCTCTCGAGTCAACAAAACTGCGACCACTGCTGCTATCGCCGCCTCGAACATGCTTCAGTTGGTCATCACGGCCGATGTGCTTGAACAATATGCTCTGATACACCGCGTTTTCCTCCGGCATCGATGTGCACAGTACGTGTTTTCGCTTGCAAGTAGCTTCGTTGCAAGCAAGCATTACAATAACTTCGCCAAGTGGACCAGCCTCTCAAATCGAACAAACTGATTAAGCTGCTTAAATTGAAAAAGTATACTGCACCAGCT
>Ga0099798_10698_pt1 | contig 10665 bp, 15 predicted proteins | sample Uncmet_Sort29A_1_FD_89870 | JGI IMG/M metagenome (GOLD analysis project Ga0099798, IMG submission 89870) | Marine eukaryotic communities from CALCOFI LINE 67, Pacific Ocean - CN13ID_Sort29A_1 | ecosystem: Environmental > Aquatic > Marine > Oceanic | place: Pacific Ocean: Monterey Bay | collected... | reverse complement strand
AAAAAGAAATTTTTTGTAAAAAAAAGCGAAAAAAAAAATCCGCAAAAAATTTTCTTTGAGATACACGTGCCGCTTGGAAAATGGGGGAAGCCGGGGCGGAATCCGATTTTGCAAGGAGTCCGCGACATCTTTGAATCGGAGGAAAAGGCATTGAAACATGACCTGGGAGGGGCTTGCATTCTGCCGTGCGGAGGGCCGGTGGTAGGAACTCGGAACTGAAATAATTACGACCTCGTGAGAAGGGCTTGCATTCTGCCGTGTGTGAGAAGGCCGGTGGTAGGAACTCGGAACTGACATACGTCCTCGTGAGAAGGGCTTGCATTCTGCTGTGTGTGAGAAGGCCGGTGGTGAGGGGAAGTAAAGTTAAGTCAACTTATTATTTAGTATCTCGTCGGGGGAAATCAAGGTAAGTCAAGTTATAGGCGAAGCTGGTTGGGTTAATAACACTGTTTCTACCTACGTCTAATATTGACTAAATGATTATTTATTCTAACAAACCTGTTGGACAACTCAATGACAACATCATATTAACTTTCAAGCAATATTTGTTCCCAGTACAGATCGAGATGCTCTTGTGGTTCGGTCAGGACAACCAGAAAATGACATTCAATCTGTTCCCACTACAGATCGAGATGCTCTTGTGGACCGTTCGGTCAGGACAACCAGAAAATGACATTCAATCTGTTCCCACTACAGATCGAGATGTTCTTGTGGACCGTTCGGTCAGGACAACCAGAAAATGACATTCAATCTGTTCCCACTACAGATCGAGATGCTCTTGTGGTCAGGACCACAATGATATTAAGCAATATTTGTTCCCACCACAGATCGAGATGCTCTTGTGGACCGTTCGGTCAGGACAACCAGAAAATGACATTCAATCTGTTCCCACTACAGATCGAGATGCTCTTGTGGTCAGGACCACAATGATATTAAGCAATATTTGTTCCCACCACAGATCGAGATGCTCTTGTGGCTCGGGCAGGACCGGCAGAAGGAAAGGGAATGCCACTCTAGTTTCAATATTTGTTCCCACCACAGATCGAGATGCTCTTGTGGACCGTTCGGTCAGGACAAGCAGAAAATGACATTCAATATTTGTTCCCACTACAGATCGAGATGCTCTTGTGGTTCGGTCACGATCAAGCGAATGGGCGGGAGTTGCTCAGGCGGTACTCGAGAAATCACGCCAAGCCAACGAAGACCAAATGCAAGGATGTCAACTATCATGAGGCTGTAAGCTAGTACTAAAATATGATGTTAATACCCATTAGCCGGTTGAAACCAAAGTGAAGGGTGTCAGTCATCATGATGCTGTAAGCTAGTTCAAACCAAATACTCAAGGTTCAGAAGGTCGTGGACATCGCGGCGAAGCCTTATTATGTGTCCGAGTGCTTTTCTAACGGTCTACCGGACGAAGCCCTCGCAGTCATCGCGAAGTTTACGGAGAAGTCGTACCCTAAAACCTCAAGTGAGCGAGACGGTGACCGTGACGATCGTCGATCCTGAACTGAAACTCAGAACACTTATCTTCAGATGCTCTTAATTCCCACAGACAATACAATGACAATGTATTTCTATAACAATGTATTTCTATAACAATGTATTTCTATACTCAGGTACTTAATACAATGTATTTCTATAACAATGTATTTCTATACTCAGGTACTTGAATCTCCATATTATGTCAAATGAATTAAGGATCTTAATACATGCTCGCTAATTTAATGAGTAATATTTGGAATGTTAAAAGGTACATCAACGAGAACTACCCGCAGATGGCCTCGGGGTCGACGATCATCCTATCCCCCTCGGGTGGTAAAGCTCGCGAAGTGAAACCGGATAAGACCGCCTACTACCACAGAGAGGCGAAGTGGTTGATAGTAAGAATCTGAATCCATATATAATCATATTCACTGCCAGATAAAACCGCCTACTACCACAGAGGGGCGAAGTGGCTGATAGTAAGAATTCATAGTAGATAAAACCGCCCACTACCACAGGCAGGCGAAGTGGTTGATAGTGAGAATAATTCGATGAAACCGCATATCACCACCGGCAGGCGAAGTGGCTGATGATGGTAGGAATTCATATTCGGAGCCAGATAAAACCGCCTACTACCACAGGCAGGCGCAGTGGTTGATTGTGAGGGAAACTGATGCTAGTATTCAACAAATGATATTAAGTTGGGGACATGCTGTTCATATAATTAACGTGGAGTGTATTATAGCGGTTATAGTGAGAGGAAGTGATCATCATACGGTGCTCCGAGTTCTGGTGCTCCTAAAACCCTAAACCACCCTAAACCATACTCTACGCACATCGGGATTGAGTTTTAGTATGCTAATTTCACATTAACAATACAGGTAATGGTCGGCGCCGTGGAGCCTCGTCATATCATACAGGTAATGGTGGGCGTCGTCGACCGATATTATTGTCGTCGACCGATATTACAGGTAATTGTCGTCGACCGATATTACAGGCGCCTACGGTCATCGGGATTGAATTTTAGTATGGTCAATTTGAGTATGCTAATTTCACATTAACAATACAGGTAATGGTCGGCGCCGTAGAAGCAAAAGTGAAGGAGGACGTGTACGACGATTCGTGGGCCGCGGCGCGGCAATGGACCTACGATTTAAGGACGGAATTGATGCCGTACAGTTGCGGCACTCTAAAACCTTGATTATTAATACGGAATTGATGCCTTAAAGTTATAGTGGCGGCACTCTAAAACCTTTTGATAGGCACATTATATAATATATCAATGTCAATGATCATTATGATTTGAGATGACAATAATTACTGAAGCATGAAAATGTCTAGTACCTGCATTTCATTGGAAAACTTTTTTTAGGATCATCACCTTCTGTGAGGCAAGGATCATCTGCTTATGGTTGGATTTTGAGGTAATTATGGCGTAGTTGGCCAAGATCACCGCGACAGGAACCCGTACGGGGAGAACATCGATCGATTGAAAATGACGAAGGCGCAGTAAGAGGAGAATAGAATGGAAGAGAAGAGAATAGAGTAGAAAAGATATTAGAAGAGAATACAAAACGATTTCAGGAGAGAATACAAAACGATTTCAGAAGAGAATACTATTGAATGATTCAGATTTCGTACTACAGACTAAGTAGAATAGAACAGATAGCTTTTTATATTTTCTCTCATTACTTCAGGGTCGATCCCACCAACTTATTTCGCTGGAATAATAGAACTGCAATAATAGAACCTGTGGTATTAAGTAGCTTTTTATATTTTCTCTTTTTACTTTTTAGTGAAAATCGAAACTCTAAAATTTCTACTAATATTTCTACTATAGCATTTCTCATTACTTCAGGGTCGATCCCACCAACTTGTTTCGCTGGAACTCCAATTTGCTCCCGGAAACGAAGGAAGCCGCTGATATGGAGGAAAAACATCAAGTGCACTACAAGAGGTGGTCGGTCAAGAGGGGAAAAAAGCAGATGAAATTGAATGCTTATGATATGGACCTGGTAAGACTCAAATTAAAGACACAAATTATTTATACCTGGTATTATAAATTAAAGACACAACTTATTTATTTGTAGCGGAAAGAGGGAGATGGAACTGAATGCTTAATATGACATGGACCTGGTAAGATTTGAAATTGAATTCAAAGTACGAAAAGCATTGAACCACCAAAAGCGAACTACGCACAAAAGCAACCTGCAAAAAGCCAGAGAGGTTTTTTTTTTAAAAAAAAACTCGATTTTGTTGAAAAAATAGACTTTTTTGAAAAAATAGAGTTCTTTGAAAAAAAAAAAACGCGAAAATTTTATAATAGATCAACCGCGTGAAGGCGGACAGTGTCATGGACAGAGAAGATGCGGAGGAGGCGTTCGATAAGACGAAGGGAATAAGCCCCGAGGATAGGAAAGCTATGGGTATACTATTAGATAATGAACTCGAGAACCCCCAGAACGAACACGGACTGGATTTACTACTTAAAGTACGAACCCGTGATTATTTATTCTAACAAACCTCTGTTAATATTAACGCAACTCACCATCATAATTATTTCAACATCATAATTGTTTCGACATCATATTAATTCTTTCAACATCATAATTATTTCAACATCATAATAAATTATTTATTCCAACATCAAATTTTTTTTAGATGAGGAAGACCAGAAGCAGGTGTGGGACCAGGAAGCGGAAGAAGCAGACGCTGACTTCAAGAAGAATCAGGAAAGATATGCGAAGCGGGCTGAAGTAGCGAGGAAGCGGGAGGCGGAGCAATATGGGACGACAGGTAAGGATTTTCTTCCGCTGAAACAGGCTTAGAGGCGGAGCAATATGGAACGACAGGTGAGGAGAGTATGTGTGCCAAGGGGGGTGAAAAAGAGCGAAAGCGAGAGGCGGAGCAATATGGAACGACAGGTAAGAGGCATATGGTGCTGAAACAGCCCGAAAGCTAATTATTACTACTCTTTAACACTTCTAGTAATTATTCTTCTATTAATATACTTCTAGCAATTATTCTTCTTAGTCTTCTATTAAGTAAACCATGCATGTGAATAATCCTGAGGTATGAGCCAAGGTCGGGAGGCTGATGTACGGCGGAACCACATGTGAAAAATCATGAGGTATGAGCGTCGACCGGGAGGCTGATGTACGGCGGAACCTCGACAGTAAAGTGATTGAGGGGGGAATCGCCTTCGATGAGGACGACGACAGATTATGAATTTTGAGAGTAAAGTGCTTGGAGGAGGAATCGCCTTCGACGAGGACGACGACTAAAATTGCAGGATTGATTAAGTGATTAAGGGAGGAATCGCCTTCGACGAGGACGACGATCGATTATAATACTGTGCTATTAATCAATGATTATGTCTGATGCAGGACCGCTAATAATTATTCTATGAGTGCTAATCAATTTAATCAATGTCTGTATGAGTCTGGTGGCTGTAGCAGTCTGATGCCAGGTGTCAGGCTGAGTGCCTGGTTCCGGTATGATTACGCAATACTACGATCAGGTGAGGAGATACAGTACTGCATAGAAGTGGAAAATGATAGAGAGGTCGAAAATGATCGAGAGATACTGAAGGACGATTACTTACTACTTACTATTTATTTAAAGCGTGGTGTGTGTTTCAAAATCTACATTGAGTGTTCCGAACCCATCTACATTGAGAATTTTAAGACTGGATCTAGAGGACTAGAAATCTATAGGAACGTTTGCAAATCTTCACTGACGTCAAATCCACAGGAGTTACAGTACAACTACTAAATCTACAGGAGTAGTTACACTACTATTGAATCTACAGTTACCGCTGCCAGGTAACACGTTTCCCATGAGAGTCTCGAGAGTGTTTGTGCGTCCGTTGAAGTGCGTCCATCGAATGGCATTAAGGCTTTTCCATATCACGCAAAAGAAAAATATTATTGAAACTACAATATAATATATTGTCATGATACGCAGCTAATATGATACAATTTTAACAAGTGTAAGCAGCTTACTATTAGAACTAAGATTCGTTTCGGGAAAAGGCCAGGACCGGCAAAATTTGTATGAACAGAAGAAGAAAGTCAGATAGGGATGGTTGTTTCGAGAGGAAGGATGCTTTCACCGGCACCGAAGGATTACATCGTCTGGAAGTTCCACAAAAACCAAAGGTATTTTGTTGGTAAAGCGTTCGTTAGTATTTGAAGTATCACCAATGCCAGTGGTCTCTATCGTAATAATTGTACGGTGTGTGATAGTTTATTTCTGAGAGAAGTTCATGCGTCATACACGGCCAAAATCATAATCGTCTTCAAAAAAACCTGCACAGGACCGTGTATTTTAAAAACCTGTCGTTTCCAGAAAGCTATGTATTAAGGAGTTAGTTTATAGTCCGACCTTAGTGTAGCCCGATTTCGACATAGTTTAGGTGAATACCAATGACAGGTCGAAGTCAAAATAGTGGTAGAAAATACTCGTAGGAAATACTCGTAGAAAATCCTCGTAGTTGCATGTCAATTAATATGTCAATGTTTGTAGATGGCGGCTGAGGGACCGTTCAGTAGGATTGCTCATTAGGTATTCCTCGGCACAAGATGTGGTCCTCCTCATGTCGGCATTATGTGAGAGCGGCCACGGCAGGGTCCACGGCCTCACACAGATTCATGGCCTCCCACAGATTCATTCACACGTGTATGCCTTCATCTACTGCTCCTCACCATTTGAAATGGCATTTCATGCAAACCGTTACCGTCCCTCGTCACAGCATTCTGCAGTTTGGTCATCGGGCAATCACCACGCTACGGTATAACGCACTACAGCCGGGACGCCCGAATCCCCATCATTCAAACATCCATGCACCAATGACATCAATGACATCATCAATGACATCATCATTGACATCATCAATGACATCATCAATGACATCATCATCAATGACATCATCATCATTGCCATCATCACCCATCCGCATCTCCATGCGCTCCTTCATGCACACCTCGGATCCGCGGTTGTTGCGGCGAAATACGGGGTATCAGTATTCAAGGGATAAACAGCTGGTGTTCGGCTATTTCGATCGCGTCAGCTTTCACAACTGCTGCTACGGAATTTTCACCACCATATTCATGTACGTGTGCATCGCGGAAGTTCATAGGTGGATGTTTGTAAGGTGGATATTCGTTAATTTTGTGATCAAAGGGAATCGCAGCAACGGTGAGGACTGTACGAAGCCAACGCACACAAAAATGTGATTATCATAATATCATTAAATATTGATATCAGCATCATTAATAGTATATCATCGTTAGAACATGTGATATAACTATTATATGCTTCGATCTGACGCCGAGTATTAATCGAAGTCGAACAGAAAAACAGGACGCCGACCACTAACTCGAACAAAACAACCACAGACCGAAGTCGACCGCATGCACGGTGGTGTCAAGAAGGACTTGGCCAGGCAGAGGAAGAAGATTAACTCCGAAATCAAAGAGATAGAATCTCAGATGTCTGCCGAAGAACTAGCGGAAAGAAGGGCGAGGGCGGAGGAGAAGGTGAACTTGACCAAGACCAAGTATATAATTGCAGGACAATTTCGTATATTTGAGGATTAGTATATTTAAGGATTAATATGTTTTATAGGGGCTACCGTCACGTACTACTGTCTTTCAGTATTAACCACTCCATACTAGGAAAAACATCGTACATCGAGGCGGAGATTGCACAAAACGGAAAAAAAAAAATAATCCTTATCGAGGTACAAAACCAAAATGACGATCCAGAGCTGGGCAGTCGCGTGGCGGTGACGGGGACGCATCAGACATTGTTGAGAGGAGTAAAGAATGAGAGGAATTTGGCGATGAGATTACTCTGCCCTAATGAGGAAGACTGTCAGCAAATAAGGGAGAGTAATGGCCTCGTAGCCAGGATTTGGGAGTTTACGTCCACAAAACCAAAATGGCTCGATGACTTTGGGATAGGGGCCAGGCAGTGGATCAAGGAAAGTGTGTAGGGAAAGTGCGTTGATTGACTATGTGGCACTTGACGATGTGACAATGAAAGTCGCAAGCCACTGTACAATAGCTTTGGTGGGAATAATAATTTTTGTGTATGGAAACGAAAAACCCGACTTAGCGTTGAAGCTGTAGTACTGAAAAACCAGTGTGAAGTCTGGCATGGCCGTTTTGCTTTTGGACTTTTGAAAGTAGTAGGCTAAGCTTTGCACATTCGCCGAAGACCAACGTATTGCTGGTGTGCAGAATCTATTTATAGTGACAAGTACAGTGTGACAGTGAGCTCGAGAGCGTGTGGAGTGCAGTCTTGTGTGGTAACAAATTTCAAATGGAATACATGAAAATCGAAGTACCTATCCTCAAATACTTACTTGAATTACAAGATGTGTGCCATTTCCCGGTGTGAATGCGGTGCGAGTGCGAGTCCGGTCACGTGCGAGTATTAATTCCTCATCTTCCCTACGGATAATCCAGTATTAGCTCCTCATTTTTTCCCCGCAATTTTACGAAACAAATTGTGCAATCTAAATTTTTTCAACCTTCAAATCATGCAGGAGTGGGCGGGACGGTGGTTACGTAACGTGTGAAGTGGAATAGCAGGGGACAATATGAGATAACGTTACCAGGGATTCGTACTAGGGAAACTTTGCTAGGGAATGTATGAGTATCGCATGGGCAGAATAATTAGTGTACCAGTCGAAGTCAACGGAAATCAGTGATTAATAATGACCAGCACCACTAGGTGATCGCGGTTCCTAAACATCAGCGAGGCGCTCCTCTAAACCCGATCTGCAAGTTGCGAATACTACTGAATACTGCCACTCAGACAGACCACCGGTAGTGCGAAAAGTGGGATTTAACTCCAGTTAGCGCCGACTACCATATAGTGCCGAACAGCAGTTCCAATATCGCCAAACAACAGTTCCGATAGTCAGCCACTAAGGTCATCCTCCAACATTCAGCCACTATTAAGCACAAACGGCCATTTGCATTAAGAACCAATAAGAACGCACTACGCCCATCATGGTCCGCCTCTCACTCGACTTGATAGACTCTTCTCCTCAAGCAGTAAATGCCGCCGGAAAACGGGAATTATCTCTAAGAGGCAACCACATAGAAGGATTGGATAATTTTTCGATAGTAAAGGATCACTTCGAGTGCATCGACTTCAGCGATAATGGATTGGTCAAAGTAACCTCGATTCCGCCGCTAAGCAAGCTGAAGACGCTCATTTTTGCGAACAATAACCTGCAGAGGATAGGCGAGGGGGCGTTTGATGGTGAGGAAAGTTGAATGATATGGGTCACATATGAATAATACGAGTAAGTATCATCATGCAAAGTCTAAATTTGTAAACTTAATTGTATACATTGTCATGCGAGTACCGAAGTGACTATACACTCCCCACCGATATGACTATAGTTTGGAGCACCCGGAAACTAATTCTGGGAGTATCAACCTCTATCTCAATGAATTCCATTTATCTTCCACCCCCAGCCTGCCCAAATCTGGAGAGCATAGTATTTACGAAGAACAAGTTCCGAAGTCTAGGCGATCTGGCACCACTAGCATCGTGCAAAAACATCGAGCGGCTATCGTTTAGGGAGAATGATATAGGTGAGAAAAATGATATAGGTGAGGCAAGTGTGATGGAGTGAAGAGCACTGTTAGGCAGGAAAATGATGTAGGTGAGGAAAATGTGATGGAATGAAGAATGCTGATTGTAACACAAGACATTACTCACATTAATGATTAATGTCATTGTTCGTACTATTGATATCGGCAAGATTTTGCAAATCGCCACAAAAAAAAATCACCCCAAAACGAAATTATTATAATCACCAAAAATCAAATTCTCTCCCCAGCAATGCAAGACAAGTACCGGCTATATGTGATTTGGATGATGCGAGAGACAAACCTGAAAGTGCTGGATTTCGAGAAGATATCGGAGGAGGTAAGGAGATATCATATTTCGAGAAGATATCGGAGGAGGTAGGGAAGGATCATATTTAGGCAGAATAGGCCGTCTTACCGATTGAAGTCGTGGTAATTGATTCGAACACAGTTCATAGTACTGGCAGTAATCTCATTCCTTGATTCTATTTGACTCCATCTCTTTCCATAATTTCCCTCACCCCACAACCCTATCACGAAAATTTTACAAAAGAAAGTAACAATCACTAGCTCAATCTTACCCCAGAAAAGGAAAAACAAACGTAATCGTATTCAAAAAAATGCAAACGCAAACATAATCCTATTCAAAAAAACACAAACACAACCCCAGGAACGCGAAGACGCAAAAGAAGTGTTTGACGGAGAAAAGGGGGAGGAGTTGATCAAGGAGATCGCACCAAGACGGGCGACACAAGGACCCGGCGACGCAGAAAACAAGAAGAAACAAGGATTAACAGACGATCAAAAACGAATGATTCAGATTCTGATTACGGTAAGGAGACATCATGATGTGGAATAAATGCGATAATAGTGAATACCCTAGCACATTTACTATTAAGACGTACACACAAAACTTGTACCAAAATCATAAATGATATTTGCGATCATTTTGTCGTTAACAGTAAAACTAGTATTAAACTCTAAACCCAAACGATACGTACAAACAGACTAACTGTGCAAAAGATTCGAATCAATGAAAATTTCGAAATTTAAAAATCAATTAAAAATCTAAAAATTCCTCCAGAACTGCGCCTCCGCCAAAGACATGGAGGAGTACGAGCGCTTTATGCAAGGCGAGCCGATTCCTGAAGGTTTATTGGAAAAACGAGTTGCGGCGTTGGAATCGGGGGTGGATAATGATAAGGAAATGAGTTCTCCGAATAGCGATGACGATAAGGAGATGCTGGATTGATCTGATCCGATAATGATGTTACATCGGGATGCTATACACCTCATTGAGGTAGAATCATAATGGCTAGATTCGAATGGTAAGTTGGAGGAGGTGGTGATGGTACGATGTGTTGGGACGGATCGGGCAGGAAATTATGATGAATCGCTCGTGATGGAGCAGGGAAAGAGTTATACATATCATATGATACATGAGGAAGTGGCATCATATACCATAGCATCATAGACTGGGTTGCTCGTGGAAGCGATTCGAGCAGCGATGTGGAAAACTACCATAAGCGATGCATGATAGTATGCAAAGAGAAGGTTGAAGGGAACC
>Ga0099798_10695_pt1 | contig 10676 bp, 9 predicted proteins | sample Uncmet_Sort29A_1_FD_89870 | JGI IMG/M metagenome (GOLD analysis project Ga0099798, IMG submission 89870) | Marine eukaryotic communities from CALCOFI LINE 67, Pacific Ocean - CN13ID_Sort29A_1 | ecosystem: Environmental > Aquatic > Marine > Oceanic | place: Pacific Ocean: Monterey Bay | collected... | reverse complement strand
CAAATATGAGCTTCTAACTCCATCTCTGAGTGCACTGGTTTCTCGTCGCGAGTAGGGGAGGGGGTAACTGAGTTACGCAACACCCTGTAGTAACTAAAGATGAGACCCAGATTGTCTTCCCTTCCTGCAAAATCCTTAACGCGTAGCCAGACAGTGAGTCTGGGAACCGGATTCGTGGTTCAGAAGCAACCGATAGAAAATCATGGATTCTGGACGGTGCCGTTAGCAGTACGCGGTCTTCTTTCGAGAACAAGTTGGCATGTGTTTGGTATCGATCGGGCCGATGAAGCGGTGGAGGGAGAAACAGGAAGCCAAGATCGAGGCTGAGAACTCGGCGAACAGTATCATCGAATTCCTTGTCCTGCATACGTTTCTGGTAATCCGGGCAGAGTATAATTCTTATAAGTCTGTAGTTGCTATAATTGTTTATTCCCTCTCGATTTTCCCATGATTTTCTGATTTTTCAAGGGGAATTCTTGTTTGAACCAGAAGATTTTATAATTTTTCAAGGGAAATAACAATTCTGATGATGTCTACTGCATGAACATAACATAAGGCTTAGCTTAACATATTATTGCCAAGAAACCAGGAATCCACAAATATTTCTGTTCAGCTTACTTGCCAAGTATCATCAATAATAAAACGCAGTCCTCTCGATGTACAATATTTGTTTAAAATGGAATGCAGCAATGAGATGAACATCGAGCACTCAGTTCCAGTCAATCCAAATCACTGTGAACTCTTTTTTCAAACAGAATTATAATAATTATTATTTAATCCGAGAATCTCGAATGTGTTTTTGTAAGGGTCGAGGAGATCTGAGCTGATTTTTTTGTATGGTCTCTGTTGCAGTGGTGACACAGACACCAAGAGTTTCAATAAATTGAAAAGTTTGTAATCCTTTCGAGTTATTAATAATTTTCTCACTGATGTGTAATCGGTTACAGGCAGTTACATAGGGAGCCCATAATAATAATTCATTTTTTATGCGAGCCGTATACTAGAGACCAGTGTTTTTTCATGGTTTCGCGTAATTGAGTTTTTTTTGTCTCCAAAATTTTGGCGCCCTTCGGACCCGATTTTAACAATAAATGCATCTATAATACGGAAATGTTTACCTCCAAACACTCCATTTCGTTGAAAATCCTTTACAAAATCATCATTCCAAGGAAAATGTTGTCAAAATCTCCTCATTTCGTAAAAAACATCACCCAGCGTAAGTGAGGATTTTTCGAAATTACCTCACTTACGCGACTTTCCGACTAGCGCAAGTGAGGAAAAATACACTGCTAGACATGAGACTTAGATTTAGAATAATAACATTTACCAAAAAATGTTCCAGTAATTATAACCGATGAACAACAGTAACGAAAATTGAAACGTCACGAATGAAGATATTGAATTGAAATACTTATACAAGATCACGAGATCCAGCGTTTCCTAGAACCATCGGATTCCAGAAAATGAAACAATCATGTATTTGAACAATTTAAACTCCGTACTGTTGGTATCCCTAGCCAGTGGAGAAATCAATAATTATTTTTCGGAAAGACGTAGGAGTGCGGTAATGATAACATGTAATCCAAGTAACATAAGTCATTTAAAACTGCCGAGTCAAATCAAAAGCAGCAAGCCAGAATGGAACGCAGGCCAATCATATGAGTTTCTTGAAGATATACCCTTGAAAATATATCACCCTTGTTTTTTCCCTGATCTAATAACATAATATCTGACAACTAGGGGCCAATAAGGGGGTATACTTCAAGGAACTCGGGTAATGGTACCATTATTTTAAAAATCAAAATTTGTCTGCACTGAACCTTGTTGTGAGGCTTGAACCAGCAAAATGTCTTGCTGATGACTGGGTATCGGCTGTTAGTCTGCGGTGATTTATTAACCCTCGTTGAGCGGGTTTCAAGAGCAGGAAAATTAATGGTGATTGTCCGATTTTGGAGCAACATGAATAGCTAAAGGGTAAAATCACTGTTGCTACAGCTACAATAAATTATGGTCGGAAACAAGCCTAAAAATGCTCTCCAGCCGATGGTGGTGGACGTGCATGCAGTTTGGTAAGACTGTGAGCGGGACACCCTTCTCGTCGTGTTTATCAATACACCGTTCAGACTCGGAGTTATATTCCTTTTCTTGGGAAATCAAAACTTTTTGGGTCGGAAGACCGTGACAGTTTCAGAGGAAGTCGGAGACTCAGGTGGGTACATGAGCTTACTGTTGAATGAGTAGACCTTCGGTGATCATCGGATGAGTCTGTCTTCTGAACTCGGGGTTGGCAAGCCGACGATCGTCAGCTCGTTCTTATGGGCAAACCGCAAAGTCGGGGGGGGATCTGGGAGGTGGGATCAGTGATAACAAGGGGAGGGAAATGACGTGGGATTTAGTGACAGTGCCCGACTGGTTTCCTAGCTCGTACAGTAGCAGTATTGATCCTTGTGACAGTAGCATCCAAACTCGCTGTATTCAGTATTGATGCTTATCCTTGTGGAAATGGCATCCAAACAGCCTTTGCTCTGCCATTTGTGGTAGCTCTGTCGTCCGTCTGATGTTTGTGGGCTTCCGTTCGTATCCAAAGGTTACCCAACGCTCCCCGGTTTTGCGTTTGGTTCCGTCTATGTGTGGCTAGTTCATCTTGTATTGATCCTTGTCGGGCTTGTAGCAATAGCATCCAAACTGCGTGAATGCTCAAAGCGAAAGTGTCCAGGTCATGTTGGTTTTCCTATTGTTTTGCAATGTGGGGAGCATAATAATCACGAGAATCTGACTAACATTTCAGCAACGATGGTAGTGTTGTGGAAGCAACAAATGAAAGAGCGGAACTTGAATGTTTCAGCGCTGCTGCCAGTTTGGATTGGTAGGTGCAGCCAACAATCCACAGGAGCATCCAGACCCCCATCACAAGTTGTCGCTGTTAGATAAACTGTATTGAGAATCCCCGGGTAATTTATTAGAGTCTTGGTGCCTCTGAAAGAGTTCTTTAAGCGCAATGTAAGAACCACCGCATGGGCGTGTGATAAAAATCCAGCACGAGGTATCACATTTTCGCCACTCCGCCTCAAAGTGTCAGATTGATGATCATAGGTGAAGAATATCTCGAGTTTGAAGCGAGTTTTTGTGTCCAGAAGCGCCTGTGGGCGCTTCTGGACACAAAAACTCGCTTCAAACTCGCGTTCTACTTGATTTTCCACCGTTTTCTCGCTTTCTAGAGCGTTTTGAGCGAGTTTGAAGCGTTCAGATCGATTCTGGTTTCTCCAAATGAGACAACCTTCACCAGTAGAACACGCTGTTCTTCACCTATGTTGATGATCGTAAGAAAATACATTTACCGTAGATTTCATCGGTAGAATCTCTAACTCTGACGTCTCTGAGTACACTTTCTCTTGAGAATAATATCATAAATCTGATGATTTCTGACAACATCAATCCTATTTCTCTGGTTTATTCCCTCCTTTAGGTTTATTCCCCCCTTGTTTCGTTACATTCTGGCCAAAATCTGTCCGATTTTGGTTTATTCCCCCTTGTTTCGTTACCAAAAACAACAAGGGGGGAATAAACCAGAGAAATAATTATCATTGATTGATGATCGTAAGAAAAATACATTTACCGTAGATTTCATCGGTAGAATCTATAATTCTGACGTCTCTGAGTACACTTTGTCTTGAGAATAATATCGTCAATCTTATGATTTCTGACAACATAGGGTGGATAAACTTCCAACGCATTCCCTAAAGGGTGTAACGAAACCTCGTACACGATTCCCCACCACGCAAATTTCAAACTCGATTTTCTCCACACAGAAACAAACTGAGTATAGAGTGTTGTATGTCATTTACACCGCATTTTCGAGCTCTTTCCAATGGTTTAATCTATTTTTGTGATTTTTGCGCAAAAAGTGGTGGGGAATGATGCACGAGGTTCCGTTACACCCTTTACTGGCCACTGGGACAGATAATTATTGGGAGACCACACCGGGGTCCGCCGGAAAAAGGTTTCCATGTCGAACCAAGCGTATTTCGTCCACTTGAACCGGGTACAAAAGTGCCCTCATATAAACAGGATTTTTTCGTTGCCACGATTTTTCCGATGATTTCGGATACCAGTCCTTTTGGAAATAGTCGTAATCTATTGAGCACGCCTCAGCACGGATTTCGCGAAAATCTCATAAACAAAGATGGTGTTGTTTATGACGAAACATGGAATGAGGATAGTCTGCAGCAGAGATAAACAAAAATCCTCCAATAAAGGAGGTCATTTCCAATGATGATAGGCTGCTATCGTAACAAAATTACCGTGGATCTACTTATTATGAGTTAAATCCTTCTCAAAACGTAACCCACCATTGGAATCCAACATCAAAAGTCGTTTGGCCAGCTTGTGAGCGAGATCCGGTACTGATTTTGAGAAAAACGTGATATTTTAGCTGATTTGTTCCTTCAAGTGTTTGCACTAAAAGTTCGCGACTAACGTCTAACGAATGAAATCAGCGAAATACAATGGTCCAATTGGTTGTAATGAACGCGTCGCATTTCGCCATGGTATATTCTTGTACCAGATACCCGCAAAGTATACCAACGATAAGTAAAACTCCTATCAGACCGTTGTCTGATATGAACCCACGTAAACCACGGGGGCATCATACCAATATCTCACAGAATAATTTATTTATACGCAGTCGGGGTCAACTCCTTATTCCGGAGGTTCTTGGATAAAATGGGTGGGATTTTTTAAACAAAAAGACCAATTCAATGGACAACACACCAAAATGGGTCTGAACGAAGGTCCACAGCAGCTGGACCGTTAAAACTCCGCCAACCGCTCCTGTGCAAAATATCACACCATAATATGATTCCCGATTTTGCCTTACCCACAAGACAACAAACAATTTATGAATACAACCGGCAACTGTGTTATTTTGCAGAATACGCTTCCACAAAATACTGACAAGCCATTTTTTTACTGATCAATTAAATTTGTTGATGGCGTGATGGCAAACTTGTAGAGCATTACGCAGAGGATACCGCCCATTAGTCCCAAGCCACCTGATCCGCAGATTTGCGATCATATTCGCTTCTTCCCAAGTTATAAAAAAAACTTTAAAATTTACCAACAATTGTGGGTTTTAGACCCGAATTGAGGAAGTAAGATTCGATCTGAAACGCCAAGAGTTTCCAAAAACGATTCAGAGAATGGAAAACCCACAAGATTCAGATTGGCCAAAAAAATATGAGCGGGGGATATGAGCGGATATGAACAGAATCATCTCCGTTGACCACTCTTTTTTTAGCACATCCGATGAAAACCATCTCGCCAGCTCACACGATAGATTTTAAAGTAAATTTTACATCTCGATCGATTTTACACACATAACGAATGATAGTGGCAAAAAACGGGGGTATTCGAATCACAAATAAGAAAACACCTGGCTGGATCCAAAGAACGAAAAGATCGTCCTGCGCAGTTTTGTCACGAGAAAAAAACATTGATTGAAAGTCGGTGAAAGTGCATCCACCCGGATCACTGTGACTGTGTGAGGAGCCTCTGGACTAGTGGAGGGAAATCAGTCTCAGAAAATCTTACGGTTCTGAAAGAGTCACAAAACTCAGTCTGAGTCTGCCTAAACCCAGGGGGGAATGATCTGGGACCCACTTTTAATGTTAATAGAAATACCAAAAAGATTACGAACAGATTGATTGTCAATGAGTCTGGCACAGGTTTATACCGTGGTGAAGCGCGTGACGGAAAACCGTCCCTTCTGGACGGTGCCGGTTATGCCACCAGTAATTATTTTCAGTCTCCTCTATAGACTGTTCTGTAGAGATCCCGGTCATTTGGCAAGCGGAGGCGTGGTTTTGCGGAGTTTGGCAGGTTTGCTGTCATTTGGCGCAGCGCTTTGGTAGGCGGAGGGTCGGGGGTCCCAAACAGAGCAAGATTTTCGGAGCGCAGCGGAGTAAATCTTGCGGCGAGCCGGGACCCCAGGCCCGGAGTCTACCAAAGCGCAAGCCATAGTGGAGTGCAGCGCAGTTCGTGAAGCGGAGGCGTTGCGACCGTAGCGGCGCAGCCGCGGAGGTCGTTCGCCGAAGCGTAACGGACAAGCGAAACGAAACGAATGACAGCAAACCGTAGCCAAACGTAGCATAACCACGCCGCAGCGTCGCCAAATGACCGGGATCTCAAGTGAGAGGTGATTTGGCTGGTTTTGGTTTCTGATTCCTGGTGACGTCTACCCTTCGGGCCTGTGATATGACACAAAACCATGCCAAATCACACGGATCCAGCCAAATCACAGGGGCTCTGGTTTCATGTCATTTGGCAGGCTGTGAACCGAGTGATTTTACGGACTCGTTGTACCATTGGGGGAATTTTGGAAAGTTCAAACTGAGTTTTTGGGGGTCATGCTTGAGATGTGTGAAAAAGTCAACTCTTTTTTTCTACGAATAGTACCAACTGTTATCTTAGAGTGTGGAGTATAAATTGTGGTGCATCGTCCGCGTGTCGGCACTTGAAATAGAAAGCTTACACGATTTCGAACGGTGGCATGTAGCGAAGTGTAATAGAATTTTCACACAAGTTTGAAAGTTGACACTCTGCTGGCATGGAGCGAAGCGGAAATCGAAAAATAAGATGTTTCGAAACTAATTGATTTGTTGGCATGGAGCGTAGCGGAATAGAATGCTTAGATGATTTGGAACTGTGGCATGGAGCGAAGTGGAGTTGAGAATATACATTAGTAGGAATGTTGGCATGGAGCGAAGCGAAATAGAATTGAGTTGGTGGTGGTTGGCATGGCGTGGAGCGTAGCGAAATAGAACGATTATACTTTTTGGAACGGTGGCATGGAGCGCAGCGGAATAGAATGCTTAGGCAAATTTGATAGGGTGGCATGGAGCGAAGCGAAATGGAACGATTTGGTGGTGTGGTGGTTGGCATGGCGTGGAGCGACGCGGAATAGAATGCTTCCACGACTTCAAATTGTGACATGGAGCGAAGCGAAATAGGGATTGGCATGGAGCGAAGCGAAATAGAAAGATGAGACGGTTTGGAACGTTGGCATGGAGCGTAGCGGAATAGAATGCTTAGGCAAATTTGATAGGGTGGCATGGAGCGAAGCGAAATAGAAAGATGAGACGGTTTGGAACGTTGGTATGGAGCGTAGTGGAATAGAATGCCTTGACGGTTTGTAACGGTTGCATGGAGCGAAGCGTAGTGTAATATTTATAAGAATGTTTGCATGGAGCAAAGTAGAATTTTTTACGCGATTTCAAAGGGTGACATGGAGCGAAGCCAAATTTGTTTGATTTGAAATAGATTGATTTGGTCCCATAGTGGTTGGCATGCAGCGAAGCGGAATAATGGACATTTGGTTGCCAGTGGCTACATTGGTCTTACGCCAAGTCTGTGACTTGCATTGGGTCTCTCGCCAAGTCTGTGACTTGCATTGGGTCTCTCGCCAAGTCTGTGACTTGCATTGGGTCTCTCGCCAAGTCTGTGACTTGCAACACGGATCCAAATAGGGACTCACTGGTAAATGTTTAACGTTAATAAATCTAAAAAAGAGATGGTAAACCGATTGATTGAGTCTGACACAGATTTATACCGTGGTGAAGCGCGGCACGGGAAACCGACCCTTCTGGACGGTGCCGGTACTGTGAAACCCCTACACACCTTCAGGCCAGTCCCTAGACTGGCGTTCCTTAAGGAACTGAAGGTGTGTAAAAGATGTTATTTGATGCTGTGGGTTTAAGCTATGCTTTTCTGTGTATGATTTGGACATCACTACTATCAGGTAGATATTTCTTTCCAGGGTACCATTAACGATCAACATCTATAGGGGCATGGCTACTAGACCATCTAGTGTTATACCACTCCGCCTTTGTTGTTCTATATAACTTTGACCTGGCTTCTAACTTACCCGCGTCATTGAACGTAGGATGCTTTTGATCATAATCACGCAGTGTCCTCTCTCGACGTTCCCAAAGGTCATAGAAATCAGACTGTGCTTCATACATATCCTCAATCTCCTTCTTGTATCGTTTTTCCCCCTCCTCAATATCCTCCTTGTATTTTTTTGTTGAACGCATCATCATATAAGCGAGCCCCACAGCGATCCCGAATAAAACCCATTTCTCGTAGTCGGTTTTTCCCATTTCTTATTGTGTGTTTCTGTGTCTGACTTGACATTACTATTAACAAACAGATATTCAACTTCAGACAACCATCCATAAGGAGGCTAGGCGGTGTCACCCTTGTAAAAGACAGGTGAACCTAAGAGACTCGAATACCTACAGGGGCTCAACAAACGGGCCATCGATATTCACAAAACACTCTGTCTCTACCTCTGGACAATCAGTGGCTCCCATAAAACAACCAGTGGACTTATTAACTGAAGGAGAAGACCAGGCAGCTGGCGCATCTCCTTTAAACCAATGGGTGTCTGGCTGGAAGTCGATCGGGTCCTTTGTCTTTACCGTGTACCACTGAAACTTTTGGATACAAGTTCGACTAGGGAACCCTGGCCTCTTGGGTGCGGTACACCCTTTACAAGCACAATCAGCATGCATGAAATCATGTCGAGTAGGAGGACGAGTGTCCTTCTCTGGCTCCTTAACACCGAGCCACTTAATCTTCTTGATCTGCTTCTTTAGGGCCGCGACCTCGTCCCTGTGTTTGGCGCGACATCTCATGTGTCGGTCATTCTCATCCTTGGCATCCTCGATTGCCAATTGCTTCATTTGGAGGGTGATAGAGAGTTCCTCGTTTTGCTTTTTCATTTGAAAGCGCAGGTTGCTCCTCACTTTACGAATGACCATGCCGACCCACTTTTGAAGTCGGATTGCCTCTGGCTTGGTGCTTTTGGCGATGATATTGGTGTAGACTTGATTCTCGCTGATGCAGGTGGTTTGACGAGTTCGCCCGTTAGAATCCACTACCCCGGCGAGACATACGTCATCAGGGAAATAGGCCTCGATCCTTTTTCGGACGTGCCAGGTTCTTTTTATTCCCAGACACTGACATACGTCGTTCATGACAAACCACGACTGGGTTTCATCACCATTTGACAAGATCCCATACCGGACCTTGTGTTCTCCAAATGAGGACTCCTTGTTGATCACCAAAGAGCTCTTGTCGAACACGACGGCCTTCTCCTCTTCAAAACTTACGATTTCCATGGTTGGACTGACTGCAAACTGCTAAACTGCAAAAACTAACTGGAAGTGTCAGTGGGACTGACGTCGGATATCGGTAATCGACTACCCCTGTTTCGCAGGGGTACAGGATGATGTTTATTTTTCCAACACCACACTCACTACCTCCGCGAAACGGAGGTACAGGATTCGGTAAGGAACTCCTGGAGGCTATCAATCTCGGTCCCGTCTGTGAACTTCTCTGTCTCTATGTATTCCCTAAGGAGTCCTGCGATCTCTTTACAAGGGGTTGATGAGCAAAACCACTCGTGTCCGATCTGAGGCTCACCCAACTTCTTCCTAGCCCAACTCAAAATGTTATGTTCTGCCAGACGTGTGTTCTTGACTTTGAGATTAAGGAGCATCTTTCCAATCCGATTGAGTCCTGTGTAGCCCCTGCGTCGTTGTGCCCAGTTGTTGGTACAGCCAAACTTGTAACAATCTGGCTTGTAGTAACATTGAAAGCAGTAGATCGTGCCAGTGTTGACGACTTTCCGAACAGCTGGCAACAAATTATCAATGATCTGTCTCGGTGTCATGACAATGGCTTCATTACCTCGTCCTCCTCTGAATCGGTGGGTGGAGTGAGGAAGCCCTGTGTAAAGGACCCAGCATGACTTCTTGTTCCGGATTCCCAACGCGTGTAGCACGTCGACAACGCGGACTAGGGTTTTATCTTTGGACTGGAAAACTTTGAGGGTGTAGTTTCGCCATGTTAGTTCAGATTGCATTTACTAATGGTGGACTTCCAGAAACCTATTTTAAACGCGTTCATTTGTAATGACGACGGCGTCTGTAAGGGGGCTTCTCGCCTCCCCGGAGCTTGACCAGACCGGATCGCCCAGCCCTATAGTAGCGCTTCCCGTTTTTACGAATGACCTTCTTACGGCATCCCTTATGTGATTTTTTCTTGGGCATTTATTTACTGTCACACTCGGGCTGTCCAACTATCATTATAAAGTGTAGTTGCCGCAGTTAGTCAGTTTGACACTAGTTAATATGAATATGTCCAATACCGCCAAAGAGATTGAAGAGACCCTTGCCATGAAGGTAGGAGGGGATCTCATGCCTATCATAAGGGGATTCTACGGAATCAGTCCGGTTTGGCAGAAGAGCCTGGATAGGATCCTCTTACAGATCAAGTACTTGGGCAAGATGCACATGGGGGTTGATCAATTTCACTTACACAATGGCCCATCTTCACCTTACGACTTTTGGTGACCATTGATGACCAGGGGTGACCATCATCATGACCACCTCAGAGATTAACAAATCCATACTAATTCCTTAAGGCTATCCCCTCTATGACCATTTAACCAACTATATACTTATATAGATATATATATTAGAAGGAAGGGAGAAAGAGGGAAGCTGAGAGAGTTGAGAAAAACGCTGGTCAATCCGGTCAGTTGGTTACTTGCAGTTTAGACAGTTAGATAAATATGAACACGATTTCACGGAACGAGACCATCTTGCGTAAGG
>Ga0099798_10694_pt1 | contig 10689 bp, 6 predicted proteins | sample Uncmet_Sort29A_1_FD_89870 | JGI IMG/M metagenome (GOLD analysis project Ga0099798, IMG submission 89870) | Marine eukaryotic communities from CALCOFI LINE 67, Pacific Ocean - CN13ID_Sort29A_1 | ecosystem: Environmental > Aquatic > Marine > Oceanic | place: Pacific Ocean: Monterey Bay | collected... | reverse complement strand
TGCCGTGATCCTGGTACTAAGGCTAAAGTTCTCCGTCAAACGTTTCGTCCTAGAGAAGATGATGCTTTACCAAATATGCTCTTAGCTCTCTCTACTGCTGGATTCGATAAGGACTGGCAAGCTAAATCACAAGAATGTATTCAAACTCTTTTAAATGAAGCTCAATCAGTATCCGATTTCTATGTGAATAGACGTAATCATATTGCTAGGATGATGGTAGAAGTATGTAACGTGAGAAAAGATGATCAGCCGGAATTCCTTAAAGAAGCTATCAGCAAAGCAAGTAAAAGTCAATTACCAACACCTTTTCCGACTCCTTTGGTTGTGAAGAAAGTTAGTTCCTTAGAAGAAAAGATTCCTGAAATAGGAGCAGCTGATAACGCTGGTAATAAGGGAACGGAGAGTAAAGAGGGTGCTGCAGCAGCAGCTACTACTATTACAGATCAGCCTATTACCGGACAAGTATCCGAAGGAGTAACAGATAAAACTAATGGTGTAAAACTAGCTCCGAGTCCTACTACTGCTACTCTAGTAGGATCTAAAGAAGGAGGAGGTACTGTTTCGGAAGGATTAACGAATGCTATTAATACACTACTTGGCAATGGTAATCAAGATGTTGATATGAAAGTGGAATCTAGTCCTGATATCTCACCAATGGCAATGAATTTACCGACACCAGAACCTTCTTTACCGCAACTATCAATGAATATGCCTACTATTCAAAAAGCAGCCTCATTCTACGAATTGTTACAGCAAGCGAATCGATTAGCATCTCAACCATTATTGAGAGGAACTGCTCCTATATGGACGAAACAAAGAGTGGAGGAGTATATGAAATCAGCTAAGGGAACTGAGAAAGAGGAGGAGAGTAGTCTAAGTCCTATAAAGACGACTAATGATAAGTTGGGGTCGACTAGTAATAGTATGGAAGAAGTAGTTGAACTTGAAGGTATGGCAGCTAGTACTGTAGCTGCTGATGATGATAAGGCTAAAGAAGGAGAAAAGAAAGAAGCCGAAACTGCCGCTGAAACACCTAAACAAGAAGTTGAAGTTAAAGCAGCTTATGATGGTGATGGTATTAAAGCTACCTTTATCGATGATGATTTTGATGCAGTGGCCAACTATGGTTCCTTGAATGGTTATATGATGGGTAAGTCTGGTGATTTCGAGGTAAAACGAGAGAAGAATGAAAAAGCTAAAGAGTTGATATCTACGATTAAATCATGGTGTAAAGTTGGTGATTTAGTTGAAGAAGTTGATGTTTTAGCTTTATTAAAAGAATCTAAAGAAATTGTTGCTACTTTAGGACCAAAAGATACTGATTCAAGTAGTACTAGTGGGAATACTGAAGGAACTCAAACTAATAAAGTAAGATATGCAGGTAGTTATGATGATCAAAATTTATTTTACAAGAATGACTTTCCTGTAGATAAACCAAGTTTAAAAACCGATCCAGATGCCAACTTTCAATTTAACGATATTCCTCATGCTGCTCTTCGTGATGAGATTTTACTGTCTAGTGATGCATATCAAAAGAATTCTCTGCATTACGCTGCAGATATGGGAGTTTCTGCTGTTTGTAGAACGCTTATTGCGGATCCGAAAGTTATGAATTCTTCAAGTAGTAGTCCTTCGGAGGAGTCTGAGCAGGTGAATCAGCAGCAGTCGACTGCGGCTTCATCTTCTAATACGACGGGTGATCATGTGACGAAGAAGAAATCCGTTTTTTGTACACCACCACCACTTTCTATCGGTATCGATCCATTATCTTTCGATAAAGAAGGTCTCTTACCAGTACACTATGCTGTTGATAGTCATTGTATTTCTACATTAGACTTACTTTTAGCTTATACATCGTTTGAATTATTTCACGACAACCCTGAAGCAAAGTCACTTGCGAGTATGAGGAAAGCAAAAGAGTTGAAGGAAGACTTAGCTGGCTTAGGTCTTCTTGGACAATCAAGTGATGATATGGACGAAGAAGATTCTCAGGAAGATGATGATGCTGGATTGGATGAAGATGCGATTTCAGCTCCTCATCCAGGTTTTAGGTGTGTTGAGAAGTGTGCTTTTGCAGGATTGAGACGATTAAAACAGTTAGGAGGATTGCTGGATAACTATGGGTATGGAGAAGATGAGGAAGAAGTAGAGGGATTCAAAAGTTCGACTGAGAATGCTACTACTGGAAATAATACTGCTAGCGCTACTAAGACTGCTAAGTACACAAAAATGGAAGAGAAACTTTTAACCTATGCAGCTGACTTCTCAATCAAGGACAGGATTAAACAAATTATCGATACTACTACCGTGTTATCTGAGGAAGAGCGAAATAAAATCTTTGAAGATGCAAAGCATGGAAAATCTACATCATCAGACTCATTCTCACTTATCCCAAGAAATAATAGAACTGCTTTACTTACACATAAGAACTGTTATGGTCATATGGCCATGCCAGATGATAATGCTTTTCTTTATCATGATTGCGATGATCCAGGTTTAAGAGCTAGAATTATAAATGGTACACTAGAGAATCCTCATCGTTTAGAAGTCTTGATGGGTGAACCGCCATTAGGATGTTTAAAAACGCGTGAGTTTAATGGAGTAAAGGAAACTGAACTCAAAGAATTAGATCCATATGAGAAACATGAAAAGGAGAAACAGTTTGAGAATGGTAGTTATGATTCTAAGAAGCTTTCCATATTCAAGAATGATTCTAACGATTGTCCTATGGTCGATATATTAAGAGTTCATGAGAACGCGTATATTCAACATTTGAAGAACTCTATCAGTAAATGCTCTCTTCTAACTCTCAATCAAATGCAGATCAAACGACAGGAAAAACTACAATCTGGTTCTCTCAACGATAGAAATAATCCAACCACCGATCCTTCTCTTCAATCCTCTAAGAAAGTAACTCTCGATAAAGGCGATACGAAAATCACTCGATTCTCTTTTGAAGCTGCAAAAGCTGCTGCTGGATGTGTCTTAGACGCTGTAGATATGGTGTGCTCAGGTAAAGCTACGAATGCGTTCTGTGCAGTTCGTCCACCTGGTCATCACATGGGTCCTCGAGGAGCTGTTGATTCAACCGACTTAGCTGATGATCCTGAAGGTTCACAAGGATTCTGTCTTCTCAATAACATCGCTATTGGTGCTGCTTATGCTCGTTGTAATCATAGACATACGATTAAGAAAGTTGCTATTGTCGATTTCGATGTGCATCACGGAAATGGGACTGAAGCGTGCGTGAGGAATGTAACTGGCTATGGCTTTGCTTGGCTACTTTGGCTACCCTTTAAATTACCTTAAGATTCAAAGATTTTTAAGGGGATCTAAAGCATAAACTGATACTTTTCGAACCTTATTTCTGAAAGTTTCTCAGAAGCTATCAAAAAGAGTCGATTTACATTGGTAAAACGTGAAATTTTTGATATATTCAAGGATCCTCGATATTGCTAAAGCCTAAACCTAAAATTCTAAGCCAAAGCCATACCCAGGTAACTAAGAATCCTAATCGAAACACCGAGAAATGGGGTAAGTTTCATGTCTTCGAAGATATTTTCGGTGCTCAGATGAGATGTCAAATGAGACCTGCACCTAGTCATAAACCTTGGTATGATGAAAATGATTGTGATGAAGTGTTTTTCGCTTCTATTCATGGTTATGGTGGAGGTTTTTATCCGGGGAGTGGGAGAACTTTATATTCAGCTAAGAATCGTCATTGTCCTGAGATTGTTAATGTTGGAGTAAGTGTTGGGAGAGATGGATGCAGTTCTGGTGAGTTCAGACGACGATTCACTGATGAAGTTACTCCGAAATTATTAAGATTTAAACCAGATCTATTGTTTATTTCTGCTGGATTTGATGGACACTCCGATGATTTAATTGGCCAATGTAAATATAAGGATGCTGATTTCGCTTGGGTAACAGAACAATTAATGTCTATAGCTAATATCACTTGTAAAGGAAAAGTAGTATCTGTATTAGAAGGTGGCTATAATACTCGTGCAGGTTATATGAGTCCTTTTGCTCGTTCTGTTAGACAACATGTAAGAACTTTAATGAATCATGATGTTAATGTGAAACCAGATACTATCGTACAAATGTTACCGGGGGAGAAAGAGCGTAGAGAGATGGAAGCTTACGTTGAGAGGGTTAGAGCAATTCAGAGAGAACAAGAGGCTGAAATACAAATGGGAAAAGCTACTTTGTTGATGGATGAAGAAAATGACCAATATGATATGCAAAACCAACAGGAGGATAATGATGCTGCATCAAGTTCAGCCAACCTAGGTAATCATAATGCTGGTGATGTTGAAATGAAACCTGCTTCTACTGAAGAAGCTAAAGCAGTTAATATTAATGAAACACCTAAGAAAGAGGAAGATAATCATAATGAATCTTCTAAGAAACGTCCTGCAAATAATGAGGGTGAACCTGTTGTAGAAGAACCAAGTCCTAAACGAGTTAATGCTTGGAATGCAACCGCAGATGAAGGAGCAGCTGATGGATGGTAGGTGGTGGAATATGGATAATTATGTTGTTGAACAACTACTTGGCATAAAAATGAATTTCAATTTTTACATAAGTATTTAGTAGCATAGTAATTAAGGTAAAGTTAATAATTTTTAAATCGTAGAACATACATTGTAACATAATTAAGAGTATTTAGAATCGTATAAGTTTGTAGTTTCCGTACATAGTAGATGTGAAAGTCAGTACTTGTTGGAATCGGTCGTATCTAGCATAGTATGAAGAAATTAAGATTTTTGTAACAATGAAAACTCTCTCACTCAGTGTATAGCACCTGATACGTATTATCTACTGTTCTTTAAAATTATGAATCTCGTTAGAAAACCTTCCGTAATACCACTACACTATCCGCAGTATGAAGCTCGTCTCCGCGCACTAAGAACTGCAAATATCCGCCCGAATGCTTTATCGTCACTACACATCTAAAAGTTTTAACAAAATCTACAGCCAATGCTAAATTCTTATTTAATTTCAGTAGAAATTTGTAAAGTAATAATTAATCAGATAATATTAGTGTAGATGAAGTAAACTTGAGATTTGTTAATTTTTAAACCCAACAATCATGCCCGCTCTAACCACCACGTTAATCAACAGCTGTAGACAACACGTCAAGAAGCACGACGATGTTCTTCTCAGAGTCTATACAATCGACGAGGAAGCAATGCAAGGAAACTATGTACCACGACTACCATATCTTCTCGTCGGAACTCTTGCTTGGTTTGTCGCTGTAATAGTTCTGTGGGCAAAGTACGGTCCTTTTTGGCCTATTTTTGTTATGGTAATCCTTTTAGTCATCTTCCTTCTTCCAATACTATTCTTAACTTTCAGAGCAGTTCCTATTGAGACTGGCTTTCATGTGTACATAATTGCTAGAGATGGTTTATATATAGTAGAAGTTGCTAAAGATGATACTGTAAGAACTGCACAAGGAAAACTGGGTTTAAGCAAGGGTAAGTATGTCCGTTTAGATTGGGAAATCGTTTCAGGTGTTAAAATCGGTGATTATGGTGGTGATTGGTTAAATTGGAAAGTAGGTATAAGGAAAGTACAATTAAAGTTAGCAGCATGTTGCGCTCATAAGGATGTATTTGTCTCTAATCCAGAACAATGTTTTCATGCTATAGCAGGTTGTATTGCTGCTAAACGTGGATTGCATCCTACTCAAATGGCTGATAACGTTGAATTAGAAGCTGCACAAGCTACGCCAGGACATTCAGAAAATATCTGGCTATGGCTTTGCTTGGCTACCTTGGCTACCCTTAAAGTTACTTTAAGATTCAAAGGTTTTTTAAGGGGATTTCAACCGTAAACTGAGACTTTTCGAACCTTATTTCTGAAAGTCTCTCAGAAGCTATCAAAAACAGTGGATTTTCATTGGTAAAACTTGAATTTTTTGATATATTCAAGGATCCTCAATATGCTAAAGCCTAAACCTAAAATTATGAGCCAAAGCCATACCCAGATATCAGAACGAGTTTTGTTAATGCTGCTAACAATATTAATGCTAACGATTATGAAGAGAATAAGTCTTTAGAATCATGGGAATGGGATCTTACATCCGATCCTGATAGAAAATCAGAAGACTATAAACCAGAACGTCATTCGGAATGGGAATAGATATAGAATTAGTAGTAGTAGATTAGATTTTATTGTAGTTTAGTTATAGATAATATTTGTAGCGTTTTGAGATTTAGTGTATAGATTGTTTAGATTTAATCGTAATGACTAAAAATGTACGTTATTGATAAGAAATTGTATTCCTATGTTGATAAATTATGATTATTAGACAAAATATGGATCTTACCATTGATTATTTGTGGATACATATTTTCGTGTTCTGAATGAGTCATACATCGTCATTTAATGGTAGTCTCTCGTGATGTTTTTCCAAATCAAAATTTATTCGAAGTTCATTTTCTGACCTAACCACATATATCTAAGTAATATAAGACTCCTTTGTACTATTTTTTAACTTTGAATTTCTATACAAACAGACAGTGACACACATAGATTACCCTGATAGAAAATTAGAAATACCATAAAATAGTTTCTTTCGAATCTTATGATGTTTAACTACGTTGATTAGCTACTAGTAGTAACCACAGATCAGTCTAAAGTTAAATTAATGGAGTAATAAAATTAAATATTATCTAGAAAATTAATAGTTCACACCATGCCTTCTAGGACTGCTAAGCCAGCAGAACGAAGACAATTTTCAATTAACTACCGAATATATGACGTTATTGATGCTATACAATTTGCGGATGTTATTCGTTTACCCAATATTAATGATAACAATTGGGGTAATGGTAAGACTTACGGTACTAGCTTAAGCTTATGCAACTGCCTATGGCTTTGCTTCGCTACTTTGGCTAACCTTAAATTTAAAGGCGATTTAAAGGGGACTTCTAAAGAGCCTTAATTCTGCAAGTCTTTTAGAGGCTGTCTAGAAATGCAGATTTAGAATTGTAGAATTTCTTGAAATTTTCGATAGACTCTCTAGGATCCTCCATTATTATTATGCTAAAGCTTAAATTTTATAGACCAAAGCCATATTACCCAGGTAATCCTAATCATCTTATTTTAGGTGAGTGTGATTTTTCCTTTGCGGTAAGTGTTTCGAATTTCCTAGAAGGGGATAATATCTTTGCTACTTCTTATGCGAATAGTGAAACAGTATACGCATAAAACATAGTGTTTGAGCGGCCGCCTCGGCGGCCGCTCAAACACTATGTTTTATGCGTATAGAATGACTCAAATTCATCAATTATGTACCCGCAAGGATCAGGAGAAAAAGTTTAGGGTTTGTTTCATTTTTAAGGATGGACCTGGTAGAGAGACAAAGTTGGGGAAGTGCTTAAAGAAGAATTTAGAACTTTTAAAGAAACGTGGTGTTATTGTTGAGTTTGGTGTTGATTGTAGACAAATTGCTGAAACTTCTACTAAGCTCTCTAGTAGAGGAGGTCCTTCTCAATATTTAAAGAAGTTTTCTCGTATCTTATTTTGTTTTCCTCGTGAATCTACATTGAAAAATGGTAGAGCTTTAGCTAATCAAGAATTTTTTAAGAAATTCCTTTTATCAGCTTCACAATATTTAGATGATGATGATGAACAGTCGAGAATTATTATTCTTTTGAATATAGCTTATGATAGTTATACTGGTGTTGCGGTTGATCAATGGGATGAATGGCAGCTTGATCAAGCGATTAAAGAAGTTGGTTTTATTAGAACAGAAAGCAGAATATTTGATAATTCTCATTTTCCCCAATATCAACCTCGTGCGGAAGATGGCAATCCATTTGTACCAGGGAAACGAAGAGGAGGTGGTGATAATAAGAGTGAACATCATGATGTCACTATGGAAACAGTAACTAATAATCATAGTAGTGCTTTTCCTGGTGCATTATGGCATGTTTTAAAGAAGAAGCCGAAAAGAGAACACACACATGCTAATACTAAGTCTGCTTTACAAGGGAGATTCATCAGAAAGATCGAAGAAACAATGGTAAAAAATCAAACTGATAATAAATACTTGAAAGAAAAAGAAAGAACTCAATCTCTGATAATTCCTAGGAAGAGAACAGCTGTCTTTAATCCAGAAGAGAAAATGCCAGTCATTGCTTTAGAAGAAAAACATGATGAATTGCAAGAACCTTTACAAGAGAATATAGTTCCAAGGAAGAGGACAGCTGTCTTTAATCCTGAAGAGAAAATGCCAGTCACTGCTTTAGAAGAAAAACATGATGGAATGCAAGAACCACTACAAGAGAAACCAAAAGAGATTAATGAATTGCAAGAACCATTACAAGAGAAACCAACAGAGATTAAGGAGAAACAAATCGGAACGGGAACTGTAACACCTAATACTAAACATAGGAAGAGGACAGCAGTCTTTCATACACAAGAAGAGAAAATGCCAATCACTGTTTTAGAAGAAAAACATGATGAATTACAAGAACCATTACAAGAGAAACCAAAAGAAATTAAGGAGGAACAAATCGGAACGGGAACTGTTACACCTAGTACTAAACATAGGAAAAGGACAGCAGTCTTTCATACACAAGAAGAGAAAATGCAACTCACTGCTTTAGAAGAAAAACATGATGAATTACAAGAGCCATTACAAGAGAAACCAAAAGAGATTGAATTGCAAGAACCATTACAAGAGAAACCAAAAGAGATTCAGGAGAAACAAATCGGAACAGGAACACCTACTACTAGTACTACTAAACATAACCAATTTACAACAAAACTTACACCGCAACCAGTGAAGGAATCATTACCAAGGACATCACAAAATAGTATTTTTTGGACTATTTTAAATACACCAAATACACAACCGCATACACAACACCAATCAAAAGTGCAAGCTTCCTGGATCGAGCTATATGGTGGTCTTGATCCAGAAGACTTGAAAGACCAAAACAAGGATCAAGACAAACTATTTGAAGAAAAGCTAGATAGGTTGAAAGAGTATAAATATGATCGTGTGGGTGAAGAAGGACATTGTAGGGGAGGTACTTATAAAGAACCTTCTAGATTAGTTCGTGGAGGATTAGCTGCCTATATGAAGAATAACTGGCTGTGGCTTTGCTTGGCTACTTTGGCTACTCTTTAGATTACCTTAAGATTTAAGGGTTTTTAAGGGGATTTAAACTGTAAACTGAGAGTTTTCGAACCTTATGTCTGAAAGTCTCTCAGAAGCTTTCAAAAACAGTGGATTTTCATTGGTAAAACTTGAAATTTTTGATATATTCAAGGATCCTCAATATGCTAAAGCCTAAACCTAAAATTATGAGCCAAAGCCATACCCAGATAAACCAAGAGAAACTCCAGTTCCGATGGAGGTTGGAATTGGGATGCGTGATTGGCAAATTATCTGTGATATCAATAAAAGGAAACTTCAAGCTGCACCTGAATCTGTTTATTATATTCCCAAAGAGGAACATAACATGTTTGATTACGTCTTCAATTATAAGACTTCAGGTTCAACAACTAATAAGGATTCTAAGACTAATGATGCTAATCGAATTTATGTACCTGAGAATGTTAAAGGGAAAGGATACGTATTGACGAACGACAGATTATATAAGATTCTTTTGAGAGATATAAGATGGACACAAAAGCCTAGGAATAATAGGATGGTGGCTGTTTATGGTGATGTAAAAGGTATTGGTAGAATAGATAGTATTGAAGATAATTCTTCTTGTCCTATTCTTCCTTGGTGTCTTTTTCCAAGTATTTTAGATGTAAAGGAAAGAATCGAAAAGTTTTATCACGCAAATACAGGAATAAAACTTAATTTTACTGTATGTATCCTAAACTATTATAAAGATGGAAACGACTCGATTTCGTGGCATTCAGATCACGAAGAACTTGATAGATCCACACCAATTGCAAGTGTGAGTTTAGGGGCTAGTAGACAATTCTTATTGAGGAGTACAACTCAAAGAGATGATCGTATATGGTGTACCTTAGAGAATGGGTCGTTGATGATTATGGAAAGCTTATGTCAGCATAGATATGTGCATTGTGTACCGCGAGACGATAAGTGTAAGAGTGGAAGGATCAATCTTACGTTTCGCTGTGCAGATAAAGAATATTTAGAAAGTAGAGAGAAAAGTTATTTTTAGTTAGTAATCTTAGTTTATACACGCTGATGATAAGTATTCGGCGATTGTAGATGAAGAATTATAATTAGTTTAACTTAAAGAATAATTTAAAGGTTTATAGAGTGTCTAGGTTTCTGATTTCATGATTGTTGGCAATACATAGAAAAGCATACTAATTTAAGTAAATTGAAATTATAGAAAACACTGACACTTATGCTATTTTTATAGCTAAATCTTAGACTATGTTCTGTCTCAATTTCAGTCACTTTTATATTTAGTATAACTCAAGTCAATAAATGTTGTTTTTTTCCGTGCATGTGCGTCGAAATTTACGTGTAACTTATGTTAAGTTAAGTCTGTTAACTATAAACAATTAAAATTTAAACTGCATACTACTATACTTAAATTAATACAAACAATATTATGATTAACCCCAACGAAGGAGGTTTAACTGTCTGGGCTAAGGATTTCTGTTACAAAGGTCATGGTTCTCATTACTTAGAATCTATATGGATTCGTTTCTTTTCACCAGTTCTATATTCAT
>Ga0099798_10693_pt1 | contig 10690 bp, 8 predicted proteins | sample Uncmet_Sort29A_1_FD_89870 | JGI IMG/M metagenome (GOLD analysis project Ga0099798, IMG submission 89870) | Marine eukaryotic communities from CALCOFI LINE 67, Pacific Ocean - CN13ID_Sort29A_1 | ecosystem: Environmental > Aquatic > Marine > Oceanic | place: Pacific Ocean: Monterey Bay | collected... | reverse complement strand
GCGCCGGCGTGCCAAACTTTTCAAGAACCTCCATGTTGCCAGTATCAGGCGCGCCGCAGTTGAGCGCCTCGTTCGCCAGAGGATGCTGTCCTAACAATTCCGCCAAGGGTGCGTACTCAAGATTTGACATCTTGCTCACACCTGGCAGAAAAATATTCGCGAGTTCGAGCTGGTAAGCCTTCGCGCGTAACTTTTTTTCAACATCCGTCCATGGATCGTCTAACTTTCTTGTGTTATGATGACGGAGCCATTCTGCCTCGACCGGCATCACGTCTTCTTTAATAAATTTTAATAATTTCGCGCGGACATCGAAAAATCGCTGCGTAAATCTACCGCGGCAGGGCCATAATTCCTCAGGCGTATGATTTGGACTGGCCTTTCTTTTTTCCTTCTCTTTCGACTCGCCTCCCATTTTTACGAACTGTTGACTTCTGCTAGACTGCTTTAGAAATAAAAAATGTGTGAAGGACGTTTCAAAAATCTACCTCAAATTCATACTAAAAATAAGATGGATCGTTATATTGAACCAAAGAATCATTCATGGATGCGAATACATGCACGTATGGAGAATTCGAACTCAGATTTTTTTACGACCACGATCAACAACGCTACGACGCGCAACTCGACGGACAAACTTAAAAATGTTTCAAGATGACATGACAACTTCGTAAAATCCAATTGGAATTTCAAATGCATCGTAATTGATTGTTTTCGAATGGATGGTGAAAATTTTATTATACTGTACACTCTGGAAAATAATAGATTATTAGATTCTATGTTTAAATCTAAATGTTTTTCGCTAAAGATGGTTAAAATCATTGTTGGATTTTCGGTAACAGATTGGTAGATTTAAATCGATTCAAATATTAATTGATTTCTAAAACATTTTGTGTTATAACTTAGCTCGTGACTGGTTCAGGATTCGGAATATTTAATGCCAGCCCTTCTTTTTGTCATCTTTTTTGTCGTCCTTTTTGTCAGAGCCGAAACCGCCGAACAACGACTTCTTCTTCTCTGGCGGGGGAGGTTCTTTTTTGGCTACCGCTTTTGTCGGAGGTCCCATGCTGATCTTGGTGCCGTCCGGTGTGATCGCCCATTTCGCTCCATCTGATTTCAACGATAATTATTAATGCTAAATTCAAAATTGTTTGAAACGCGCGTATAAAAACGTAAAAACGTGTTCAGAAAAATTCGTCTCGCCGCTCAATGATGTTGTTCAAGCAAAACACATACCAGGTGTCATGGCGAACTTCGATCCCGGAGGAACCTTTTTCGCATTTGGAGCGACGTTCTTGCTCGAGGCGCTATTGGGAATGGAAGCCACGCTGGCACCCTTGGGTAGAAGTTCGGGAGACTTTGGTTTTGCCGTAGGAGGCCCCATCATGATTTTTGGACCTCCATCTGGAGGAATCGCCCACTTCGCTCCGTCTGTTTTTTAAAATGTGATGAATGATTTTAAAAAAACGATTGGATTTAAATAATTTTACAAAATAATTTAAAAAATCGTAAATAATTTGTAGCAACTAAAGCAACTTGTTTGAAAATTCATACAAAAATCGTACCTGGTGTCTGGACGAATTTACTGCCCGCCGGTGCCTTCTTAGGTGCGATGCTCTTGGATGATGCGCTCTGAGGGATCGAAGCCATGCTCTTACCGCGCTCTGGAGAAGTTGACGGAGAACGGCCCTTTGCTACCGCTTTTGTTGGCGGTCCCATCATGATTTTTGGGCCTCCATCGGGGGGGATGGCCCACTTTGCTCCGTCTGTTTTAACAAAATATGACGAGTTTAAATACGATGTGTTTTTATTTTTTGGTAAAAAATTAAAATATTGTTTTGAAGATTCGATCAATCAAAGAAAATAAGTTCGTAAATTTTAAATTTGAACAAAAATGTTACCTGCCGTCTGGACGAATTTGCTGCCGGGTGGTGCCTTTTTGGCGCCAAGAGCGGTTTTAGATGTGCCCTTAGGAAGAGAAGCCACACTGGCGCCCTTTGGTAGGGCACCATCCTCGGGTGGGCCCATGGCGACCTTGCTTCCATCCGGTTTAATTGCCCACTTTGCACCATCAGGAGTCATCGCAAACTTGGTTCCGACCGGAAATTTCGGTTTGGCTGCTGCGTCACCGACATGAGGGCTGACCTTGGCTGAGCGTTCGTCGTATTTGGCGATTTCGTTCATGGGAATCTTAGAGCCATCCGGCGGCATCGCCCACTTGGCGCCGTCTTTGCTCATGGCGAACTTTGTGCCGGCAGGGAACTTCTTCGGCGCTTCACCTGGAGCACCTCCAGCGGGCATAGGATGTTTACTTCCATCCGGGAAAATAGCCCATCGTTTTCCATCCTTGCTCATCGCAAATTTGGTTCCCGGTGGGAATTTCGACTTCGGCTCCTCGCCTCTAGCCTTGGCCGCCGCTTCTTCTTCTCTTTCCTTCTTAATACGCGCCGCCTCCTCTAAGATATTCTTCTCCTGTCTCGCCTTAGCGTCAGCCGCCTCCTTAGCTTTTCTCGCCTCCTCGCCGGGGATACCCCATCTACCGGAGCCATCAGTCGCAAGAGGCTCAACCCCCTTCTTCGCTTTATCAGGACTCTTAAGCTGCGCGATACCTGGTACTTGTCCTCCTGCCTGCTTAACCGCCGCACGCTCTTCAGGCGAGTAAACGTCGATACTACTGTCATCAGAAAGATCATCTGCCGCCATCGGCCCGGTCATATCTGCACGAACGCCGCCGTAACCACTTCTGCCTCCGGCACCTAACGGGTAACCTGGCGCTCTGTAAGCACCAGCACCAGGATCGTCAGGTCTAAGAGGGAATAAGTACGGTTTTCCTCCGGCCATGCCCATAGCTTGGCCCACGTTATCATGCCCGGGGGCGATGTGTCCAAGACGTGCCTGCCGCATACGTAAATCGTCATACTGCGCCGCCGCTTGGAACCTAGACTGCTCTGCCATGTTCATCCTATGATAAATGCCATCAGCTTGGTTGACAACACGCGCGTCGCGGGCCATAAAATCGGTTCCTTGGGCGAAATATCCAACGCTACTGCTATCGGCGTTAACCATGACCGGCATCGGTACATTATTCATGCCAGGCACGCGTCGGGCTACTGTAGTGCTCGCTAAGTGCTGGTAGTAATTGGGATCCTGTAACAATTCGAGTAAATTGTGCGCCGCGGTGTTTGGCATGACCGTGACGGGTTGGTGAGGACTAACTTGCATTTGCGGACTACCACTTGAAACGTTGTGCATACGACCAGTCTCAGAAGGCTGGCCGAGTCGCTGTGTTGTCACTTGCGTATGCTGTCCTAGCGGCGGGCGAACTCGATCCGCCGGTGGTACGAAAAGCTCTCTAGACGGCTGCGGCAACGGTTCCCCCGTAGCCTCGCGGTGCAGAACTTCTGCGAAAAAACTTGGACCCAGGGGTACGCCGGAGGCAAATTGAACACCTGGTTGTTGTTGTGCTGGTGGTGGAAGTTGCTGCGGAGCCTGTTGCTGTTGCGGCGTCGGTACTTGTTGCTGTTTGAACGAACCTTGCTGCGACTGGAACGAAGCTTGCTGCGGTGGGGGCGGCATTTGTTGGGGTGCATCCATGGACGCTGTCACTTGGGGTTGCTGTATGGTCTGGTTGAATGACACCGCGGCGGGTTGAGCGGGAGCTGACTCGGGTGTATGCGTTTGACTCGAGGCCTCCTTGAGAGTGATGCTCTTTTTGACCTCAGTAGGGGGCGTTACCTTGGTGACCATACTCTGAGTATTACCCACACCGCCCATGCTCTGCTGAGTGGGAGGCGTAGATTCCTTCGAAGGTAGCTGGTTACCCGAAGTCTTCGAAAGACTGCGGTTGAAAGATCCCAATGGCTCCAGCATCGACTTGGGCTGGTACGAAGGTTCATTGATACGAGGTGCGATGGTGTTTGATTTACGTCTGCCCTTGTAAGGCCGCTTGGGGTCGGTACCGGCGACAACCGCCTGGAGATCCTCGAGTGGTCGATTGTGCATGTCGCATCTAAAATCGCACATCGGACATTCGAGATAATCATGCTGATAAATCATTGCGATACCGCAATCTTCACAATAACCATGCTCGTTCGGTACTAGACGTCTTCGTAAGAAACCTAATGTGTTACGCTCATACTCTAGTGGCTTGTTTTCATCAGCCAACTTGCAAAGACCCGCCGGATCTCCCACACTAGAATGTCGGTGATCACTTCTAAAGTGCTGCGTGACGTAATTCAAATCGTCAGTAATCGTTCGATGCTCCGAAAAATCCAAATCAGCCATAAGACCTTTCAACCCGATGCGCGGTTTCTCCTTTCTAGTAGCTACAAATCTAGTATCTTCAATCGGATACACATCGCCATCCGGAAAATACTGATCTTCATAAGGCCCTCGCATCATCTCCCTCTTCGTCGCGACGAAACCTTTAATCGGTTCCAATTTCACGGGGTGCTCGCTATCTTCTTGTCGTAAAACTGCTGCCATATAGCCATCTTTTTCGCCTTCCTGCATATCCCACAACAACTTTTTATACTGACCGCCGCTCATCCTCTTCGGCACAGTAATAATTCGATCCTCACCGGGAGGTTCAACACGCTCGATAATTTTAATTGGCGACCCCATCACGTAAGCTTTCGGGTTCAAAATTTTCCTTTTGAGACCGTCAGCATCGTTATTCTCAACTGTTTCCTCACTTGCGACGTCGCTAGTTTCAGAGACGCTGATATTCTCATGGTCATTTTTCGAAAGGCCTGGCGTAGTGTCTGGATCTAGCGGTCCCATTCTGCCACTAGGACCTCTTGACGGTATACCACTAGGACCTCTTGACGGTCCCGAAGGTGCACCAGCGCTGGATGCAAAACTATTTTGCTGTGGTATTACGGGTGATGACTGCCGCGAAAGTGCCGCGGGTGCGGGTGCTTTTGCCGGTGGCGGTGCCATCATGATTTTGGGAGCTCCATTTGGAGGGATGGCCCACTTCGCTCCGTCTGGTGTCTGGACAAATTTGCTGCCTGGTGGTGCCTTAGGAGGGTCCTTAGGAGCGCCTTTTGCCATCATTACTACTTTCGATCCGTCAGGTCGAACGACAATTTTCGCCCCCGGTGGCGGTTGCTTCTGCTCCGGTGCTTTCGCGTACATCACAACTTTACTACCATCTGGCCTGGTGACGACCTTGGCGCCTTCTGGAATAGGCCGCTTTGCCTCTGGGCTGCCTGGTACAGACTTAACACTAGCTCCCTTAGGAATCGCCCCAGCCGGTGGAGATCCGGGTGGAGAACCTGGTTTGGGTGACATGGCAAATTTCTTTGCAGCGTCGGGACTAGTAGGCCTCGGCTTAGCTAAAGTAGGATCCTTAGCCGGCGGCGGCGAAAACGTTTTCTTGGGAGCTGCCGAGGCGGATGAAGCTGATGGTCTAGTACCCCACTTGTTTTTCAAGTCCATGCTACCAGAACTGGATGTGCGAGACATCGCCGGTGGCGGGCCTTCTGGCTTCGGTTTTGCCATCATCACAACCTGTTTTTATTTGACAACAAAACGATATTTTGAATTTTTACGAAAAACGCGCATGAAAACGTTGATGACAGAAAGATACTCGATGGAAAAATAAAAAATGCATCGTCCGGGAATCGAACCCGGGTCACACCGATGGCAACGGTGTATTCTACCACTAGACCAACGATGCCAATGGTGTAAGACGATTGAAAACGCGTACCTTTGTGCCGTCAGGCCGTACAACGACCTTGGCTCCAGGTGGTAATGCCTTGCCTTTTGGTGAAGGAGCTTCGGGCGTACTAGGCGCACGGCGGATCATCCCATCTCGTGAACTACTCCGCGACGGCGTTCGCGGGATACCACCATAGCCGTCAGCACTGCCACGGCGGGCATCGCCGAGACGAGCAGAGGATGCACCTTGCGCATCGTAACTTCCACGGCGCGAGTCGCCGCCAAGTGAGCTCCTCGAAGGAGTTCCGCCGCCGAGTGAGCGGCTAGAGTTGCGATCACGATCACTACCATTTTCCGAGGACGACAACGTCCTTTTTATTTTGTCGAAGAGCCCCATTTCATCTAGTTTTCTATTTCACCGCGCTGAACGTTTTGCGAAAACGCTCGTTCTAATTTTACTCCTCTGATTTACGTCAAATTAAAGTCCCTTCAAAAGAAGACTTCCAAAAAAATATGTCAACTGTAAATGTGGAAAATATGAATCGATTGATGATGGATGAATCTAAATGCTGTCAGATCTAAATGGAAAAATTATGTCAAATTGAAATGACCTGTTCTAATCTCTAAATGGGACGTGGAATCTATACCTTCTAATTCCTACGTCTGCAAAATGGAATCTGGAAAATTTTGTGTGAACTTCAAATTGTGAAAACATGATTCATGTGAAAAAGAATTTCAATTTATGAAAATGACACAATGCAAAAGGGAGCAGTGACAAAGATGAATTTCAAATTTTATTGATGCATACACGTAAACATTCGTTTCGAAATTAATTTTTGTTTTACCTTTTCATGATCGATGAAGTTTGAATTTTGTGAAGCTTACATTCAAACACGAACGACACAAGATGGAATTTCGATTCACTCACAAACAACTTTCTCACAAACACTCACAAACAATTTTTGACAACAACTCACAACTTCTTCACCTTCTTTCAGAAATTAATTACTTCTTTCAAACAGAATGCCGCGACGGGGAACAAAAATGTTTGATGGTAGATCAATTCTATTCGCGAGGTAAAAAACTATGTGTACCACATTGTTGAAAGAGATTGGATTGGGGCGATCTATAGAAACAAATTTTGACTCGATTGCGATTTTCCGTTCGGTTTGAGGAACGGTAAATATGAAAATCTAATATTCGATTTATTCATGTGGAACTTCCTATGATGGTGCATGGTAAATTATAATCATTGGTACAGATACGTGTTGGTCTACGTAATTATTACTTCGTCATTTTACGTTTTGTAGATTGTGGAATTCATTATTGCGATAACTACTTAGTCGAGAGGCCGCGTGCGAAACGTCCGGGTTTGTATGGATCTTTCATCGGAATGTTCAGCCGCGCCTTAGTCTCGGGTTGCGCCGGAGCTGCAAAGTCGTTACCGGACATCAATGCCCAATCACCTCGTCCCTGTCGCGGCATACGATCAAACGAGATAACGCTTGGTCGATGTTGCATATTTTTCTGCACCGTAGCTCTCATCTTGCACGGTTTCATGTCGGGTTTGACTAATCCGGGCGCGGTAAGGCGCGAGCCGGGTGTGTGCGAGTGCATATTTCTAGTGCTAAATGGATCAACCTTGACCTCGCGGCGGCTCCCGAAATTGTTAGATTGGTACCGCTGGAAGGGTTGCGGGGCATGGTAGGGTAATTTTCCGACGCGTGGATGAGACATGTTCGTAGGAACGACCTTTAGATAGATTGGTACCTTGTACTGCTCGTAATCTCCTCCGGTGGACTTACCGGTAAGCGTGATAGAGCCGACCCATTCGCCTACTAGTAGCGTGTTCGCTGTCGCAATAACTTCGGTGCGCGTCCCCGGCGCTAGTGTTCCTGCGATATATTCTAACGAAATCGCATCGATATCTGTTGTAGCGTACTCAACTTCTAAAGTTCTGGTAGATAAATTCATAATCTCGATTTTGAACTTACGCGCAAAGCCAGGGATACACTCGGGCAAGGCCTGTACTCCTAGATCGATAAACGCCTGGTCGAAGGACTCCCATGCGTTTCGCCAGTCTACCCACATCAAATTCGTAACATACCTCTTTGGATTCGCGTCTACAATAGGATGGAACCGATTTTCGTTTGGTAACAATAAAATCGGCTTCGACGGCCGCGCCTTGAGCTCCCTTCGATGCGCGGTGACTCGGATGTCTTCATATGGGTCCAGCGAAAGCACATGCTTATCTCGCCAAACGGTTTTCAACCTAATACAAAATCAAGATTTTGGTCGAAGAAAAATTTGAAGCGAAAATGGGAATTTTGAAGCGGAAATGAAGATTTAGGGGTTTTCGACATCGCTGATTTCAAATTTTTAGGTCTCGGAACAAGATTCGAAAGGAATTGGAGAAATTGATTTTGGTCCTTTTGAAAATGGATTTCAAGATCCCAAATGTCGAATTCGCAACGGATTTCAGATTTTGAGGTGCCGATTTCGTATTTTTCTGGAAACCGAATTTTCCCAAAATCCAAATTCCAAATTTTGGCAGAGTCGGTGTCTGCATTTTCATCCCATTTCGACTCAAAATTTTGAAATTTTAGGGTCTATATACCAGAATTTTCTCTCGCATCTCGCTAAGTACCCGAAAATTTTGTTCGCCAAATTTTTCTTCAACTTCGTCCTCAGCTCTTTTGCATCTGTAATGCGCAAATTGAAACATAAAGCCCTGATTCTGGCCATCTTGTTGGGTAAATTCCATCTTGGATGCGAGAAAATATGATCCGCAAGAATGATTAGAAATTCCATCCAATGCTCTACGCTCAACTTTTCGCTAAATATATCGACAGCCCCCCAGGCGAGCCCGACGGTTTTGTACACGCGTGCGAGTTGCGGCACCGACATCAACTTCGGAACCACCTCAAAATCTTCCGCAAAATGAATGATCTATTTTGAAGACAAAAATCGAATTTGAATTTGCAATGAGACGATATGAATGTAATCGATTGGCGTCTAAACTTGCGACTTTTAAAAACGAAGCGTAAAAAAGTAAAATCGTAAACGTGTACCTCACGGAAGCCGACCAGCTTGTCGTAAACTAAGTCTACATTTTCGCTGAAGAAGTCAGGATTTTCGCGCTCGTGGGTGAGTTTGTCGTAGAGCCTACCATAGAACCTCACGCGGCATCAACAAATCACAATGAAACGATTGAAATTTGATGATGCCATGTGAGACAACAATATTTCAATTTTGTTGTTCAAAACTTTGAAAAATCGAAAGACAAACCAAGAACGACGATGGATTGATGATAAATAATTTTAAAATTTTATTGTTCATTTCGGCTTCGTCGCGAACCAAACGTTTGCGATTCGTAAAATGTAAATGCGGTAAATATTCAAAACCAAAATTTTGAACGGATTCTATTTAATTTCAATGTCAAAAAGTAAAAACAATATCTGTACAAATATTGATGTTTGTAATTTCAATTTGTGATCTATTTGATTGTGGTGTCAGGTTTGTGATGTAAGAGGCGTAAGATTTGAAAAAGTAATACGCGTGAAATTGATGTGATTATTTGTTGCTTGTTCGAAATTATTGTCGAATCGAGTCATCTACAAACATTTGTTTATTTCCGAACGCCAAACAATATTTATTTCCCAACATTTTCGTGTCATCGCATGTTTGTGTAATTATAGGGCCAATCAAGCGTGTTCACAGAAGCGTCTTCTGCCTTCGTCACTCTCCCATCGACCAGCACAGAACCCCCGCCACTCATCAAAGAGCTTCTAGATCGCCGTGAACAGGCTCTGAAACCTGATTTAAACCTCCACTCATGCTCCCTCGGCACTCTTATGAAAAACATGCGGCTTCAATATCAATCACCCAAGTTTGACGAATTTACGAAACGAGTGGAACGTCTGCGCCGTATCGGTCCCGACGCGCAGCTTATGGGTGTCGTTACGTATTTCGACCTGCGCAAGTACGACGTGAACGACGTCAAGAACACCCTGCCAGACCATGTCCCGGGCGGCGTCTTACTCCTCTATATGTACGTTTTTTAAAAGTCACTTTTCTAGTTTCAACTTTCAAGATGAATTACTTAAATTTTACGAATTAAATCGAAAGACAAATCAAGTTGTAGCAACGTGGGAACTTTTGAGTTCCACAGTGAGGAGGAATACAAGTTAAGTCAGGAGTTTAGATGTTTTTTTTGTGAGTATTTTAAACGTGGATGTGAATGAATGAATCGACGAACACCAAATCAGTTTTCAAAGTCCACACCAATGTTACCACCCAATCGATGAAAAATTAAATGAATTGAAATTTGTATTCGTGATACATTTGTTGGCACCAAATTTGTTTTCAAACCAAATAATTTTACGATCCTTGGCACAAACTCAAAATTCAAAATAAATCATGGACAATACATTTGAAACGAACAAATATACGACGACATTTCATCGTCAACCACGACGAAAACGAAATTTCAAAATGTTTGGACGTAAAAAGAATACGCATTATAACAGCTAACGATCAACTTGATCTTGAATTCGTCGTCGCATCGACCCACACAATCCACGCAAGTTACGCAGTAAAGTAAATTAATTCATCACCATGACTCTTTTGAGTAAGCTCGGAGGACTCTGCCGCATTCGCAACCGCTGCACCGAAGAGGGGATGCGCCAAAGCGTCCACGAGAAACCCGAAATCGATTTTGAACAGACCGGTGACACAGTTGAACAAAATTCAAAATTCTTAAAAAATACACAATTTGAACGATTTTGAGCTCTAAATCTAAAACATTTACTAAATTTTCGACTTTCGGACTAGGTCATTCCCCAGGCTCTCATCGAGGTTGATGATGACGACGTCGCGTCCGACGACTACGCCGAGAACCCCGAACCGGTATTACTCAAACATTTTTTACTTTTCGACGCGATTTTTTCATAAAACAGTGTCAAAACGAAACATTTCAAGCAATTCAGATGATTTTTTACGTCAAAATAAAAAAATGTTTGTAGCCGAC
>Ga0099798_10692_pt1 | contig 10696 bp, 7 predicted proteins | sample Uncmet_Sort29A_1_FD_89870 | JGI IMG/M metagenome (GOLD analysis project Ga0099798, IMG submission 89870) | Marine eukaryotic communities from CALCOFI LINE 67, Pacific Ocean - CN13ID_Sort29A_1 | ecosystem: Environmental > Aquatic > Marine > Oceanic | place: Pacific Ocean: Monterey Bay | collected... | reverse complement strand
AATTTTAAACATAAGAATTAAAAAAAATAGATATATGATTATAAAAATCTTGTTTAATTATAACCTAAATCACCCAAAGCTCTCTCGTCATCACTCCAGTTATCCCTAACTTTCACCCAAAGCTGTAAATAAACTTGATTACCTAATAATTTTTCTATTTCACCCCTGGCTTCTATTCCTACTTGTTTTATTTTATCTCCAGATTTACCAATAACTATTTGCTTATGAGATGCTTTTGCGACATAGATATTTGCAGATATATCTGTCCTTGATTTTTCTTTTATATCTTTAAAATGAATAATCTCAACTGTAAGAGCATAAGGCAGCTCATCTCCTAGCATTCTAAATAACTGCTCTCTAATTAATTCTTGAGATAAAAATCTTACTGATTTATTAGTTACAGTATCAATTGGATAATAAAACTCAGATTCTGGTAAATAGCTTATAATCTCTTTTTTTAATTCTTCCATTCCATCTGATTTTTTAGCACTAACTGGAATAATACTAGAAAACATATACATTTCACTTACTTGCTGAAATAAAGGCAATAATCTAGTTTTATCTTTTACTAAATCAACTTTATTTACTACAGCTATAACGGGAATATTAATTTTAGCTTTTTTAAATGCTTCTATAATTTGACATTCTTTTTCGCCCAACTTATTTAAGACAAATAATAGAACATGCATGCTATTAATTATATCTAACGCTGATCTGTTTAAATATCTGGTCATAGCTGTTTTATTATCAAAAGATATTCCAGGAGTATCTACAAATACTATTTGCGAATCTTGCTTAATTCCAAGATCTTTATTACTTAACTCTGTTAGAACACCTGTAATTTGATGCCTAGTTGTAGCAGGTTTTCTGCAAGTAATACTAAGCTTTTGCCCAATAAAATCATTTAATAAAGTAGACTTACCTACATTAGGCTGGCCGATAATACCAACATAGCCACACACAGAATTTTTATTTGTTTTTTTATCTGATTTTTTATCTGATTTGTTTTCTAATTTTTGATCTAAATTTTTATTACTCAATTTTCATCTCTTCTAATAATTTTTTCGCAGCAATTTGCTCCGCTATTTTCCTTGAACTGCCTGAGGCAGATATAGATAATCCTAAAGCCTTATGTTCGAGCTTTACAAAAAACTCTTGCTTCGGAGGCTCTCCTTCTATGCGCTCTAAAATATATTCTGGTAATTCTAACTTTTTAGATTGCAAATATTCTTGTAAAGATGTTTTAGAATCTTTTAAATTTTTAATATCTAGCGTTTTTAGCAAATCTTCATACCAAGATAAAACTATTTTTTCTGCGATATTAAAATCGCTATCTAAATAAATAGCACCTATCAAAGCTTCAATGGCATCTTCTAAAATAGATAACCTATCAGAGCCTCCAGATTTTAACTCACCTTTACCTAGTAATAAATAATCTCCTAAATTAAATTTTCTAGCTAAACCAGCAAGAGTGTTTCCCCTAACCATTTTTGAACGAAATCTTGTTAAAACACCCTCGTTAATATCTGGAAACAAAAAATATAATTTTCTGGATATAATTAATCCGAGCAATGAGTCACCTAAAAACTCTAATCTTTCATTATGATTAGAACCAAAAGATCTATGAGTAAGCGCCTGGATGCAAAGGTTTTTATTAGTAAATTTATAATTTATATTACTAAATAAAGCTTCCATCTTTTCTGGATTATGACTAGTAACTGGCACGATACTCAAAGTTATTGTTCCTAAATTTAATTTATTTAATTAATTTTACTGGCAGCCTTTGATACTTTTTCTATTTTATATTTATCATGAGATTGCTTATTATTAGCTTTTTCATGACTTGTATTTTTAGAGGAATCATCTAATTTAGAGTCATCCATTTTTTTTACATTATTTTTATGTTTTGCAGAACTACTAGCACTTGTACTTGTACTAGCTCCAGGCTGAGGGTATTTAAGCTGGGATCCTCCTAACATACGCCCTATTCGAGAAAATTTAAAACCATCATTACCCCAACTAAACCAAATCATTACAGCTTTACCAACCATGTTTTGCTCTGGCACAAAACCCCAGTATCTGCTATCTTCGCTATCATCTCGATCATCTCCCATAACAAAATAATTGCCTTTAGGAACTACTAAATCTTTAAAGCTTACAGACTCTCTCCATGGAAAATTATAAACATAATGAGCTATATCTCCGTTAGTAGTTTTATATAAAATAGGCTTATTAGTAGCAGGATTAGATATATCATCTTTTAAATCAGAATCATAAACAGGGCCAAGATTCGTTTTTGTAATTATCTGACCATTTACCCAAAGCTGTTTATTTATATAGCTTATATGATCACCTGGAACGCCAACTACACGCTTAATAAAATTAATATTAGGATTCACTGGATAACGGAAAACTACTATATCACCTTTTTTAGGATGGCCAGTATTAATCATAGTATGATTCCACCATACAGGATATCTTATTCCATAAGAAAATTTACTTACAAAAATAAAGTCTCCTATTTTAAGCGTAGGAAGCATAGACCCAGATGGAATTTTATATGGCTCAAATAAAAAACTTCTAATTAAAAATACTACTAAAAAAACAGGGAACAAAGATTTAGCATATTCTGCTAACCACCCTTCGTTCTTATCTTTAGATTTATTTATAATATATTTACTAGCTAACATAATTACAAAACTAGATAATGTTAGAATTAATAATATTATCTCAAAATACTGACCTATAGCTCCCATAATAATAAACGCCTTATTTTTTATTTATTAATTTTAATTAATCTTTATTTGTTTTTAAAATAGCTAAAAACGCTTCTTGAGGAACTTCTACAGATCCTATTTGCTTCATACGTTTTTTACCGGCTTTTTGTTTTTCTAGAAGCTTACGTTTTCTAGATACATCTCCTCCGTAACATTTTGCTGTAACGTTTTTGCGCATCGCCTTTACAGTAGATCTAGCAATTACTTTACTACCAATTGCAGCTTGAATAGCCACTTCAAACATTTGCCTTGGAATTAAATCTTTTAGACGCCCAACCAGTGATCTACCTTTGCTTTCAGCTTGATCACGATGAACAATTAATGCTAGCGAGTCTACTAGATCTCCGTTTATTAAAATATCTAATTTAACCATATTAGCTTCTTGATTTCTGATAAAATTATAATCCAATGAAGCATAACCTCTTGAGCAGGATTTTAATCTATCAAAAAAATCTAATACAACTTCGTTCATGGGAATATCATATATCAAAGATACTTGATTACCCATATATTGCATCTCGTGCTGAATACCTCGTCTTTCTACACATAAAGTTATAACAGGACCTAAATATTCCTGAGGAACTAAAATGCTCGCTCTGACTATAGGCTCTCTTATAATAGATATAGAACCTATATCTGGTAACTGACTAGGGTTATCTATTGTTAAAATCTCACCTGATTTAGTTTCTATTTCATATATCACAGTAGGAGCAGATGAGATTAAATCTAAATTATATTCTCGCTCAAGCCGCTCTTGGATGATTTCCATATGCAACATGCCTAAAAAACCAATTCTAAAGCCAAAACCTAATGCCTGCGAAGACTCAGGTTCATAACTTAAAGATGAGTCGTTAAGAGTTAATTTTTCTAACGCATCACGGAAATCTTCGAAATCTTCAGAGCTTATAGGAAATAATCCTGCATAAACCTGCGGGGTAACTTTTTTAAAACCAGGTAATGGCTGATCAGATGCAGGTTTCATATGAGTTATAGTATCACCAACTGGCGCGCCGTGAATATCTTTTATTCCAGCTACGACAAAGCCTACTTCTCCTGTACGCAAAGCTTTAGTGCGTAATCTCTTAGGTGTGAAAACTCCTATTTGATCAACTTGGTGAGCAATTTTTTGAGTCATCATCTGAATTTTATCATTTTCTGATAAAACTCCATTTACTACTCTTACTAGAGAAACTACTCCTAAATAACTATCAAACCATGAATCTATAATCAAAGCTTGCAAAGGCGCTTGAGAATCTCCAACAGGAGGAGGGATATCTCTAACTAATACTTCTAGGGCCTCTTGAATATTTAAGCTAGTTTTAGCACTTACTTGAGTTGCATCGATTGCCTCTATGCCTATAATTTGCTCGATTTCTTCACTGACTCTATCTGGCTCTGCTTGGGGTAAATCTATTTTATTTAATATAGGAATAACTTCTAGTCCTAAATCAATAGCTGTATAACAATTTGCAACTGTTTGCGCTTCTACCCCTTGCGCTGCATCTACAACTAACAAAGCACCTTCACATGCTGCAAGTGATCTAGATACTTCGTATGAAAAATCAACATGACCAGGTGTATCAATAAAATTAAGCTGATATGTTTCACCATTTTTGGCTTTATAATTAAGAGTAACGCTTTGAGCTTTTATAGTTATGCCCCTCTCACGTTCGATATCCATAGAATCTAGAACTTGAGCTTCCATTTCTCTATCTGATAAACCTCCGCAGTATCTAATAAAACAATCAGATAAAGTAGATTTCCCATGGTCTATATGAGCTATTATAGAAAAATTTCTTATATGAGTAAGATCAGATGGGCTAGATTTTATATTTGAGCTTGATGGGCTAGATGGGCTTGGCGTCGTGCCAGATGATATATTATCAGGAGTCATTAATTTTAAGTTATCTTAAATTATTTTAGTTAATATAAATAATACATCATATCCTAGCTATAGCCAAATCAAACAAAATAATATCTATTAAAAAACATTTGTTTTACGCAGAGCTATTGATAAAAATATAATTAATAAAATTAATAAAATATGATTAATAAAATAGATTTGTTTTAAATTCACAAAATTAATATACTATTTATATAACTTATTATTTATATAAAAAGATAAGTTTAAAAAAATCATATGAAAATATAAATAAAAAAACATAAAAAACATAAAAAACAACAACATCTAGGAGAGGTAAATAATGTCAGAGTCTTTAACTATACAAACTAAAACCTGTGATAACTTAAATATATTTCTAGAAAAATTTAATATAGCTCCTACTAAAACAATTCATAATCCATCATACGAAACCTTATATACCCTAGAAACTGACCAAAACCTGCCAAATACTGATCTAACTAAACTAACCAAGCTTGATGCTGTTACTATAGACACGGGAAAATACACAGGAAGATCTCCCAACGATAAATATATAGTTAAACACCCAAATAGCGAAAATAATATCTGGTGGAAATCAGATCAAAAAAATAATTTAAAAAATAATTCAGATAACAAACCTATATCACAACAAACATGGCAAGAATTAAAAAAACTAAGCTGCGACCAACTTAATAATAAAAAATTATATATCATGGATGGCTACTGCGGAGCCAGTGAGAAAACAAGACTAAAAGTTAGATTAGTAACAGAGGTAGCATGGCAAGCACACTTTTTTAAAAATATGTTTATTCGCCCTAGCAGCTTTGAGCTTGAAGATTTCACCCCCGATTGGACCATATTAAACTCTTGTAAAACCAAATGTGAAAATTATAAAAATCTCGGCTTAAATAGCGAGACTTATGTTGCTTTTAATATAGAAGAAAAAACTACTCTTATAGGAGGCACATGGTATGGCGGTGAGATGAAAAAAGGGATTTTCTCTATCATGAATTACTTTTTGCCAATGCAAGATATAGGATCTTTTCATTGCGCTGCCAATCAAGGCGAAAACGGTGAAACAGCTTTATTTTTTGGATTATCTGGAACTGGCAAAACCACTTTATCAGCTGACCCTAAGCGCAAATTAATAGGAGATGACGAACATGGCTGGGATGATAACGGCGTTTTTAATCTAGAAGGCGGCTGTTATGCAAAAACTATTAATTTAACTCATGAGGCTGAACCTGATATTTATAATGCTATTAAGCGTGATGCCCTACTTGAAAATATTGTTATAGACAAAAATAATAATATAGATTTCTCAGATTCAAGCAAAACGCCAAACTCCAGAGTTTCGTATCCTCTTGAACATATTAATAAAAGAGTAATATCTGGTAAAGGCGATCATCCAAATATTATTATATTTTTAACCTGCGATGCCTTTGGTGTTTTACCTCCAGTATCAAAATTAAATTTAAAGCAAGCATCAGAACAATTTTTAGCTGGATACACCGCCAAAATAGCAGGAACAGAACGAGGAGTTACTGAGCCTCAAGCTGTATTTTCAAGCTGCTTTGGCAAACCATTTTTATTAATGCACCCAACAAAATATGCTCAAATCTTAGAAAATAAAATTAAAAAACATAATGCAAAAGCATATCTTGTAAATACAGGCTGGTCCGGTGGACCATACGGAGTGGGAAAACGCATCTCTTTAAAAAACACAAGAGCAATAATAGATGCCATTTTAGATCACTCTATAGAAAAAGCCCCTACTGAAATTTTTGAAAAATTTGGATTTGAAATCCCGACAGAATTACCAGGAGTAAACTCAGAAATTTTAAACCCCAAAAACACATGGGAAAATAAATATGAATATGATAAAGCAAGAGATAAATTAATCTCTTTATACGAAAAAAACAAAAACATATAAAATAAATTTTCATCTGAAATTTAAAAAATTATTTATAAATTAATTTAGATGGGAGAAAAAATGTCGCATTTAGTTTTTAAAGAAAAAAAATCCTACCCTTATATATATATTTCCAATACTGGTGATTTCTTTATGTCTGTTCCTATGATGGGAATAATCAGTAACGAGCATATCACAATAGGAGCTGATAATACCTGTCAAACAGCTGTAGAGTTTCAAAAAGCTTTTATGCAAAATAAAATTGAGTCTTCTATAGATCAATACATACAAGACTTAAATCACGATGTTAAAATATTAAATATATTAAAATCAATAAATATTTTTTCTTACAACTTAACTGAATTAAGTAATTTAACGATCAAAAAATTAAAAAAAAGACACCAACTATCATCACTAAAATTAAAAGTTTACGATATAAAAAAAGAATTTAATTTAAATCATCTCCAAGAGTTCCCTGTATATCCTGAGCCTATTTTTAACTTGTTTAAAAAATCTTATAATAACGTATTTGGAATTAAACTTGCGCCATACTTTAACCCAGATGATTACTTGAGGATTCCACATACTTTTAGCCTAACAAGAAATTTCAATTATCACCTAAATAAATATACAGGAACTGGCCTAGCTGTCAGGCTTGATGAAATATTTTCAACAAGCGAGATAAAAGATGAAAATTTAGACAGACTACAAAACTATAGTCCTGCACACAAATTATATGAAGAAACATCTTTAAATTTTATGATTATATCAGATAAACATAATGAACTAGATAAAGATATAATCCAAATAATGCTTAATACTATATATGGAAAACAAAGAGAAGATATTCCTGATAATTTACAAATCTCATTAACAAATAAAGGTTTATTTGATAAAAAAATTCTGGAAAGACTACAGATAGACAACGAAACTTTTACGGACTTTTGTGAATATATCAAACCAAAATACCCTAAGTTTTTTGAAAAAGATGCGCAAAGTGAATTTATCTCTCATATTGAAAACTCACATGTTTTTCTAAAATCTTATATATTACTGCAAACTTCAAATTTCTTAACCAATGATTTTTTAACATTTTTAGTCTATACACAAATTTTATCTTGCGGGTATCTTAGCGATATAATTGCATGCACTCAAAATAATATAGATATAATCGTAAAAGAATTAAATTCTATAACATTATGGCTAAACCGTGTATTTCCTTTTATGCCTAAAAATATAATTCTAGAACACTTTTCACCTGGAACTTTTTCTGGTAACGCTCAAGACTCTTACTCAAGTTCGGGTGCTATTTATTATCAAACAATTTTTGCAGTCGAAGACGACGAAGCGATCTTACTTAAAGATCTGATTTTTCAAATTATTCAATCCAATACTAAAGAAACATCTAGAAGATTTAATAAAAACTTTAACCCAATTGAAACAATAGCAACAAAGCTATGGTTACAAGATGTATATATCTCTTCAGAAAAAGATATAAAACCTGACCTACAAAAAGAATTTATGTTTCAAATTCAAATAATTCTCGGGCTTATAAATGTAATGTTCATTGAAAAAGAGTATTTTACAAATTTTCTAACTGACTCTTTTGAAATGGATGGAAAATATGATCTTGGAAAAATTATAGATTATGACCCTAATTCTGAATCTAATTCAGAAGCTAATTCAGAAGCTAAATCAGAAAAATCTCAAGAGCTTATCAATATATTAATAAAAGATATTAAAACATGTTTAGATCAACAAGGATCTATCACCAAGACTTGCTTAAAGTATTTAATTAATTTATGCAACGAAGAGTTTAGAGGCGAATTTGAAGATGAATATGGATATATAATTCAATATAACACTGAAGATGATACCTTTGATACTTCAACTGAACTTGACTCTGAATCACAAACTGGATCAGATAATAATAACGCAAATAATAACACAAATAATTGCGAATATGATTGCCTCGACGAAGAAGAAAGCTGGCTTGCTAAAATTAATAAAGAATTAATTTGCAAATGGATAAGCCTATGGGATATTTTAAAAGAAAATGAGCATCATGATGACTTATTAATTATAACAGATATTAAAGGACCTTTTAAAACTCATCATAATAGACTTTGTCTAATGATTAACTCAACAAGAAACTCTCCATATCCTTGGGATAATAACTATATTGATCCCTTTGCTGAAACCAAGTTAAGACACATAAACCCACAAATAAGATATGTCCCTAGATATACCGAAATAAATAATAAACTAAAAATTATCATAAAAAACACAATAAAAATACAATCTATATATAGATTACTCAAAGCCCAGAATATTTTATTTAACAAGAAAGTAGAGTCTTTAAACGAGAATCAAAAAAATGGGATGTATTTAGGTTTAAGATTAGATCAAGTATATAAAAAAGAATGGTTTACTCGTGCTCATGTTTTGGCTACAGAAAAAGGCGTGCCGTATTATTTATACCAAGGCCTAAGTAGCGATTCCACTTATAAATTAATCGAGTTTATGCATGATTTACCAGATTCAACATTAACTGCTTTAGAAAATGATATTCATCTTATCACTAGAATAAGAATATTCATGAGGTATTTATCTACTACTAATACTCAAAGTACTGCAACAGATGCGAGACCAACTTTAAACGATAGATTTTTACTGCGAGGCTCTTTTTCTAATCAAACAAACTCTGCACCTCACTATAATACCAATACCAATACCAATACCAATACCAATGCTAATACTAATTTACACCCTAATATTCAACATACTACTTTAAATGCTTTAAACAATTCAAGATTCCCTCAATCCAACCTACCACCTACAACTAATCTCCCTAGAATATTACCTTGGACTGAGAGAAACATAGTTGAGATAGAATATACTCTTCCACCTGTTTTTAGACCAAATCCAGATACGAATTCAAGAAGAGATGATAACCCAAATAATGGGGCTTTAATAATTGCTCAAAATAACCAAAATCAAAATAATCAAAATCAAAATACAAGCTTACCCAATACCATAGCAGTAAATAATAGTGCGCAAACAACAAATATAGATAATAATCCAACAGAAGAAAGTGATTTTGTAGATCCAAATATGGATATGGATATGGATATTGATCTAGAAAGTGGTATTCCATTTAATATTAATAATACAAATAACACAAATTTACCATTCAGAGAAAGCAGTAATCACTTATATCAAGACAGTCAAACAGAAGAAGAAAACACAATAAACTTCGATATCTAAGTAATATTTACATAAAATTACTTATTTTAAATATATATTATTTTATTCATTATCACATAATATTTCTATTATAAAATATGATTATACCAACTATATGGTTATATAAAAAATTTAATATATATTTCAATAAATATCATAAACTTAAGGATAAAAAATGCCTAGCATTACACTCAAGGAAAAAAAATTATACCCATATATTTATATATCAGATGATAACCAAGTAAATTTCACATTGCCTCTTACTAATGTAATTACAGACGAAGAAACAAGAGTAACAATAACTGCTGATAATACATGTCAAACAGCTGCTGCATTTCAAACTGCATTAATAGAAGGTGAAATTCTAAAATCTATAGAACAATATATTGAAGATCTAAAAATTGATCAAACAATTTTACATGCTTTATATGTAGAAATTCAACATTCACCAAACCAAGATCAACAAGATAATCAAAAAATAAATAATTTATTACTGACTAAAAAAGCTAGTAGGTCGTTATCTAAAAAATTTGAGTGATCTAGTAATCCTGATATGTTAGCTTGCATTTTTTTGGTTGATTCTTGTGGTTTTTTGAAATCTGGATAATTTGCAAGAATATATTCTGAAAATTGATCATAACTCTCTTTACCTAGGTTAAATTTTTCTGGAATTTCTGAGGACTCATAATTATCTATTAATTCTTTATATTTGCTATATTTTTGTATTTTATTAAGAATATCTTCTTCAGGGTTAAAGATATCTTGTAACTTATGAGCGAAAGAATTTTCATTATACTTGCTTTGAGCGATATCATATTCTCTATTTAAGCTAAAAACATATTTTAGTCTAGTTAGGCTATCTGGCGGATTATTATAAGG
>Ga0099798_10691_pt1 | contig 10708 bp, 4 predicted proteins | sample Uncmet_Sort29A_1_FD_89870 | JGI IMG/M metagenome (GOLD analysis project Ga0099798, IMG submission 89870) | Marine eukaryotic communities from CALCOFI LINE 67, Pacific Ocean - CN13ID_Sort29A_1 | ecosystem: Environmental > Aquatic > Marine > Oceanic | place: Pacific Ocean: Monterey Bay | collected... | reverse complement strand
TAGCCACGCAGCTTCAAAATCGTAAATCGTTCCCCCCACCACACAGACCGGCAAATGGCCCAAGCTCCTGACATACCCATAGGGATGGGCAACAAGCTTGTACGGAATTCCCGCGACTTGACAGTAGGTTTCCAAGAGCAATTTCGCTCCACTTGGGTGACACTCCTGCATGACAAATTCGACTCCATCTGCCGGTTTAGAACCATTGGAATCTGAATTACTATTGCGAAGCAAAGTTCCTCCGATGCTGGACCGAGCCACGGGAATGCTTTTGGGATCTAGGACTTGATGGTAGTGGATAATTAAAACTGATACCGTGCTCTCGTCGGAAGATCCATCGTGAAGATTTGTGAGAGGCGATACGGGCAACATGGTATTGTGTAGAAATATGTGAAAAGAAATTCTCGAAAATTTAAATCGCAGAACATAACATGCCAAACTGAGTCTGCTGCTTCGCTGAGAGCAAGAAATTCCACTTCTTTCACGGGACGACTCCACCGCTTGTGGCTTGGAGAGCATCAAACAAATGATTGCAAAATGAAAGTCGAAGAAAACAATCAGCAAAACAAGTACGACACATAATATTAAATTTGACAATCAGACGACGATACTAGACCCTGGTGGATTTCCAAAGAGCCTTCGTCTCTTGTTGTAAGACACAAACACATCATTCCCGATTTACGGCGGAAGACGCTCCACATTCGCGCAAAAAACTTTATATCAACTCTCTTGAAAAAATAAATAGTATACATTCATGAAGTCTGGTGCTTCACTAAAGAAAATTAATTACATAGTTGCAGAATCTGTAGGGTCACACTGCTCAGTGATATGAAACAGCCAAAGACAACAAGACTGCCACCTGCCATGTAGGTGGTAAGACACTGTTTGAGAGCCAACTTTCTCGGTACAGGAGTATCCCCGAAGAGTGGTTCTCGCATCTCGGCCCGTGAGCTACCAGCTCCTTGCGTTGGTGTCTCGCGATTCGATGTTTCATCGGTAGGCGCCTCTTCCTCCCCCAATATCGCTTCCGGATATTGAGCGTCAAAATGTCCATTAAGTCGCTGCAACTGAATCCAGGCAAGCCCTGGATACAAGTACACCTGTGGAACACCAAACAAAGCCGACACCATATCAATAAGAGAACCCAAATTCGTGAATAGGATCGTAGCTGCCCAACTGAAGACAAGAAACAGAATAGTGATGGTGCGAAACTCCGCCTCGGTTGTCTTCTCCAAGTCGATCACCATTTCATCGTGCGCATGCAATCCGTCGAAGGTTGAACTTGGCAGAAATATCGCGATACTGTCCGGGCGAGCGCCTGGACGATCGGCGACACTGCACGGCGCCATAGATCCATGAGAACATGAAGCAGACACGAGATCAATTCTCAGGGCCACACCAGATGAAACAGAGACAGACGGGTTACTCGAGTGTTTATTAGCAGCCGAATTATTAGTTTGCGTTACGGTAGCCGGGCTTGATGAAGCACAGCTGGCGTCGGAAGAAGCAACGCATCCTGCTTCAATTTCTGGTTCTTGACAGCTGGCCTGCTCCAGGCCCTGTTCCAGGACCTTATTTTGTGCACCATTTTCCATGCTGGGGTCCTGGCGAACCGGTTCCTCCAAATGCTTAAATGAAGTCACCGCTGCCAAAAATTTCAATCCACCACTGTTACCAGGATTCAAGGTCTGACTTCCCAAATTGGCACTGGCAGCCAGACAAATGCGTCTTGAATCATCCGCTGCGGGTCGGAATCTCGAGGAAACGGAACCACCAATATTGGACAAATTCATACTACCTCCTGCCGCACGAACATTGTTCCTTAGCAGCACTTCTTCAAACTCGAGCTGGGTAAGCCTGTTCCTTACTCCTAGTTGCATTTTCAATGCCACGGAGTGTTGATATTGCTCCAGCGTTCTTCCGCTATTTATTTGCGATACCAGACTTGAGCGCCCTTGTTGCGGCTGGCTAGATCTTCCCTCAGAGTATTGCAATATATTATGAGTGCTATCTGCAAAGCTACTAGTCGCCTGATCAGGGCACTGAGTGCCGAAGCGTTCGAAATTGTTGCTAGTCAGCGCGTTGGTAAGTTCTCGTACCTCCGTGGCACCTAGGTGTGACCCTACGAGTTGCCCGCGCATCGCCAAGTGTTTCGCGCGAAACACGTTGGTCTGCGTTACAAGATGTGACGCGAATTGTTGCTTCATCGTTTCCCGCATTCTTATGGGGAGCGAGTATCTGCCAGTCTCAGGTAAGCGCAAACTCATATCGCCTCCACATTCCAGCTTCGTTACGTATGGATTCATGCTACACGAAAGTGCGGCAGACTCACGACTAATTGCCGCTGTGTTTACCTGTCCACCGTTGACCTGTCCAGATGCACTTGCAATGCTGCTTCTCTCTCCAGATTCATCTTGATGGAACGGCCGGCGAAAATCGGCCGAAAGGCCAGTCAGTTGCGACCGCATCGGAATGACCCCACCTCTTCCTTCGTTAGAAAAATACCTGAGTTTCATAGCCAGCCACATATCCAAGAGGCAGAGACGAGCGGGAAAATGAACCACCGGATAATGAACGAAACTTTTAAGCAAAAGACAAATACGCGCAATTTGAGTCCCCACGGCATGCCTCGGAAGATTTTTGGCGAGGATATCGGAGTCCACAGCCGCTCCATATGCCATGAAACCAAGCGTCCCGCAAACCGTGTAACAAACTAAACAACAGGCATACGCAATCAGACCCGCAAGATTACCCTTGGTAACGCTTTTATCTTCTAGGGTATGGAACCTGCAGAGGTTAATTTGTTGGGCTAACAGTAACACCCAAACGGTGGATGGTATATGACACTTGGGCAAACAAATTTATGTAATATCAATATGCTCAAGTGACAAAACAATATGAATCAATAACAAATAGCAAAATACACAGGTATGAAGACCAAGGCCATTTCATTTGAGAATGTGTAGGTGGACATGGCAGAACCGATTTCACCGATGCTTATGCTAGGTTTCCAGAGCGTGAAATCTGGATGCATACCATCACGCAGTATAACCGCGGACGACTCGACCGCGATGACAATGGCTGCAAACACATTTACAAACACACCTAGGAAGCTGCCCACCTCCAATTTCGATATATCCTTCAGCATCATAAGCGGACTAATCAAAATGCATGTCAGTGTCGCTAACCAAAAACGCTGCATAAAGGACCCGGAAGATCCAATTAGAGCGTCACACATATCCACGACCACAACAAGAAAACTGATACAGCTTCCCAAGAGATAAAGCGTCATGGAAATTTGGATGAGCAACGTGACCTTCTCAGAAATTAGATCGCGCATCACCGCCTGATACGAAATTTGTTGCGTGCACTGCGCGCCACAGGCAAGTACATGCAAAGCAAATATCATCATTCCTGTCACGAAAAGATAGCAAAGAACCGCCGGGATCAGACCCAACGACGCGTAGACCGAAGGAAAGAGCAGTACACCCGCGCCAAGGGCCGCGTTTGCCAGGTTAAACGCGGCACCATAGATTGACGACCCATGAAACAAATGAACAGCGTCCTGTGATATGTCCCCCCCGGAAGGGAGTCGGATACCTGAAGACGCCTCACGCTCTGTCATTTTTCTTTTACAATTGTCACTGGAACGCGCACAATTAAGTTTCGGAATCCAACTACCAGTACTCAAATACGACTCAGCCGGAACCTAGCCTCGCTATCTACTAAAAACCTAATTGAGTCACGTGCTGCCATTGAGAGTATCACGCGGCTAGCTCTACCCTTCCTAATAGTCTCTGATCATTCGTGGGGCCTCCGGGGTCCTGGTCTCACCCCCAAGACGAAATACGAACAGAGGTCCCTCCTTCCTCAGACTAGAGCATAAGTTCTGCATAGATACATCAAAACGAAAAAAAGCTCGAAGAACTAACCTTCGTGAAAAACTATCATTAAGATCATTTACAGTAGCATTACAAAAATCAGATAGTGCACGAATAGTATAGCCATTTGTTGTTATATCGAAACTGTGCCCATGGCTTTCTTTTCTGAATAGATTCGCGACGAAATCCCACCTACTTGTACACGAGCGAAATCTCTTTAGCCGAGCGTCGCCTCTTCCTCTTTCACCGAGGGTTCGACAAGTTCCAAAAGCGAGATCAATACATAAAATTCATCGATGACCATCCATCATTCCCGACACTTCCAAGAACGTTCGTTGTCCGGACGGTCTCAGAGTCCAGTGTGCAAACAGTCTGTCCTGAAGCTGTGCTCGGCGCCTTGTACTCATCCTCATGGCACGGTAAATTTCGCAATTTCATTTGGCAGCAACAAATCTGGTCAGAATCGCAACCACTCTGGTCGCGGCAACCATCGGGTTGGAACTTGCCCGACCGCTCTGCCTCCATATCACAGTTTCGCTGAGGATCGGAACATTCTTGGATCTTCGATGGAGGTCCCATAACATAAAGTGTACTCGACTCTCGTGAATTGATTAGCTGTTCCAACACACTGGAGCTTTTCATGCGGAAACGCTTACTGTCGCCATTTACTACCATAATTTCGGCACCCGGAAATAGTCCTTGGCGGTTGGCTTCGCTACGGCCAACGGGATGAAGAGGGGGCGGTCCAGGAACACACGTGTAATTCTGCTTAGATGATTGTTTCTTGCCACCAGTATCGCCGTCACACCCATTCCCGGAAATACCTTTTGCGCAACACAAGCCCCTCCCACAGAATTCGCAGGGTCCTGGTGTAATCTCTCCCGTGAACGATTTTGGACAATGCTCCGCGCAATCCTTTCCAAAATTTTTCATAGGAATATCTGCTGGGGCTCGTTTTACTGGAGTAGTTACACACACATGGTTCTTTTCTCCGCCAACCTCCCCATCGCAACCGTTTCCAGCATGTCCTTTTCTGCAGCATAATCCGGCGCCACACCAAGCGCAATACCTTCCGAGTTCGATTTGAAATCATCAAAATAAAGATAGATACGTTGAGTGATCGGCTGCTATGTGGTTTGGGGACAGATACTACTCGGTTTTCTAGGTTTAACTTCGGTAGAAACAAGGTTGGAAAAGTTTCGGACCTGAGGTCGAAAGTTCGAAAGTTTATCCGGAGAGGGTTTCCAAGTTTCGCACCGGGGGTCGGAAGTTCGATAGTTCGAAAGTTCATGGGATGCAAATTTATGTTAGGAGGTTTCAAATTTTCGAAGTTTCGCACCAGGCGTCGAAAGTTCGATAGCCCGAAAGTTCTCAGACACAGTGCCGTCAGAGATATACCCTTCTTTCTCTCGACAGCCCTCCCAGCAGTCTTCGTTTCGATGCTGAAGCTTTGGCTGTTGCGGTGTTCCAACTGTCAAGACATGAAATTGGTCATCCAGCCTTATTTTGTCCCTTACAAGTGAGTTTCTTCCACGCAGTTCGATTTTCTTCAAGTTCATGCAGCCATTTGGACATTTGAAAAAACCTTTGGGACATTTGGAGTCGTTCCGACAGCGCCCCAATTTTTTCGCGCAGCACAACTGCATGCCCATTCCAGGACCGGCCTGTGGATCATTATGGCTTTCTGCGATGAACGAAGTCGTCAAACCACCAGCAGATCCATCGCAAACCACCGATGAGGTTGCTCGCCATACATGAGGCTGACGACACTGGGAGCTCTTTTCGTTGGGCTTACCTCCAAGGAGCGGCATAATGTCGTTTTTGATGTTAAACATATCGGATCGATGCCCTGCATTATGCATTACTGGCATGAAATTTGTTCGATATCTCGCATTCCTTATTCTTGCCACTGGCATGAAGCTAGATTTTTTGAATCCCTCGAGCTTTGTCAGTTCCGGGTCCTCTTGTTCTGCCGTTCCATTGCTGCTTTCCGGGTCCAGCGATTCTCCAAGTTTCCTCTGATCAATGGCACTGTAGCCAGTATAGCCGTTCCGTTTAACGTTCGCTCCCGAGGCGTCCTCAACCTCTTTCACTTTGGCAGATCGACTTAACGATAAGAAGTCAAACCTTCCAAGATCCTCGCCAGGATCATCATTCCGGCCAACCTTGAAATTGCGCAAATCAAGGAGGTCACGCTCCTCATTGAACATCGGAGGAAATTTACTAAATGATGAGGGTTTGAAACTGGTGGTTGCTGTGCGTTCGAGCTCTGAAAATTGTGTAAGGTCTTTACGAGGCATATTTTTCGAATCTGGCGCAGAAAACGTATCTGGCGCAGGGGAGCCTACTTCAGGGGATTGCTCAGATGAGTGTACTGCCATTGATGATCCCAGCAAACCCGAGTCCCCCACATACTGTTTCAGGCCTTCTAGTTGCTGTGCTAGGAGCTGCATCTCCCGGTTCATGTGAGGAAGAGTTTTCATTACTTGGAGTGGAGGAAATAACGAATAGTCTCGTTCATTCAGTCCCGCATTTAGATTTTCTATCTCCAACTCTTTCGCAAGGACTTCATCGATATCCTCATGCGCCAGCGTCCCTTGCTTCTCTTCTTCACTTTGCGAAACGACACGTTCCGGAGACAAAGCAGCTCCTCCGTTGGCTTCCATTTCGCCTACCATATTTTTTTCGACCGAAGCTCCCGAGTCCCCGTCGCACACACTCACAATGATAACGTTAGGGTCGTTACTTTTACTCTCTCCGGGAGATATCTCATGCACGTCGTCTCCTCCCTCACGCAATGCTTGCACAACTCGATTCGCGATCACTTCATCACTATCCTCCTTCACGTCCTTATCTGACATGCTTCCTCCTCGTTTCACTGTCATTATTGAATCCTCCTGGTTGTCTCCTCCCAGTTTTTCGCCAGATAAATTACCGTTTTCATCACGCTGAAGCTTCATGCCCTTTTTTGCAAGTAGGTCTTCCATGTACTTGACTACGTCTTTCGAACTCAGACGTCGTAGCGCGCTAAGGTCTTGCTGCTGCGACATCAAATCTTCTCGCGCAATAAGTGCCATGGCACTGTTTCCTGCATTTATTAACCCCATTTCGTCCATGGAAGAGAAGTAGCGATTGATATCGAATTTTCCGGTGTTTGGGTCGACTGACTGCGCATTCATCCTACTGAACAGAGAATCGAAATCGGAAGGCCCCTCCTCATCTTCCATCGGTGCCGGTACTTTGTTCACATCGGTTGCAAAAAGATTTTCAGCTTTTTGCATTTCAGAAAGCTTCCTGACGTCAGTATTCCTAACATCAGAAACTTTCCCCCCAGTGCCAAATAAATCTGGCGCGCTTTCCAACAGATCCTGATCTTTAAACTCCCGATCGAACTCGGCATTAATCTTGTTCACATCGGGGAGCTTACCTGCTAGCTCACCAATATTGGACGAGCCGCCACCGGCTTTCTGCATTCCGAATAGAATTCTTTGCATCTCATGGGAGGCAGTGTCAGCCATGTTGAGCTGTCGTAGAACCTCTTCCTCGTTGCTGTCATTGTTGTTGTTTCGCAAGTCATACGGTTTCATCAAAGCACCATGATCGCCAGCGTCATTGATAGGCATACCGTCGCCACTGCTACTGTTCCACGATGTTGCGTCTTCTATTGTGGCTGGATTTTCTACTGCGGAAGCACTTCCTTCAGTGGAAACGCTGCCTTCTGTGTCTGGATTTTCTGCTGTGGAAATGAGCGCAGTAACGGAACCACTGGTATGATTTCCCCCTGTCTCATTCAGATCAGCAAACCTTTCCTTCAGTTTTTTTGCATAAAGGTCCTGAAATGCATTGACTTGACTCCAGGGATGCCCGACACCATACTTCGCCATTATCTCCCTCTTTCCGTCAAGAAGTCGCAAAAGTCCATCCTCCAGAGAGCGTGGCATTTGAGAATAGTTAGTCGTTTCTGCCACGGCACCCTTCCGCATCAAAGGAAGACTGATTTGCTGATCTGGCTTCGGATTCGCCGTAAATTCATTAATGCCTGGTAACTGAGTGTCCGAGATTTCAAGGGTCGCATCCTGTACTGCCGAGCTTTCAATGGTCTTCTCGTGCTGCACGGGTGGCTGCTCGATAAAATTGGCTACCCGCTGCACTCGCGTTGCGGAATTACCCTCGCGTTTAGGAAGACGCGCGACAAAATCTGTTAGACTCTGGGTCGACCTCGTCATGTCACTCTTTGCGTTCTTGACAGATGCATATAACTGAGCTACATGCCTTTCTGCCTCTGTCTCGACAACCTCACCATCCCTCGCTGCCGAGACGACCTCAACATCACTATCTGCAGTATCCCTGAAATTTGTAGAAGAAAATTTCCAGTCGGCAGGAATATCACCATTGGTATGTTCGAATGTCTTAGCGCGATTGTCCGACATGATCGGGTTTCCGGGAAGCTGCGCGCCTGCTTCGCGACTGAAGGTATTGGAAAAGTGACCATCTTCAAGTTCCTGTTGCCATTTCTTTATGTTAGCGATTTCCTGCTGCCATTCATTCATGCTTTTTCCTGTGGCTATTTCGAACCCCTTCTTTATTACCTCAATGGCTCTACTACTGTCGGTGAGACCGTTCTGAAGCTTCCGAGCAACCTTGGATAGCGCTGAGGCATCATCAAAGATTAAAGCTACATTCCGACCTGGGCTAAGATTGGCGGGAGAAGATTCGGGCACAAAACTATCTCCAATATCTTTGCTGGAACCTTGAAATGTATCCATGATGCTAGTATACTGCGCGTGTTTCACTAGGTCTGGATCGACCAGGAGATTCTCTAATGACCTTGAGTCGTAGTTGCGAATCTCCTCAGGGGAGAGCGGTGCGTGCAGACCCCGAAATACTTCCACTTGTGCCTGTGTTTCATCGTGTCTGCTCTTTCCACGTGCCTGATCTGCCCACGTGTCATCATGCGGAACATTGTCTTCTTGGAAACTTGTGGCACAATGTCGAATTGCAGATGCCCACAAGGACGATTCACCACGGCCGAAGAGATTATCCACTAACATACCCATTATGGACAAAAAAGCATCACGAGTTATTTAGAAAATCGACCGCGACACTCCCAAGACAAGAATGCGTAAAAACTATCGGCCTTTAAAAAAAAACCTCTTACAATTTCTAAAATCAGTCGCCGCTAGCTTGGTGGTTACTGATGTCCATACTTCTATAGCCATACTTTTTTTAGGCGCCATACTTTTAAACGCCAAAATCCATACTTCCGAGCATTTAATTCCCTGCCCATACTTCTTGAGCCATACTTTATGGGCCGTACTTTTGTCACCAAAAAACTAGTCGAGTTTAGGCTTGGGTTTTTTGTTTGGTGAGTAAGAAAAAACTCACCAAACAAAAAATCCCTAACCTAAAACCAACCAACCAAAAACCTAAAACCCCCAAACCTAAAAAAGTACGGCTACATATCATTTTTAAAGTATGTATATAAAAAGTATGGTTACATATTCAAAAAAGTATGGTCACAGAAGTATGGATGTTTTAGGCTAAAGTATGGATATCGGTAACCAACCGCATTACAACAGCAGAGGTCAATTATCAATACTAGCTTTACCTGTGCTAGCTCTACCTCTGCCACTCACGATTCCTCCAGGACCAATGTTCTCGTAACGCAACCTTTGTCAGAATATCCCACCACGCAAATTTCAATTGGAATTATACTGACAAAACAACTAGCGTCCCACGACGGCAAGAGTCTCTCGATCAGTACTCAAAATAGACTCTCGAAAACAAATGTACGAACTTTACTCAAACGGATTAGACCTCACGCAGATTAGAATACTCTGGCGCTTTGATTGTTTCTGGCGCTTGAGTGTTTCTGTTTGCTTCTGTGTTGTTAAATCTTACCGCCGACACCAAATCAGAAAAACGCGAGAGAACATTCACGTAACTACTGAAATACACTGTTTCCTTTATATTCACAATCGTTTTTCTCAAAGTTTGTACTGTGAGGTCTAGAATTTAGCAAATAAGAACGCATGTCCCGAATAGTAAATCTGCAAACTTTGCTAGCCGAAATCACACACAATCTAATCGCATAATTCAACCAAGGTGCATATATCGAATGTAACCAGTTCTAACTAGAACAATCCACACTATTTTTATGGGGACTCCCCTATAATTACCGACCATCCGCCTTTATCAATATATTCATCGAGCCTAAATATCAACATGACTTTCTTTTCCCGTTAATCAAGTTTATTACTATAGTACTACCATAAAAATCATGAACCCTATCCACCTACACCAATTACCCACCGACGCCAATTACCAAATGATAAACGAATTAATACCCACCAGCAATGTACCCAGAAACACCAGCAAGATATTATATTTCCGGAACCAATACTAAATACGATATGCCAAAACTTCAAACTTTTACCAAAAGATATCCTCGGCATGTGAAGAAAGGTCGAAACGAAGTTTGCCAGTTTTTCCTCCACACAAATGATCATCCACACAAAAAATCAGTCTCCGAAATTTCTCAATGCAGGTGACATCCCAAACTGTGCCATGATTCAGTGTCCCCCTTTTCATCTGTGGCATTGAAGCCTTTGCTTAGTCGGACTCTGCTCAGTCGGAGTCATCAGACGAATCTGAGTTTTCTCTCAACCATTTTGCAAAGGGCGCGATGGCTTTGTGAACCGTATCGTGACCTGGGTTGCCCTGGTTGGCCTTTTTATCGTCGAAGTAGGGAACAAAGTTGTCCTCGTCGATAATTTCCAAATCGTACAGAGACTTGCAGACATGCGGAATTTTTTTGAGGCAGTTTT
>Ga0099798_10689_pt1 | contig 10729 bp, 7 predicted proteins | sample Uncmet_Sort29A_1_FD_89870 | JGI IMG/M metagenome (GOLD analysis project Ga0099798, IMG submission 89870) | Marine eukaryotic communities from CALCOFI LINE 67, Pacific Ocean - CN13ID_Sort29A_1 | ecosystem: Environmental > Aquatic > Marine > Oceanic | place: Pacific Ocean: Monterey Bay | collected... | reverse complement strand
TTAAACGCGTCAAAAATAAACGGAAACCATCCATTCGTCAAAGAATGCTCAAAATCAAGGTCTGCGATCCAAGTTATATACTCCAAGCATAAGTCCTGCTCTCCTTGTCGCGCGAAGTCGTGACAGCCGTTAATCATCAAAGGACAAACAAACTGACAGAACTCGCAAGGCTGGACTTGGTGTGCGTAGGAAAAATTCTTCAAAAAGATACTAGCCTGAATACTGCCTTGATGCATCAAACCAACATCCCGCGCATCCCACCAAAGCGGCGCCCACAAGCCGGGTGGGGAGGGCAGTTGAAAACCGCTTGTTACATCGCATAAAACTAATAGACTTACTAGTCTTGACAACATCTTCTAATCGATTATTATTTTTCTAATGATAATTTTGTTTAAAATCTGCTGAGAATAATATGAACCGCTGAACCATTGAGAAGAGAAGAATTTAATCATTAAGAAGGTAATCACATACACCACAAACAACTACATTACAACATCAATTTCGATTTCAGACAACATTTAACATTTTGTACGTGTTTGTGCAGGATCGACTCATCACTGGCCTTGCCGCCGCTCTTCACCCATTCTGCATGCACATCCCGCAATTTCGCCAGGCGGTTCTATTTTCAACATTAATAATTTATGATTTTTACTGCTACTATGCTGAAAAATGAATGAAATGAATGAAATAATTACTTGAAAAGCTTCCGGAGACATCACGAGAATGATGTTGTCTTTTTGCGCGTCCGGTGTTTTCTCCATCAGCCTGTATACCAGCACGTCCTTATTCAAACCCGCCGTCATTGGTAACTTCACCTAGTAATAAAAATAATCGATTTTCAAAATTAGACGCTGGAACACGTTTTGAAAATAGGATGTCGTGATTTTGACTACCAAAAACGCAAAAAGCAATTAAAAATATAATATTTCTTCAACGTCCCAGTAAAATTTATCCTTTAGCTCAGTCGGTAACATTTCATCCCCGATGTGGTTCGCCTCATCACAATCAACCTAGTAATTTTTTTGCATCAAAATAAATTCGCAAAACGTGTTCTGGAGGCGATTTACTCAAAAATTTAATTAAAATTCAGCATTCATTTCACTTTTTGAGTGATTTTCTCGAAATTTTGATTTTAAATTTCTCCAACAAAAGCCTTCTTGCATACCTCAAGGATAGCCATCGCCTGCTCGTGGCTCAATTTCTGCTTAATATGAGGTAAAATAAAGCGGAAAGAGTCGATGAGATAATGTGGTACGTCGTGGTCAACCGACTCCAAATCGCCCAATTCGAACGGGTTTTCATGTACTTCTTGGATTGGGTTCCCATCAGCGTCAACTTCGGGTTTGTCCCGAGGGTGTACGACGCGAAAAATGTGTGTCGCCCTGCCTAAATGTAAGGTATCTCCATGCTTTAGTTCTGCCGAGCCGACGATAGGCTCACCACCTGAAATAATCACACAACCATTCTTTTTATCCGTCGGATTCAACGACTTCACACACAAAGCACCCTCAGGCCCATCGTTTTTTATATGCGCCATCTGATCCCCAATACCAAGCCCCTGCAATACGATGTCACAGCTGTCTATGCATGAGCCGACCACATTTGTACCAGGTCGGATAAAATACAACAAACACCCTGACACTAACGGATCTGGCGATAAATTTACAAGGTATGGCGCGAATTGATTGCTCGTATCTGCGAGTAAGGATTTGGGGGCAACGCCATATTTCTGCAAGTCCTCCAGATTACCTTTCATTTTGATGCGTGATTGCTGAACCTTCTGGTCAAAATCGCCACTGAAACTCGCAGCCACCTGCGCGAGCTCGCCGGCCTGCTGCATGGCGTCGCTGGCGTCAAGTCCATGGCTTTGCGCAATAGCGGTGAGACGAGCGATTTCCTCGCGTAAATGCTTCAAAAGTTCGTCCTTCGGGTCCATATTAACCTGAGCGTGGGTCTTAAGTTGCTTTACGGAATTTGCAAATCGTAATGTAGAATTTGATTCTTCTTCGTTACTTTTGGCGGGGGAAATATGCGCGGACATAAAAGTACGACTGTTACCAACAAGACTGTCGCGAAGTAGGAACGTCAGCTTGGATGAACGGAACGACACGAATTTTTCCTTGTGGTGGGGATTATCGGCTGCCTTGGCGTTGTCGCAGATCTCACGGATGACCTGCCCCAGTGCCGTGAGCGATGCGTTGATGGCCGCGCCCTCTTTCAATCGATCCCCCGTAGCGCCAGTTTTAGTCGCCCTCTCACTACCGGCCAAATCAATGAGGTTGATCTTGGACTGCGTTTCAACCACTGACTCGTTCCCCTCGCTGTCCTTGGTTTTATTTTTAGTGACGATTCGAAACACCAACACCGCGTGACTTCTTGACGATACAGGGTTCATGTTCGTAGCGCTGACGGCACGATTTGTGTTGCCAAACTCAACTGTTTTGTGCAGATCATCTAGCGTTCCACATGCATTTTCGGTCAGACCCGGCGTAAACACACCCAATTTTGGATCTTCCCGAATTTTTAACCCATCACCCTCATGGCCCTTGGGGTTGCAGAGGTCTGTTAGCCGTTCTCCGTAAATTTCGAGAAAAGACGCATAAAACTCCAAATCGCCGTCGTCCTCCTCCTTGCGTCTTTGGCGCTCAGCAATAATCGCCTCCCCCATTCTGGGAATCATACCGTGGTTGGGCGGTGGCGCGCCAAACCTGGTAAATAAAAAATTGTGGGAGAAATGTTTTAAAAAAACAACGAATTTTACCGTTTTCGACTACGATTTTGACATTTCTCCAACATCGTATAAGATTTTCCAGCACCCGTCTGACCATAAACAAACATACACCCATTAAACCCCTGGAAAGCATTCTCAACAATATGCTCACAAAAATCCTTGTAAACATTCACCTGTGACGCATCCTCCGCATGTCCGCCCGTTTCAGTATTGGGATTCCAGATATGGTCAAACTGATAAGACCGCTTGTCATACTTGATACTACCCTTGGTTGTGTCCCAAATTTTGTCTTCCCCCTCCTCACGCGCAATAAGCGGCCTTACACGAATGCCAACCTGTATCGCGTCCATTTTCAATATGTGTATAAAAAAATAATTTACTTGCAACAAACTTCTTCAAAATTTATTTATTATTTCAATTTTGTAACTATTATGCTGTTACATTTCTTAATTTTAATAATAAATCGTTTGTTAATATAAAATCGTAAATTTTGTTTTAAAATGAAAGATGAGATGTGAATGTAGAAGGGGGGATCACAACACAAATACACGCATCAAAAGAATGAATATATCGTTATCGCCTTTCCAATAATTAATCTGTTTTTATTTTATATTTTATTACATTTGAATAAAATTTTGGCACATGATTTTCTAATGACACACATCACACTATCTAATACAACATCCACTTCTCTTATAATTATGATAATGACATCTATCACAAAAATGTTTCGTTGGTGCTTACCGTTTGTCTAATTAACTACATACTCAAAAACTAAAGCTCGCTGTAACTATTTTTAATGATTCAAATGTTTTGTAATTAATAAATTATAATTAACTTGGTTGTAATAAATATTATAATTTAAATGTCAACAAATTTCAAAAGTTAACCTAGAGGTGTCCGCATCGCGCTGTTAACACCAGATTGCATGGTACTGTTGGTACCTAGTGGAAAAAGTAAAATTAAAATTAAATTCGGAAGAAATTTGACGTTTTGAGGGACGAAAATGCGTTTTTGGGTAGAATTTTTAATTTTGTTTGACTTTAAATTGATTTTTTCTCCAACCAGATGTGGCAGAAGATCCGGTGGCGGGATAGGATTTCGCGGATTTCGCACTTTTGGAATGTACAGACCTGTTATTAATAATTACAACAAAAATATGGTTAAAAATATTAAATAGTTTAATAATTTGGACGAATTTACATCAAAATGTTTCAAATTTGTTTGATTATTTTAAAATCCAACTTCGAGTCCATGGACGTGTGTGTGCTTCTTAGCCCACCTACACCTGGTTCAAATTTCATAAAATATAAAATTGAACGGTTTGAACGACGATTATGATTGTTTTTACTTGTATAAATTCATTTTGTAACATTTTTATAATTGTTTTCAAACTATTTTTGCTTGCTTTCGATGGAGTTTTTCCAGTCGACGAGGGAGCCTTGGGTCCGTACGTCGACAGATCCCCGTGCGTTCTTTTAAATTTTAATTTTAATAAAAAATAAATTTTAATACGACTTACGAGCAAAAACGTCCAAAAACATTTTATTTGTCATGATTTTGAATTTATTTTTTAAAAATTCCAACGGCTGTAATTGCTCCGCTATTGCGGCCGCCGATTGCTGCTCCATCATCTGCTTCCGTTGTTGCGCTTTTAACTTTTTTTAAAAAAACAAAACAAAATTAAAATTTAAAATTAATATTTGGTCGTTTGAGCATACAAATTATGCATTATTTAATCAAAACACGTGCAAAATGTGACCAAATTAATTTTTTTATACCTCCTTTTCCGCGCGAAGTCGGTCCATCTCCCGTAATGCATTTTGTTCAACCTCCTTTTGCTTCGCTTCCTATTTTTTTTGTAAAACAATTAAAATTAAATTATAAAAACGATTGAAAACAATGAAATTAAATGCGAAATTACATTTTAAACGTTCAAACTCAAACAAAATTAATTTGTTAAATAATAATAAATAGTAAATACTGCAGCTTTTTGGCTGTCGATTCGTTCTTGGCGCATTTGGTGAAATCGCAAACTTTTATCGTATACCTATTTTTTATTTTTTGGAGAAACAATTAAACATTATGAAATAAATACGCGTTTTGTACGTTTTCGAACCGATTTTGGTGCCAATTCTTTTAAAAATTAATTAATTATTATTTTATCGAACGCTTTTGGCAAAACTCGATATGTCGTCGATCGACGATTCTCCGTACGTATGCTGCCTATTTTTTTTTTTGCAAACATTTTTTTGTAAATTTAAATAATTTAAAATTAAAACAAAATTGTATTTGTAAAACGTTTGTAAATCATTTTTAAAATTTTAAATTTGTAAAATCAAAACAAATACCGTAATTCCTCCGCTATAATTTGCACACTCTCCGCCGCGATCCATACCTTGTTTTGCTGGTCGAAATCGCATTTCGCGATGCGGTCCTTGAACCTATATGTGTCTGATACCTCCCAATGAAAACCTTGTTCGTAACAATGTTTAAAACAAAATAATTTGTTTGAATAATTTACAACAAAAATATTTAAACCAAAAAAATATAACGTACCAGTTTCCGGACACAGCTCCATACAAAATTTAACTTTCGGTTCCGAGTTCGCTAAAAACAACACGCCCGACGCGCCACCCATCCGCCTGTATGGGAGCTCGATTTTTTTGTCTATGTCAAAACTGTTTTTTGATGAAAATATATTTTTGAAAAATGAAATCAATGAATAACTAACGTCCAATCGCATTTAAAAACGTTCTAAAAAATAAAAAAGTACTCGGCCCCGATGTCTATCCGTTCGCAACACAAATGGATGGAATCAAAAACTACGCCCTGGTCGACCCACTTCTCGATGAGGGGGTCCAATTCCCGCCAGAACCTTGCAGAAAATTGATTGATTGTGTAAAAAATTAAAATAAATAAATTTCGACATCTATTTTTATTTTGTTACTCACTTTAAAATTTATCTAACTCAAAAGCTGGAAAAATAACCTCATCCGGCTGCTCCTCTTCGCGGCAGATTGAACACCACCGCCCCAAGACCTTTCGGACTGTTGGCATGGCTGACTTTTAATATTTTAAAAAAATAATTAATAGAATATTACCGCATACATGTGCTGAACATTTCTGTTACAAATTTACAAAACATTTCACAGAAACAAACATTTCAAAACTATTTTCACTTTGCACTTTATCGACAACACACAACCATAACAAATGTTTGACGATCGAATTCGAAATTGTAATACGATCATTAATTATTCTTCTAACATTTATATAATTAATCAATTTACTTTTCAATTTTGATGGCCTCTTACAGCGCCTGACACACGGGAAATTAAATGTAAAATACTCAACTAGTAGCTATACTAATTGACTAAAATTTAAATTGCTATGTGCGAATTGCACGGAGAAAAAGATGAGCAACTAATTACTAACATTGTTAGAAAGTCGCCGGATAAAATTTTATGTCGGAATTTCATAATACTAGATTCAATCAATTTTTTTTTTCATGTGTTTCCCACAAATATCAGATTCAATCAATTAATTGAGTAAATTTAGTTGTCATTTTGGAAAATTGGGTTGGTTGGTTAGCTAGTTTTGGTGGTTTTTGTTTGTGCGTGCGGATGATACGGTTTTAATTTAACATTTGATTATTGTTTTGTTTGTTATTTGCGCAAAAACCCGTCCAAAGGATTCGTGCAACTCCCGGGATCCCCCAAAGCAACGCAATCACAATAGCTTTTGGGGCAGATGTTCGGCTCAAATAGCCTACACGTAGGCCCATCAATGAACTTCTGCTTCAGAAACAAATTCATCATCGACGCCGTGGACTGGCGCTTTTTTTTACAAAAACAATTTACAAATACTAAATGCTGAACCGAGACCAAAATGAACACTGAAAGTATTATTAATTTAATGAAATTATACCTCCTGGTTGAGGGCAGTCGGGCTTTTTTTCTGGGTCATGGCGGCAGCGGCAGAACGTTCCTGTTAATTCATTCAGTCATTCATTTAAAATTTGAAATGTACAATTAATTAATTAATTAATTAAGTAAAAATTAAAAAAATTAAAATAAAAAAATGAAAAGATACCTGCATCAAAGAGCTGAGCTCCTTGCGAACCATATCGGCCTCGTCGGCGTCCATGGACAACAACGACTTGCTGAGCTCCTCCGCGCCCTAATTATATTTTTACATTTTGTTTAGAAAAATAATTTATAAAAAAGCAAATCAGCCACCAAAAATGTTGTCTAATTACATTACAAAAAAATAAAGTATATACCTCCTTGAGAGCGATCGAGCCCTTCTGCTCAAACATGGCATCCACCTCGTCCAACTTCGCAATGAGGCGGCGACCTAGTGAAAAACGAACATTTTATTGGCCAAATAAAAATTAAGAATTGGTCACATTGGAATAACATTTTCGATTTTGATCGGAAAATTTTGTAAATTGTTTTCTCCAACGAATCGTGGAGGAAGCGTCGGCAGCTTCCTGGATTTCATTTTTTCCGAACGATTGTTTTTGAATTTTCGAAATTCCAAGCACGACAAAAATGTTCAAAAATTTAAAAACAAAATTAAAATACCTGGCCGAGGATGGTCTCACCGGCCTTCTCGGAAGCGATCTTGTCGCGAGACGTAACCTTGTTTAGTTGAATGTTTTTGATGACGAATTTCATTTTTTTAGTTTGTAACGAATTTGTCGTTAATATGCAATACGTTTTAAAATATTATTTGTCCAACCTCAGTCTTGGTCTGAATGAGGTGCATTTCATCAGCATCGCACTGGTCCGTGGTGCATTCTTCAGCGATAACCTCAAAATTAAAATGTCGAAAAGTGTAAAAAAACAATAGAAAAAACGCTTTGGATGACGATGTTGCTAAAAAATATAATTCGCATACACCACCAAGGCAGAAAGCGCCGAGACTGAAGGGCTTCATAAGGGAAGACATTTTGTGATCGTGGAAATAAATCAATGTAACTAACCGATGTGGCTGTGATTTTTATTTTTTCGTTTTTCTAGTTGGAAATGTGTCAGCTAAACTTAACAATGGTGTTAATCAACTGTCTGGGAACCAACAAAAATACATATAATTAACAAATAATGAATCGTTGCCACTGTTAGAATACAAAACTGCTCTTCGAACACCTGGTGAATTTGTATTTTCAAACACACATTAAATTTTACATATACAGTCACGACCATCACCATTTTTTCAAAATTACAACAAACAACACACAATAAATTTGCGATGGAATGAATCAATGCGTGAATATAATTACTTTTCAAAATAAAACGTGCGCGTTGAAGAATAATATAATTACTACTTACTTACTTGTTCAAAAAATAAACCCCTGCATACGAGATGCGACTTTCTACTTTTTGAATGTAACCTGAAAGCTAGTACTAATTGATTTAAATATTTTAATTCTTGTGCAAATTTAATAGTTTTTGAAAATGGAAATGAAAATCGATCTCCACTCAACGTAAAAATTCAACCGCCGTGGGCGTTGCTAAAATGAACCTACTTTAACAAGCTCACTAAACGATTTTGAAAATAATTGTTGTTTTGTAATTACGATGAGATCAAGATTTAAAATTTTCGTAAAAGATAAACTGTATGGTATATTGTATTGTAATGTACGATTTGATTTTGGATTTAGATTTATGTTGTTTTGGTTTAAACATCAAAATTACGTGTACTGTACTTTCCGATTTTAATATTTTTTTGTAATGTAGAAAAATTATAAATACTTGATTACGTAAAAAATTAAAAATGAAATTATTGTACTGTGGAATTAATGTGTTGCAATTACAAGTAATTTATGGTGTATAAATAAAAATTTGTAGTTAATTGTAAAATTGGTTCGAAACACAAAAAAATCAGAAAAATAATGTGCGACGTGGACATTGTTGTAGCTTTGGATTTAAGTTCACTTCACACGTGATAATTAATTGTTGTTGTGGAAATCTGTTATTATTTTTTGTGGACGATACGGATATATAAACGGCACGCAGTTGTGCAAATTAAAAATGAAAACGTGGTTGGAATTAACGCTTAATTAGGGTTTGGTGTTGTTTTATTATCGTGCATTGTTGTTTTTTGTTTTTTGGTAAAGCAAGGAAAGTTAGACCTAGCAATTCAAAAAAAAGAAGTGGGCGAAATTTAATTAAAATGATGAATTTTGGCGCTTTCTTGACCTCGCGGACGCCCTCAAGGCCCCAAAATGATCGAAATTTCGATTTCCAATCTTTACTTTTTTAAAATTTCTCCAACGCTCTGCTCCGGTGCGCAGCAATTATACCCACCGCGGTTTCGCCGAGCCTCTCCACGGGGGCCACTATTTCAAAAAATAGACAAATGTTTTCAAACAATGTGTTTTAACAATGTTTTCGAGCCTAAAATGTTGTTAAAAATGAAAAAATAATTACTCGTTGTTAATCGGAACAGGCACCAGCCACATGTCGTTGCGGGGTCGACCCTTGAGATACAAAAACGGTACCGCCCTGTTAATTGTTTTTTGTAAAAAATGATTTTATGTGATGGCAAAGGATAAAAATACATTAAAATCGATCGTTTATACCACCATTTTTAATTTTGTTAATTATTGAAAAATGTTTAAAAAATACATTCCCGTAGGGTTCTTGTAATCTCGCCGACCCTGCCCCGCCGACTGCGCTCTCTTTCCTTTACCTGTTTTTTTTTATTATTATTACGAAAATGTTTGATAAAAATGTGTTTTATGCATTCTAACGACTATTGTTTAATGTTTTTAAATTAAAAAATACCAAATTGTTTAATAGCGTTAGGCCCAAGTTTTCGTGCATCCATAACACCGTCCACAAAATCATCATCCACGAATTGGTAATTGTCACCTTATTTTTTTTAAAATCATTAAAAAAGTGAAATGGATGCCGATTTTTAATTAAATTTTGGCGCAAATCGCCTCCAGAACACGTTTTGCGAATTTATTTTGATTAAAAAAGTAATTAAATAAATACGTGCGTTGGTGGTGTTGTCAGTGGCGCTGGAATCCTCGGCTACTGCCGGCTGTCTGGTTTGCTGACCGGCTCCTGTTTTTTTTAATATCATTTTTGATTTGTTTTTGAATGGTTTTATTGATGATTTGTGCATTAATTGCGTCTTACCAGGCAGAATGTTTTTACTTTTTTACGACATTGAACCAAACTAACAATCAATCACACTAAAACATCAGTACAACTGTAATACAAAACAAAACTATATGAGCCATTATACTTCGTCGGAGGCAAACGGTGGCGTGTTATCCTGGCGCGGCAGCGGGTGCTGCGTGGGTGCAACGCTCGTCATCTCGATCTCGGAATTCATAAATTCGTCTGTCGTTTTTGGTGCTGCGTTCGCATCCTATTTTATTAAAAAAAAAATTACATTGTAATATGAATGAACTTTTAATTGTTTTGCGTATAACTTGCGTGTAAAAAATTATTAAAATGGTTAAAATTTAAAAATGAAAAGCACCTTCTCAAAACTGCCCGAAGCGCTAACACTCCCACTGTTATTGCCACTCTGCGCCTGCGCGTAATCATGTGTATATTCGTATGGATTGCTTCCGTCGCTGCCACTAGTGCGGCGAGTTGGTGCTTTCGGCCGCTTTTTATTCTTCTTACTCTTTTTACCACCCTGATGCGCTTGCCACATACCTGCCTGCGCACCCTCCATGGCCTGCTCGTACGAGCACATGCCACTACCGGCGAGGTACAAACTCAAAAACTGCAAATTCTTCGGCGTAAGACTACCATTATGCCCGCAATTGACACTCACGCAATGGCCTGTGCTCTTGACTAACTCCCGCAGGGTGGTGTCATCGTAGGTGTCTTCGGTGATATTTCCGTATCTTTCTGGTAGTTCGATACACACCCTATCCACAAACGTTTGTAAATTATCTAAATGAGGTTCAAGCTCCGCCCCCCAACCAAACTTCAGCGTGGCCGCCTCCTCCCTTACAAAATGCGC
>Ga0099798_10688_pt1 | contig 10740 bp, 18 predicted proteins | sample Uncmet_Sort29A_1_FD_89870 | JGI IMG/M metagenome (GOLD analysis project Ga0099798, IMG submission 89870) | Marine eukaryotic communities from CALCOFI LINE 67, Pacific Ocean - CN13ID_Sort29A_1 | ecosystem: Environmental > Aquatic > Marine > Oceanic | place: Pacific Ocean: Monterey Bay | collected... | reverse complement strand
ACATCAGGCCCTGCAACCAGCACAGCGTCACCGCCCCCTTCGGGCTCTTGCCGCTTCATGTCGATGAGATCGCCGACGGCGATGGTCATCTCGACTGCCGTATCCGCGCCGGCAGCGGCGTCCCCGCCCTCGTCTAAGGTTGGTGATAGGGTTGGTGATAGGGTTGGTGATAGGGTTGGTGATAGGGTTGGTGATAGGGTTGGTGATAGGGTTGGTGATAGGATTGGTGATAGGGTTGGTGATGGGATTGGTGATAGGATTGGTGATATTGTTGATGATATTGGGTCGGCGCCAGGGCTCGCGGGTCAAGTCCAATAACCCGGCCGCCGGATTTTTCGCAGTGCGAAAAATCCGGCCGAGGTCGCGACAGGATCTTTCGTCCAAAAATCCTGTCGCGACCCGGAGCCCCGGCGAGGAGGCCGGTCGGATTTGTTTTCGCAGCCGGGCCGGCCGGGGTCGCGACAGGATTTTTTCGCAGGGCCGGCCGGCGGGGGGTCGCGACAGGATTTCTGGATCCCAGAAAAAAACAATCCTGTCGCGACCCCGCCAAAATACTGTCGCGCCCCGCGCCCTGGTCGGCGCTATTCAGAGACGGTGTTCGGATCGGCCTGAGGAGGAGCTCGATTTGGCAAAGACCCGGTTTGCTTCACGACCGGAAAAGCGAATCATCGGACTGGGGTAGCCAGGAACCAGTCCCGGGCCGCCAGGATCGAATCCGACGCCTGTTCGGTTCAGACCGAACCTCCCCGCAGAAGTTTGGTTTTGCGGGGATCGCGGTTCCACATCCAGGATTCCGTGTCCGGTTTGCAAGACTCGGTTTTCAATGGATCCGAATCCGCTCTGGGGAGGCTGGATATCGGTTCATGACCGCAAGAACATTGGACTTCGGCTCGGTCTCAGACCGACTCATCGCGCAGCATCCAACCTTTTCCTGAAAGTCCGTTGCGGATTTGCAGGATTCGGTTTGTGGATCCGGGGACTCCGAGTTCGGTCTCAGGCGGAACCGAAGAGAGCCCCTCACCCCCCGGGACTTCTCTGGCGTTTTGTGGACTAAGCACTTATCCATTAACAAGTATCTCTATCAGACTACGGAAATCAATCAGCTTCATACAGTCGAGACCAGACGTACCAGCCCTGCTCGATGCACGCCGGCGGTGGGGCGGCCCTGGATCAAGGGAACCTCGATACGCCAGCGCAGGGCAATGTGTGCGGGAATTTTCATATGCTGCGACGGTTCTGGGGTATCGGGGAGCCCTACCCCGGGGGCAGTGCTGGCGCTGATGGCTGCCCGCCAAGGTAGCGGGGGGACGGGCCCCACGCACGCTCATGTGGCTGGTGTTCGAACAGGCGATCTCCAGCCCAGCAAGTCGACGATCCCTCGAGTCGGACCTCGAGACTCGCCATTCGCGCCGTAGAGACGCGCCTGGGAACGAACTGGACCCCACAAGGAAGGGCAGGCTGCATGCCTCACGGCAACCGGAACTGGATACGGATGCTGACAAGGGGAGTCTGCGAGGCATCAGCGATTGCTGGCGGCTGTCTGCTCTTCCACATGTATGCCTCTGCAAACCCCAAAGCCACGGGGGCCACAGCGCCGTGATGCCAGCTCACTATCAGCCGCATATCCTCGGGCCGCTCAGTCGGGGTCGTCTGGGGAGAGGTCATCCACCGGATCGGGGCCGATCGCGGCGGCCCAGGACTAGGTTGGCTGGACGCAGCTGAACGCAGAACGCAGCTTAACGAGGATCCCTGAACGCAGTGAACGCAGAACGCAGTGAACGCAGAACGCAGCACATAGCAGAGCGCAGGATGGTGAATGCAGGAGAACACAGGACGCAGGCGAACGCAGAACGCAGGTGAATGCAGCGGAACGCAGAACGCAGGCGAACGCAGAACACGGCTGAACGCAGGGTTCCTGAACGCAGCAGAACGCAGAACGCAGGTGAACGCAGCCGTGTTCAATTGTGTTCGTGTTCAGGCCGTGTTCAGCCATCCTAGCCCAGGTCCCGGCACACGACAGTGGGCAGGATTGGATTTTAGAGGGGGATTACGAGCTTTCCCCTCAAACAGAGCCGACCATTCCCTGGCGTTGCCCGGAGGTATGGTTGGAGGATCGCTGGGTGGTTCATGTTGGAATCGCCGGGGAGTTTCTGGGATTCCAACGGGGTCGGATGTTACCGGGGGGTGACTTCCAAACGGCTCCCGGGAATACTTGTTTTGCGATGCTGCGTAAACAGACACGCGACGTCCGTTCCAAAACGCGTAAAGACATCCGTTTCAAGAACCTCCTGCGATTCATCTTCCATTGAAGAACAGGAACCGTTTCCCGAGCGCCAGGCCCTTCCGCGGAGGCGGGGTGTGGTAGCAAATATCCCCTCCCGCGGGACCCCCGTACCGTCATGCTCCCCGGACGTTGGCCCCTGGGAGCCCGAACACGGTGAGACACATCGACGAAGTGAGCGGCTCACTTCAGCGTTGGGTGGGGGCCCCCCACACTTCGAGCCCCACGGACACATCGGCCCAGAAGCGGCGCAGCGATTCGCCGTCGGCGGTGGTCGCTGGCCCGGTGTCGTATACTGGGGGGGAAGATGTATACCAACCAACCACGTGCAGTGGGACGTCAACTACCTAACCCCGCCTCCCTCCTGCGTTGGAACATGATCTACCTCACCCCCCTCTGCTGCCCCGTACCGGGATCGGGCCGGCAAAAGATGTCGGTGCAGTGCTCACGGAAGGAGGCCGACGCCCCGTCCGCGTCCCCCGCGCGCCGCGCCCAACACTGATCTTAGCTACGGGGGGGGAGGTCTGGCCGCTGAACCGGCGCTGACAACTACCCTACCACCCAAATTCCACCCTTCCCGGAGCTCTCGGAGTACCCCCCCCCCCCCTCCCCCCCCGCTGGAGCTAAGATCATAGACACTCCACACAGAGGCTCACCTAACAAACAGGCATCAGCAGCGGACGACAGCTGGTGTCGCGGACGGTGGGGGGAGGGGGGTCGGATCGCCGCTGACTACTCCCCTACCCCCTCCGAGGAGGTGGTACTCGGGTCGGGGTAGGGGGGTACTCGAGCCCCCCTCCCCCTATACCCTACCTAAGAACACTGTTAGCCGCGCCCATAAGCCGCTAGGCGCGACGCCGTAGAAGACGTTGAGATTCCACCGATAGGGCTGGGGAAAATACTAGAGTGCGGCAGTCGCAGAAGCTCGGGTTTCTGGGTATTGGGAAGGACACTCCGGGATGCCCCCCCCATGCATGAACAGACCCAGAATTTAAAGGAATGATCACCTTTTGCGAAAAAGTATTTAAAAGGAATTCGTCGACGGAGGGGGTTGCTTACGCAAGGGGATATTCAGTGGGGTGATTTGTTCAGGGGTAAGCATTCCACGTTGGAAGGCCCCAGGAATCCCCCTGCGTAAGCACCCACCCCACCCCATCCACAATCTTTTAAATCAGTGTATATGCAACTTTTGAAAATTAAAACGGAATCATCGACGCGGGGGGTGCTTATGCAGGGGTCAGTTTGTTTGGTGATGTGTTTGTTTGTCCGTTCGTTTGTTCGTTTGTGTGTGTTTGTTCGTTTGTTTGTTTGTTTGCTTGTTTGTTCGTTCGTTCGTTTGTTTGTTCGTTTGTTTGTTTGCTTATTCATTCATTTGGGGGGATCTGGTGGGGAGGTACGTACCGCTGCCCAAGCCCGATCCACGGCACACCCGCACTGGTTGACCAGCCTTCCCCTATGGTAGGATCCGGCCGGGATCGGGCTTAATCAAGCCGCTTGAACCTGTGCACAGGTTTAAGCCAAATCCTGGAGAAATCCTATTCTTCTTCTAGGGGAAGGCTGGCCAACCACACCCGCACGGACGTGGGTGATGTGGTGGTTGTTCTCCCAACCGGACGAGAAGACGACCACCCGGCCGAGCCGCGACCAAGGCTCACGCATCTCTAGGCTGCGTTGTGTGGGTGACAGGGTTGCGGCAACATCACATTCCGACACCTGTAGGTACTTGCATCATACACCCTTGGGAAACGGAACACGCTTTCGCATCAATTCCCAACGCGCGATCCGTACGTCCCCCTACGCCATTTGGGCAACACACTCAACTTCATAACCACTTCAATCATCACAGTCAACTTCATGTTCGGCGTGCGCGGGCCGCGGCTCGACATCGATCCTGCGCTCGACACCTAAGGCACTCGGCTTCCCTGCCTCCGCTGGCAGCCTGTGTTACGTGCGTGCGGCATCCCCCGTGAACAATAACAAAAAATGTATTCATTCTTTTTTTTTTGGGAAATGGATCCTCGTGCGGGGAATACAGAACACACCACGGAACGCACGTTTTCAACAGTGTCTGCTCCCTTACCACCCAGAAGGGTGGTTCACGGCTTCCTGTAAATGTGTTTAATCGGATCCTGCAACTGAAAAGCGCATTTGCCTGGCAAGTTAATGCCTTTTCAAACAATAAACGGGAATTGCTTTGAAAATGTATTCACCCGTGCGGCTGTGGGGGGAACATCAGCGAGTGCCCGAAGCTGACGAGATGCAGGTATGGGTATAGGAATGGGCAGACTCCCCGCCATAGGTCTCTCGATGGCCCGACGCAAACACACGCATCCGCTCCGTCAAGAGGAACCGGAGGTGGCCCCCAGCGTCAGTGTCTGGGGCCCCGACGGGCGTCGAGTCCAGGTACATGATCGCCGAATACAGGGATGACCGATAAATATGCGGGGATACCTGCACGCATTTCTGATCCAAACTTGCGGTGAGCCGCGCCTATGCAGGAGCTCGCCATGCGAAATCTCCCAGGTGTACCCCAGATCCAGATCGATACACGAGGATCACACTCAGGAGGAATTCGAACGGGTGGGGGGTGGGGGGCAGTGCATCCGTCTCTTGCTGTTAAAACAACAGATTCGTCTTGGGATGAGTCAACATTCCTACACGAATGTTCACGCTGAATATCTTTTCTGCCCGGCGCAAGCGCCCGCATAGGAAGATGGTCGCCCCTGTACAGGTAACCGTTTGTGGAGCAGTTGGTCGTCTGGTCGTTGTGCGTTCCCGCGAGTGGGACATGGTCATCGGGCCGTGATGACCCCGTTCCCTCTCTTTCATCAGGAGAGATCCTGCATATTGAATCGCCTGGCGAGACGGGAACTCCCTACGGGAATTCGACAGCCAGCCGAAGCTCGCAAGCCCCGTGAAAGCTTTCCCAGGTGAGAAGGAGGAAGGGATGTTGAAGCGGCGGCCATTTCCCTGATGCACCTTGACTTCTTACACCAACCACACACTTCATCCTTCTTGGTATGAACTCAACAAAGTAGGGTTCTTTAAAATCTTGGGATGAGCCCCAATCGCAATGACCCCAGCTCCCCCCGCGAGCATGTCCACAGAGGAGCTGGCGGTGGGGAGCAGCACCTTCATGAACACGCTGTTGGGGTACAGCACAACCCGGCGCTCGTCTACCAGTGGTCCAGGAATAATCCGCAATCAATCATCGGGACCTCGGCGCGGGGTGAAAAACGATTTCGCTCGGAAAAGGTTTCCGACATTGCAATCGGGATCTTAATCGCAATCGAAAATCTTGGATTCCGGATTTAAAAATACTCCCGTAGAAAAGGTTCCCGGCGTTCCATCAATCGCCACCGCGGGCCTTGATTAAAACAGTGAAGTTCAGTTAAGGAAATGGTATGGGAAATAAAGAAACACAAAGGAACAGGGAAGAGGGAACATAGGAAACGTAAAGGAAATACAAAGGAAATGCTAAGGATGTACTAAGGAACCACAAGGGCGCCACAAAGGAATTCCAAAGGAAATACTAAATAAATGTTAAGGACATACCAAGGAAAAACTAAGCACGTACAAAGGAAACGCAAAGGAATGCTCGTAACGTAAATACTAAGGAAATACTAGGGAACTACTAAGGGAATGCTAAGGAAATGCTAAAGAAACACTAGGGCAGTATAGATCGAAATCATTTCGCAATCGATCTGGCGGCTCGAGCTGAAAAAGATTTTTGACGGAAAGTACATCCGGGAAAGTTTTTGCAATCGGATATTTAAGCTCAATCGGAAATATTCCCGGCCGGATCCTGGAACTGAAAATATTAAAATCATCCTGGACCACAGGTAAGTCGAAGGCGCGGACGATCCCGCGTCAGGTCTCGACATATATGATGTCCGTCGCCCACTCGCTCAGATCCTATATCAAATTGTATGGTGTCCCTCGCATGCCCCCTTCTCCACTGTCGTCATGGGAAGTCCAGAGAAATACCAATGGTAGGTTACACAGACCTTCCGGTGATATATGATACTTAGTATGATTTTGTCCGTAACAAGAAACCCGCAGGAACCAGCCCCGCCCGCGGCCAAGGACCAGGCATCGCAGGGTAGTCAGAAAACAAAGTGAAACGTAGTAAAACATACCGGGGGGGACGGGAACCTGGGGAATCCTTTTTTATTTATATTCGCCGGGCCGGCTAATGATTCACTAAAAGAACCAATTCTTTTTGTAAACGCGCCCCCGGATCTGAATCATTCGGGCACATATATTTTCTTTGATCTGGCCGAGGACCTGATTCGAAAAATGTACCTTTATCCGGGACGGCCCGGCGATGTTTTCCCTGCATGGTCTTTGTATCCCTTTCTGTTCCCTTTGTAGCAACCTTTGTTGTTGTGTCTTATTCCCTTAGTATTTCCGTAGCATTTCCTTAGTATTTCCTCAGCATTCCCTTAGCATCCCCTTTATATTTCCTTAGTATTTCCTTCCTGAATCCTTTGTATTCCCTTTGTGTTTCCTTAGAATTTCCTTAGTATATCCTTAGCATTCCCTTAGTGATTCCTTAGTGCTTCCTTACTTTCCCCTTAGTATTTCCATCCCTTTCTAAAACAGGTCGGCCATTTAATTCGCTGGACCCTGGCATCTTGTTTAAATCTCAGACCAGAGCTGATTCCGAAAAAGATCCCTCAATCGATTTTTCCGAATCCGGCCCGGCTGGTGATTAACCCGATCGTCCCAAATAACATTTTCAGAAAGTAACCCAGGGGATCTGATAAATGATTAAATCAGGTTTCCGTCCGGCTGGTAGTAAAAACATAGCAAAACCAACCCCTGGATCCTGGGCAACAGGGCCGGGTCTAGGCCGGGTCCGTGGATTCTCCAGGGTTTTCAGAAACCCTTACAAAACAAAGCAGAATCCAACGGAACCCAGTCTGGCATCAACTGGGAACCAGTTCTCGGCGTAGAAAAACTTAGTGAAAACAGAGTAAAAAGAAAACCATAGTGGAAGCGTAGTACATCGGTCCGGCAGTCAGCCAAACCCGGAGTGTCCGGTCCTTGCCCGCGGCGCATGGCCTCAATCGCTCGTAGCAGCAGCAGATGGCCGTGGACGATGGTTGGTGGATGAATGTTGGTGGGCGGATGGTCCCGCGACATCTGGGACAATCCTCAGGAGATCTTGCCCCGGGAATATTCCCGGACAAGGGGGGATACTTCTCCTACCCCTCTCATCCCCAACCTCACCGTGGGGTGTCCCATACCGCACTGAGTCCGCCAGGCCGAAGTAATCGTGGGCGTAGCCGAAGTACCCGGGCTTCCGGGGAACCCCTGCGGCGAGGCGGCTCCCAAACACCCGCGCAGAGTGGGCTACCAGCTGCTCCGCGGCCGCGTGGGACATATCGCCAAACATCCTTATCAAAGTCTAATGAAGTAGAATAACCAAACCGGCAGAAGAATATAATAAGGTATGGAATTATAAGAACGGCATACTTCCATTCAAGAATGCCCAGGCTGAAGAGCGGCCTGTATGTAGCTGCCCAGCCAGCTGCGGGCTAGCATCCAAACGACTACTTGATCCTATGCTTATTAAATGATAATGAAGTATGAAGAGTATGAAAATGTAAGAACGAAACGTATAATAAAAGTGCGCGCATGTCCAACGCTGCTCTGCGGCCGCGCTGGGCCACCAGCCGTCGTAGACGCCCACCCCGCAGCGCCCAGAGCAGCCAACATCGCACACGCGCCCCGTCTCCAGCGGCGCGGCCATGAGCTCCCGACGTAGCTGCCCGCACTCCTCCGACCCCCCGGCCGGGGACCGCCGCCGCCCGCCCCACCAGTAGTGCCGCCCCCCGCGCCGCCCCGCCGACAGCCCTATGGGCCGGAGGTAGGGGTGGAAATTCCCCAGCTAAAATTTTACATGGAATCCCTAAAATGTATGATTCTTAAAAATCCAGCTCGTGGCGAGGCGAAAACCCATGATTGCAAAAACAAACAAAATTAAGGGGGTTTACCCCTTTTTCGCTTCCCTGCCCTACAGGAACCATTTGTTCTCCTTGGCTTTTTTGCGAGGTACAGGTGAGTCCAAACAACAGTCAACCGGTGCCGACATGTTTTGAAATGTCGATTTCTCGATAATGAGCGGTTGCCTGTTGTTTAAAATCGCCTGGTGCATCCGGACGGCTAGCGATCGAAGCTATGCGATGGGTGACCCTGAGTGGTCTGGAATCCCTCCCTGGGTCCCCCAAGGTCCCCTTGTGGAGTAGTGGAAAACATTGGGAAACCAAAGGGAAAATCAACTTTCCCCAGGGGGGAAGGCCAGGTGAGTCCAAGCAACTGTGAACCTTGCTTGGACTCACCTGTACTTGGAACCCATTGGATGCCATATCACCGAAACCTTTCGTTTTTCTTGGTCAAATTAAGAATACACTGATCCTGGCAACTGATTATATTCAAAAGCAGGTTCTAGAAAAAATCCCAGCCAGGTCGGCCTCGATATTTTCCGGAATCGGAGAATTCTCAACCCCTGGCCGGAGGCAGGGCGCGGTGTCCCACCAAGCCCCGGGTACGGCCATCTCCCCTGTGGCAGGGACGACCGGGCGGGGATCGCGGGAGGGGGGGTGCCGCCGCGCCCACTCTGCCGTGCGCGCTTCGTCCGCCGCCGCGGCGTCCCGCAGCCCGGCGACGGCCGCGGCCGCGCCCTGCTTGCGGCCAGGGATAGGGCTGATTTTTTAAATTCCCTTCATAACCAAAACAAATTAAAGTTATTTAATATTTTAAAACAGTGTTTCAATTTGTTTCAGAAAACGGGGACACAATGATCCCATTGTTTCCGAGAAAAGTACTGGAAACACAAGGGAAACAATGGTTCCCCAACCTCCCTCCCACCCGAAGGTGTTGTCTCTGGGATCCTGGAAATGCTCAGATCATTGTCCCGCCGAGAATATTCAACCCGCCGGGTGAGTCATTTTTTGAAAAGAAAACCCCAACGTTGAAAATGAGCTCTAGTCAGGGATTAGCCGCAGCGCCATTGTGGCATCGCGGAGGAGGCGGCCGGCGGGCGAGTCGTCAGTCGCGGCCCGCGCCTGCGCTGTCCGGAACGCCTCGTCGAACGCCGCGGCGGCGGCGGGCGCGTCGAAGACGTACTCCGGGCCCACGCCCAGTGCGCGGTCCCACTCCCTTGTGCAGCCCTATGGTATAACCTACTTAGGCCGACGAGAGTTAACCTACTCTGCAGAACCGAGGCACGCAAGAATATCTTACCTATTCTAACCTACCCGAATCCCCAGGATCTCTCAGAGCAGGCGCAGAGCAGGCGCAGAGCAACCGCAGAGCAGGCGCAGAGCAGGCGCAGAGCAGGCGCAGAGCAACCGCAGAGCAGGCGCAGAGCAACCGCAGAGCAGGCGCAGAGCAAGCGAAGCCCTGTGCTCACGAGATCTAACCTACTCTAACCTACCCATAGGTTATACCACAGCCCTGCTTGTGCCCCCGAAGTGCGCCACAAACTCGTCGCGGGTGTGCGGCCGCCCGTCATCGCCGAACCGCTTCTCCTTCTCCCGCCTACTTCCTGTACCCCCCCGCCCGCCCTCGTCCCCGCTCGCCGCCCCAACCTCCCCCCACCGCGGGCGCTGAGGGGGTAGGCGGTCAGCCAAGGGTCGGTCAGTGAGAGGGTCGGCAGCGAGCCACTCCATCAATGCGCCCCCGTGCCACTGCAAGCATCTGCCATCCCGGAGATCACGCAAATACAACCCAGGATCGTAGCCCAAAGGATTTAGTCGACGCGGCGTAGCAGGTGCCTTTTGCCACCGCCACACTGTAGCCGTGGCAGTGGTTGCTGGGCCCAAGGTTGATGATCGACACCGAATACGATGCTGCTCACTGCCCAACTTCCAATGCCTTCAAGGTTAAATCGGGCTCGAGCTCATCCCCCAACCTACGGCCCAGCCACCTCGCGGCGACGAACGACCACACCACAACCCCCACTGCATGGGCGAGGGCAGGGAGGCGGAGGAATGTATGCAGCGCTTTGCGCACGGGGCGCGCCGCGGCGATTGCCTGGACAAAACCATGGAGGGGGCGTGAGTAGGAACGATGTTGCAGCGGTTGCTGTGATGCTGATCCCGGTGCCAATCACGGGTTCGGGCCGGGAGCCAGAGCACCGCTCGCGCCTTTTCGGGGGGCACGGCCCTTTTCTCAGCGGCCTTCCTCTCTTGCTCCTTCCTCTCTTGCTCCTTACGGACCTTAAGAGCCTCATCTACTTTCGCTTGCACCTCAGCCCTTTTCTCCTCGTACAAAAACTGCGCGTGCTTCTGCAACTCAATATCCCTCTGCCTCTTCAGCTCCTCTAGCTCCTCCTCGAGCTTCGCCAGCTTCCGAAAATCGGCGTCCGCAGGTGGGGGGGGGGCACATTAGCGTGGCAACCACGTTTGATATCCCTTTCACGGCCAATGTGCGCCGTGGGCAGCGTTAGA
>Ga0099798_10687_pt1 | contig 10741 bp, 7 predicted proteins | sample Uncmet_Sort29A_1_FD_89870 | JGI IMG/M metagenome (GOLD analysis project Ga0099798, IMG submission 89870) | Marine eukaryotic communities from CALCOFI LINE 67, Pacific Ocean - CN13ID_Sort29A_1 | ecosystem: Environmental > Aquatic > Marine > Oceanic | place: Pacific Ocean: Monterey Bay | collected... | reverse complement strand
CCGTCATGGGAATAAGATCTTTCAATCTCCGAGTAGGGCGGGGGTCGTCAAAGTCCTCCACAGGCGTTACTGCTTCGTTTTCATATGGATAATCCTGTGAACCGCTTAAATCAAATTCCGTGTCCGCCTCGGATTCAGTCATCCCTTTTTTGGTTGTACTGAAAAAGCTACCAAACATCGACGGAGATCTAAAACTCGTGGCGCTTTTGGACGCGCGTAAGCTGAATGTGCGTGCCAAACCGCCTAACAAACCAGATAAACCAACAGACGATGTGCCCGATTCACAATCGGACGAAGCCCATGTGAGCACAGACCCACCACGCGAAGAACGATTTGGCTGACTGACAAAACTACCAAACTGACTTGCAACTCTAGAGATAAACAATCCCACGGGGCCGCCACGGGACATGAAGCTGGAAGATGACATGAACATTTCACTTCGGCTAGATTGTCTAGTGTTGGGGTCGTCGAAAGAACACGGCGTAGATTCAACCGACACGTGTCTGTCGCCGCGTTTTGGCTTGTCGGACGGGGAACGATCAGGCCTGGACAAGGATGATGAGTGGGCAAGGCTGTTGCTTTGCATGGATTCTCGCTTCTTACCAGATGATTTGGATGACGCGGACCGGCTTGGAGAAAGGCCGCGGCTGGGAGAACGACTGGGTGAATGTTCCGAGGCAATACCAATGACCGTAGACAGCCTCGTGGACGCGTGGGTCAATGTGGTTCCAAACGTTGAATGACGCCGCAATTTCGGTAATAATTTCCGCAATTGTTGCCGCTTCGTGCCTTTTTTCGTCTTCGCTGGCTTTAATAACGCCAAATCACGTGCAAATTTCCGCATAATCTGCTCTACAATAATTGGCGGGAACATTGAGTGTAACAATTCGTAGGAACGTCTTTTACTACTAATCAAACTCTTAACCATCAAAAATTCCACCATCATCCCGCGCTGAATCCGCCATGCGTTCAACGCCGCAAAGAAAGTAGCAAAGACCACAACGATGCTGTAAATACTGTATTGTAGTAAACAATCATCTATTTCGTCATGAATACTACAACTAGTGCAATCAGAATGCGGTAAATAATAACGAAAGAAGAAAGCGCATAGATGACAAACCGACAATATCAAAACAAAATGAAATCGTACGGGGAACAGCACGGACCAGAATATAGGCATGATTACGACGTAGGTAATGCCTTCTTTTCCCGTACTTTTGAAGGAAATACGGCAGTCGTATAAATGCACCAGGAAGATAATCACCACCAAGCAACTGTTTAGTAACACTTGATACCATACGGATCGATGTTGTGATAGACTCGCACCCCAGATATTTTGTGATAATAAGCATAGTAATAAGAAAGCGAAGAATCCGAGCATAGCGGGGACGTGAAAATAAATATCGTTGCTGTCCGCTGTCCCCGAAGCGAGCGAAAACAAAATCCAGAAAGTAACCAGACAGAATATTGCCATCACACCTCCCCGCCCTTTATTGCCACTCTCGATGAAAAACACCTGCCCGAATTCAAAATCAAGATCTTCGTTCTCAAAAGTAAGACTCAACCGCGAGAAAACGTACCTTTCCTGCAAGAATCTTGCCTTTAGACCGTCTATTTTATTTTCGATGTCGTCCGTTTGAGCAGATGGGTTCTTCCTTAGCGCCAGAACCGAATGCGGGTTCGTACTAACCACATGCACCTCCCGACTCCTCGCACGCATGATAGGTAGCAACTCATTCCAGAGATTTGATAGCATGTAAATAGGATCCCACGGCCGCCAACGCTTCACTGCCGACCCCACCGGCCCGTGCACGAAGGAAGAAATCTCACTACGGATGCTTGACGCTGAAGTTATTTTTTTATTTCTTGGCGAGCTGCGTTTATCCCCAACTTGTACTTTCGGCCGCCAGAACAAGAAGAATTTACACAAATATGCGCAGAATTTTGCGTGATGGCTAACAACTTCAGACGGCGGATCAAAAGTTGCCACGCTGGTAGCACCGAAACTGATACCGCTCGTGGCGCTCGCCTTACTGGTGCCAACACTCGTGAATGACATACCCATGCTCTTCCTGTCTGGATGCAACGCGCCTATTTTTACATTTTGAATGGAGAAATGAAGAATTTTGTATATGCATTTGACGTTTTGAATGAAATGTTTTACGTTTTCATGTAAAAAAGTAATTACAAAAAATAGTTACGATTTGAGGGTAATGATTGATTACTGATGGACTTGGACATTGCAGAATTCCGCGCACTTCCTTTGACACTTAGTCTTGGCTGGAGTGGTGCTGGTTTTAAGCTGATTTTCGGCCGCACGCTGATAGCCGACGCCACCGAGGATACGCTGTCATAAAGGCGGGAGATCGATGAATTACTCGGAGCGCGTACGGTCGGCGGTTTGATTATTCTCTCGCCGAAAATACTATCGACACTCTCCTGATACCTTCTTAACAGCGAGTGCCGCCTTGGACTACCGTTCTTGAGCATGTGAATCACACCTTTGATCGCTTCTTCGGCCTGCTGCATGCCCCGATATGCATATTCTGCAACATTTTGCGATTTACCCAAAGAAGATGTCGACTTCCTCATAGACGCCTGCGACGACCTCAACCTAGTAATTTTTTAAGAAAAAAAAGTAGGAGAAATTTAATGAAAATAATGAATTTTGGCGATTTGAACGACGATTTTGACGATTTTGGGAACGATTTTTAATTTTTAAGATCGATTTTGGCGTTTGTGAATTTTTAACCAAAATTTTAAAATTTCCTGCGGTCAAAGATTTTCAAATCCCAAAAGAATTCCACACCACTTTTTTTGAAAAATTTTCGCGTACCAAAAAAAATTTAAAAAAAATAAAAAAAATTCTGGAACAAAATTGGGGGTCCGAATTTCGATAGACATGTAGTTAGGACTCGTTTTTCGTCTCGCAGACGCCCTCAGGGCTCCAAAATTACCGAAATTTCGATTTCCAATCTTTTTTAAATTTCTCCAACATACTACTCCATCTATTAGCATTCGCACTAAAAATACCCATACCAAACGCAGCGCTTGTTGGTAAGGCCGCCCTGAACTTCTCAAAATGCTCGAGATAATCATTCATATCAGGAACATACCATTGTTTATACGCCCTATACCCCAAATCAGTAATCAAAGTAGTACACACAACGAACACCCACCCTGCCCACGCCTCCGGCAAAAACACTAAATTTTCAAACAATCCATCCAATTCCGCGTATTGTAGTGTTGGTAATAGCCATGCGCTGTGCGATAGCACATATAATAAAGGAAAATAAAATAACACCGCGCTAATTGATAATAAACCTGCTGAGGCGAATTGATGAATGTACGAAAAGAACAACCCCTTCGCATTTACAATCAAAATCGCTGCAAAATAAGCCCATCCGCCCACCACCGCTCTGTCCGTATGAAGGCTTGTACTGACGCCAAACGTCGCATACAAACCAAAACAAATAATACCCACATGGAAAATGCCAGAACATAACCAAGACAACCATACTGCAAAAGTCAAATCTGCGTGGTTTACCTTATAAATGCCAGGCGTGGTGATTAATGTTTTGTCACTGGCGGTCACCGACAACAACGCGATGACAAGGCTGGGGAGGGCGACAAACGGCCAGCTAAACATCGACAAAAACGGACTCGGGTATAATAAAACGCCGGTTAAACTGCCAGTAAAATTGAAAATTATAACCGGTATGGTGAAACAAAAATTCGCATAGAGGAAGAATTGTACTAGAACTGCCACTTGCACGGCGGTGTTTCGCCCATGCACCAATAATAATTCCGTCAAATCGCTGAAAGAATCGACAACACAATCGCTTGCCCGCCAAGAATCCTCCCCGTCATCTGGCCGGAAGATGCCAATGCCCACCTTTGCCTCTTGCAGCATTCTTACGTCGTTCGCGCCGTCACCTTGTTAAAATTTTAATGCAAAAATAAAAAGTAGTTAAATTTAAACGTTTTGAACAAACATTTTGATGCATTTTATGGTTCCAACCAATCGCCAACGTCACCGGCCGCCCTTCCACATACTCATGTAACAGCCTCACCAACACAGCTTTCTGACTAGGAGACATATCACACGCTATTACTGCCTTGGCGCGGATTGCTATAGCTACAAACAGCTCCTGACAACGCTGTAACGCTTTTTGGGTGGCGGTTAACAAATTTTCATTGGCCATTCTGGTGCCAATATCCTCCTTTAAATCCATCGTATTAAAATTTCTCTCCACGGAGGACCGCGGGGTAGTAATGACCACGCTTTGGGTTTCGTCGGTAATGCCATTTAGCGCCGCAGAATCGATTACCAGCACAAACTCCCCATTGTAATCCTCATCTATGTTGTCATAGCGAGTCATTTTCTTGTACATATCACAAAGCCTTGCAAACATATCTTGCCCCCCTGATAGCACTAACCTTTTCGTACTCGGATCGATAATCCTACAAGACAACGCTATACTTGTAGTCGTTTCAGCACCATCACCCGTTAGCACCCATAACTTCACGCCGGCTTTCCAAAGCGTGCGAATAGTTCTTGGCACACCCTCATGCACACAATCCTCCACCGCCGTGATGCCCAAATACTGCAAACGTCTCTCCCAATTCGTTGCGAGCTTACCAAGAATCATACTCGGCCGTTCAACCAACGCATTTGTAGCTCTTTTGAACTCTTGCACTAATGTATTGCTTTCTTCGACGGTTAAAACGCGATGCGCTATAACCATCGTGCGTAAACCCCTTTCGCCGAAAGCGTTTAGATAAACTTTCATACTTTCTTGAAGCTCGTTATTGTCGGACTGGCCAAGACACGCTTTCATACTCGCAGCACTTCCTTTGACGTACAAAACAGTAGGCCCCTTCGCCCCCTTGCGCCCCTCACTTTGACCCTCGGTCGTATCAAAGCTGCTTAAACTACTCCAACTACCGCGAAAATAAGGGTCTTCTAAATCGGCGAAACATTCTTTTGCTTCCATCTCCGTTACTTCAAGCTCTTGTACTGCGACGGACATGCGTTTTCGCTCGCTTGTAAAAGGTATCGTAACTAATAATTGAAAACATCTCAACACATTGTCAATTAGTACAAAGAGTCTATTGTCAACTCGCCGCACAAATTTATAGCCAAAATCATGAGCGGCATCCACAAGCGCCATCTCATCCTGTGAGCTGGATTGGTAACGTAAATGCTTGATTCTGTTGCCCTTCGGCGCGTGGTCCATTTCACTTTCTTGAATCGTATCTAGCGGAGCTTGCACCACTGTCTCCCTTTGGTTTAAACTATGTGCAGTCTTTCTACCATCAAAAAATTCTTCATTTTCAGCGATCGACGGAATAACCGAATGATTCGTCACTAAGCACATGAAAAACTCATGAATACGCTCTGTTTGTTCTTGTAGTCTTTTCACACGATCCGCCACCGAATCACATTTCTTCTGGCCCTGTTTCCTCTCAGGCCGCTCGCTATCGCTATCACTATCATCATTAATTCCATCATTCAAATACGTTTCCGCCGCCTTTAAAATACTCCTTCGCCGACTCATATCGCCGTTAAAACTACTCCCACTGCCCAATAAAGCGTCCGTATTCGGCATAGTATCGCCAAGCGTCCATACACTGTCAACAGAACTCCTAACACTAAAACCTGGGCCGAAACTAGGATCATTGCCAGGATGTACGCCGGTGGTTATGCTAATTTCTCTTTTGATCGCACTAACAGGATCTCCAATCGGTTCAGTTATGCTCGTATCCAGCGCATCCATGCCTGTATTCCCACCATATAATCGATCCCCAATAGCACAATATTTGAACCGCATTTGATTTTTTGTGAGGGTGCCCGTTTTGTCCGCGAGGACGAAATCAACCTGCCCCAGATTATCTACCCCACTAGCACTTCTGATAATGCAAAAGTAATCATGGTCCTTCAAAACACTATGCAGAAACCGCAATAAATCAAAGACCAAATACAAACTCACTGGGATTAATTGGTTGAAGAGCACCAAAAACTTTAGAAAGTTCAAAATGACGCCATTTTCATACGCCACACCGTCATATTCACTAAAATCAAATTTACTTCCACTCAGAACCTGCAACGACGACTGCACATCAGGCCCCATCGCACTCAATAAAATGGCACTCAACAAGCTAAGAATGACCAACAACAAAAACACCCACCCCACAAACCTATCCATACTATGCTCGAGATGACTTTTCTTAGAGGGAATGGTCCTGCACGCCGACCTCCCTAATTTCGTGTCCATTCCCGCATAAATAACTAACCCATACACCCATTCAGTGTTCCGCAAAGTACTACCGCGTAGCAACAGATTCGTATGATCCAAACTAACACCTCGAATCTTATGGTCATCCGTATACATAATGCCACTGAAAGAATGCATTAAATCAGGCAACATTTGATCACAATCAACCAACCCCCTTAAAGACACGCCTGTTGGTAGAATAATGCTCCCAAGGCGATCTCCACTAAACGAATTCGTTAGGGCGAATTTCTTGCGTAAATTACTGCCGCCGTTTAATTTACAATCATCCACAAACGCCGGGCGATCCTCATTGCTGCTCGCCAAAACAATCATGTCGGCTGGCACAGGGTCATTGTCGAATAGCCGCACAACATTGCCAACAGCCAAATCCTGCCATTGCAATGTAACAGCCGGCGCCGACGCCTCGGTAAAAACCTCTACAACTTGCTGGTTAATGCGGGAGTCGTCCAACGCGCGGTGATAATCCTCAAATAACCCCTTACAAATGCCTATAAAAAGTATAAAAGCAAGCGGTATAGTAGTAGATCCCCGCCCCGCAAGAACCAAATTAGGCGACGTCCATTCTATGACGCATATTGCTAGAAACCAAATGCTTAATGGCCGGTGGAATTGCTCAAATAAATTACTGGGTAATGCTCCAAACGGGAACCTGTAATAATATTATGAAAAAAATTAAAATGAAAATGAAAAAATGTTTGTAAAAATTAAAAATAAGCACATACCAACGGTATTTCGTGGTTTTGATGACGTTGGTCTGGTAGGTGGGGTTCGGCGCTAGGATGTGGACGGTCCGCGATACGCATATATTGGATGTTAAATTATAACTCGCCGTTGCCATGGTGAAATTAAATTAAATTTACTCCAACAATAATTACCGTGTAAAATTAAAAAATGTTTAATACAAACTAATTACTATTCTAATTAACTACTATCATAGTCTAAAATGATGGGCGGAAAAATACGTTTTGAAAAATATGCATGAGGATCAGATTTTGTGCTGGAGGGGGGAGTTGGGTTTGGGATGAAGACATAATTATTAGTTACACACTATGCGCTGTACTATACATAAATCACAACACTTTCAACACTGATACACATGATGACTAGAAAAATAACTAACAAACGTGTTTAAATTACTTTCAATTTTTCAAAACGTTTTTTTTTTTGCGACATTCAAAATAAATTATAATTAATTTTTGTTCAAAAGATCAAAATTTGTCGCATTCGAACTCGGTTAATTAATTACTTTGTAATACTTTAAACTTTTATAAATTTATTGCAGACATGTAGACACTAATTTTTAAATTTTAAATACATTATTTAATTAATTTTAATTTTATTCGACCGTTAAATTTTGAATCGTTAAATCTTAAATTTTATTTTAATACGTAATTAATACGGTAATTAATTGTATGATTTTAGCCAAAATATTATATAGATGTTACCAAAAATGTGTTTTGTAATTATGCATTAAATAATAATTTATGTTTTGTAAAAACATTTAGTCGCACCAGCTGCGAATTTAGTTAAAACAATTTAGCACAAGATGCATCCACCGGGATTATCGGGCTGCGGGATCGTCCGGCCGAAGAAGAGCATCGTTGGAACAAGTGGTATGGACTCCGTTGGTGGTGGGAACGCATGTGGCACCTTCAGGCATAACGATGCTGCGGAATTCTTCGGTCTCAAACCAATCATTAGAGTCATTATCATAGACCAGTTCCTCGACAAGCAAGCCAGGACGCACCTCCAACGAACTAAGAGCGTCCATGCGAGTGAACTTGAGCTGGGGGATGGTGGCGCGTTGGGCGTTAATTCTTTGCTCTGGACCTAGTAGATTTTTGAAAAAAAAGTGGAGAAATTTAATGAAAATGATGAATTTTGGCGATTTGAACAACGATTTTGACGATTTTGGCGTCGAATTTTGGTTTTTGGGACCGTTTTTGGCGTTTGTGAATTTTTAAACAAAATTTCCAAATTTCCTGCGGTCAAAGATTTCGCAATCCCAAAAGAAGTCCACACCACTTTTTTTGAAAAATTTTCGCGCACCAAAAAAATAAAAAAAATAAAAAAATTCTGGAACAAAATCGGGGGTCCGAATTTCGATAGACATGTAGTTAGGACTCATTTTCGTCTCGCAAACGCCCTCAGGGCTCAAAAATTACCGAAATTTCGATTTTGACTTTAAATTTCTCCAACCGAATTCGGAAAGATCAAGACTAGCACACGCATTGTACCCATCGAAAGTTACTACATAAAACCCGGCAACATCATAACTGCCAAACTTTCTAAATTTCGCTAAATTCAGCTTAATACTCCTTACCATCGCTTCGTACGGAGAACCCATATCCAAATGCATAGTAATACCCCCACCAAGATGCCGTAAACGAGGTAAATTTAACTCATTAATACCGGTGTTCCAAATCCTGATACCATTGACGTCAGGCGCCATCGCCACCCTTTTGAGATTCGGTGCGACGATTTTTTGTAACGGTATGTCTTCAAGAGCCACCCGCCCTCCAACTTGCTCGAGATTGCCAAGGCCCAGCTCTTGCAACATCGGCATAGAAGAAAATTCTAATGTACGTCCGACTGATTCCAGATTGTTAAGGTCTATGTTTTCCAACTTTGCGTTAGAAATAATAAACTCACCGATTTTATTTTCATAATCTCCCACACTCTTTAAATTACCTAAATCTAAACGACATAACGGGTTGTTTGTAATTTCAAACTTTCCACCAATCTTCTCCACATTTGGTAATTCAAGCACGGCGATGTCAGTAATCTCGTCTCGCAATAAGAATACACCATGCCCGATAAGCTTAAGATTAGGAAAAGCGCTCCCATCAATATTAGCAGCAATCCTCAACTCTCCTTGGAGCCACTCTAAAGATGGATATTGTTCATCGCTCTCAATGTACTCGATAGGCCCCTGCAAAGCGGTACACGGTGGGTCGCTCGTTGCGATCTCGTCCTTACTACGACACCAAACATAATCGCCCGCATCCGCTAAAATGGGATATTTGTCACCTACAGTACGTCTAAGTTCTTCGTTAGTGACACCTCCCGCTTGAACGTCCGCAAATAACGCGCAAAATAACGCTATATTCTTATAATACTTCATGATTGTAAAATTGTTTTTTAAAGTTTGAAAATTGAGCAAACAAATAAATCGTTGTTAGCTGTTGAAATTGCAAAAAACGTTGTGCAACTTATTTAAGGTCCTGTAAAATATTTTTTACATTTTAAAATTTTAAAAAATGGTTAAAAATGATTTAATGAAATGGGTGGGGTGGGGTGAAAAATGGATCACGAATGATAATGGTCAAAAATAATGGTTTAACATAATGAAATTTTAACTCGGAAAGAACGATAAATTCGAATTCGACCGATGACCATTTCCAATTTCCAAAGAAAATAATTGATAAAATAAAAACAATCCGTGGTGGGGGTTGGGTGAAAAAAAAAAAAATAGCGGGGTAAAAACATTTAAAAAATAAATTTTTTGAATCAGCAAACAATGGAAACGTTTGCTAAAATTAAATAAAACAATATTAAAAGATACGAAAAATGGGGTGATGATTTGAATAACATTTAAATTAAAAACGATTAAATTATGACCCGAACGCGGAAAATGATCGACATGACGCGACGTTCTTATCCCAATTACCGACCAACACGACAAATGGCATTGAAATCAATCAGAAAAAAATGGGGGACGAAAAAATAAAAATAAAATAATTATAAAAACAATGGGGGTGAATGAACGACGAAACCAACACGACAAACACAACATCACAACGCGCACTGAACAAATACTGCGACAAACTCACATGTTGCATGTCGAACAAACACATTTTGTTTCTTTTTTTCAAAACGATGTTTTTATTTTTTACACATTTTGATCTCATAAAAAAAAGTTATGTGGAAATCAAAACGGTTTATGTTGGGTGCATTAACAAATCGTATTTTGCTTTCTTTACGCTGTAATTATGGTTTATTTTTGGTCAGACAGTGATCACAAGATAACGTAATCACCGGGGGGTCGAATCATTCAAACATGTACTTTAATTTAATTTAACTAAAAAATCTAAAAATTATAATTAATTGTTCTGTCACCAATTTTTTGATGTATTATTTTGTGTACATTTGTGAAAATAAAATCTGGATTGTAAATAAATAATTATTCAATCTTCATAAACAAAATGGTCAAAAATGTATTGTTGTAATTAATGCTGTAAATGGTTCACTCAAAACGGTCGGCCCCATACTGAGAGGGGGTCGTGTCTTCTGTTTTTGGTTGATCGTGATTGCGCTCGTTTCCATTCGCGCTGTCTTCGTGCACAGGTGAAGCGTCATTTTCATTTGCAAGATCAACCTCCCGCGGGGACAGATCTTCCCCGTGCTGCCGCCGCCTCCCCCGCGAGCCAAACGAACTACCC
>Ga0099798_10686_pt1 | contig 10751 bp, 3 predicted proteins | sample Uncmet_Sort29A_1_FD_89870 | JGI IMG/M metagenome (GOLD analysis project Ga0099798, IMG submission 89870) | Marine eukaryotic communities from CALCOFI LINE 67, Pacific Ocean - CN13ID_Sort29A_1 | ecosystem: Environmental > Aquatic > Marine > Oceanic | place: Pacific Ocean: Monterey Bay | collected... | reverse complement strand
GGGGCCGACCCGGACGCCACAGATGAGCGTGGAATTCCCGCACTTATTTTGGCCACTCTTAGTTGGAGACAATTATTTAACATTTAGTCATTTTCGTACATCAAAACGCATAATTTCATTAATATTTTATACAATTAGGTTTGTGTCAGGGGTCTGTCGAACACCTGCTCAACTTTGGAGCGTCAGTAGATATTCTGGACGGCGACAAGCAGACGGCTCTTATGTGGGCTGCTATTAAGAAACATTCTGGCATCACAAAAGTTGGAGAAAATTAAATTAAATCGAATTTCTAAACGCAAAAATTCGTTCGAAAACCATTAATTTTAATTTTTCTCCCACTTTTAAAAAAAAAACATCTACTAGGTACTGCTCGAGCACGGCGCTACCATCGATATTTCATGTACGGGCAAGGGATATACCGCGCTCGTATACGCCAAAGGCGGCCCGGCGGTCGCGGAGCTTTTGCTGAACCCGCCTCCATTAAAAGATGGCACCACACGCGCGGGCGCGGATATTAGACATAGAGTAAAGCAGGACGATGAGAATGTACTACACGTAGCCGTTAAGGGTGGTTCCACTGGTTTTGTTAAGCTCATTTTAGAACATGCAGATAAAATGGGGTATAACGAGTACAAGGAAGGCCACACTCGATACGTCGATGAGTTGAGTTATGCCCAGAAAACGGCGCTTATTTTAATCGCACAGTATCACAAACAAAACCAGCCCAAAACCGCGATGGCAAAACTATTACTAGATCGAGGTGCTGATTTGACCGTCCAGAATAAGCACGGAGCTACGGCGCTGTTCTATGCTGCCAAATTTGGAGGCGCAGACATTGTTCATCTTTTCATCGAGCATTGGAAGAAACTTGGCCTTGCTGGTCAAGCCTTAGATAAGCCCGATTATCAACAAAAAACCGCACTCAACATGGCCACGGGTTATAATTGCGTCGTCGACGCATGCGATTACCATGCACAAATCGCTGCGATGCTATCGGGAGTTAACTTTCCGTGCATCACGCAAACCGACTTGGAGAATCATGCACAAAACGAGAAGCTTCTCAAAGCCGCCAAAAACAACAACGCCAAGGAAGTCGAGGAGGCGTTGAACTCCGGTGCCGACGTCAACGTTCGTGACGAGGAGGGCCGCAGCGCGCTTGTTATCGCCGCACAGAAGCAAAAGGGATCGCAGGACGTTGCCAAGATTGTGTTGGATCGAGGTGCGAATTGCGATTGCGCGGATAATAATGGTCATATCGCTCTCACCTACGCGGCCATCAAAAACGCGGTGAAGGTGACAGAATTGATCCTTGAGGCCGACAAAAAACGTATCATCGAGATGCGCGATGGCTTGCCCGTTGCCGCGACCAAAAAAGGACACCTGGCCATGCTCGAAGCCGCCCGACACGATTCCGTGGAGGTTTTGCAGCTCTTATTAAACATCGGAGTGCCGATCAAGGGCATCACACCAAATCCGCTTGTCTATGGGTCGCGGTTTGGTAGTGAGAAGGTTGTAGAAAAGTTATTGCAGCACGCCGAAGGCAAGATCATCGACAATGATAAAGCGTTGCAAAAAGCTTCAGAATTCAACCATTCCAACATTGCCAAGCTTTTGCTAGCCGACCACTCCAAACACCACCCCTTGCAAGTCTCTGACAGCACAAACGAACTCGCCGACAATTCCGAAGCCCTCAAGATCGCGATTAAACACGACAATATGGACGTTGCTGATTTGCTGGTGCGAAACGGGGCGGACATCAATAAAAGGTTCGAGCATCAGAGGTCGTTGCTGATGATGGCAAGTCGGAAAGAATTCAAAAAAGACGATAAAGACAGTGTCGAAACCACGAAATGGCTTCTATTACATGGCGCCGATACGGAAACAAAAAATAAGCTCGATCAGACCGCCATTGCTTACGCCGCTTTACGTGACACGCCCGCGACGGCAAAGGTGCTGATTGCGGCTGGCGCGAACCTCACGAATAGGGACAAGCTGCAGGAAGGCGAAACGGATCTTTTTGCATCACACAAAGAAAAAAATCCAACAATGTATTTTCTTTTACACACCGAACAGCAACGTCAACAAAAGATGTCCGCAGACCGGCTCAAGGCGTTTTTGAAAGGAAAGAGAGAGGACACGTTGAAGCGCTGGCGTGCGGGTCCAAAAAGACACACCGACCCGCTTCCAAGCCACGGGTTCCGTGCGTCCTCGAACCCGGGGCCGCCGCCTGTTGGTTTGTCAAGATCCGTTTCTGATTCGGGAGTAGTAGGGATAGATGTGAATAGGGTCCCGAGCTGGCTGGGAGGTCCTCTTGACTCCCAGTTCGGCCCTGCTGCACAACATCCAGGAGCTCAACAAGGTCCAGGCGCGCAGCCAAGCCAAGAGCCTACAGCTACAACAGAAACAGGTGACCAGAACGGCAGCCAAAACCAAACAGGCGATGATCCAAACAGCAACAGCCAACAACAGCCCGGTGGTGGCAAAGGCGGCGGTGGCGGTGGTTCGCGTGGTGGGGGCAAAGGTAAATCAGGAGGAGGTAAAAAAAGTATTCGCAAAACCACCACGTCAACGAGCGGTAACGGTAACAAGAACACTGAGAACGGCAATAAAACTAACCCCAGCGCGCAAAACAAGAATGCGCCAAAGAAGAAGGACATGCAAAAGCAGGTCGCCACCGTCAAGAGCAACTTGGAGTCTTCCAGCACTGATTTACAAGCTGCTGACACCTACGCGGCCATTGTCAAGATTCTGACTGAGGTGTTAGTGCACAGCGCTCAGTTTGAAAGCTTATGCGCCGCCCCCAAGAATGTACACGCATCACAACCACTCCCCCAGCCCGTCATGGCGAGTTTTATCCAGCTCCAAGACACCCCCAGCTCACCTCTCTCTGACGCGGATCGTGAAAGTATCTCTGGCGCGTATGAAAAGATGGGTACCGCTTTGCAAGAGGCATTAGCGCGAGCGGATGGCACCAAAACTGACGAATTAGTGCAAGAGGTGGAAGTTCTCACACGCCAAATCGATCAAAAATTCCAGGCCATTGCATCGTCAGATGGGAAAATGTCAATTCTTCAAGACGCCGTGACGAAAGGAACTAACGCATCCCTACCAATCTGGGCGTGGTTTCTTATTATTGCCGGTGCTATCGTCGTCGTAGGATTTCTCGTTGGCGTACCTGCCATCCACTTCCGAAATGCCCACCGCCAAGCCATCGCCCGCAAGGAATTTGCAAACGCTAGTGGGAGGGAGTTTAATGCTAGTGCGATTAAGGCGAGCTTTTCGAATAGTCGGTATAACACTTATCAATCATTGCCAACAACAAATTCTATGGATGAGGATGAAGAAGAACATGATATAGAAGAAGGCCGGCCTACAACAAAAATTAAGATTATTGATATCGAAGACGCTGAAATCACTGAAAGCGACCCGAAAAAAGCATTCAGACGAGCAAAAACATTACCCGGTTTAGACGATCCTAATTTCTTTTCTCAACCCGCTGTAGCAGATAGAGATGCGCCAGATTTTTTCGAAAAACAGCGCTTAGCCTTACAAGAATCTCGCGAGTATCAAAATTGGCTAGCCGAAAACCCTCAGCCGAAAGAAGATTTTAGCGAAAAAGTTTATATCCCTCCTGATGTAACAGGCCGTATTCCCGATTACGTAAAAGGAACAGCCATGCCAGGGAATGAACCTCGTAGAAAGAATCTTAAAACTATGAACACTCTTGAGAGTATTAAGGAGGAAGGTAATAACGGTCCAAAAGAAACTCCCGAGGCGGAGGAAAAATTGGCGAAAGAAAAGGCAGACAAACAAAGTGGAGTAACGCCACGACCGCAAATCACTCAACCACCCGCCACGGGCAGCAACGAACCACCTGTTCCTGCTCAACAGCCATATGGCTACGGATTCGACGAGCCTGTAGTAAAAGAAGGCGATCCAAAACCAGTTTACGTCCCCCCGGGCACGAAACATCACGATGTCGTCGTCGACGCCGTTATTGTACAATCCGCCTTTTTCGACATCATTTAATTTTTTTAATCATTACAATAAAGTTCTAAAAACGTACAATAAAATTATCGATTGAATCAACATAAATTACAAACCACTATTTTCAGAAAGTTAAAGACACGTTTGCGTAACGCCGCAACGATACAAGGCTCAATTATTAAATTCGTTTTCCGATTTTTCTGTATACAATTACCTACACATTTCTTAAACACTGAGGATTACGATTTTTTAAAATTGAGTTACTTAAAAATATATTTTTAAATAATTAAGTATTAGTACGCTGCATCAGTTCAAAAATAAAAATCACCACGCACATAAATTCTAAATTAATTATACAAAATAAAACATCAATTGTAACACACAGTTGAATCTTTCGCACATCAAAAGACTATAATTGTAGGTCTTTTGATTTAAAATCAAATGCGAAATAAAATACACACGACACGAACACGAACCATTATTGCCAAAAATATTATTGCATGTCATTCATCTTGTTGTGATGAAAATGTGATTGAAAAGTGTTGAGATTGACGTTCCGCGTTAGAGAAGTGTGTGTGCGAAAAAAATATTTTAGCAAGTAGTAAGTTGAAAAATTCAGAACATTCATGTTTGCATTTAAAATAAATTGTTGTTGCCTAACTCTTCGTTTCTTGGTCACCTCGCCCCCCTCCCTTCTTCTACCTTAAAGTTGTAAAAAAAATATTAGTTAGATGTACATAGTATCGTAAAAAATTTAAAAAAAGTAATTAATTAACGAAAATGTGCGGTATTGGCTTTTGGCTAACCGACAATACCAAAATAGAATGGGGTCCATTGGCATCACCGACGGAGGTCTGTTTCGATGCTAGTGGTTATTTCGAGCGCCATCTACGCGGCTATTTACGCCAGCGTGGACCTGATCAAATAAAAGTACGGCATTTTAGTGATGTTAGTATGATGACGTCGGTGTTATCGCTTAGAGGGCATAATATTACACACCAGCCGTATTGTTTAGGAGGGGATAGAGTTCTTGCATTTAATGGCGAAAATTTCACCGACGACGCTGAGGAATTGCTAGGGGGTGTTAGCGATACCGAATTTTTGGGTGAATGTATTCATCATATTTTAGATGAAGAGGACAATGCCGATGATGAGATAGTGCATTTATTGGATACAATCGAAGGGCCGTTTGCATTTTGCGTGCTAGATAGTAAGAAGAAATCAATCTTGTTTGGTAGGGATAAATGGGGAAGGCGGTCGTTAGTTTATGGGTATAGTAAATCTTCTGGGTTGGTGGTTGCAAGTGTAGCGGGAGGTGGTATGAATGGTAGCATTGGCAATGGCTGGCAAGAGGTGCCTGTAGACGGCGTGTATAGATGCGATTTACAAACAGGTAAAATTTCTATGATCCCTTGGCCAACTCCTCCTACTTTTAGTGTTTTATCGAAGCAAAATTTCTTCCCGCTAGACGCATCAAATATTTCCACCAGTCCACAAGAAGGTGTAAAAATCGTATACAATGCATTAGAGGCAAGTGTAAGGGTGAGAGTGCAAGCGGCACGACAGAAAAATCTCCCAGTGGGTGTATTGTTTTCTGGCGGGCTAGATTCTACGGTCCTAGCAGGGCTGGCGGCGAAAATATTGGTAGAAAATAATAATCAAGCACGTGTAATTGAGTTAATAAACGTTTCTTTCTTGAAAGATGGAGAGGAAAGTGGTGCCAAAGAAACGGCACCTGATCGATACACGGCATTACAATCTTATTTAGAATTATGCAAGACATACGGTGTGGATATGTTTCGGTTTATAGCTGTCGACGTCCCTTTCAGCGATGTAAAACAATCCGAATCGCGTATAATGTCGCTTGTTTGCCCGCGGTCTAGTCATATGGACTTTAATATAGGTAGTGCGTTGTGGTTTGGCGCGAGAGGTGATGGCATGTTATTATCACATGCTGAATGCGTGGAATTGTTAGAAAACTTGCCAGTGCCTTCAGATGTTGATGCGAAGGAAAAGAAAGCACCCAAAAAAGCGAATGAACGTGTAATCGACGTTAGTAAACTCGAAATGGTCAAGTGTAAGTACTGCCCGGCGCAGGCTAAGCCAGATTGTATCCATGGCGCATGTAGGCTTTGCTGTAGGTATTTGCGTCAGCGCGCTGCTAGTAGTAATGACGATCAAAATGATGAAAGTACGCAAAGGCTGTCAAATCGCGCGAAAGTTTTGATGAATGTTGATGTAAGTACTTTGCATACGATTTGTCCTATTCATACAGATACAAAAGATCAAAAGAAGAATAGTAAAAATAAAGCAGAAAACAAAATTGTCGATAATGCTAACATTAGTAGTGCTCCTGCTGTGAATATGATGATGTTTGGTAGCAAGTATGAATGCCAGAATAGAATACTACTCGTAGGAGTTGGCGCTGATGAGGTTTTTGGTGGGTATGCACGGTATTTTACGCGGAAATCGCATGATGGGTTAGAGGGGTTGCGGGATGAGATGGTTATGGATCTGCGGCGATTATGGGAGAGGAATTTAGGAAGAGACGATCGCGTGCTATCCGACCACGGCAGAGAAGCGCGCCACCCCTTCCTAGATGAACGACTGCTGGCAGCATGTTCAAACCTGCCAATAGCATTAATCGCAGCCGCCAACAAAGAAAACGACCTTTACAGCCTGCCAACATACGATAAATGGCTTTTAAGGGCGGTTGCAGTTGAATTAGGATTGCATTTTGCTGCGAAATTTAAAAAGCGGGCAATACAGTTTGGCACGAGGATAGCCAAGAATATAAATGTATCTCTTCATGGGAGTAATAGAAAAGGCAAGGGAACCATGATTTACCAGACCGAAAATGTCATCGACAATATAATAGCAGCACCGTCCATTATAATATCAACAGTATAAACTTTTAATCGAAATCAAATCAAATTGCTCGTTTGAAAAATGATAATATTATGCTCATTCATTCATTTGTAGTTTTGTTCTGTTGTCGAGAGTCGTCAACGTGTGTCGAAAGTGTGTGTTGCGATCATGTGTAGTTAGTATGCAAATTCGTAAGGTAACTAATACAGAAAATTACAAAATGTTGAAACTAATCCTAATGCTAATACCGAATGACTACATTACCAATGCGTATTGTGCCCCATTTTTAATACAGAAATACGCACCCCCCGTCCATTCTTTCAAAAGAAAAACAAGCGAGTAAAAAAAATGCCCAAGACTCCGAAGACCACCTTGAAACGCTCGCGTTCATCCCCATACTCTGGACCGGGCAGTACGACATAACAACTTTACTATAATTTTATCATTTTCGCGGACGATTTTTTACGATTTTGAAGTTGATGCAGTACGTCACATGGTTTTGTATTTAAAAAGGTCACCGAGGTGGTCACAACCGGCGCCAGAAACCCCTTGAGGTCACGCAGGAGTTCACGAAGATCCCAACGGGTCCCGCCTTCAGCGATGCGTATTCATGTGACTTGTTTTCTATGTTTATACGCTTCAGCGATTTCAAACGTTCATTTGTTAAAACATTTCGTTATCCACAAAATAGTCTCAGCACACTCGCGTTCTCCTGGGGGGACCTCCACAAAGACGATTCTGGACCCGCGTCGGCCCGTGTCTATTTGCGAAAACGCTGCCTCGACAAAAATTTGACAGTTCTTGAGAAGTTGGGAAAGGTACACTAATTCATGATTAACAAAAACATACAACAAATCGCAAACGAACAATAACACAGTTATCAATCGTATATTGTTGTCAAAACAGGTATGTCGTGCCAGCCGCTCCTGCGACGGAGAGACCCCGTCCGGGTATGAAATGCTTCATTTGGAAAGCGCGGTCTTCTCGGTACGCTTAAATTCTCAGTGAGTCAACAGTTTTACAATTGTAAATTTACATATTTTATTAATTAATTATCTATCTCTTTAATAAAATAAGGAAATCGGAAAAAATGGACCGTTTTGGCGAAGCCAATGGTCCATCCATAAGGGTTCCGCCCCAAAAGTGCACTACGTATAGCAGTTTGTGCCTTTTTTCGGATTTGGGCGGCGCGAAAATGAACAAAAATCGGAAAAAGGGCACGGAATGCTATATATAGTGCATTTTCCTCTGGGACACTTTTTTGGAGATAGAGGTGCAGCGCCGAAAATGCACTATACGTAGCACTTTGGGCCCATTTCGGAGGTTTGTGGGACGCCGGAGGTGGCTGGCCAAGTGGGCGAAAACAGCAAGGATTTACAATGGTTTGTGAGCACACCAAACGTTTGTCTCTTCGAACGACCGAAGCGAGTGAGCGGCGAGCGCAGCGAGCCCCCCCCCCACCGAGGGAGCGAAGCGACCGGAGCTCGCGAAGCGAGGGAGGGCGGTCGGGGCGAGTGGGCCCCGACGGGGAATTTTATTTCCGGAGGAAATATACGGGCACCCTCTAGTTCAAATTAAATTTATAATCATTTCAAAATAGGTTGAGGTGCTGACGGGATGGGCCAAGCTATTGGCTGCATTTGATGTGACCACCGACGCGGACGCCAGTGTTGACCTTCTGATGCCTTCGGTATTTTTTTGAAATTTACGCAAATTCACAATTAACTAATTTAGAATTATTTACATTTAAGCCACAATTTGAAATTTTCAAAATAGGCAAAGGATGCCATCCACCACCAGCAGACCTCCGCTCAGACGATTGTCTCTGAATCGGAAGCGGTACTGTTTTAGTATTTCACAATTAATTAATTAACACGTTTCAATGATCAGCGACAAATTCTTATCACGTTACTTTTTCAAAATAGGTCGAGGCTGCTGCCAAGTGTGAAGTTTCCGTCCCCTTGAGTTTGGACGATGAAGTTGTATGATTTTTAAGATTAAAACGTTTTTACAGTTAACACGTTTCATCAATCCCAAATAGTCTAATCCATTTAGGAGGTGTTTTTTTTTTCACTGGATCCTACGGGGCGTAGGATTTGGATTTCAAAAAAAAAAGTACCCCCCCCCCCCCCGGTAATCCTACGGGGGCAAAAAATTCGCTTGGACGTTTTTCATATATTGTTCATTTGACCAAAATGATGCAAAAATGCTTGTGTTTATTTGTAAAAACACGTATTTGTACGAAATGGACAAACTCCTCAAACGGGATCAGAAATGCGCGATTTGAGCGTTTTTTCGCTTGTTTTTTACGAATTCCGAAGCACAAACAATTGTTTTGATGTTTCTCGTAGCAAATGGCACGTCGAAGCATTTTTTTGTTTTTTCTGCCATCCGTTTTGCATATTTTTTCGAGTTGCGTCCAAAGTTCATGGAAAATGGATGTGAGCACGCCCGTGCGCATACCCCCAGCACATAGTACCATCAAGGCATGCCACATTGAGTTTTTCGCCATAAATTGCGCATGAAACGCGCGAGAAACGTAGTTCGGAGCGCCAAATTGAATTTTGACGTCGATTTCACACACACGTGCACTACCTACCAAAATTCAAAACTGACCTTTTTTTTTCAAAAAATAATGTTTTTTGCCGAATCCGCTATGGTATTGCGCACGTTCAAAAAAGTTAAATTTTAAAAAAAATTTTGGGCCCATCCTACGCCCCCAGATTCGGGCCGGCAAAAAAAGTACCCCCCCCCCCCCCGGTCATCCTACGCCCCGTAGGATCCAGTGAAAAAAAAAACACCTCCTATAATTCATTTTTTAATTTTATATCAAATTCTCAAAATAGGCATCGACCGAGCAGGCCCGCTCGGAGCACAGTGAAGGCGGCGACATGGAGGACGTGTTTGAGAAATCATACATAATTAATTAAATATTTTTAACTTTTATTATGAATTTTGAAGTTGATTTTTTCGTTTTGATTGCGTTTTCGCATTTACTATTAATCAATTGATTACCAGGTATGAAGAGCGTGCTCGCAAAGTGCGTCGTGCCAGTTTACCACCAAAAGACAGAACAACTCCCGAGTTCGGAGGGGCTCTGGAGCCGTCCAGTAGTAATTCTTGTCCCTCGCCAGAATATTAAGGTGCTACAAGTAATAATCTAAATTACAGAATTCTGCAATTATCATCATTTATAGTTACTAAAACATTTGAAGATACAAACTAACAATTGTACTACTAGTTTTGTTTACAGGTTTCCCACAATCCAAATAATACAAAACATAAAACGCACTTTAAAAATGTCAAATTGAAACGAAAAGTTTTTCTTTTCGCACGTTTACGCAAACAATTTGCACATCCCCAATAATTGTGTTCAGATTTTAAGATTTTATAAATTAAGAATCATAATTAATTCCAAATAATTATCATAATATTAAAAATTGAAAAACTAGAAATTTACAAACTGTATTGTATTTATCATTTATCGCAATATTACCACCAAGGTTAATTAATGATTGAATCTTTTCGCCGCTCCCCAATTGATACCAATTCATCCGCCATAAGTGTTCATCGATTCACTTGGTTTGATTGCATTTGTTTGTCGTATTGTTGGACGTGCTTATCAAGTTCAATGCTGTCATTGTTTTCATACGCGTTCTACATATCAATGTCGAGATGCATCAAATCCCCGTTTGCTTGCCCGAATGGGGCAAGCAAACATCTTGCGGCCCAGGAGCCTTAAATCCTCGTCATTATTCGGGCCAAGCAAACATCTTGCGGCCCAGGAGCCTTAAATCCTCGTCATTATTCGGGCCAAGCAAACATATTGCGGCCCAGGAGCCGTAAATCCTCGTCATTTCTTTGCTTGCCCCAATGGGGCAAGCAAACATATTGCG
>Ga0099798_10685_pt1 | contig 10754 bp, 10 predicted proteins | sample Uncmet_Sort29A_1_FD_89870 | JGI IMG/M metagenome (GOLD analysis project Ga0099798, IMG submission 89870) | Marine eukaryotic communities from CALCOFI LINE 67, Pacific Ocean - CN13ID_Sort29A_1 | ecosystem: Environmental > Aquatic > Marine > Oceanic | place: Pacific Ocean: Monterey Bay | collected... | reverse complement strand
TGGTCATGGATGTATTTGATGTGGTCATAATCGAGGGCATCAAGTCCCTTCTTATAAATCCGCTGCACCAACCACTTCTCCTCCGCAGCTCCAACGCCCTCGGAGGAAGACGCCATCCTGGGCTAGATTCTACTTATTAGTTCACACGTTTTTCAGTTCACGACTTCATTTCAATCCCTATGCGGTGTTAGATGAATTGGTGATGGTTTGAGTTGCAGTTTTCCTACTCATGCTCGATGTGCGATTTTGTTTCCCTCCTTCTATGGACGTGATGAACAGCTCTGCACTCTAATTAACACAACTAGTTTATGGGCCCAAAAAGATGAATATAGTCAGTAAGTACGTGGGTGAAACAAAATGCCTCATAGCGCAAAGTGCGCGAGTTCTAATCTACAAAAAATACGAGTATCAGGTTTTTTACGGATTTCACAAGTGTCTAATTGGAATATAGTCAGTATTAGTGTTAGTATTAGTAGCTCAATATCTAGGAACTTTTACCTCTGAGACAACCTAATCTCATCCGCTATCCTCTTTTTTTCGCGGGCTATTTTGTCTAAAGCCTCTTTCTTACGGGTACGAGTACCCTCTAGGCGGAGGGCGAGTTGCGTCAATTCCATCGCCTCTTTTACGCTTCCTCCTCCGTTCAGCTTTTTTGCTTCCATATACCTGTAGAAAACAGTAGAATCAGTGACAGTGAAAGGTCGCATCAATACCGAGAGAACGTTTTGTGTTTCTTTGACGATTTACACAGGTTTGCAACGGAGACTTAAGAGGAATCGAAGTGAATTCGCCCTTGAGGGCTACCAACACGTCTGTAAGCGAAGCCTCTCAAGTGCGTGTATGAGTGGGGATGTTGTTAAAGCCCGTACTCTGCTAGAAAACTGCGCCGGCCCAGACCAAGTCAAATCCATCGTCAATTATGTTGACGCCCGGAAAGACACCTGCGTCCACATCTGCGCAAGAGAAGGAAATGATGGAGTACTACAAGTCCTAGTTGATAAGGGAGCGGATTTGAATAAAAGGGACCGAACAGGGAGGACTCCTATGCACATCGCGTGTGAGCACGGGCATGATCATTTGGTGTTGATGCTACTGAATTGCGCACAATACGGCACCGGATTGGATGATTGCGGGAGGAACGCTTTCCATTTAGCTTGTTGTGCAACAAATCCTCGTATCCTCGAACTCCTCATCGAACGTAAACGGGAGCTCCTAGATAGTACGGATAAGCATGGGAGAAGTGGTCTCTTCTACGCGGTATGTTCAACGGATACCACCGGAGCGGCTGAGAAGATAGTTCGGAAACTAGTGGATTTGGGGGCAAACGTTAATGTGCATGATAATTACCGGAAAACCCCTCTTCACTAGGCGTGTCAGGAAACCCGCCGCAATATCGCGATGTTGCTTTTGAAAGCTGGGGCTAATCCCGCAGCGAGGGATGGCGTCAAAGGCTACACCCCCATCCAATGCTGCGTAGACGATGGCTTGAAAAACGACATCAGAACCTGGGTTGAGGAAGCCGGGAGTACCGCTATACAGCACCAACTTCGAAAAGCTATGGGCGAAAACTGGTCCCCCAAAAAGTCCACGACTAGCGCCGGCGTTCACGGCAAGACCTCTCCGGTAATCATCTCAGGACAAAACTCACCCATGGCTGATACTAGCTCTTCTGGGGTAGGAACTGGTAGGGATTCCAAAGCCTCCGGTGTCATGTCTCAGGCTGTCTCCCGCGGTTCTAATCTAGGAGATAACAGAGTCTCTTACGCTCCTTCAGCAAGAAGTTCTAGGGCTGGTGAAAGAGCTACTCTCGAACGCCTCAACGAAAACCGCAAAATCATGTTCCTCAAGTTGATGCAGCGGGTTCAAGAAGTAGGAATTCAGCAGTTTGAGCATCAGAAACACCCCCAATTATTTGATGGAACGTGGATGGACGGCGTGCGGACGCACCAGCAGCTCTTAGGGGGGATATTGGCGAATGTAACGGGGGCGGATGCTGCTATAAGGGTTTACAACATCCTTTACCCTCCAAAACAGCTTCCTAAGGCGCATGGGGATGAACAAGACATTGTGAAGTATTTTTCGGGGCAAGCTGAAGACGCTTCTTTTACTGGAGAACCCGGCTCCGAAGGTGTCGATTCCGACCTCTTCAACACCCTACAAAGAAACAAAGAAGGCGTACTCACACCCGCTATTTCTCAAAAGACGTGGAAAGCGAAGGTTGAGGCCCTCCTACAGGATATTAGTCAGCTTAAGTTGTCCCAACAAGAGCAACAATTCACCAACGAAAAGCTCAATCGTGAGATAGCAAATAGGGATCAGTTGAATGGGGAATTAAGGGAGGTTATAGCTAGATTCGAGCTACAAAAAGAGGAGTGGGAACAACGGGAAATCACAATGAGAGAACTGGAGAGGACTACCAAAGAAGCCGTCTCCCGCCAAGAACAATCCGAAACCGAGCGGAAACGTGCAGTAGAGACGTTGGAGGAGCAGTGTCAGCAGGTTGTTCGACTCCGAACGGAAGTGGCACAAGCCAATGCTCGCGCAGCTATTGAAGCTGAGAGGCATGAGGAGGAAAAACAACTGGTAAGCGGGCTAGTTGTGGGACGGTTTTTATCACTCCTTTTTGACATCAAACTACGTTTCCCCTTATAAACTGACGTTACTTTCTCTGCTTTTAGACTCTCTGATTTTGGGTCATTTTGAAGTCCAACTTGCAATACATCCCTCTCTAGTTACAAGTCAACCGAGATCTTGAAGTACAGTTAGACATCCTAAGAAAAGACAACCGTAAGAAGGATGACCGAATCAGCGCTCTTGAAGGGGAATTAGGTGGTGACTCAGAGCAAACAAAGAAGCTGGAACGTTGTCAGGAAGCAATGCAAGAGGCGCTTGAAAGGATCAAAACCCGCGAGTTACAGCTCCAGATTAAGACCGACGAAAACGAGAAACTCGGGTACGCTCTTCGTGAGGCTGCGGAGGGTGGTGAGTCTGCTATCTTGGAGAGGAATGTGTTGAGGAGGGAGGTTGACGACCTCAAACAAAAATACGAACGGGTGATGATGCAACGAGCTCAGGAGCAGTATGGGGAGGCTCTTAACTTGATAGGTTTGGGTCCACAAGGAGGTGGCCTTCTTGGGCAAGCACTTGACGAAACTGTTGACGTCTCTTTTAATAAGAACGCCGGCGGTGAGGAGATGATCAAAGTCAATGCCAACGACGGTTTTCAACTCGGAACGGTGGAGAAGATGACGCTCGATAATCCTCCTCCTGAGTCTGGGGAATACGACGTCTAAAAGGGGGCTAAATCCACCATTAAAGCGAACTAAAAGATTGAAATGCAAAATGCACGCGTGCACATCACAAATGAAAACTGCAAACTCACTAATAGCGATGTCAAAGAACATCGGTCCTAGGCGAATTCCAACAGTAATGACGCACCAAAAAAACCCTTATCATTGACCTAATAGCGTGTTCAAGAGAAGAGTGTTTCAAAAGCGTGTTTACCCTCCTATGTGATTGACCGAAAAATGATCCTTTTCCTACATTTTAGTCAGCGTACTTGCATATAATAGCCTGAGTTGATAGGTTTCAATCGACACGATAGGGCTGCAGGATCCGTTTCGAGAGCCGCTCGTCGACTCAGACCTGGAATCCGACAGTTCTCAATCCCTCCCCTTCCTCTCCTCTCGAAGATCCTCGCTCTCCACCAGGAGTACCAGCTCTAACTACCGAGCTCCTCCTCCGCTATCTACTGTCAGTAAAGGCGATTCTTCGAAACTTCACGGGAGTAACGTTTCCTTCGACCTTCTTGGAGACGGGAAGCCAACTTTGCTACCTTGTCCTGCTCCTGTTACGAATCCATTCGAAGATCCCTCTCTGAAAAGCGGGTTTGCCAAGTTTCAGCAGACCTACAATATCCCCAACATGCCTTCTCTGCATATGACGAATCCAGCCATGGATATGACGCCGAACAACTTAAACAATCCGGGCAAACAGGGTATTACGCCCACTGCTATCGGCGCCAGTGAGGATTATGACGCATCGGGGTTTGGGCTTGAATGCCCTCGGGCAAGCCAGGAACTCGCCCAACTCGGTATGAGCGTCAAAGACATGGTCAAAGAGGCTTCTGATATATTACCGCAGCAGGCGATTTTAGAAAATTTCGTCCACCACAACCCATGGGAAATGCTGCAACACGTCACGTTTCAACGGGCACATGAACTATTACACGAGTTACTCTCCTACGCCTCCCCCGGGGAAAGAACGATGACTCTTTGTGGGGGAAGTGATCCTCGTCTTCGTGCCAACAGTACTCTAGCTGAACTATCTGCTATATTTTTAGATCGTGGAGCTGCTAAAGCTTCAGCTCCTAACCGTGAACGAGGTTTTCTCTGGTTCTTCGCCACTTTGGAGAAGGAAGCTGATTTTGGGCTAATAGGGTCTTGGAGAGCGCATAGTAGGCAGGTCGCAGACCGCATCCTCCAAGAACTCAATCAAGGCCAAGATCCGGAGCAGCTAGCGGAGACACTATTAGCGGAGAATTTGCAAGCTTACGGAGTAGAAGCAAGAGACTATGTATTGACCACCAGATCCATGCTCTGGGACATGCAAGGCTACGCGGGGATGGTAAAGAGAATGGAGATGCATCCAGGTAAGGTTCACCCTTTTTGTCTTCTATAATTTGAATCTCAGTTTCTTTCATTTACTATGTGAAATCACTGTATCTTTGGATTTGGAAGAGTTTTTAAGGTGAAAATCCATTGTAGCAGTTGCATCCAACACCCCATCTTAGTTGAAGCCCCCGGCGGCCAGCATGATGGTCCCACCGCCAAGATCTCCCTCGTCGAGTGGGCTAGTGTGCAATCCATTATCCACCGCTCAAGTATCGAAGCTATGTTAACTGACGCAGGGTTATTACCGACGGGAGCGCAGAGACAGGCTAATAGTCTCTCCACCCTCTTAGCCAAAACCAAACTGCTTCGGTCTGAACCCCACGAAATTTTGTCGAATCATCAGAATCCATCAGGGTTGGCTTTCACGGATCAAAACGCCAGTAAGATGAGCGAGTTGGAAACCGAATACGAGTCAGTGACATTGGGAGCAATTGCTAGGAAGGCTGCACAGCTTCCTAATCAACCTCCAAAAACCACCCCGTTTGTACAGTTTTTCTGCTGTATTGATGAACGTGAATGCTCATTTAGGAGGCATTTGGAGGGTTCTACGAATCTCCTAAGTCCGGGGGAGGGTATCGAAACCTTCGGGGTGCCGGGGTTTTTTGATTTTCCGATTAGGCACAAATCTGCGAAAGGAGATCTTGAGTGTACATTAGCTCCGGAGGGGAATCATCCACCTCACAAAGTCATGGAATGCTGGAGGGATAACACCCAGTCTACCCAATGGAACAAAAAACGCCGGCTTTTAGCCCAGCTAGAGACTCAGTGGGAAACCTGGAGCTTCTGTCCAATCAGAAGTGTGATTCTCAGTTTAGTGGGATGTATCCCCGCTCTAATTAATATGGTTTTGATGTGTTGCTTCCCAACACTTAAGAGAAAAATCGTGGAACAGATCTATGGAGAGCAGCCGGAGACGGAATTTGAAAACCCTTTTACGGTGGAGGAATCAGCGGATAAGCTTGCTAGGACGTTGAAAAATATAGGTCTTTACACACCAGACAAATATGGCCACTGTATCGTAGTATTGGGACACGGTTCCAGGACGGTCAACAACCCCTTCGATGCCGCCCATAATTGTGGGGCTTGCGGCGGAAGGGAGGGTGGGCCTAATGCTAGGTTGATCGCTAGTGTTGGGAATGACCGCCAAGTCCGTGCCTCCCTAGCAGAGCGTCATGGAATCAGCATCCCCGATCACACCCACTTTGTTGGAGGATATCACGACACTAGTAGTGAATTAGTCGACCTCTACGACCTAGACAGACTTCCTCAACACCTTGTCTCCTCCTTCTCCAAGATCAGAAGAATCATAGATGAAGCAAGGGGTAGAAACGCTTTGGAGAGGTGCGGGAAGTTTATGTTGTTTAAGAACGATAAAAAAGGCGACAATGTTAATGGCTACATGAAAGTGGATGGAGACGATAAGGCTAGCGCTTTGGAGCATGTCTGTACCTAGACCACTTTTTCCCCTCTCAATTCTCCTCTTATAAATCCATCATACAGTGATTTCACCTTAGATAAATGACGATTTCGTACGGTTTTTTGTGAGCCACAAAACTAGCAACTTTTGTGGGAGAAATGAAATCAAGGGCTCTTCTTAGTTACCCGTTCCACCGACCTCGGTGAGGCCCGCCCAGAGTTAGGTCATGCAACAAACGCAGCAGTGGTTATAGGGCCTAGGGGGCTTACTAGTGGTCAATTCCTCGCCCGCCGTGCCTTCCTCCCCTCTTACGATGCCTTCGCTGATGACGACCTGGGAACCGCCCTAGAAAGAGTGATTACGCCGGTTTTAATCGTCTGCTCCGGTATCTCTCTTGAATACTACTTTTCAACCACAGACGGAGGCGCTGGTACCAAGGTAGCTATGAACTTAGTTGGGAATTTCGGAGTTCAACAGGGAATTTCTGGTGACTTGCTTGTTGGATTACCGACTCAAATGACGGAGATGCACGCGCCGGTTCGGGCAATGTATGTTGTGAATGCACCGGTATCGAGGTTGCAAGCCGTCCTCTCCCGCAACAATGTTCTCAAAGACATCGTCCAAAATGATTGGGTAAGGATGTTTGCTAGAGATCCTTATACGGGCAAGTTCTATAGGCAGCAGAAGGGAGAATACTTGGAGGTTACAGGGATTCCAGGGGTAAATGAAGCAGCGGGTGCTGGTCAAGGTGGCTCAGCAGCGTCCACAGCACCAACCTTCCAGGACCCCTCCCTCTTAACCTTCGTTCCCTTCAGTAATCATATGGCCTATTTAGACAAGGTTATGACGAAGGAAATCGCATACTGCGCAGGATCTGCTTTCGTCATGCTCGCCTCCTTCCTCTTCTCGATCTCAGCCACTACCGATAACAAGAAACCTATGGGGGAGAACGTCTTTAGCGTTACTTTCTGCGGCACTCTAGTCTCCGTCTTAATCCTCCTATTCGCTAGGCGTTATTTGCATGGTGAGTTTATGGCTCCCCGCTTCTTTGCCTTAAGTGCAGCTATGTTGGTAGGATTTAATGGAGTTGCTTCGGCGGTTACTCTGGCTTCAGCTCTCCCCTCCTGGTCCCTCCTTGGGTTTACAAGTGCTTTCCTTATAGGGGCTTTCAATGAGAGACCCACTGCAAGATCCAACGCTACGTTTGCTATGTGTGTCTACCAGGTTAGTGATTGTTGTTTGATGATTGCAGCGGGGTTGCATCTCAACGTTATTGGACCAGGATCGAGTATGGCCGCCTTCTTCCTAGTATTGGCGTGCCTGATTAAGAGCTCCCAATTCCCATTCTCCGGTCTCTTTGCTAGGGCTATGGAAGGTCCATCTCCAACTAGTGCGCTTGCATACGCAGGTCTCTCAGCACACGCAGGAATTGTGGTCCTCACAGCTACTGAATCCATCTGGGGCCCCTCTGCTCTCGCGCGTCTTCTAATGCTAACGGTTGGAAGCGCAACTGCTGTTTACTCGCATCTCATCGCAAGAATTAGGGCTGATAGAAAAGGAAGTTTGGGTCACGCTAGTGCTTCTACTGTTGGTACTCTTTACGCTCTCTTGGCCCTAGGATTCTTCTCCAGTGAGACAATCCTCTACCTCTGCTTTGCTCACTGTTGTATCAGATCGGTGCAGATTCTCAGAGCCCACAATGTGATTTTGGAGACCCATTATTTGGAGGCTGCCTTTAATGGTACTGGCGGAGGAAGAGACATTTCGGTCAACACCTTCTCCTATCTCGCTCAGATTTGCGGATATAATGAGGCCTTCCTCTTCAGACTCGGATGGAAGTTTAACCAGTTGTCGCAAGAACTTAATCTGCCGCATTGCCTCCAGTACCTAAAGAAGGCTCTCCCACAGATGGTACGACCACCTGCTGTTGGTCCTGCTAAAGCCCTGTATTTGAGCAAACCCCAACAGTACATAGGCGTAGTATTACTTCTCATCCTCTCGGGTGCTCCTTATACCCCTGTTGGGTCGTGGAGGGAGGAGAAGATCCTGGAGAACGTGCATCAAGGCGCTTTACTCGGGGCGTTGTTTTGGATGATTACGCAGGTTGCCTCAGTCACCCTCCTCACCTGGCTCTGTTTCGCCAACGTGCTGGATCCTAAGAGATTCAGACATGGGGAGGATACCGGTAGTTCTTGTCCTTCAATTCCCACAGCCCTCCTAGCCCACAATCGGAAGGTAGGCTACCAAGAACTCGAGGGTCTAACTGGGGGAGGAATGAAGGAACTGTAAATTAATTGAACTTTATTTCCAGCAACAGCATGCTGTACCAGAACTTTGTTAGAACTTTGTAAAGTAGATACGTTTCTATGTTTGAATAGAGGAGGTACTGCGAAAAACGATGCTTTCGAACGCGAGCTTAAAGCCTTTGACTTAGTGAAGACACTGAAGCTGTTATACATTAAGATTTTCCCAATACGCTCGAATTTTCCTTTTTTTAGAAGAACCAACACTGGAATCACACATGGAAAGTCGAAAATGTGTTCCGGAGGGATGAGTTTGAGTGATTACTTGGAAGTAGTAAGTGTAGGTACTGGTAGAGGTAATAACTACTTTCTAAGAGGCTTATTCTAGGTGCTAAACGCTAATTACTGGGTAATTAAGTTAAACGATTAACATCACTCCAAGATGGGTAACATGTGCTGCCTCCAAACGGTCCCTCAGGATCAGGTTGCGGTGATTGCGAAGTGCGGAAAATTCGAAAGACTCGCCTACCCCGGCCTCCTCATCATCCCGGTTCCATGTATCTGCTCTCGGGTGGGGAATGTCTCCACAAGGCTCCAAGAAACGATTGTTAGGTGCGAAACAAAGACGAAGGATAATGTTTTCATTAGTATGGAATGTAGTGTGCAGTATGAGGTTCTCCGCGACAGAATCTACGAAGCCTTCTACAAACTTCAGGATCCCTATGTGCAATTGAGTGCTTATGTGTTTGATGTGGTTCGCGCTGCTGTACTGTTACAAATCATCCTCTCTTTTGTGGAGTTCAAATTACTCACTGTACACTGACACTGTAAAAACTTGGTTTTGATTCATTTAGTACTGATTTCAGCTATTATTTGCTTCACAAAATAGGGGATGATTTGTAACAGTAGTATAGGTCCCCCTCCTCTACATCGACGATGTATTTGAACAGAAGGAAGAGATAGCGGAGCAAGTAAAAGGGAGGTTGCAGTTGGTTATGGAGGGTTTCGGATTTCATATTGTGCAAGCCCTCGTCACAGACATAAGCCCCAACGCAAAAGTAAAGGATGCTATGAATGAAATCAATGCAGGTAAGTGGTTTTGAAGGTTAAGGATGCCATAAAATGGTCAAAAAATCACCAAACCTTCCCCCGACACTAAGATTACCTTTCACCCCTCCAACACCTCTATATTTGTGGGGATTTGGGTCACTCCAACTCGATATAAGTTGCTCCTATTCAGGGGCAGTATCATATCTCAATCTGGAAACACTATATCAAAACTTTCACACAACCTTCAAAACACGCAAAAATCTCGCCACGCCATTGATGCGACCTTTCACCCCCGCAAAATGGCGTACTTCAGGGGTTTCCTATACGCACGTGTTGTTACCTCTTACGGGCGTATTCACTTTGATTGCCCTTAGGTTTTCGTTGTAAATCAACCTAAATCGCCTAAAAATCCCAAAACCTTCTCCCGGTCTTACTGCGACCTTTCACCCCCTCCAAATGGCGGACTTCAGGGGTCTCCTATACGCACGTTTTGTTACCTCTTACGGGCGTATTCACTCTGATTACCCTTAGGTTTTCGTTGTAAATCAACCTAAATCGCCTAAAAATCCCAAAACCTTCTCCCGGTCTTACTGCGACCTTTCACCCCCTCCAAATGGCGGACTTCAGGGGTCTCCTATACGCACGTTTTGTTACCTGTTACGGGCGTATTCACTTTGATTACCCTTAGGTTTTCGTTGTAAATCAACGTAAATCGCCAAAAAATCCCAAAACCTTCTCTCGGTGTTGCTGCGACCTTTCACCCCCGCAAAATGGCGCACTTCAGGGGTCTTCTATGGGGACGTGTTGTTACCTCTGACGGGCGTTTTCACTTCGATGACTCTTAGGTTGGCGTTGTAAATCAACCTAAATCGCCAAAAAATCCCAAGACCCTCTCTCGGTTTTGCTGCGACCTTTCACCCCCTCAAAATGGCGCACTTCAGGGGTCTTCTATGCGGACGTGTTGTTACCTCTCACGGGCGTTTTCACTTCGATGACTCTTAGGTTGGCGTTGCAAATCAACCTAAATCGCCAAAAAATCCGAAAACCTTCTCTCAGTGTTGCTGCGACCTTTCACCCCCTCAAGATGGCGCACTTCAGGGATCTCCTATACGAACGTGTTGTTACCTATCACGGGCGTATTCGGTTCGATTACTCTTAGATCGGCGTTGCAAATCAACCTAAATCGCCAAAAAATCCCAAAACCTTCTCTCGGTGTTGCTGCGACCTTTCACCCCCTCAAAATGGCGTACTTCAGGGATCTCCTATACGAACGTGTTGCTACCTCTCACGGGTGTATTCACTTCGATTACTCTTAGGTTGGCGTTGCAAATCAACCTAAATCGCCAAAAAATCCCAAAACCTTCTCTCGGT
>Ga0099798_10684_pt1 | contig 10757 bp, 9 predicted proteins | sample Uncmet_Sort29A_1_FD_89870 | JGI IMG/M metagenome (GOLD analysis project Ga0099798, IMG submission 89870) | Marine eukaryotic communities from CALCOFI LINE 67, Pacific Ocean - CN13ID_Sort29A_1 | ecosystem: Environmental > Aquatic > Marine > Oceanic | place: Pacific Ocean: Monterey Bay | collected... | reverse complement strand
TATACTAAAGTGCTTTTTTACATGGATAGAGCGTGAAATTTTTGCTATATTCAAGGACCCGCAATTCGCTGAAATCGCGGAATCAAAAGCAACATCCAGATAATCATATTGTGGTGGAGCTTGACCAGGTGCAGCAGCTGCTGGTGCAGGTGGATAACCTTTAAGTTAATAATTTTGATTTTCAAAATATTCAAACCATTTCTCAGACTCCTTACGGGTACATAATTACCGAATTCGGTTAAAATCTTAAAGTAATCTATATCGTTTAAAATTGTGCGTTACTACTTATGCTTTGTTATTTACGCTCTGTTATATAAAATTAGATGTTGTGTATACTATAAGTACCTTGTCCTGGAGCAGGTGGTTGAGCATATTGTGGAGCTGGTTGACCTGGAGCTGGTGCATAACCATTTTGTTGTGGTGGATAACCTTGACCAGGTGCAGGTGGGTATCCTTGACCAGGAGGAGGTGGTTGATATCCTGTACCTGGAGCTTGTGGATAACCTGGAGCAGCAGCTTGTTGAGCTCCTTGTTGACCTTTCTTACCTTAGGATTTTGAAAATTTTGATTTTTTTAAATCAGTAAATCGCCGGATACGAAATAGTACTTAAGTTTGTTCAATTCTAGACCTACTTCAGCGTAGTTTAGTACACTATGGAATTTTAAAAGTAGTTCAAACTTAAAGATTTGAAACCAAAAATTTCTTTAAATTAAATACCTTTCCCTTTCTTTCCTCCTTGACCTGGTGCTGGTGGTGGACTACCATAAGGAGCAGCACCGTAACTTAAAGAAAAACAATTTCAATTTAGAACCTTTCCGAAACTACACTATAAAACCAATGTATTTTCCTTTATAAAACCATCAATCTTTGATATATTATGCAGCCGGTAACGTAAACTTCAAAATTCTAAAATAATTCATTAAGTACGCAGGTTGTCCATAAGCTGGTGGAGGTGCACCATAAGCTGGTGGTTGACCATAAGCAGGTGGAGCACCGTAAGCTGGTTGTCCATAAGCAGGTGGTGCCATATAAGCATAAGGATCAACTGGATGATGATTAGGATTATGTTTTCCTTTACCTTTTTTACCTTCATTACCTGGTTGACCACGAGCGATAGAACGTTTACACTCAATCCATTTACCATCAATATAATGTTGATCTTTCATAGCCATAGCTGGGTGTTGCTTTGGTCTTTGAATCTCCAAATCCTATTCTTATAATTCTCCATGCTAAAGTGCTGTTTTACATGGGTAGAATGTGATTTTTTTGCTATATTTAAGGACCCGCAATTTGCTGAAAACCCGAAAACCCGGGACCAAAGCAACATCCAGATAGCTTTTTCAACGAAAGATGTATCAGAGAAAGTAACATACCTTAAAAGTTTAAGTTAAAACACTAAGAAGTTTAGAGTTGTTCAGAAGCCTTATAGATTTGATGTTTTTTCTTTATAAAAACTGATTCAAATTCATGTATCTCGAGAACCTCCATGAAGCTACTTAAACTCAACATTTCGAAAATATTCTTGTATTTAAAATTAAGTACCCAAATCCACGATTCCTTTGAGTAGCTTGATCAATCATAACTCTAGCATCTACAACAGCAGCTGGATTATCAGGAGTTAAAGCTTGAGTAAAATATTCTCTCAACTTATCACTAGTAGCACCATCTGGTAATCCACCAACGAAAATCTTTCTACCTTAAAAAGAGGAATTGTTTGAAAATAGACTTTCGATACCGGCCGGATAATTTAAGAGATTTTAACGATTCTAAGACGCTTCTAGCATAGGATTTACGATGATCTGTGAGGTTATCAAAACTTCAACATTTTAAAGTAATTATACTTTCTAATTCAGCTCTACTAGGATCTAATGGTGGAGCACCATAACCTGGTGGTACACTACCTAGATTCAGAAAATAAGCAACCGTATTAAGAAAACGGTTTCAAGAACCATCCTACAACTAAGAATTTGTGACGTTTCTGATGCATATTTACTAGAGGTTTTAGTGTGAAATTCAGACTTTTTCAAACTAGCTAAGTACTCTTTGAAATATTATCATCAATTCTTTTACAATCTACATTTTTACCATCTAAGTTGACATTTACCTTAAATAATTTTGAAAATAGAAGGTATTTTAACTTTTTAATTTTAAACTCAAGTACCCGGCAGCATAAATACCTTTCAGAATGCAGTTTCTGCAATGAAATAAAGCACTTCTGATGAGGTTTCTGACAGTTTGCGATTTTAAGGTCTGTTTAAAGTAAATCACTAAGTACCTGATCAGGAGTACTTCCTTTTGGTCCACCAAAGACAGCATCAACTGTAGCAGGATCTTCAAATTTCAAAAATCCAAATCCTCTAGATTTCGTCATACCAGTACCCTTATCAGTAGTTGTCATTACTTTACAGTCGGCAACTGGACCATAAGTCGATTGAAATAAATTCTTCATAGATTCATTCGTTGTATGAGGCGCTAATCCTCCGATGAAGATCTTACCTATCAACATATTAAAGGGACATTTTAAGACTCTAAAATCTTAGTTTTGAAACCTTAAAAAACAATTATGAATTCTATTAGGAGAACGGTCTTCTGAAGCGATTTTTTCAATCATTATGTATCCGCAAGGATCCGAGAGTCTTAAGATTAAAAGAAATCTTAGTACCGACATTATCATTCCTATCATTAGCTTGAGGTCCCTGCTCACCTCCAGGAGCACTGGATGAACGTTGTGGTGGATAATTGGGATCCATGTTTTAGATTATTACGGTTTGGAAGATTAGTTAAACTTAGTTCTACTCTTAATTAGATTTACTAGCTTAAGAATCAATTCTTTAGCTTTAGATTTACTTTAGCACTTATGTTACTTCTTCGAGTGCTTAATTTAGCCTTAGAAGTAAGAGATCTTAACTCTGTATAGGTTTTAATTAGTTTTAGGAAGGAAACGAAAAAATAAAATCATAAAAAACATAATATTGGGAAAAGGATCAAAAGAGTAAGACTTAAAGTAATTTAGATTTTTAGAAGTAGAATTAGAAATTAGAAAGTTATGAACCGAGTAGAAAGTTAAAATTTGAACTGTGAAAGTAGATAGTGGAACGTAAGTAAGTCGTGAAAATTATTTTTTACATTTTAGATTAGACAGTTAGAAATTAGAAGTGGAAAGTAGAGTTATATTAGACATTAGAAATAGATAGAAATTAGGAACGCGAAGGTAAGAGTAGATGAATACAGATATACTCACATAATTACAATAGGCACTACTTTTACAGTTGATGATTAGATCATAAAGTAGTTTTAGATTATAACACGACACATAACTTAAGTCGAGTTATTTCAGAGTTTTCAATGTATATAACAGCTAAGTCTACTACTACTAGAAGCTAATCGATGTTTTGTTTTAACTACAATGAATATTACAAATCTGTGATATTAATCCAATGATCCTACTACTGTTATCCTTACTTTACACTTTAATCTTTAACTTTCACATTACCATATGGCTATCTTTACTGTACATGTACTTGCATCATCAGTAGTTACATATTGATAAATACTCCATTCGTAAGTCGAAGTTGGCATAGTGCCGATTAGAGACGACGTAGGTCGTAGTAGCGGGTACCTGGTACATTATGGTTAATTAATAATACTAGACTGACTAGTCAGAGGTGTCTTTTCCTGCGGTATGAAATTAAGATGGGTAAGATAGATAGGTGCTAAAATTTAAGAATTAAACTAATCTAAACTAAAGTAACTACTTTTTTGTTGTACCGCAGTAACCCTGCATATATTAAATAAGAAAGTAATTGGATAAGGTCTAGGAAAGATATACGATAGAACGATTTTTCGATTTTTAGAAATTTAAGATCATGAACTAAGATGCACGAATCATTTTTATTTCAGAAGAAGATCAATCTCTCACTCTCAGTTAAGTTAACTCATCATTTGCGGATTCAATTTCATTTTCAACACGAGAAAAGTGAACAGACTTTAAAGTTAGCATTTTTTTAGTTTTCTTCTCTTTTCTTTTCGTTAGGATCGACGGCTACACACTTAGACCGATGATAATACTACACAATTTACTATCTCCTACCCTGATTCTGTTGTAGATTTTTAGCCTTCTGAGCAGCAAAAGGATTCCTTGCATCAGCAGCTCTCTGTCCTCCTTGTTGTCCTGAATTGCCAGAAGAGCCTAATACACCGCTTCCAAAATTCTGAAAGGAATTTCCTCCTGCAGGTCCTGTTGTTCTAGGTGGTGGTAATGGATCACCTGGAAGAGGAATGTGCTGCGGATTTCCCGCACCTGATGAGGAGTTATTTCCTGAACTTCTAGATGCTGCTAATAATTCAGATAATGCATTTGAGGGTTTATTATTAGAAACTGATGGTTGTCTTTGCTGTTGAGGTGGCTGTTGAAGTGGAGGTGGTCTCTGTTGTTGCTGCTGCGGCACTGTGATATTCCCATCCATATCAACACTAACATTGTTACTAATCGTACTAGCTTGTCGTGCTTGAGTTTGTTTTGCTAATTTAGATAGGACACTGCCAGAGTTATGACCAGAAGCTCCAGAGTTATTCCTATTCATAGAAAGATTCTGATTCGGATTCCTACTTATATTCTGTCTTATACCAGCAGAAGTTGAGCCACAACTTGGTATAGAATCAAATAAGCTAGTTCCACCATCACCCCATCCTAATTTTGGTTTATCACTACCAGCTGCACCAGAGTTTAAATTAGCAGCATGATTCCTAATAGGATTAATACCTTTCTTAATGATGTTAGTTGCATTTGTTCCAGGACCTCTTTCTTTTGGCGAGCCAGAAGAAGAATTCACAGAGTTTTGCTGTTGCATTCCCATTCCTTGTTGTTGGTTTCCTTGTAAAGCACCACCACTCACTGCAGATCCTGTAAAGAAAGGATTACCTGCTGCAAAACTAGAAGAGAGCTCACGTGCCATATTCGAGAAGTTATTATTGTTGCTACGGAAGTTAGTGTTATTGGAATTGGATCGATTGAAGTTATTGTTGTTATTTGCAGAACTCGATGATCCACCACCAAAATTAGTGTTATTATTCATGCCACTTGAAAAACCACTCGACATTCCAGTATTACTCGTCGAAATATCTTCATCATCGTCGTCATCATCCTCATCATCATCCGATCCTTCTTCGTCATCTTCATTTGGATCTTGATTTCCACTTCCTTCTTCACCACTTCCTGTCGGAGAAGCTTCCACCCCAGCAACATCGACATTGATAACAATCCTATTATTTTGATTAGACATACTAGAAGAAGAACCACCTCTTGTCAATCCCTGTTCTCTCAAAAACTGATTCCCACACTCTCCCATCAATAACCGACTCCATTGGATCATCTTTCTTCTTCTACCCCATCGCCCTCGTTTCTTTCCTCCTCTGCCATTATTATCGTCCACGCTTCCACCGACCATCTCCACCCTAAAGATCTTCAATTCTACCATTCTGTCAATAACTGCCTTAATCACCTTCTTCGAACTATCCTTCTTACCTCCCCAGCTATTCGGATGACTATTATAAAACTTATGACTTTCTATCACCGGATTAAACCTAGCAGCATCACTATTTACAGCAGGATCATAACTATTGTTCTTAGCACCTTTCCTTTTCTTCCTCATTCTTTTCTTCTTAGGCATAGCAATAATATTAGGACAACCTACCATAGCATCCCTCAATCTAGCCACCGTCCAAGGAACTCCAGCAGTCGATGTATCATTCACGTATTCAATCAATTTCTTTCCCAACCAAGTAAAGTCCTGTATATCATGATTACCGGACGTGTCTTGCATCCTTCCACTCAATAGATCTTCTCTCTGTTGTCGTAAATCCATCCTACTCATATTAGCTTCTTGCAAAGACTTGCCCATAGCTTTCAAATTCTCACAAACATCACATGTTCCACGACACTGACGAGCATCAAAATTCTCACCGAAGAATTCTAATAATGCTTTTCTACGGCATTGCTTATTATTCGTTAAATACTCCTTACATCTTTGTAGTCCTTCAGGATTAATACTTTCAAAACCTCCACCAAAACCTTTGTTACCACTAGCATTATCTGCTTCACCCGTCAGCGCTTGGTTTCTACTATAATCTTTCTCTGAGAACCAACAAACACAACTAGCATATTTTCCATCCCTTCCAGCTCGTCCGATCTCTTGATAATATCTAGCAATAGAACTTGGCATAACTAAATGACCAACGAATCTAACATCTGGTTTATTAATTCCCATACCGAAAGCAGTAGTTCCAACAACTACTTGGAGTTTGTTGTTCGTCCAGTCATCCTGCGTCTTCCTCCTGACATCCATCGATAATCCACCATGATATGGTTTCGATTTCATATTGTGCTGATTCAATAACTTAGAGACGTCTTCACATTCTTTCTTAGATAAGCAGTAGAGAATCACTGATCCTTCTTGTGTAGCTCTACGTGCCATCTGCGCAAGATTATTCGATCGATGTGAAGCATTACTCATACTCATATGTTGATTATTTTTCATGAAATCTTGTTGTAAACAAGTATGAATAGTATCGATGATGTCTTCTATGTACTCCTTGGAATTAGATTTACATAACTGCATAGTCTTCTGTTTCACTATCAAGCTTAGATTCTTCCTATTAAACGAATCTAAAAAGAAGCTGAGTTGATTCTGATTGAAATTCAACTTTCTAACTATATCATCTCTACATCTAGAACTTGCTGATGCTGTTAGAGCCAGTAAAGGAACTCCTGGGAACATAGATCTTAACTGGGTATGGCTTTAGCTTATAATTTTAGGTTTAGGCTTTAGCATATTGAGGATCCTTGAACATATCAAAAATTTCACGTTTTACTAATGTAAATCCACTCTTTTTGATAGCTTCTGAGAGATTTTCAGAAAGTAAGACAACGAAAAGTCTCAGTTTACGGTTTAGATCTCCTTTAAACTACCCTTAATCTTAAGGTAATTTAAGGGTAGCCAAGGTAGCCAAGCAAAGCCACAGCCAGTTAACCGTCCTAACTGTGCGTATTGAGGTCGAAAACCATCTCCCCATTCAGATATCACATGACACTCGTCAATTACGAAATAAGAAATTGCCTTCTGTTGATATAGCCTGTTCACTATCCTCCCTAAGAATGTATTCGAGTTGTATTCCAATGCACCAATTAACCTCTCTGCAGAGACGTAGATTAAGCATGGGATAGATAGATTAGGCTGACCACTACGAGATGGTGACATATTCCCAGCCGTCAATTCTTGTTCTATCTTTCTCATTATCGAGTGTTGGGCTTGAGTATCCTGATCTGAATTAAGACAGACGGCATACACATTATGTTTCTGCTTCAAGCCTTCCACCTGATCCCTCATTAGAGATAGGAGTGGAGATACAACGAAACATATCTGGGGACGTTTGAGGAGTGCTGGTAGTTGAAAACAAATGGACTTTCCGGAGCCAGTAGGCATAACGGCGAATGTGTCTTTTCCTTCGAGGAGAGAGAGGATTACCTTAAAGTATATTTTACAGTTACCGTTACGCAGCGTTACGATGATTCTCTCTCTATACTCTCTAATGAATTCAACTCAGCATAATTTTAAAAGTCCAAAAATAAAGTTAGACAAAATCAAAATTTAGTACGTCTCTCTGTCGACTTCTAAAATCTCTATGTCTAAAATGCTGTTCCAATAGATGTTTAGTTCGTTCTAGAGGTGCCATCAGATTAGGAGGTAGATTTCTTGGATATGATGGCGTTATAGGAACGTTCGAATTCGATTGGAGATTTTGGATATTCGGATTCGGACGCATATTGTTGTTAGCACTAGATGATGAGTTGTTTTGGAATTGGTTTTGATACTGGTTTTGGTTCATATTCATATTCCCACTCGAAGAATTACTTCCCGGCCCTTGAAACTGATTTCTCGCATTATTATTAAGTAGAGTAGGATCCTGGAAGTTTTGATTTGCGGAAGACGATGAAGAACTAGTACCACCACCAAAATTTTGATTCTGATTATTCTGATTTTGATTCAGGTTTAAGTTTAACGGTGGTTGTTGATTTAGTGGTGGTTGATTCATTGAATTCATATTCTGCTGCAATGGGTTATTCATATTATTGTTCATACTACTGCTTCCACCAATCGGATTTAGTTTTGGGAATGGGTTATTTGCAATTCCGGCTCCAGTGTTATTAGACACCGATGCTGGTTGTTTATTTTTGTTATTTGCACTCTTCAAACGATCTAGCAATGAAGGTTCCTGTTGTTTAAACGGAGGAGGTAGATTGCGCATGTTATTAGTGTTCATATTCATATTGTTATTCTGTTGCTGCTGTTGATTCTGACTCATATTATCAAAACCTCCTCTACTACTTCTAGGACTTGTACTTTGTAAGTTGAAACTTCCTGAAGTAACTGTTGTAAACTGAGCATTAATGAAAGTAGAATCTGTAGGGACACCTTGCTGCTGCTGCTGTTGATTATTATTTCCTTGTTGATTGTTATTCATGTTATTGTTTTGTTGATTATTCTGCTGTGGTTGTGCTTGTTTCGAACATATCTTCTGTATTAACTGACTAGCAGCCATCCGTCCAAGAATTGGAGTTGTTACTAAGAGATCGACTAATCTTGGACTCGATTCACTATCTAAATAAGGACAGTTATCGAGAAGTGTGTTCGTTATATTGGATACTAATGCATCGATTTCTGTCTGGAGTTGAGGAGGGATTGGTGGTAAGGAGGAGGAAGAGGATGAACTAGAAGCAGCAGCCTGTTGTGGTTTAGGAGCAGGTGGTCTATTATTAGAACTACTTCTTTCACCATTATCCTCGTTTGGATTCGCTAAAAACCCACTCAGACCCATAGGAGGAGGCGATTTTCCACGAGGTTTAGGTTGTTCTACTTCAGTTCCTGGTTCAGATTTGATTTTAACCTCTTCTTGAACTTTGGGACTTAAACTTTTCCTAAATGATCCAGACACTGACTCCATCTTCTCTTGTTTTATAGATTCTAATTTTTTAGACTTATCCTGTTTCGAATCATCTGACTCTTCAGCGATGTCATCAGGTATATCATCCTCTTGCTGCATATTAATATCGTTATTAAGATCGTTCAAATTATCATTCATGCCTATATCATCATGAATCCCTATATCATCATGCATAATTTCTTCATCATGAAACTGGGTGAAGTCATTGAGGGATAACTGGGTTTTGCTTTGGTCTTTGAAAATACCGTATTTTTCTTCAAATTTTCCACTCCAAAATTATACAGTAAAAAAGAATCTTTTTCATTAGAGAAACGTGACTCTGAACCCTTCGGCAGTCTCCCCAGATTGCAGGCCTTCTGAAAATCTCAAAATCGACAACCAAAGCAAAGGGCAGATAAGTTATCAGGGTCAGGTTGCGGACTACTATGATTTCCTTCTTCTGGTATAACTTTAAGAAGAGGTGATTCTGGGAAATCATTAGCATCTTGAGGTTCTTGTTTGATTATAGGGACTTCAGGCACGACAGCTGCAGCAGATGATGAAGCAGCAGCAGGTGCTCCTGGTACGTTACCATTTAATTCTTGTTTTATTGCAACAGGATCACCAGGTTTCCTTGAATTCAATAGGTTTAAACGCGATAGCAGATCATTACTTTCACGTTGTTTTTGTGACTTTGATTTGGATTTATTTCCATCTTCTTCACGTTCTGAATCCGTTAGCACGATTATAGAGTCATCGTGTTGACTATTGTTGTTTCCATCATCATCGTCTTGAGGTTCTTTTTTTATGTTCGAAGCGGTTCCAGGAGGAAGAGACATGGTTAATGGTTTGGTATCTGGTTATCTAAAAATTAATTTGTAAACTTGAAACTTAGTTCTAATCTAATAACTAGACACACTAATTAATTATATCTATGTACTAAATATATAATTTGAATTTGACCGCACCTGGCTCTGTTTCTGAAAGAAGAAGAAAGAAATTCTGAATAATGATTGGAAATGATGTAGCTCAATACACGATGACAGTTTGATTTCGAAGTATTAAAACGGACATTTTTATTTACTACTCGGTGAAACTGAAACGATTTACAGAACATTTAAAAGCAATAAGTGCAAATTTGACTTCTAAATTTTCGATCGAAGACTATGCCGATTCAATCGGTAATCCCAGCTCTACTGCGAGCTGTAAGAAACTACTACTTGTTGTGACATCTTTATTAGTTTTACCCACCATAATACCTTAGATTTTCAAAATAGAAATCTAATCAAAAAACCATTCAAGTTAGTTAGTAGATAATCACTAAAACGAAAATCCAAAAGCCAAACAACATAAAAATATACCTAAGTACTTCCCTTTAAGAAATGTATTCAGCCTCCCACTCAGCTGCAACAGTCCTCCGATATTACTATACACATTATCCAAAAACTGTTTCCTCAATACCAACTTATTGTATGCATTCATAAACAACCTTAGCTTTCGTTCTTCTTTACTATTCTCCAGGTTCTTGTCAATTACTTCTAATCCAGCCGATGCTTGTTGAGCGTGTGCTTCCTCCTTGCTCGGCAAGTTAAATGTTTTATCTGATAACAACCTCAACACATCAGTTTCTGCAGCAGAGTAATTATTCGATAACTCACTTAACTTTGCGTGTAATTCTGCTATTGGGGATCGGAGACAGAATCTTCCTAGTAGTAAGTTAGACGGTATTTGAATGGTTCCTTTCTGAAGTGCAGTTTGTATTCTAGATAAAGCTATG
>Ga0099798_10683_pt1 | contig 10776 bp, 2 predicted proteins | sample Uncmet_Sort29A_1_FD_89870 | JGI IMG/M metagenome (GOLD analysis project Ga0099798, IMG submission 89870) | Marine eukaryotic communities from CALCOFI LINE 67, Pacific Ocean - CN13ID_Sort29A_1 | ecosystem: Environmental > Aquatic > Marine > Oceanic | place: Pacific Ocean: Monterey Bay | collected... | reverse complement strand
TAGAATATATGGAGGTTATATACCATTTGAAAATCGAGTTAAATATGAGTCGCTTGCTGCGAAAAAAGAGAAATTAAGGGAGAATGCTGGGAAAGTACAGAGTACAGCTAACGCTACAACGGATGATTATGAAGCAAATGAAGATGAGGAAAGGAGGGAATGGATTTATAATAAATTGATTAGGAATCCGTTTTCGAGAGTATAAAATATTTTTTGCAATGAAGCTAATGAAGACGGGGGGAGGAGGGAATGGATATATAACAAGCTTATTAGGAACCCGTTTAGTAGAGTATAAAATATTTTTTTATAATATTTTTTTATATGAAGCTAATGAAGATGAAGAGAATTAATTACCATTAGTTTTTTTCAAAATATTTTTTATTTCCTCCTAGGTAACTAAATGGGACGACGTTGATTGGGATATCGAAGATTGTCCTCCTCGTGAAAAACATCGTTTCCACGACCTCAAAGCTCGTGCGAACCCATTATACGCTGAGTATTTTATAGGTTATTGGAGGGGCAGAGTTAGGGAATTAGAGCAACAGGTTGTAAATGAGGGTAAACAATCTGGTGCTTGGGGGGATTATGTTATCTCCTATCATACCCTTAAAAAACTTGAGGATGAGATGGGATTTGAACTATCAAGACATATCTGTAAGAATCTAATTACTCATTATAATATTAATGATTTAGTAGTGGATGGATTGAATGGTCGTAGGGCAATCGCAGGACAGGATTCTCTTGTTAGTAAATTCGAGCATGATAATGATGAGTATAGGAGGGAAATATTGTTGAGAAAGAGTATGGGATTGAAGGGGCAAGCACTTTGTACGGGGGGTTTTAAGATAAATGAGTCGAATATGGTCACAAATATGGGAGACAACGATAAAGATAAGAGTTGGGTGGATTACGTAAATGGTGATAGAAAAGAAGTATATAACGGGCAATTAAATATATGGCAACGTCCTAGGAGTTATAGTGATCTACATGAAACTAGATTATGGAAATTAGTAGAGATGAGAAGATCGACGAAAAGAGCAAGTCAAGCAAGTACTTGGTCACAGATTGCATTGAATGATGAAAGTATTAAGGCGTGGAAGTGTTTATTGACGGGGCGGAAGGTTAGGGATGATGATAGTAGGTTGAAATCACAATTGAAATTACCTGATAACGCCCCATTGGGGACGATTCATTGCGTGGGAAGTGAGAAAGCGCATAGGAATTGGTCTGATCTTGAGATTGAGCACCATAGAAAAAATATAGTTCCTAGGGCGGGATCATTGGAAGCGCGGCAGAGATTATGGGATGTAGAATTAAAGCTTAGACAGCTTAGGGAATCTTGTGGTGCTTGTCCTTATTTTTCTACTTATGAGGATGAAAAGAAGTATATGCGTGATTTAAGATCGTATTTTGATGAAAAAAGACGTACTTGGCGGGTGCCGCCGCGTGAGGTAGTTGCCAATACATTAGGTGAGATTTTGAATATGCGTGGTTCTTATAAAATGGTATTTTCCAATCGTATTATGCCATGCCCAAGTATGGATTTAAGATATGATGCTAAAATAAAATTAGATTTATGGAGCGGTAAAACTCATCCTCATGATCAGAGATGGGAAAGAGTAACTAGGGAAAGATTAGATAATTTACTTTGGAATAAGAGAGCGGGGGAGTTATTAAAGTTTACAAAGAGAGAAGCAAGGAAACCAATGATGGATGTTCATAAACAGATACCACATTTAAGTAAGACAGCATATAATTTATTAGAATTATTAGGGCCTGCGCAGAGTAGAAAGCTTGTGGAGAAATTAGTTGACGAGGAGCGAGAAATTTGTGACAAAGAAGATATGGAGGAAAGACGGATTGAAGAGAGGATGGAGGAATTGAGGAGGAGGAAAAGGATTGAAGAAGGGGAGGATGTAGGAGAAATTGAGGAGGAAATTGATCGGGAGGAGAGGATGAGGAGGTATGGGAAGATGGAGCGGAAAATATATAGAAGGGAGGGGAGGATGAGAAAAGAGATGAGGAGAGCGGAGAGAAGGATGGAGCGGCGGGAAAGACATGAAATTAGAAGAGCGGAGAGGCATGCAGAAAGAGAGCAAGGGAGAGCGGAGAGAGGATCACCATCAGGTGAAGGAAAAGAAGGAAGAAGTAGAGAAGGTAGAGATAGGAGAGGAAGAAAAGACAAGCGAAAACATAGAGATAGATCTGATAGAGATGCTAAAGATAGAAATCATACTCCTCAAAAACCTCCTGCTCACCCCAATACTATTAATTCTGGTACTCCTTCTGATGGCATGTCAGTTTCACCGAATTCACCGCACTCTCCTTCCTCTCCAAATTCTCAAAACCCCACTCCTCGTGATCCTCGTGATTCCCCTAATCAAGAAAACGCCACTGCTCGCTCCCCTAATCAAGAAAACGCAACTTCTCGCTCCCCTAAACAAGATAATTCTGCTAGTAAAATGCAGCATGTACCCTTATTGGGGGAGAAATTACAAGACCTAGATAATGATAAACAGGAGCAACAACAACAAGGTCAAGGTCCTTTTTTATATTCACCTGAAGATAATGATTATGGTAATGATTATGATAGTCAGAATTACGATGGTAATGGCTACGTATCAGATAATCAAACCGAAGAAGAGGATGAAGGAGATCCCTATGATATGTATGGTTACCGTGTTAAGAAAGAATATTCTATTAAGGATAGTAGGGCTAAGAGAGTTCAGCACTACGGTAGGGGGGGAAGAGTTCTTAATAAGGGAGAAATTACGGATTATGAACGTGGTATAATTGAGGCTGACGGCAGGCTCAGCCCAAGAGGGGGTAAAGATAGATTGGAGAAAAATTTAGGATTACAGGACACAAAAAATATGTATAATATGGATACCACAATCCGTGGAGAGGTTAAGAAAGCAAGGAGCTATAGTAAAAATGATACACCTATGAATGTCATAAGGGCTAAATCAGCGGAGAGAAGTAAATCAGCAGATAGATCTAAATCGCCGTTAGCTGATAGACTTCCAAGTCCAGGTTCTGGTTCTCCAATTACTAGGGTTGTTACAAGCAAGGAGAGGAATGATATGAATTCTAATTTTAATAAATTTAAAGATGGGAAAAATAAATATCAGTATAAGGGACAAGAATTTTCTCACCCGGACGACAGCGACCTTACAGATGCCTTCCGTAAGGCAAGAAGAAGGTCTGTTGAATTAAGAAGCCAGGCGGAAATAAGTAGAAAAGTAGTATATGAGGGAGCTAGTAAGAAAGAATTAAGCAAAGAGCAGAAAGAAATGAAAGAAAAAATACAAAAAGAGGGTACTATACCGCTTTATAATACTGAGGCGGGGGGCGCTAGTGGGCATGGAGGAGCGATTGTTAGGGCAGAAATAAAAGATAAGCAGCCTGAGGAAAGCATTTCTGTTTGGTCTCAATCCGGTTACGGGGGGAGCAAATTTGAAACAAAAGGTGATTTACAATGGGCACTTATTGGTGGTTATGGTCTTACAAGTGAAGTTAAGGAGAGGAAGAGGATGGAAAAGATGCAAAGAAAAGATTATAGTCATATGGTGGAGGGAGGAGTGAATAAACAGGAACTTGTACCTGTTGAGGAATCTGGGAAGGAGAAAGATGGATTCAGAAGAGGTAGTAAAGATTTTAAAAAGAGAGATGATGTAGTTAATGTAAAAGAGGGGAGGATAGGAGAGAAGGATGGCTCTCCTTCGGCTTCTTTTATAGGATCGCCTAATTTCCCAAGTAAAAATATGAAGGATTTTAATGAAACAAAATCCAATACGGTAACAAAGGATGGGAATGTCATCAAGGGTAAAGTAATCGTGGATAAGGATGGGAATGAAAGAGTAATCAATGCGCTTAGTACTAGTAAATCCAGGCAAATAAAGAGGAGAGTATTTCAACCAGCAAATAAAGAAGTGAGATTTGTAAAACATTATTTAGAGAATGTAAAGACGCCATATGAAAAACCAGGGACCTATAGTGAGGACTGACGTGGAAGTGACCGATGGGACTCAAAGTCAATTCAAAGTCAGGACAAGGTGCAAAAATAGCACCACAATTTGCCTATTTTAACCAACTCCAGATTTCCAGATTTAGGGAAAATTAACATCTAGCAAACTAGCGATAATTTTAGAAGGAGAAAATTAGAAAACCGAATATAAGTTCCTCTACTGGGGTAAGATCCAGGTAGTTCTCTCCCTCTCACCGTATCACAACTACGACCGCCTCGTAAGCAACAAAAATGTGGTACTCCTGGATCTGAGTTCCATTTATCTTTAAATTTCTTTCAGGTAAGTGGAAGCCTCCGGGCGGTGTGGAACATCTCTATCAAGATTTTTAAAATCTGATGCCCCCCCAGCTATTCACAAAAATGTTCCCACCAACCGCAGTGCAAAAAACTTTAGGTAACGAGTCCACTGGCTGATCTATCACCACCCGCGATCGCAGTCACATATTCTGAGTCTGATAGGAAAAGCCAGAGGACCCCTTCTGGATGTTTTTTGCACTGTAAAAAACAAATCAGCTCCATTTTATGCAGCTGACACCCCCCCAATGCAGCCTAGCTCGCGCCGATGCAAAGAACCGCATAGAAATCGCAAAAGCTACACGTTTTTTTCATAAAATTGTACACTGTGAAGCGAATCGAACTGAAATAGCAATTTTTTTTACAAATGTACGTAGTTATGACAAACATACAGTTTTTTAAAAATAATTGCACCTATATCGAGAAAAGAGCTATGAGAGCACAACGTTTTTTAAAAAAATGCACACTGGTACGACATTATGTAATTTTTTTTAAAAAAACGCACACTTTTTTAAGAAACTGCATATATTTTTAAAAAGATACAGACTTTTTTCAGAAACCGCAGCATCACCCATTTTTAATTTAAACTAATTTTAACATACTGCACATTTTTTTAAATTGCATAATATTCTCAAAATTTGTATGCTAGCAGTAAAATTTTTCTCTCAACAGCAGCTATAGTTTCTGCACAGACCTCCTAAACTTATCGCTAGTTTGCTGCAGCTCAGTCTCACTGAGACTGATTCTAAGTCAAGTTAGTAACAGTAACTGTAACAGAGTAGCTGCAATATGAATTGGGGTGATTTATCAAACGGTACTAATCAGTGATGGTACTACTACTGATCAGTGACACTGTCACTGATGCGAATCAGAATTAGTGGTTACACCGGGCTATATACGGTAGAAGTAGTGTGGTTAGGAGCAATATATGGTAGAAATGATGCAATGTGGTGGAATTAGGTGTTATTATGCTGGAGTTATCTGCTATTTACGGCGAAACTAATAGAATTAGATGCAGTTTAATCTTGAGAAGGTGGATTTAGTGACTATCACTGGCGGTGAGGTGGCAATTATTATACCACACTAAATTCAATCAGTCTGAGTCTGACTCTCAGACCAGACTCAGTTAGGAATCGCAGAAAAACCACTAACTACATCTGCTCTCCTATATAGTAACTAAAGAATCTGAGAAATTCAAACTCAGGTCCAAATTCTCTAATTGCACACTGTATACAATCAATACAAATAAACAAAATTCACTTCAATTCCGAGTGACTCTGAGACTCAGACACCTGCCCTAGGCCTAATTGTCAATTCAAATTGATATTATACAGTAATGACCAAAACGCCTGGCATTACTGCTGTGTTTTCTTAGTAAGTAATAGTAATCACGACAAATGAGATGAGAGACCACACAGTAACTAGTTTTTATATAATACTAATTAATAAATTTTTTTAATTAACAGCAGCTACCTATTAATTTTTTTAATTGGCCGCGACTAACTAACATTTTTTTAAATTTAAATTTAAATCTGATTGTAATCCGACTAACTACTATTCCGCTACTGAGTCTGTAAAAGTAATACTAATTATAATAGTAATTTAAATTTTAATCTTCCTAACTTAAGCTGTAATTATTCGCTAATGTAAGACTAAGTGTAACTCTAGATCTGAATAAGCCTGACTAGTAGTAGCTTTTAGCAATAGCCTCAACTAAATTAGTAGCTACTAACTTTAAGACTAACGGTAACCCTTAATTTTAACTCCCAGCTATGGAATCTATCATCCCATCTGTATCTTGACGCTGCTAAGCTACTCTCCACATCTACCTACTCTCGTCCTTATCCTCAGAATAGTTCACCTTCTGGAGAAACTGAATCTCGAATTGAGCACCCTATAATTACTGATACAACCCGTGCTGGTAATGATGCAGAACAAGATATCCTATTTAGAATATCAAAAAAGACGAAGCGTGTGGAAGGCAACGAAGTTCCTACGGAGCAGGGAAGCTCCTAGAATGAAGAACCCCAGCATCTAATTGCACATCCAGGATCAGATTTTGGATTTCAGTCACCAGGGTAAAGATTATGATAGCACCGGCAAGGATGGAGGTTAGATGGTTAGATAGTAGTAGCATGATCTCAGCCGGAGTATCAGTCCAGGAGGATTTTAGAAATATTTATTACTTTTTAGGACATATGACATTGTTGTGAGAAACAAAACATAGAATCTGAATAGCATCAAAATGGATGCTCCAAAACCAATGTATATATGACTTATCACTATAAGTCCAAGCAGAAATCTGTTTCTAAAATTGATTATTGATTAAAATTTTAAAAGCAAAATACTCTAGCAAGCTGCAGGCATGATGCATCATTCCTCTGAGAAACAAAACACTGAATGGTACAATGGTACCAAATATGAATGTTCACATCACTGCTATACCTTAGCAGAGCTCTCCATCCATGCACCTAATCCACACTGTCTAAAATTATTCTCATATTAAACCTAAAGAATAATAAGATTAAATTTAAGATCTAACTGTAACATAAGCATTAAGACTGTCTACATGTCAGAAATTTAATTTTGTAACCGATTTACTGTTACTATTAAAAATTTACAAGATATCAGCCTCTCTTCTCCCTCTCTCTTCTCTCTCCTCTACCGTAGTTCACCCCATCTGGGTGCTACGCTAATGAGTCACAAGCATCCCACCAGCAACTCTGGTGGTATAAAACCACCCCCTGGTAGCAACAGGCCCATTCAGTCAGGTAGCATGAATCTGGGAGGATATGGTACATCATCATCATCAGCATCATCATCATCGTCTAAATTTAATCCCAGTGTACATAACAGCAGACCCCCAGCTCCCGCCAGCAGCAGCATGACATCAGGTCCAGCTCCTAGACGGATTGGAAATCTGTCAAGTCGCACAAGAATCTCCTCATTAGATTATGAAAATGAGTATCCTGTTTTAAGTAAGACCAGTGTAGGAGGCAGTAGTAAAAACAAGGGTGGAGTGAGAAATACAGTGGGTAATTGCACAAATGTAAATTATGGAATGTCATCTATGGTTTTAGATAAGGGTGAAAAGAAAATTGTAGGGGGTAATGGTGAAAATGCAGATTATGGAATGACATCTAAAGTTTTATGTAAGGACGGAAAGAAAATTGTAGGGGGTAATGGTGAAAATGCAGATTATGGAATGACATCTAAAGTTTTATGTAAGGACGGAAAGAAAAATGTAGGGGGTAATGGTATAAATGCAGATTATGGAATGCCATCTATTGTTTTATGTAAGGACGGAAAGAAAAATGTAGGGGGTAATGGTATAAATGCAGATTATGGAATGTCATCTAATGCTTTATACAAGGGCGGAAAGAAAAATGTAGGGGGTGATGGTAGAAATGTAAATTATGGAATGTCATCTAATGCTTTATACAAGGGTGGAGATAAAATTATAGGGGGTAATGCTATAAATACAAATTATGGAATGTCATCTACGGTTTTAGGTAAGGATAGAGGGAGAAATGTTGGGGCTAATAATAAAAGTGGAGACTTGGGTAAGGGTGGTGGAGGGGGATATGCAGGATCCAATGGCAAAGATAAAAATATCAACCAGACTCTGGTAAAGATGAACTCTGGTAAAAATGTAAGCCTGCTTGGACTACTTAGAGGCCCTGATTCAGTGACAAGTCAAACTCCTAATTCATATAATAAAAATTCTGGTAAGACCGGTAGTCTATTTAACTCACTCAAAGGAAGATCAGTCACTGCATCCACTAGCAAAAGGAATACAGCTACATCTACTGCTGATAATAAATCAGTTACAGCACATTCCCTAAAAAACCAGATCCAGCAGCAGCAGAACCAACATCATCCCCCATTGTCTTCTCATAAATCTCACACCACCTCTACATTGTCATCTCAAAAATGCAATTACCCCACAATACCCTCTCAGAGGTCTAACAGGAAAGACAAGAATAAATTCGAGCTATTTGATACAAGCAAAAAGACTGCATCTAGTACTAATAACAATCAATATCATTGCCCCAATCCAGCAAAGCCTAACACTAATCCGAATTCGACAAATTTAAAATCAATTTCAAATCTAAAACCAATACCACCGCCAGATTTGTTCACTGGTACATCATCATCTTCTTCAAGTAGAGCCCCTGGTCCAAGTTTAGATTTCATGGGTAGATTAGAAAGCAAAACTAGCTTAGGAGGAGCAAATGCAGCAGCTGGCGGTGATATCGTCACGGCAGTCAAGAAACCCGTGCAAAGTGAGAAGGATACCAAGGAATTTGATGGTGAATTAGATATTCGTGTTCAAAATCATGATTTAGATACCAAACCTAGTTTAGCTGCTCAAGAAATTGCCGAAACAGCCCCATTATATGACATTTGCGAAAAAACATCGCATTATAGTGCTACAGGTACAAGAAAAGAAGACTATACTGACCAGAAAGCAGGTATTGATACTGAAGTTATGCCAGTAGTCACACAAAAATCTGAATCAGTAGTCCAGAATCAGATTACCATTACCACCGTCACTACTAGACAGGATTCAGCTGCAGCTGCTGTACCTATACCAGAAGTAACTAGTCTACTTACTGGATCCGTACCGCAAACCCATCAGCATCATCCACAAAAAGTCACTGATACCTCATACAATACCCAAGTACAACAACATCCTGCCCAATGCGCCGCTAGTAATAAATCTCCCAATAGCTACAGTACTGATATCCACGCTGGTAAGCTAAATAGAACTAAGTATACTAATAGTGAACCATTATCTGATTTAAAATATGGTATGGTATGTGAGGAAGGGGGGGATACCGATCCCAAGGACCTATTTATTGAAATGGTAGATGAAGAACCATCATTAAGCACTACTATCGGAGCCGATACTGCAGAATACTCTAGCTCAGATAACGAAAGCGAATGTAACGGTGAGGAATCTTTCCATTTAGGAGCTAAAACTGAAGATGATGGTAAAGTGAATCGTTTAGCAGCAGAAAACGATATGAAATACAATTGGCCAGCAGATAAAGTAGTAGAAGTATCTGAGGAAACATGGGGTAAAATCAGGAGGTTTTGGAGGTGGGGCGTTAACTACATTCAAGATCGAACTGCACAATATGTACACTCCCTATACGGTCAATGTGTATCGCACTGTGTTATGAAGAGATTTATCAATGAGACGATACTAATTTCCCAAAAAGGATCATTTTGTGATGTAGGGAGTAATCTAAATCAGGAAAAAAGATTATTGAGCGAGGTGGTGGGGGATAGTCTAAACAAGGGAATCGCTGAGGCCAGTAAAAATAAGCAGATAGTAGGGGTGATAGGCGATAAGGCAGGGGAGGGAGCAGGGGCCGACCCATTTAAGCTCAGCAGAACTATAACTGTATCTGCTGACGGTGGATCGGCCAAACTTATGAGGTGGGACAAAGTTAATTACTATAGGTATTCCAAAAATAAAAGCAAGTTCTTAGCTCTCACAGTTCAGGGAGAGCTACAAGAAAATATAAATAGAATCGGTGATACAATTAATATTAAACTTCCTAATACTGTCATCCATACTATTGAGAAGATAAATGAGGTGGACAGTACCAAAAAAAACCTCAAACATCACACCTATGACTGGCTTAAAGATATAAGAGCAAATCTTGCCCAAGAATGCATTGAATATGGCATCAATATCAATGACAATAAGGGCAGTAAAGAAAATAACACCTCTATAGGTAGCGAGGACCCCCCAATGTTCCGCGAATCAGATATCCAAATTCAAAATGATAGTTCTGGTAGTGGTTCTGGTAGTGCTGAGGGTACTAATGACAAAAATGATGCTGAAAATGGCAAAAATGATAGTTCCGGCAGTGGTTCTGGTAGTGCTGAGGGTACCAATGGCAAAAATGATGCTGAAAATGGCAAAAATGATAGTTCCGGTAGTGGTTCTGGTAGTGCTGAGGGTATTAATGGCAAAAATGATGCTGAAAATGGCAAAAACGGTGATCAGGAAGGCGGTACTGCACATGACAGCCCCAAAAATCAGCATAATAGGGGCGGCAGTGGTAAAAATACTGATCCAGAAGGGGAAAATGCAAAAAATCCCCCTAAAAATCAAAATCAAGCATCAGGTAGATTCAAATATGCAGCAGATAGTGAAACTCGTAGCAAATTCAAAACTGAGAGCCACTATCACGCGGCCGCCATAGCGAGTAAGATAAATTTCTACCGCATGCAGCTTCTCGCACATATCTACCAAGTAAGAACAGACCTATTTGTTTTCCTCGATACATGCGCTATCGCCATTGGGGACATTCTTGGTATCTCTACACCATTCGATAGTATTTTTTTTTCAGTTTGGATTGGGAGATGTACAATTCACCAAGGAAATCTCGATTTGGAGCATAGAAGCGAGCAAGTAACGGAACAGGAAATAAATA
>Ga0099798_10682_pt1 | contig 10779 bp, 18 predicted proteins | sample Uncmet_Sort29A_1_FD_89870 | JGI IMG/M metagenome (GOLD analysis project Ga0099798, IMG submission 89870) | Marine eukaryotic communities from CALCOFI LINE 67, Pacific Ocean - CN13ID_Sort29A_1 | ecosystem: Environmental > Aquatic > Marine > Oceanic | place: Pacific Ocean: Monterey Bay | collected... | reverse complement strand
ACCCGTATATGGTCTCTGTGTGCGTAGCCAACTAACCGTCTCGCACGAACCCACCTTGTGTGTGTTATGAGCGTGTGTTGCTCATGCTGTGCATCCGACTTTGCGCGTGAAGCGTCAAGCTGCGCGTGAAACGTGGGACTGTATTACGCGGACCCATCCCGGGTCGGCGAATTACGCCCCACAGCTGAGCGACCGCTTCGCGCACAGCAGGCGCAACGCGACGAGTGGGGACTTCATCCGCGGGTAGGTTCCGTTTTCGTTGGCTTCTGGATGGCTTCTGGATGGCTTCTTGTCATTCAATGGTTTCTTCCGTCAAGAACATCGAAGGTTAGGTCGTGGGAAGTTCCACCCAGCGAGGAACGTGTAGGAACCGGATCATCCCGCTTGCAGGAACCACGCTATGCCTGTATCCTGTATTCATTTCAAATATACACTAAACGGGAGAGGGCGGTAGCCGATGTAAGCCGCCGTGGACACGGAGCCTCAGATCCCTGTTCCGGGGTATTACAATCCGAGATGGCTCCTGATTGATGTATTGGATCCATGATACGCTAAGCGAAAAAGTAACAGTTTGCAGAGAAAAAGACATATTTCCATATCAAAAGGCATTGCAAGCGAGACATTGGTTCGCAATCCTCTGGATTTGTGAAACACATAGCTTTTGCGGGGATCCATCCCCACCCCATGGATACATCCCCTTGGCTTCCTGGCAAGGCCCACGGATGGGAATCCCTCCTTGGTTGAAAGCCCTGGGGAAGAAAGGGAGAAATCCTCCTTGATTCCAATCCCCTAGGGGTTGGAATCAAGGAGGATTTCTCATTCGTGGGGCGGCGGTACTAGGAATCATGGTGGTCCCTGATACGATCGTCAGATAGTAAGTTGGTTGTGGAAGGGAGGTAGGGATGGTTGTTCCTTTTGCCATCGGAACCTACCCGCGGGGTGTATGTCTGGGACCGGGATTCGCCCCGGGCGCAGCAAGGCCCTGCCTACTACTATCAGGGCCAACCTCCGTTCCAGACACACATCCCCCGGGACGAGCGACCGCCCGGATGCATTCCAGTGCACCTTGCGCGCTGGCTAGCTGGATGCTCATCTCCTTCACTCCGAAGGGGAGGGATCGGGCTCTTATTGCATCTTCTCCCTCCATCCTTCGCACACAGCCAGTGTGCTAACGCCCAGATGCAGCGTCCGTCGAAGGAGGTGCGCGGGATCTCGAACCAAAGCAGCAACATCCTCTCCCACGAGTGCCGCGCGGGGCAGGCCCCCCTCATCCCCACATGCGTCAGGTTGTGGCCCTCGTCGGAGAGAGTTGGGTGGGAGAGAGTTGGGTTGACGCCGTGTGTGTCATCGCGCCATAGGCTGTGGGTTCTGCAGAGGGTGTGGGTGCTTCAGAGGGTGTGGGTGCTTCAGAGGGTGTTGATACTTGAGGCGGCAGGCGGGAGGTGGGTTTCTCGATTGGGAGTAGGAATGCAGATCGTGGCATGGAGTTGACTGAGAATTGGACTTCGGCGGTAACGCTTCAGTACATCTTAGCTCCCTACCCCCCAGTACCAGTGTGCCAGAAATAATTTGCAATCAATCATCGGAATCTCGGCTCGGAGCTAAAAAAAGATTTCACTCAGAACAGATTTCCGAAGATTCAATCGAAATCTTAATCACAATCGGCAATCCTGGCCGAGATTAAAAAAATGATTTTGCTATGGGGAACAGCTCATTTGACTTGAGGAATTCCTATAGTAAATCCTTAAGGAAATCCTACACAAAAAGATTTTATGGCAATCGGAGATTCAATCGCAATCGAAACCCCCGGATCTGGGGAATTAAAAAAAGATTTTCCATGAAAAGTGCAATCGAAAATCTTTTTGCAATCAAATCTTTTAGCTCAATCGGAAACATTTCCGCTCGGATCCTGAAGCTAAAAAAAAGATTTGAATTATTTCTGACACACTGGTACATCTTATCCTCCATCTAACTTGCTTCCACCTTCCATCTTCCATGTTACAGGAAGATATCATGGAGAAGCGGCGAGGAGGCCGTATGAAACAATTTGGGGCCGGCGGCCGGGAAATCGCGAAACCGAGCAGCCGGAAATAAAAAGCGAAGGAGTCCCTATAAAAAACCCTGAGCTGTGGGGGCAGGTTCGAACCACGGGAAAGGGTCATGGATGGATCCTGAACAGCCATGAATGATCCAAACAACGGTTCAGGATTGATGGATTGCGTCCCGGGAACCGGGTCGCCTGAAGGAAACTGTATTAAAAATTTCTGGACCGGGAAGCTGGTTCCGGAGGGAGTCCTTAATAAAAAATAAAGGAGCCTGTATAGAAATCCTGGGGCCGGATCTGGGCCGGTCCCGCTTTTCTATGACACCTTCCTGTAGTTAGACTCTTCCTCTACCGGCAAGGTTGATATTTGGTTTTCTGACTTCTGGTTCCGTTTTGACTGCCGGGATGAAAAAAAGCTTTTTCGGTTCGCACAGATGCACGAGAGGATCCTGAGAGGTCTGGGACCCGTCAACGTGGGGAATGAGGTCGCCAACACAGATTCCCATTGCACATTTTTTACTTCGGAATCAGGAACCAATGTGATTCTGACTACCCCCCGAAAGTCAGAATATAAAAGTCAACCTTGCTACCAGTATCCACACTCGTACCAGTAGCGGTAGGGCGGTCGGGGCGGCCCACACTACGGCGGACCCCCCGCCGTCGGTTCCTCGGCCCGAAGCGCGCCCTATGCCGATTCGGGGTCGACTATCCGGGAAGGTGGACGTGGGCATTTCCTCAGAAGGCAGGAAGGTGAACTCAAGCGCTTCTGTATTTTCTGTGACTTCTACATCGTGTCGTCGAACCGGCGCGTTGCGGGGCACGCCCCCACGCATATCCTCAGTCCGTAACCTAACTGTGTCGGTGCGTCCTGCCCAAGGGCACATGGTCCTTCCCCAGGTAGTCGATCCAGGGAGGTCGTTCAGATCACGGGTTCCAGCGTGATTTGCGTGGACATACATTCTGAACGATATGTTCTATCCTATTCTATTCTATAGGTGGTTCGTGTGTACCCCCCCCACCCGCCGCAGGGCGCCCTGTCACGACGGACGCGCGCAGCGGTACCGACGCCTGGGGCGTCGAACGCTTGCCCGTAGGGGGGGGTTCCGTTTGCGTGAGGATGGGAGGGTAGGCTTTGCGTGAGGATGCGGAGTGTTCGGTTCGGTCCTGTAATCCCATCCAAGGTGAAGTTCTGAACGGTTCCTACACGATCCAGATTGGAATCGCAGGTTTTTTTAGGAACCATAGGATTTTGCAGAAAACCCCCAAGGAGAATCAGATAAACAAATGGCGTGAAAACATTTGTTTTTTGCTGTGTTTCCTGAGCATTCGGAGTTCAACTGCGACAGAAGTAAGATTCGAGGTGTGCCATTTGTTTTTTCATAGCGGAACCATTGGTTTTATTAGGGTTTGCTGCGTGTCAGGAAAACTATATTGCGTATTGAAAAGGTTAGCAGATTCCTACGATTTCTGATTTTTAAAAAAATGAAAATCATTTAACAGATTATCCGACTTTGAAATTTTAAACCCTACCTCTGGGCGGCCGTACGCTTCCCTACCATGGCGGTGGCAGAACCTTGTGTGTGGCACAGCCTTGTAGCGGGCACAACCTTGTATGGGGCAGGGCTCGCGGGTCCAGTCCGAAAACCCGGTCGCCGGGATTTCCGCACTGCGAAAAATCCGGCCGGGGTCGTTGCAGGTTTTTCATCCAACAGATCCTGTCGCGACCCGGAGCCCCAGCGAGGAGGCCGGCCGGGTTTCTTTTCGCGGGGCGGCCGACCGGGGTCGCGACGGGATTCTTTTTCGCAGGGCCGGCCGGCAGGGGGTCGCGACAGGATTTTTTCGCAGCCGGCGTCGTGACAAGAGTTTTTTGGCGGGGCCGGCCGGTGGGGGCTCGTGACAGGATTTTTCCGCGGCGTGACAGGAATTTTCGACCCAGGCCGGCAACCACAACTGCAAGTGTGCACACTTGCAGTTGTGGCATCTGGGGGGGTTTAGGTGAAACTCAGGCCCGATCCGGTGACTTCCGGCCAGGATGAACAGTGGACGGGTTTTTCCGCTGGGGCTCCGAGTCGTGACGGGATTTGTGGCCGGCGCGGCCGGCCAAATATCCTGTCACGAGTCGGAGCCCCGGCGAGGAGGCCGGCCGGATTTTTTTGGCGGCCGGGCCGGCCGGGGTCGCGACAGGATTTTCCGCAGGGCCGGCCGGCGGTGGGGTCGCGACAGGATTGTTTTTTCGCAGCCGGGGTCGCGACAGGATTTTTTTCGCGGAAGCGCCAAATATCCTTCCCCCGCGACAGGATTTCTGGACTCCAAAAATCCTGTCGCGACCCCACCAAAATCCTGTCACGCCCCGAGCCCTGATGTGGAGCACAACCTTGTGTGGAGCACAACCTTGTGTGGAGCACAGCCTTGTGTGGAGCACAGCCTTGTGTGGAGCACAGCCTTGTGTGGAGCACAGCCTTGTGTGGAGCACAACCTTGTGCGGAACACAGCCTTTTGTGGAGCACAGCCTTTTGTGGGGCACAACCTCGGTAGTGTGCTGGGGGCTGATGTGCCTCCGGCCGACGCGGTGCAGCGTGGCGCGACTCGCTCGCTCTTGAAAATCCTGACGACTTATGACTTCTGACTGATACTTCCGGTTGCATCACGTTCGCGCCGAACGCCGGCGCGGAGCTGATTGCCGGGCGTAATGCAAAAGTCCGCCGACACTATACGTAGTACGTGGTATATGCAATTTCTGCAGGAATAGCACACGTTCCGGCCAACGCCTTGCTTGCTTCACGCCCGGCAACAAGCGCGGAGCTGGGAGCCCTGCGACGTGTACCCGAATCGGGGGTGGTACATGATCGGATCCGAGACATGCTCCTGCCCTGATTCGGGGCGCGTTCCTGGGGGTCGGTGTCGAACGTCGTCTGGGTCGCCGACATAGGGAGGTCCACGGCCTTCTTCCCGCCCCTGCGCCTCGGGGCAGGGGCGAAGGATGATGGATGGGTCGGTTGGTAATAATCGCATAGCCAGATCTGTTGAAATCATGACGAGGATGACTATTCGCACCGTCCCATAAGAAACTGCTGAGAACAGTTCTAAGGGTCTAAGGGCAATACCGGGTTAAGCGCATGCGTACGGGTATGAAGAATCACCCCGGCTCCCTCGGAACCGGAACAATCATTGGGATCATAATGGGGATGAAGACTGTGTACCGAATATCTGATGGGATGATCCTTTCACATTGCCTCGGGGCTGCAGGCGCCGCGACGCGTTTGCATCACCAGGCCAAGGAAGACGCCCACGTGGACTACGCGACCCGCACACTTCACGAAGAGCGCGCGTGCTCCGTACCCCGGAAGCGCTCCGCGAGCTCGCAGGACAATCGCGGGCGACCGCCTGCCCCTGCGGCCATCCATCGGCAATCCTATCCAATAGAGCTACCCATGGGCTCCAGCCACCAGCCCTGATCCTATGGGCTCCAGCCACCAGGGCCGTAGCTACCCATGGGCAGCGGGTCAGCCCCCCTCCTCCTCGCCGGCGGTGAGCGCGTTCCAGAATTGCTGCCGCAGCCCTGTAGGACGCGGCGGGTTGTCAGGCATCCCGTTAGAGTGTCTGTTGTAAGTCACGCACTGTGCACACCAAAGCAGCAAAAGGATGCGGTGGGGGCAACGGGCCCATCTCCTCTCCGAAGAGCTCTTAGCTGGCCGCACCATTCCCACCGGCTCCCATCCGCGATTCCGATGCTGCATCCATCCATGCCATCATGCTGCATGGCATCCGCTATTCAGTAAGAAATCCTAAAAAACTGGGTTCCGGCCCAAATCCGCCTCCTCAGTTTGTCATAGCCGTTTCCTAAGAAATCCTGGAAATCCCGGCGGCTCAGTTTTTTATAGCCGTGCCCGCCAGTTCCTTTTCCGTTTCCTCTTCTGCGGGTGTGAGGTGGTCCTGAGCAGACCTTAAGGATTTCCTTAAGGAAATCCTTATGTGTTGGCCCGGGCCTGCCGTTCCGACGCCGGCTGGGCCGCTCAGTTTTTCTATAGCCGTTCCCCTTAGTTTTTTTTACCATTTCCCTTCCGCAACCATGTGAACCAAACCGACCCCTGCCGGGCCGCTCAGTTTTTCTATAGCCGTTTCGGACCAGTTTTTTTTAGGATTTCTTACTGTACCGGACCACCCACCGCCTTTGGGTGCCAGTCCCTTATACGCGCGTCGCGCCCGCGCCGCGCCGCCGCGTCCGCTCGCGCATTGAGCCTCGCCGCCGCAGCCGCCGCCCTATGGTAGCCGGGCCTGATGCAAGGATCTGGTGGTGAATATCACTTTTTCCCTGCAGGATTCGCGCACTTCCCGGGCGCCGTCGTGCGTTCGGCGCGGGAACCGCCGCCGCCCGCCCTATGGCGGCGTTGGCGTCGCGGTGGCCGGCGACGTGCGCGATGCGCACACTACACCGCACCGAAAGAGGGAGTACGTAGCAGGTGCTCGAAGAGGGAGTACGTAGCAGGTGCTCGAAGAGGGAGTACGTAGCAGGTGCTCGAAGAGGGAGTACGTAGCAGGTGCTCGAAGAGGGAGTACGTAGCAGGTGCTCGAAGAGGGAGTACGTAGCAGGTGCTCGAAGAGGGAGTACGTAGCAGGTGCTCGAAGAGGGAGTACGTAGCAGGTGCTCGAAGAGGTAGTACGTAGCAGGTGCTCGAAGAGGTAGTACGTAGCAGGTGCTCGAAGAGGGAGTACGTAGCAGGTGCTCGAAGAGGTACGTAAGAAGAGGAACCCGTCTCTTAAAGAGTCAGCGTTTGAAGAGGCAGGAGCCGGCGCTTAAGGAGGTAGAAGTCAGCGCTTGAAGGAACAGAAGTCAACATCCGGAGGAGTAGAAGTCTGTGCTCGGATGCATGGTCCAGCTCATTCCCCACGGAAGACGCGTATATCGGTGAAACTACTGCAATTCTACCTACTACCTGCCACTGCTACCTACTACTTGCCACTGCTACCTACTACCTGCAACTTCTAACTTTTACCGCAACTTCTACCTACTACCTGCCAACTACCTACTACCTGCCACTTCTACCTGCTACCTGCCACCTACCGTACTACTACATATGGTATTGCGGCCGTACCGTGCTGCCGCGCGGCGCGGAGCAACGCGTGCGCCTCGACCAGCGCGCCACGGAGCGGTGCGGTGTCGCCGCGGGCGAAGTCGCGGCGCTCCGCATACCGCAGGGTTCGCATCTATTTGAATATTTGTAGTTATGACTGTTTTGACTGTTTTTGACTTTTTGACTGCATACGGAGTAAAAAACCTACACCGTAGCTGGGTCAAGGGTATTAAGGAAATACAAAGGAAACCATCCAGAGTGCTGCGCGCTGAGCAGGATCCAGCAATTATTTGTAGTCTTTGACTGTTTTTGACTGTTCTTGACTTTTTGACTGCATAAGCGCAATGTCAAAAGTCAAAAACTATGCGAACCCTGGCATACCGCCGCAGCGCCCGCGCCGGTCGCCCCCCTCCATTCATTCCATTATAATGATATGATGATGATCATGATAACTTAATATCGCATACAAATGCATTACGCTCCGCGCTTCTATCCGAGCGTCTTGTGCAATCCCGCGGCAGAACGCACATATCGGGAATGCTCAGATCCTATTAGGTTTTGAGTGAGTCAGTGGGTGCGTCAGGTAATTAGGGGACTTGAAGGCGCCTTGAAGGAAACTGCCGCGCGCCTTGGCTGCTTTCTCGCCGCTGACTGCCAGCTCATAGCAAGTTGCAAGCCAGCTGGCAAGCAGCTAGCCGCAAGCTGCGTGCAGCGTCAAGCTAAGCGAGGCTCTCGGAATTATAACGGGTATGATCATAGCGCATACAAGACAACGCACGACCACGGCACCGTTACGTGACCGTACTGAGGGGGCAGTGCCTACCCCGCACCGCGTGCGCTGAGTCGGTGAGCACGCGAGCTCCGCGGAGGAGATCCGCGCCGCGCCGGAGCAGCCACCACGCCGCCCATGCAGCCCCACGGACCGCCTCGACCTCCGCCCACCGGCTCGACTGCCCGTCGCGGCGCCAGCAGCCATCGAACGACGGAGGCGCCCCCGCCGCGGCGAGGCCGCAGGTCGCGATCCACCTTCTGTTGGGCTGCCTCGCGCCCACCCTAAGCCACGATCCGTCACATGCGATAGTGAGGAGCCGGCGGGCGGCGACGTTGGGTGGTGTTGGAATGATTATACCTTATTGAGTGTTGTTTGGGATGATTGGGTGGTGTGGGCATGATTATACCTTATTGACTGCTGTTCCCGCGTTCCACCGGCAGGAAGGATTGCTCAGGAGGAGCGATCCACGGACTTTGTGAAGCGAAGCGCACAACGGGCGCGGTCGGAAGGGGACGTAATGTGCGAATTGTGCAACTGCAACCATTGATAGTCCTGCAACCGCACGGCAAACAGCTGCAAGGGATGGTTGCATGGGTGCAGGTGTGTGGCAGGGCGGCGGGGATAGTTCTGAAAGCCGGTTGCTTCCCGACTGCCGTAGTCCGTTGTGGGAGGCCAGCAACCGTTGTGGGAGGCCAGCAACCACCAATGCCGGCGGGAGCCGCCGCCTCTGCGGGCGCGTACGCGGAGCAGTCGGCTGGGTTGTCTTTAATCCATTTTTTGTTTTTTAATTCAGCCTGATTAGCAAAAAATGGATCGGTCCGTTTTTTCTTTTTTTATTTTTTAATTCCGGCTAGAACCCAAAGGACACTTACCACTTGGGATCTCCGAAGGGATCCTTAAGGTTCCCTTAAAGGAGTTGGGCTTCTATACCATGAATACAAAAAATGGAACTGCGATATCCATTTTTCATTTTTTCTTTTTTTCAATCCCGGCCTCCAGCAAAAAATAAAAAATGGACTTTCCCGCGGCTTAAAGACAACCCAGGCAGTCGGAGCTCCCGCCTTGCCCACAGACGGAGGCGGGGGTGTTGGCGCGCTCGCCGGGATGCCACCGCCGTCACGCGTCGGTCCCTTAACGCCGATAGGGGCGACCGCGGCGACCCCGACGGCGCGGGCGGCGGGCTCGGCGCCCATTCATCCGCCTCCGCCCGGCGCGCGGTGGCGGACGGGCGCCGAGCGCCCCCGCGGCCCATTCCGCCTTGCGGGATAGGCGGCAGGGGCATGCATTGGGTGGAACCCCGGTAGGATCCCGGCAAATCCCGGGTGGATCCCGGTAAAGGAAACCCTGTAGAATCCTGGTGAATCCATGTGCACCCCGCTGATCCGATGTTTTCCGGCGAACCCCGGGTAGGATCTCCGGTAGATTCTCGGTTAATCCCGGTGAACCGGGGTAATTCCTGGTGAATCCCTGTGGATCCTGGTGATTTCCTGTGAATTCCCGGTGAACCCCCACTGATCCCCCTGTCGCTGTAATGCAATGAAAACCAACATGTTGACCTGGAGCATTGCTGGTCTTATTCCCGGATTCACTGCAACCTGATGCTTTGGAAGAGGGAGCGATTCACGTCGCGTATCACCCCCCCAGGGCGGTAGAATCGGCGATAACGTGTCGCCTGCCTCAAAGCGGCGCGGTATGCCAACCTTAGACATCTTTCCAACTCGCAGAGGGATAGGACCTACTTGGGGACGGACTTCCCAGGCACGTGATACGTTTGAAGGGGTATAGAATAAAGGATTCCATACAGGCACTTGATGGCAGTAATGAGGTTGGTGGTACAAGCGATCCCAATGCTTCACCTTGACTGAGCTGTATGTACTCGGGATCAGCGACGGCATCTTGGGATGATGGGGGAGGACAGAGGAGAGGGGTCGTAGCGGCAGCGCCTGCCCCCTCATTCCCTCCATCAGGTCACGACCGGCGCATCCCCATCCTGCATGTGGAGGTAGATCTTGATCTCCAATCCATACACATCTGAACCTGACATGAATCGGAACGGATATGTTTTCAATGCGATGAGAGGATCCTGGACAATTGAAGCCCAAGGGACACGCATGGTCAGCGCGAGGCATGCGGTAAGCATAAGGAAATCACGTGATTCCAACACGTCAATCCCCCTTCCCGCCCATAAGCGTGTTTCCGGTTCCCTGGGGAAGCTCGGTCATCGGCCCCGCCCAGGATTTCTTCTACCCGCCGGGCGAGTTGTACTTCTCGTAAACAATCACGGCTACCTGACAATCCAGATTCCACAAACCCAAGCTCCACCTTCGCTGCGGGAGGCCGTGGATGCCGAGGTTGTCGTCGTTGCTCTGGTCGTGGATGCGCACGGTGGCGCGCTTAGGGAGCTTCAGCCTAGCCGGGGACATGGGCCCTGTAGCGTGCCCTGGGAGCGCGGAATGGTACATAATACGTATCATCCATCATCCATCATTCGTCATACATCCATCATACATCATATATCATACAATATACACCGTGCATGATGCATCAATCGCCATACATCATCCATCACGGAATGGAATCATACACCACCGCGCGTTCTGCGCGCGGTATCACGGGGCCATGCCCCTGGGTAGGGCTTTGGGAATTGATGGCGAGGGTTGATGGATTCGGTTCACAAGCCCCGTCCCCAAGCCCTGCCGGGTCGCCCACCATGCCCATCGCCATCGCGGCGGCTGAGGATGTACTGTACGGTCGCCTCTTCCTCTGATAGTCCCTCAGATGGTTCCTCTGATGTTCCCGCTGGTAGTTCCTCTGACAGTTCCTCTGATAGTTCCTCTGATGGTTCCTCTGACGGTTCCTCTGACAGTTCCCCTGATGGTCCCACTGATAAA
>Ga0099798_10681_pt1 | contig 10780 bp, 10 predicted proteins | sample Uncmet_Sort29A_1_FD_89870 | JGI IMG/M metagenome (GOLD analysis project Ga0099798, IMG submission 89870) | Marine eukaryotic communities from CALCOFI LINE 67, Pacific Ocean - CN13ID_Sort29A_1 | ecosystem: Environmental > Aquatic > Marine > Oceanic | place: Pacific Ocean: Monterey Bay | collected... | reverse complement strand
TATTCTCTTCGAGTCTCGCTATATCAACTTATTAAACATTCTCCGTGGCTGTTTAGCTAGGTCTTCTGAGAAAAGATTATCTAGTATCCAAGTAGTAGAACTCTTAGATAAGGAAGATCCGGATCTCTCAGCATCCTATTTAAAGAAATTAGGAGTAGTTTCAGAGCAGCAAGCCATGTTAGGAATAATAGATGTTGGTGATGGAGGAGGAACTAACTGGCCTTTGCTTTGGTTGCTTATTTTCGTATTTTCAGGAAGTGCGTAATCTGCGGAGGCTGCGGAAGGCTTCAGAATCACGTTTCTCTAATGAAAAAGATACTTTTTTACTGTATAATTTTGGAATAGGAAATTTAGAGAAAAATACCGTATTTTCAAAGACCAATAGTCTAAATCCAGCTAACAATAGTAGTCCATATACAACAGACCATGGTGGTAATCTAAGTAGACAATCTAGCAAAGAATCACCTGACTCTCCTTCGAGTGCCGATAAGGAAACTTCAGATATCTACAAGGATAAGAAGAAGAAGAAAGATAGATCATCAGAAGAAGATAGTAAACTACCGTTCTACAAATCCAAACAGAACATTACTATCATAATCCTATTAATCCTTCTTGGTATTGCTATAGCAATCTTAGTCTTCGGAAAGAAGTGGGGTTTTTTCGGCTCTACTAACAGCACTGAAGATTCGAGAGATAGAGATCTAAAGAATCTAGATGAAAGTAGCAGATTAAGAGATAGTTATGGAAATCTCATATCGATAGGATCACAAGCTCCTAATGCCTATCCAACTTCTCCTTTCACAACCAGACTGGCTGTATCATTATTTAGATTGATTCACGCTAGGACATGGGAACATATATATCAAGTACGTTCACTATTGTATCTTAATGTAGATGGTAGCTTTGATCTTGCGCATTTGCAAGCAGCATGGTTCCACGGCTGTGTTCGAGCTAGAGAACTCATTGAAGATCTCGAAACAGAAGACAAGACGAATTGGGAGGAATATCAAGTACATTCTCAACCTAGAGAAGGTTACAAAGATAATTGGCTATGGCTTTGCTTGTCTACCTTCATAATTACCTTATGATTCAAAAGGTTTTAAGGGGATTTAAACCGTAAAAGGAGACTTTTCGAACCTTAATTCTGCAACTCCTTCAGAAGCTATCAAAAAGAATGGATTTACAATGATAAAACGTCAAATTTTTGATAGATTCAAGGATCCTCAATATCCTAAAGCCTAAACCTAAAATTATAAGCCAAAGCCATACCCAGATAATGAAGTGGAGAAGGTTTTAGATATAAATTTGGAGAATTGTAGTAAAAATGAATATAGTAGATTGCTAAAAGAAAATGGTGCATTATCCGTCAGTAAGACAACGCTGAAGAGAAGTCTTCAGAATCAGATGAAAGGTAGTAGTACTCCTAATCCTAGTACTCCTAAAGCAGAAGAATCAGAATCTTCTTCAAAGAAGGAAACAAAGAAGAAGGTTAAACCTTTACAAAAGTATTTCCATAATTTCTTTTACAAGTTGGATTATTTCGTTACTTCTATTATTCATCATCAAGCACTGTTGGTAACTGGCTATGGCTTTGCTTGGCTACTTTGGCTACCTTAAGATTCAAGGTAATTCAAAAGGTAATTATAAGGGATCTATACCGTAAACCGACACTTTTCGAGTCTTAATTCTGAAAGTCTCTCAGAACCTATCAAAAACAGTGGATTTACATTGGTAAAACGTGAAATTTTTGATATATTCAAGGATCCTCGATATTGCTAAAGCCTAAACCTAAAATTCTAAGCCAAAGCCATACCCAGGTAAGTGCTCCTGAAATCTTCTCTCCACAAGCATCTCGTCCAAGATGGGATCCGATCGTCCGTTTAACATCACAGATCACCGAATCTAGAAAGATATTAGAAGAAGCACTAGAAGAAATAGTCCAAGAAGTAAATAACCACTCTGCAGACTCTGATCCAAATAATAATGATTCTAAGGAGTTAAAGAAGTTAATAGAGACTCAATTTTTCACAAGAGCAACAGAAATCAACGCTAAGAATACAGTAGAAGTAATAACTGGGTGTTGCTTTGGTCTGACATTTTTACATTTTCGTCTAAATCCCGGGACCTTAAATCTATCAAAAAATTGATGGTTTTCAGTGCTAAATAGCTACTTCTGGACAGGGAAATCGTCGGTTTACAGTTTAACATTTTCAGAGACCAAAGCAACACCCAGATAAGTATCTTCTCAACAGCTTTAGCAACGGATATTATCAAGGCACAGAAATTTTCTAGGAACACTTCGACACTTAAAGATCGATCCTTTTTAGCTAAAATCGATGAAAAATCAGGCAAAACGCAAGATAACTTGTTTATTACGTCAAGGAAAACAGCAGCAACTTCAGCAAATAATAGTGATGATACAAATACTATGTCAATTCGTGGTGAAATTTACGTTGCTGCGATCTTCACAAAGTATTTAATCCAGCCGGATCTACAAACGCTGTACAGCACAACAGGAAGTAGTCAGGTGACTAAAGACGACTATATCTCTGGTAGTAATGTTCGACAAAACCCTAACTGGATCTGTTTGAGACATCATCTACTCGACAAATCAGTTTATACAGTCTATAAGTTTGAGATCGAGAGACCTGATATAGGGAAATATGTGGTGAGAGAAAGTACTTAGTTAAAACCCTTGTTTCTTTCTGAAGTCTTTTGACAGACGTTGTCTAGGACTAGGAGTATGTTTTATTCATACAGTTTGATTCAAATTTTGTTAATTCTGTACCCGCAAGGATGTCTAGAGAAAAAGCTGAGGGCTATGTATGTTGTTTTTAAATTAAAAGCTTCTGATGATTGGTCGCTTATTGATGAGAATGATGAACCTTTCGATCAAGTACTACAACCAATGATAACTGGTTATGGCTTTGCTTAGCTACCTTGGCTACCTTTATAATTACCTTAAGATTCAAAGGGATTTTAAGGATTCTAAAGCCTAAAAGGACACTTTTTGAACCTTATTTCTGAAAGACTCTCAGAACCTATCAAAAACAGTGGATTTACATTAATAAAACGTGATTTTTTTGATATATTCAAGGATCCTCGATATTGCTAAAGCCTAAACCTAAAATTATAAGCCAAAGCCATACCCAGATAAAGGATAATTATAAAGTTGTTAAATACAGATCCCGCAAAGACCATATAGACGTTTTCAATACAAGCAAAGCTCAGTATGATACACTAGCATGTGACATTTTAGAAGTTTGAAAACCTTTGATTCTAGAGTCTTAAAATAAGGAAAAGTCACATTCTCATGCAGTTTTTTCATTAATTATGTACCCGCGAGGAGCAAGATCTAAAATCTTGAAAATTTCTAAAATGTCACTAGGTACGATAAACGGTGTAAAGATGATAAGAGAAGGTTATTACCTGGGTGTTGCTTTGGTCTCTAAATCGCGTAAAGCCTATTCTCATAATTCTCCATGCTAAAGTGCTGTTTTACACGGGTAGAACGCGAAATTTTTGCTATATTTAGAGACCCGCAATTTACTGAAAACCCGAAAACCCGGAGCCAAAGCAACACCCAGTTACCTGTAGAAGGAGAACTCGTTGATCGAAGTAGTGAGGAGATGGAATTTTTGTTAGACGGCTATGTCCAGGGATTCGATTTATCTGGATGTTGCTTTTGGTTCGCTAAATTGCCGGACTCTAAATATACCGAAAAAAACACGTTCTAGGCATGTAAAAAGCTACTTTACCACAGCGAATTCTAAGAATACACTTTAGCAATTTCAGAGACCAAAGCGACACCCAGTTATTACTTGAAGATCATTTAAGTTGGTTTCATGATCACTTGATAAAAAGTCCTGAGTATAAGAGGAAGAAAAATGCTGAATATTATCGACCTGGAGTGGATGATTTAAGTTATACGACAGCTTATGATGCTATACGTACACGTCCATTAGATCGCTTACCTGCTACAATCGTCTATCTCCTCCAATCTCTAATGGATGAAGTATCTTTAATGGAGTCATATGCATTACTTATCCGGAATACAGAACAAGTGAGAATCCTATGTGACATTTTAGAAATTTTCAAGATTTTAGATCTCGCTCCTTGGGGATACATAATTGTTGAGAAAAGTGCATTAGAATGCGACTTTTCCTTATAAAAAGCTTATGAAATTTTAAGACTCTAGAATTGAGGTTCTAGCCTCTAAAATGTCATTTAATAGGTTAGAATTATGATAGCAAATGAACCTAAAGATGCCAGTGAAACGAAAACCTATATACTAGATGCAACCGAAGAAGGAAAGCACTGTGCAGATGAAGACGAACCTTGCAAGTGTTATGGTGTAGTGCAGTATAGTACCTTCTCTCAGAAAGATGATCCGGTAGCAGGAAAATCTATCTTTAGAACAAAGAATTACCTGGATGTTGCTTTGGTCTGACATTTTTACATTTTCGTCTAAATCCCGGGACCCTAAATCTATCAAAAAAATGATGGTTTTCATTGCTAAAAAGCTACTTTTAGACAGGGAAATTGCCGGTTTACAGTTTAACATTTTCAAGGACCAAAGCAGCACCCAGTTACGTAGACGGCAAGATTGATTGTAATTATAAATCCTTTAACACTGCTAAACCAGAGGGGAAAGAAGAGAGAGTATGTAAATGCTGGACAAGAGAGAAACCTACAAGAATTGATGCTTTACCTGATGATGAGGACCCATTCTTTTTAAGGTATTAAGTGACATTTTCGACTTAAAATCCTTCAAATCTTAACTTCAGACTTAACGCATTAAATTACGTGTAAATATGCATTTAGACTGCGATTTTTAGCTATTGGGATAAGGGGGGTCATTCTAAGGTTCTCAAAATATTCCTAAAATGTCACATTATATTATAAGGTGGAGAAGAGATTCTTCCAATAACCCACATGCCTACGACGAAGAGAAACAAAATCTCTACAGACAAGCTAATCTTGAATATGCAGAAGCTGATAATCTACCCTTTAACTGGCCTTTGCTTTGGTCGCGTATTTTCGTATTTTCAGAAACAGCGCAATCTGCGGAAACTGCGGAGCTGTCTAAATGCTCGTTTTCCTAAGTAAAAATCATCAAATTTGCTTAATGATTATGGAATGTAAAATTTAGAGAAAATCACCTTATTTTCAAAGACCAAAGCAACGCCCAGTTAAAACAACTCTAGCTTGGTTTGGAAAGAATGGAGTATTTCATCGAGCAAGTCTTAACTGGCTTTCCCTTTGGTTCCGTATTTTCGTATTTTCAGAAAGTGCGCGATCTGCGGAGGCTGCGGAGGGCTTCAGAATCACATTTCTCCAATGAATAAGATGCTTTTTTGCTGCATAAGTTTGGAGTTGAAAATTTAAAGAAAAATACGGTATTTTCAAAGACCAAAGCAATACCCAGTTAAATATCCACAAACTAACACAGGAGACTCCCTACTCCTCGAAGAATGGAAGACTGGGTTGAAGTATCATAAAGAAAAAGTGGAAGAGCTAAAACAAAGAATCCTGAAATCACCTCTAGTTGATCATTTAAATCTGGTTGATGATATCAATAGAGATGCTCAGAGTGTTTTGGGGAAGAAGAAGAATGCTAAAGATAAACAGTCAACTGATAAAACTAATCCTAATCCTATCTACGTCGGCGCCCGTGTCGCAACTCTCCCCGAAGTTCGCGATGGTCACTACCATATGACTATGGGAGGTCATTTATTAGGTAGAGATGAAGTACATTATTACAAAACAGAATTTAAGCACCCTGGTGAGCAGGACTTTTATAATATGTGGGATCATACAATCACTTATTACGATTTTTCCGTCCTAGGCCCAAGAAAACTCCAACTATTAATGAATTATCTTATTGCTAAATGTCGTGAAGAAGTTGCTAGATGGTTATTAACTGGGTTTTGCTTTGGTCTCTGAAACTGCTAAAGCGTATTCTTAGGATTCGCTGTGCTAAATTGACTTTTTACATGCATAAAACGTGATTTTGTTGATATATTTAGAGTCCGGCAATCTGGCGAATTTGCGAAAATACGGAACCAAAGCAAAAGCCAGCTAACTGATAGTTATCGTGATCGTAAAGTTTATTATGCTATGCAAGTGAAAGTTACAGGAAGTACTTTAAAATTTTAAATTTAAAATCTCTAAATTTTACATGTAAAATCTATAAAATCATGATGGCTGTCAAATCTCATTAAAAGCGCTCAATTTTCATCTAGAAATTGCGTTCTGAGCAGTATTTGTGCTGCCGCGTACTTAACCAAATTCTGGTATATTAAGGTACCATAAGTAAATCTCAAGCTAGCTTTGCAAGCACAGGCAGTGCTAGTAATAAGAATAGACATGGTAAAGATGATTATTTCTACTTCCCTCAGAACTTATCATGGGATTCATCGAATGAATCTTTAGACTTGTCGAATATTGACTGCCTTTTGCTTTGGTTGTCGATTTTGAGATTTTCAGAAGGTCTGTAATCTGGGGAGACTGCCGAAGGGTTCAGATTGCTGTTTTTGTAGGATATATGTGGCTTATTTGCTTTGTAATATTGGAGTGTAAAATTTAGAGTTTTTTTGTCTATTTTTAAAGACCAAAGCAAAACCCAGTTGACTCTGTTCCTATTCAACTTTCCAATACGAAAGACAATAAAGGTTTAGCAAAAGAGGAGATGAATTCTCCATTACCACTACAGACAGCAACAGCTTTTGCACACTATGCATTAATGCAGACTGGATGCTTGAGTACTTATTAAAACCTACTTAAGAGTAGTTCTTAAAATTTCAAAGGTTCAGAAATTCCTTATCAGGAGTGCTTTATTTAATTAGAGAGATCTTAACGTTTTGGACTTTTAGACTCAAGTACCCGGCAGCATAAAAGTCGCTCAGAACGCCATTTCTGCATTAAAATAAAGCACTTCTGATGAGGATTTTAGTACCTATTATTTTCTACTCTAAGGTAATCAATTAATCACTTCTATTATAGAAGGACACACTCGTTCTGTAGCTGGCCTTTGCTTTGGTTCCGTATTTTCGTATTTTCAGAACCTTCGAAATCTGCGGAGGCTGCGGAGCCGTCTAAATGCACGTTTTCCTAAGTAAAAAGCATCAAATTTCCTTTATGATTATGGAGTGTAAAATTTAGAGAAAATCACCTTATTTTCAAAGACCTAAGAAAAACCCAGGTAGGATTAGATCCATACTCTTCCAATGAGAATAAACATTACCTCACTGGAGGTATCGGAGCTCCGGGTGCTGTCGCGCTAACACATGTACTCCATAAAAGATAATTATTGTCTAAGTCCTATCCTTACAATTACAAAGAACTATATCCTTATATTTTTAGTATTTATTAGGTGTAAACAGGTAGTTTTTAGTTGTAAACTGCTAAGTTTTAGACTTCAGATTGCAAAGTCTTCAGAAACCTTCCTCTGATGCATTTGTAGAAGGAAAAAACGTGAAATATTTGATATATTCTAGGATCCTCGATATGAGAAGATCTAAACCCTAAACCGAAAATTCTAAGGTATTAAACTTCAGAAGAGGTTGTATTGGTAAGATCAATAATTTCCGTGGTAAATTCATGAAACATCTAGTGGGTTATAAAGGGAAATATCAGAATTTAATAGCATACTCACAGGGTATCAATATATTTTCTAAGAAATTACCAGTTGATAACTGGTTGGTGCTTTGTTTGTGGAATTGTGGAATTTTGTATTTCGAGACCCATCCCGAGAGCAACATTTTGAAGCCGTTTCCTAAGTGTATTTAAGTAAAATAGCATAGCGAATTCTCCGGTTTACGTTTTGTGGATTTTCACCTACAAAAGCAATACCCAGATAAAAAAGAAGAAGAAATTACAGCGGAAATGACAAAAGCATACTCTTACTTCTCTCTTCAATTCGGAATTGCATCTGCATATTTATTACCGAAGATTAGTCTTAACAGGCATAAACGGTCTCTGGATTGGAAAGACCTTGAAGTCTGGTTCGACGTACGGAAGAAGCGTACTAGAGAAGGAGGATCAGACTGCGATATGGATGCTAACGGAAGGTGTACGGATGAGAGTCACCAGCATTTGATATCAGAATCATCTACATTAAGATTCCCAGCTGATGTCCGATATGGATTTATGTTTGCACATATTAATCAGCATATAAATTTTGTAACTAGTGTTACTGAGGGATCTCAAGCTGCTCGTGGGGGAGTTCAGGTGGGTATGGTATTGACGAAATTCCAGAAGGAGGGGAAGACCTGTGAATCTATTAATACTAATTGTGAATGGAAACAGCTCGAGAAGTACTTCAAAACTTTTTGTATTTTCCCTAGAATTCAAAAGGTTCAGAAACCTCATCAGAAATGCTTTATTTTAATACAGAATTGTCGTTCAGAACAGCATTTCATACTAGCCGGGTACTTGAGTCTAAAAATTAAATTTTTCTGGATAAAAGGTATACGAATCAAAAGAAATCTTTCCCAATCCCAATATCTATTACATTCGAGAGATACTTTCAAGTGAAGTTTAAATCTACCCAATTACATTTAGATATAGATACAACCACTGGTTTTATTAATAGAGTCTATAAGGGAGAAACTGAAGCTGTTGGGATTAAAAAAGGCATGATAGCAAGGAAGATTAATGGTATGCCATTTACATTAGATAGGTTGAAACATGCTATAGCTAACAAATCAAGATGTCTCAATGGACCTGGCAAAGGTGATCCAGATTCTCCATATGCAAAGATACCTTGTAAAGATTTAGATAAAAATACTTGTGAAAGTGAAGAAGTTAAAACGAAGAGATGTACTCCATAAATAGATAATTATTGTCTAAGTCCTATCCTTACAATTACAGAGGCTTATACTTTAGTATTTAACTGTAAACAGGTAGTTTTTAGTCGTAAACTGCTAATTTTTAGACTTAAGTTTCCAAAGTCTTCAGAATAGTCAACCTCTGATGCATTTGTAGAAGGAAAAAACGTGAAATATTTGATATATTCTAGGATCCTCGATAAGAGAAGATCTAATAGTTCTAAACCGAAAATTTTAAGGTAAATTTGAAAGGAATATGGTACCTATCAATGGTCCGTTTACTATTAGTTTCCAGTTGGATGAAGAAACTTTGAACTCGAGATCTAACTGGCCTTAGACTATTGGTTGTCGATTTTGAGATTTTCAGACCCTTTGCAATTCGTGGAGGCTGCGGAGGGCTTCAGAATCACGTTTCTCTGATGAAAAAGATGCTTTTTTACTGCATAAGTTTGAAGTGGAAAATTTAAAGAAAAATATGGTATTTTCAAAGACCAAAGCAAAACCCAGCTAAGGGGATTTATAAAACTATCACTGATAAACAATTAATGACAGAGTTTGAAAAAGGAGAAGAAACTATTAACTTCTGTAACTGGATATAGTTGAATTATAAAGCTTTAAATTAGCTATTTTTAGTATTGAAATGGCTTCAGAAACATGCTTTCGGGATGGTTCTCGAAACTAAGAAAATCTGAAGTTTTTGTTTTAGTAAATTTAATGTTTTTTTTGGTTTCTATCTTTTTCGTTTTGTATTTGACATGGAATTTTATAGTGTGTAGATTTGAGAAGTGATAGTAACTGTGGATTTTACCACAACACTACATATACGAGATGAAGATCAATATATATAAGTTTGTTTGCGCCGAGCGAGAGGCTAACCTCGTCACTACACTAATTAAAAACCCTTTTTTGAGCAGATTTAAATCGTTTTAGCAAATTCAACTACCAGAGCAATACCCAGGTAAGGAGTTCTTCCCAGCTCCAGATCCAAAAGTAGCAAGTGTAGATGGAGGCGACTATGGATATACAACACTCGTAACTAACTCTAAATTCCTTAATCCTAAACATGTGATTTTAGCCTTATAGATTACGTGTAAAACAGCATTCTGGTGCGATTTTGAGCTAGGGGAATAAGGGGGGCCATTCTGAGGTTCTGAGATAAGAGTAACTCTCAATTCCTTAATCCTAGTCCTAAACATGTGATTTTAACCTTATAAATTTTGTCATTGTATTCATGCAGTTTGACTCAAATTTGATAATTATGTACCCTCAAGGATGTCTAGAGAAAAAGTTTAGGGAACTGCTGTTGTTTTTAAATTAGGAACTCCCCGAGTTATCGTTTAAAACAAAAGAACTCCTAGAGAAGAATGATTCAGACTTATTCTTTCATCCTTACTTCTCTTATAGTTTACTCCAGATGGCATTCAGTTATTCTTCCCAAGTAGTAGCTGAAAGGTATCTAGACTTTCCTACGAGAAATAAGTTTCGGAACTTGGCTAAAGAAGGATTATGGAAGCTATTTCATTATGCTAAGATGGGGGAAGAGATGTTTGGTAGTGGTAAAACTATTACTCCATAAAAGATAATTATTGTCCTTAATCCTAAAGCCATGATTTTAAGCCATTAAATCATACAGATTTTATAGGGGAAAACTGTGATTTTTTAATTATTTATGCTGCCGGATATTTGGAAGATTTAGGACCGGACAATTATTTTATTTTAGGGAGTATTATGTTAGAATTTAGAACCTAAAACCTCAATTCTAGAGTCTTAAAAGTTCATAAGGATTTTATAAGGAAAAGTTGCATTCTCATGCAGTTTTTTCAACAATTATGTATCCCCAAGGTAGTCTGGATCTAAAATCTTGAAAATTTCTAAAATGTCACATTATAGGTAAAACTAGTGGTACTAAAAGTAAAGCTAAGCCTAAAGCTAACTGCTTAGAATTTTAG
>Ga0099798_10680_pt1 | contig 10781 bp, 3 predicted proteins | sample Uncmet_Sort29A_1_FD_89870 | JGI IMG/M metagenome (GOLD analysis project Ga0099798, IMG submission 89870) | Marine eukaryotic communities from CALCOFI LINE 67, Pacific Ocean - CN13ID_Sort29A_1 | ecosystem: Environmental > Aquatic > Marine > Oceanic | place: Pacific Ocean: Monterey Bay | collected... | reverse complement strand
GCGTTTATCTCGGGCGCCGATTTGCGTGTGTGCTTCCGTTGTCTTGCGCTGGTTGCGGTGCATGTTGCGCACTTGGGATCGTGCTTAGTGCGGTCGCGCATGCGGTCGTATCCATATACCACGTGAGTTACCATCTGTGGTTCCCTGCCTCTGAGCTCGGTAGTTATTTTCGCGATTGCGCTCGATACTTCGTCTTCTGTAGTCGCCTGCTCGTTGGGGCCCTCTGTTCCGTCCTCTTCCTGGTGCCTCCCTTGTGTCGGCTCGTCCTCGGTGATTTCGACGATTTCTATGATTCTGCCATGTCGTGTGTTCCTGTCCTCCTCCGGGTTTTGTGTGACCTTTGTATGTATGTCTTGTTTGCCCTCTTCGTTAAGTTTGCCAGAAACGGTTGCGATCTCGCACTCGCGCTTCTGCTGTATGTGTTCGTCACCTCTTCGTGGGATGCGTTTGCCCGTATCTACCCATTTGACTTTCGTCGCCTCTTTGTCTTGTATCGTGGACCTTATGACCTCGCATGCCTTCTTGGATCTGTCTCCGTATGCTGCAATCCATTCTATGATTCTTCCGTGGCAGTGTTGTGGATTGTTATCGCATGCCCTACTGCATACCATGCGGGGACAGTTCTTGGCGATGCATCCCAAGGTCTTGTTGAACAGATCCACGTCTCTCTCAGTGCATCCTGCGTATGCACCCGGCGGTGGCTCAATGTGTCCGGTGAGCATATCTTTGTATCTCCCCGACCTGGTTGCAGCGGTGCCTTGGTCGAAAGGGTTGCCTGGAGCCGATGCTTTTGCCTTGCCCTGTCCTCCCCTTCGTATGTCGACGGGTGCAATGCCGCGTTTTCTGTATGCGTCGACCTTGGGCGTCTCTGGTTGCCCGTTTCCATACGGATTTCTATATCCGTTCGTTCCGGTGTCTCGCGAGATGCCGGCTCCTGACGTGTATGCGCATAGTAACGCCGCTAATGAGATGACGAGGATGCGTGTCATCGCGTTCGTTCTCCTCGATATCCCTTGCCCGTTGCCGTAGGGATTGCGGAAGCCGGCCGTTGTGACACCTTTTCCTTGTTTGTGTGTCTTTTGTGTGAGATTGCCCGTTCGTCTTTTCTTTGGAACCGTCTGCCATTCTTCGTGTGTGACGGGTCTGCTATCAATGTGCTCCGCGGCCTGTGCTATCGCGGCTTCGCCCCATTGGCACTTCTTTGCGATGTCTACGATTTCTTCGTCCGTGATGTTGTGTTTCCTTAGTATGGGCCTCAGTCCTCGGATCATGTCGACTGACCGTGGCGAGTATGTATCGTCCATTCGTGCCTCGCCTGAGCCACCCTGTCCGTTTCCGTACGGGTTTCTGAAGCCGGATTTACCGGTCTCGTTTGTCGTGAAGTGGGGTCTCCTTGCAGCTGGCCTATCCCCTACGACGTCGGCCCATCCGCCTGATGTCGCTGGGTTGGCCCTCTGGACCCTTTCCATGCCTTTTGGGTACTTTGTACTCCCGCCGTGTATAGACAGCTTCTTCATATTCTCCGGCCCGTACTTGTGTGCTGTCCTGAGTATATGGTCCATTAATTTTACTATTTCTTTCAGCGTATCTGGCTTCCCGGCGAAGTATAAGTACCATCCGCCGCCCTTTGTATATACCTTTGTGCGCTGATCCTTCAGTCCGCGGGTCCATTTGACATGGACCCCCTTGATCACCATGCGGTGTTTCTGCAAGTGCCGGGTGTCACCCTTGTCGGGCATGGGCTTTGCTTCGTGCAGCTGTATCATGCTGTCGTTGCCGTCGCACTTGGGCACCCAAAATAGTGACCCTCGCACCCAGCTCTTGATTGTCGCGATTTGTGGTGTAAAGTTGGGGTCGTTTATCCAGATTTCTGCGGCTGTGGATGGTCTGTTGCCGTCTCCATAGCACCAAATGATGGCACTCTCGTACTCGTCTCCGTCTTTGTGCTCCGGTCCTTGTGCGGGCTTTTGTTGAGCTCCAGGCTCTGTATGCTCCTTCCTCCGGCTGTTTGGGCTCGATGGCATTTCGGCCTGGCTCCTGTTCTTCTTGTATGCATCGATGGCATCTGTGAGTTGCCCGTTGCAGTCGTTGAGCCACAGTTTTGCGACCCCCGTTGTCGTGCCGGTGCTCTCTCGGAAGACCTTTATTCTGTCTACCTTTTTCTCAGTGCGGATTCCTTGTGCTTCCGTCGTGTCTTTGGGGGCCTCTGTCTTCCTCATTTTGTCACCGTATCTGCGGTCCATTATGTCGTTGACATTCCTACCAACGTCGTAGTCGCGTAGGTTGAGTTCGTATGCCGCCTCCTTTCTGGTAAGACCCTCGACTAGTGCCATCAGTGCTCCGATCTTCTGCGTCACCTCCTTCTCGGGCCTCCCGCTCTCGACCTGGTACCATATGTTTGATTCTTCGGCCGCCTGTCCGGGTACTGCCCAGCCGCCTCCTGGATTGTTTTGCGTGTCCTTTGTGGGCTTCGGTCTGTTGCTGTCGCTCTGGTGGCTGTACTGGCATTTATCTCCGAGTTCGCACGATCCCGATATGCGCCCTATGATGTTTTGGTGTCAAATGCTGTCCTAGGCTCCCAGAATTGTTCGCCCTTCCGTTTCTGTGTGTCGTGTTCGAGGTCTTCCCAGAACTGTTCGATATCACGTGACTCTTGCGTTTCGCGCTGTTCGCCGGTTGCGATCTCGCACTCGCGGCGATGCGTTGTTTTCTGTCGCTGTTTTCTGGCCGGTGCACTTGTATCTGCGGAGGTACCTGAAGGACGATGCTGCTCTTCGTTCTGACTGCCATTCTTCGTTGCCTTTGGTCTCTTCTCTGTCATTCGTGGTCCACGCTTTGTGTGTGCGTTTAACAGTGCCTCACCTGACAGTGTCGAGCTAACGCTGCTTGTTGTCGAGTTCTTTCGACGTGTGCCTGGCGTCGTCTGCCGTGTCCTATCTGCCTCACTTGGTGTATCACCATCTCCCTTTCTGTCCTTTTTACCGCCGCATGTCTTTTGTCCGCCTGTTGTTCCCGTGGCCGTGTCGTTATCGTGCGCGGCTGGGTATCTCCCTCTGTCTTCTTGGCATGTGCTTAAGAGTAGTAGCCTTCGCTCGTTCGCGTCGTCGTTCAGCTGTGTGGCTGTCCTGGCATCGTCTTCTGTCTCTGCTTCTTCGTGCATTTCGTCAGACCGCGAGTTTGCCTTTGTGATTTGAGTGGGTTCGCCGTCGCCCCCAGCGCCGCGTAGTACGCATGCCCAAAATCGTTGTGCGCGCCGTCTGGTTGCGTCTTCTTCGGTGTGCGCGTTGTTTGGCTGCGTATTCGTCTCGGAGATCGGTGTGGATTCGTTCTCGCCCCGCTTGTGCTGTTCTGGCTCTTCTAGGATCGAAGCCGTGCTGATCATATCGTCTGGATTGGACGTGTCTTCGCTTGTCATCCTTTCGATTTGATCGTATTCCAGAGAGTCTTCTGTCTGTTGTGTAGCATCGGTAGTCCGTGGTTTTCGTCGTTTCCAGGTAGTGGAAGAGGAGTCTGAACTGCATGAACGTTTGTTCCTTATCGGCGAAGGTGATGTCGCCCATGTCTGTGTATTTCGCCTCTGTTTTGATGACCCACTTTCGCTAACAGAGCGTTCGCATCCGCTTTCGTTGAATTGTCTTTTACGCGATGTGGTATCTTCTGTGTCCGTGGCGATTTCGCCTTCGTCTCCGCCGTGTGTATCGCTGTTGGCGATGCTCCCATATCCTTTAGGGGGGATGCTTCCTCTTGGTGTAGACCCGTCGTTTTCACCGCTATCTGCCCTCTCCCTGTCTTCGTTTTGCGGTGGGTTATCGTTTGGCTCCGTGTCTGTCTCCTCGGCCGTGATCTCACGAGCGCGAGTGCATTTAGATTCTTCGTCGGTACATTGCCCGTGTTCTGTAATATCTTTCTCTCCCTCTGCGTTTTTCGTGCCATTTTCTTCTTGCGAGGTATCATCTGCAATAGTTCCGTATTTCGTGGGTGGAGCGCCTTTCTCTGACCCTGGCTGGAGCCCGTCGTCTGCGTCGCTTGTTCCATGTTCTTCTTCCCGTTCTGGTATGTCGGTAAGACCAGCGTCCGCCATATCGGCCGTGATCTCACGAGCGCGATCAGACGTTACTCCTTCTGTGTCGGTTCGGCATTGTCGGCATGCACATGGGGTATGTGCGTTGTTCCATCCTTGTCTGCTGATGGACTCAAGTGCGCGCCTGCAGTGCGTGTTGAGTAGGGTATCGTCTCGTGTTATGCACTCCATAAACGCATACCCGAGTTGTGCCATGGCCGCTGTTACCCTCATAGCCACCTCGTGTGTCCGTATAAAACATGTTTGTGCCACACGCTTTTCCACTTTGGCGTATATGATTGCGAAGAGCGACTTTTCCGATCGGTTGCTGAAGTCTCCCTGCGCTTCCCCGAACGGATCGGCTCCACTGTGGTGAGGGTCGTTCTCCTGCATGTCAATCATCTGTTTCGTGATACGCATCTTCAACAATGCATCGCAGTCCAACAGTGCCTGTAGCTCGGTGATCCCACGGTGCATCATCTTTGCCGTTATTTGTGCCGCCGAGTTCTTGTGTTTGGGAGCAAGTGTTCGAACCTTGTGGTATAAGATTGCTCCCTTTTCCTCTGATGTGATGGGGCGCTCTTCGAACTTCCAAGAGGTGGTGCTTCAGTCGTCCGAGGGCGTCTGTGAGCTCAGTGTTGTAGTCTTCTCGGTCTACCGTGGGTGCAATTTCCTGGATGCGCCGAATTAGATGTTCCTCGTCTTCGCATAAGGTGCGGATTTCGTCACAGTCGGCCTCCATAAGTCCGCCTGCGATGGCTCCGACCATGTTGCCTAGCGCGTCCATCCCCCACTCGGTCGCAGTTTCCGATACTTTCTCGTGCATGTCGCGAAATACCGAGAATGCCTCTGCTGCTGCTCTGTCTCTCTCCACCTTGAGGGGCACGTTTATGTGTGTCCATGTGGGCTCGTTCGACGGTATAATACTCGCGTGATGCTGTATGTTCCACACTACTGTATCCATAGCTTCCTTTTCGTATTGCGACGGTGCCCTCTGTCTTTCGTGGCCGTCGTCCGTGATCATGGGTGTCCCTACGCTATTTCTGGCCTCCTCCCTTCTGCTGTCCGTCTGTACACTGCTCCAGTCCATCTCGTACATATCTTGCGTGGACATCTCTTGTTCCGACATGGCTTCTCCAGCATGTTCTCCTTCTTCGTCGTCCCCGATGTATCGCGCCTGTATCGGGTTTCTGTCTGTCTCCGTTGTTTCCACCCTTGGCGGTCCCTGGCAGTCCTTACCTGCTGTCTTCCTCGTCTTCAGGCCTTGTGATGCGACCACGGACGTTCTTGTTTCTCCCGTCTCGGATGTATACGTGACCGCCGACGCCTGTGCATTCTGGGTGTCTGCATCTCTCGTCTTCGTCTGTTCCAGCATCTTTTGTGCTATCTCCATTATATATTTGCATGCCCCATTCTCTGTAATTCCGGGGTTTATTTGCATCATTTGTTCGATGCCTTTGTTTATTATGAGTGCCCTCTCTTCGTCCATGCGTCGTTCTTCCATGAGTCCTCGTTCGGTCCTCATGGCTTCCCCGGCGCCGTGTATCTCGTGCAGCTTTTCCAGTGGGATGACCCCGATGTCCTCACTGCCTCTGCTGACACTCCATCTTTTCTTGGCGTTTCTCTTGTTCATGTATTCGTCGCCTGGGTACCCGATGGACCTTCGTAACAGCCTTGTGTCATCGTCCGACTTCGCACGCCGCCGATGCGCGTTCGTGGCCTGCGCCTCTGTGTCGGTGTGTTTATTGATCTCCATGCGTGCCATTCGTTCTTCTATGTCTTGCTCGTTATGTCGATCTGTTATGTCTCCGGTGTCCCTTATGGTGTGCCCTTCTATCGTCCGGCTCCCGCTATGCGTCTCCGGCTGCCTGTCTTCGTCGTCGTCTGAGTCGCAGGAGATGAAGGATGGTTGTCTTGTTCCACCGGTCGGTGTACATTCGCTAATTTGACTGCCCCGTGGGGATATCATCCCGGCGTCGTCCGCGATTGCTTCCCTTGTCTGCTCTGCTGTTATGTCCTTTGTTGTGCCGTCAGCAGGTTGGGCGCATTAATTACTTTGTCTGCTGCATGTGGGGCTTTCCTCGCCGTTTGTCATCGGTCCTTCTGCTTCCATCCTCGGTGTGTCGACAGCCGCGATCTCGCGAGCGTGTACGAGTGAGGCTGCGTTGCTGTTACTTTGTTTGTCGTCATCGTTTCCCCTCTCTCCGAGCGTGTGTCTGGAATCTCCATGTGCGTGTCCCTGATCTCCGTCGGTGGTGCCCATCTCTTGAGGGTGCTGTTTGTTATTCTTGGTGTCCCGCGTGTTGCCTTCTTCTGTGCCCCCGTTGTGGCGAGGCAACCTTCTATTCAGCATTCTCAGCGGTCGCGTGGTGTCCGTCCTCTGTCGTGCTTGTTCTGTCGGTTGCTGCGGTGCGTTAGCGTCCGCGAGGATATTCTGTATAGTCTGCATCCCGATTTGTCTGCCTTGCTCCTCTAGTTGTTCCGTCCGCTCGATTATTTCAACCTCCTGACATCTTTTGTCCTTCATTTTGTTCCTTGCCCCGCTGAGTGCGGTCTTCATGATGCGTGCATTGTCTTTACCGAATTTGTGGTCGCCATATTCGAACACACCAGATTCAGTCCACCAGTCGACGGACTGAGTCCCTTTTTCAGCCCTGACCCAGCGATGCCGGTCCTCGTCTATGCCCGTCATGTCGTGCATGTAGAAGTGTACGGTTTTATATGCACCCTGAAAGCGGTATCGGGTAGTCCCGATCTTCGTTGTCCGTTCTTCATGAGGGGTCAGGATGAGTCCTGCCTCTTCCTTGAGTTCGCGGTATGCTGTCTTGATGAGTTCTTCTCCGCGTTCCTGTCTGCCCTTTGGGGGTTGTGGTTGTCTTCCCCATTTTCCGCCACGGCCAATGAGCAATATCTGCGGTTGTTCGGTCTTTTCGTCGTATCGGGCAACAGCCACTCCTGCAGATATGGTATCGCCCTTGTGCTCTGCTGAGTCCTCCTTGTCTTGTTCCTCTCCGATCTCGTAGCAGTACTCTGACCGTTCTTGTGGTTTCTCCCACTGGTCATGGTACCCGTTCCAAGTCTGTGTGGTGCCCTGGCTTTTTGTCTTCCATCTCCTGTTGTCACGTTCGTTCTTCCTGCTCCAGCTGTCACTCGCGGTCCACTGTTGCAGCCCTCCGGATTGGTAGTTCCGTTTCTCCCAGCTGCTGCTGCTCCGTTCTGTGTTTTGTGTCGCTGTGTCTTTCTCTTGTGTGACCTCGGCCGTGATCTCACGAGCGCGAGGTGCTTGCTCTTGTTCTCTTGCGACCCTCTTCTTCTCGCCGTACTGCTCTATCCGGACTTTGGATCGCATACGCGCCATCCGCTGTCTGTGTGTGAGTCCGTCTTCGTCTGCGGGTGGGCGTGTGTGCGTCTCGGGTTCGTCCGCGTTGTGTTGAACCCATATCACACTCCCCTCGCCAAGGAAGTTTCCGACATGCTTAGTCGCTTCGAGGATGTATTTGAGTCCGATCTTTCCTTCTACTCCCCTGGTGAGTATGACGCCGTTTTCTGCACGCCTGAATTCCATTCCGTCGGCCTGCGCCTTTCTTGCGTCGCTCTTTATTTGTATGTCCGATGTCGCCCTTGCTCCTGGGACTTCTGTCCTTGCCTCACCTTCTCGAATGAGATGTATGTGGTTCCGTCCTCTGGTCTCTATTCCGCCCTTCTGAATGAACCACCATGCTTCCATTGTGGTGCGATGCATGCAGTACGGGATCTCTCCGTATAGTATGATCTCTGCCAGCCGGTGATCCTCGATGAATCGGAGTGTGTGTCCTTGAAGGGCCCTGATCATCCGTTCTCCCTGGTTGCTTGTCTTCAGCTGGAAGCGCTCCTTGCGTGCCGTGCGCACCAGCCTTTCAATGTCTTCTGTGGTTGGTGCAAGCTCCCGCATAGCGCGTATGTCGTCGGATGCCTCACGTTTGCGCGGTCTGTCGAATTCCGGCGGCGTGGTGAGATCGCGTACTAGGACATATCCGGCGCTGTCCATCTGTATGCCCCAATCGATGGCCGAGTGTCTGAGTACCTTGCATATGGCCCAAGAGATGTCTTCCAATCTCTTGTCTTCTGGGGTCTTGTTTTGCTCGCGGTCTGCTTTTCCGCGGCCTTTGTATCCCTTTCCCTGGCCGTTGCCGTAGGGATTACGAAATCCCCCGATTCCGGTCCCGTGTAGGTGTTCCTGTGTGATGTTTGCGACGTCTTCGTTTATCGTGGGTTCAAATGGGCTGCGCGTGAATTCGTCGACGGACCATGTTCCAATCTCATCTTGTTGTGTTTCCGTTCTGGGAGGGTGTTGTACTGGGTACGTCCGCTGCCCTCCGTCCGTGTATTCGTCGTCTTCCCAGGCTGAGTCTGGTGTTGCCCATTGATCATCGTCGTCCTCGGTGCATAGGTCCAATGGTGGATTGCACACCTCGTTGATGGTTTGGAGTAACCGCATGTATGTAGTGTGCCGGCACTTGTTTGGGTCGGCGCTTGCTGCCCTCCGGACTGTGTCGATCGAGACGCCCAGGATCCTTGAGATGGATGCTCGTGAGTTTGTAGTTTCCAAGAGCTCTTTGGTGACGTGTCGCACTCCGGAGATACTCTCCAGGACCGTGTCACCTTGCTCGAGATGTTGGGTGTATCGATCTACGATAATCATTAGATCGCACCTCGTCATCTCATCTGCGTCGTCTGCTGACATTCCCGGTTGCTGGTTGCCGTATGGGTTACGGAATCCTCCCGTCGTAGTGCCCGTGCCCTGTTGGCGTCTCGCACTCTGTAGCAGTTCCCTGGTACCATCGCGCTCTACACTGTATGTGTTCTGTTTTGGTTGGTTCTCGATGAGCGCACCCGCCGTTGCATGTATTAGCCTTGTGATTTCGTTGCCGCCGTTGCGTTTCGCTTCCTTGTTTCGTGGCGAAATGCGTAACTCGATCATTGCGTTGCTTGTCATCACGTATTGGGCCGTGTGGGGTGCCGTAGTCTCGGTACGCTGCAGCTTCCCCTTGAGGAGTTCACGTGGATCCGCCTGTCCCGTTAGCTGCCCCTCGTTGATGGTCACGCTGGCGTGTGCCCTTTTGGCGATCTCCGCTAGTGCTGGCATGCTCTTGTATGGTGCGATGTCTCGTCTGCCATCCGTGTGTGCCACCTCAAATTTGATACCAACATATGTCTTGTGGGCGCGGTCTATCATGAGTTCAGTGACCTTCTCGTCGTCTTCTGATCCTCGGGTCGTGCTTTCTTGTTCTTGATCCCAATGCTCTCGAGTCTCTTCTGGGTCCGCTGTGTGAGGGCTAGCCTCCCTCTCGCTCATACTCGATGCCGCCACGGAGTCGCATATGGACATGTCCATGTTTCGGCCCCTTGCCTTTGCATTCCCTCGTGCTTCCGACTAGTGTTCGCCTTTGTGCGCTTCGTATTGTCCACTTCGGCCGCGATCTCGCGAGCGCGAAGGTCTCTCGGGGGTGCGCGGTGTGGGGCTTCCCATACTGTCTTGTGCTTCTTCTGGTACTCTCTTCTCGTCGTGTTCTACGTCGCATGTGTCCTGCATGGTGGCTATGTCATCGGTGTGTTCCTCACGCTCTGGCTCGGATGCCCATAAGTCGTCTTCGTCGATTGCCCTGTCGCTCGGTGTTGATACGTATGCCTCGGTGATGGAGTCCCGGAACCGTGGGCTATCCGCGTATATGTCTAACAGTCGTGGTAGGCTGTTGCTGTCAATGGATGAATTGTATTCTTCCGTCCTGCTTTCCATGTCCGTCATGGTGACGTCTCTGTCGTTGCTGACATGAACGTCGTGCTCCGGTTCTGCCGTGCCCGGGTCGTGTTGACTCTGGGGCTCCTTGTCTCTCTGCCCTTCTGGCTCTGGTGCGGTTGCCTCGATCTCGATAATTTCCCTCACACTGTTCGAGGTGTCAGGTCCTTCTTCCGTTTCCTGTTCTGCTCCCGTTGTTCCTGTTGCTTCCCGTATTTTGCGACGCCGGGCGTCTTCCATTGCTTTATGTCTGTGCTCTTCCCCGGGCCTCAGAAGCTTTAGAGCAATGTATGTAGACATGGGGATATCATCGTCTCCATCGACTTGCTCTTCCGGTTTGTATTCTGTTGCGTCCGCGCCTTTGTCTCCTTCGTGTGTCTCCGACGCAGTGGCAGCGGTCTTGGCACCGTGGTCGCAGGATTGTGTTTCGTCGCCTGTCAGTTCCGTTGCAGCCGCGATCTCGCGAGCGTGCGTGGCCTTGTCTTCTGTTTCGTCGCGGTCTTCGCCGTCCTCGTCTTGGTTCATGACTATTTGTTGGTACCATGCCATTTCACGATGTCCTCGATGTGCGTCGATGAATTTACGCATTTCTGCCGTGGACATGTGCGCAGTATCTGTAGTGCTTTCTTCGTCGATGCATAGGAACCCCCATGCTCGATTCCAGGCCCTGTCGTTCTTCTGTCCCGCTCGGATGAGTTTGATCATGGTAGGTCGCGTGAGTTCGGGTTTGCTCGGAGCGTCCGGTGTCTTTGATTTTCCGGCTTCAGGATCGTCCATGATCATTTCGTGTTCCTGCAGCCATGTGGTGCGCCCCGCTGCCTGCCTGAACCATTCAGCTCTCCCGAACGTGGGGGTGACGAAATCGATAAATTCCTTCATGGTCTCGGCGCCGTTGGTACTTACACTGTCCGCCTTGGCCCATGTTTCCCATAAGCGTGCCCACGC
>Ga0099798_10679_pt1 | contig 10789 bp, 12 predicted proteins | sample Uncmet_Sort29A_1_FD_89870 | JGI IMG/M metagenome (GOLD analysis project Ga0099798, IMG submission 89870) | Marine eukaryotic communities from CALCOFI LINE 67, Pacific Ocean - CN13ID_Sort29A_1 | ecosystem: Environmental > Aquatic > Marine > Oceanic | place: Pacific Ocean: Monterey Bay | collected... | reverse complement strand
ATTGTTTATCTTCAGGGGGGTTACGACCAACCCCCCCCCCCTAATACGCGTATTAGAGGGGGGGGGTCAGCTTTTTGGGATTTAAAGAGTTCTATTGGTCCAAATTGGATGAGATTGAAGTCTGATATACTTTTAGACATTTCGGATCTGATGGTAGAAAGTTCGAGTCACAAAAATCGAAATTTCTAGGCAATTTCGATACATTTTGGTCAAGAAAATGTGGAAAATCAGGTAGAAAATGCTATGAAATTGGGTCCAGCTTCAGAGCTACACAGAGGCTGATTGCCAAAAGCTATGTGGATGGTATACCCATCATTTGAAAGCTTCGATCTTGTGCTTTTAGTATCTGCTCACCATGCGCGCGCAGTGGCGCGCGGTGACCCCTCGAAATAGTACTTTTGTCACGAAATAAATTTAATTTCATCTTATAACGACCCCGCAGATGCGGGGGAACTTGTACTCACAGATAGAGAAGAGGGGGCCCGCCTTTGCAAATTCTTTTTAAATATACTTTTTTCGGAATTTTGTTTCAATTCTTGAGACTCATCAATTTTGTTCATTATAACACAGTCGCCAGCTGAAAAAGCCATCAAAGTTTCTAACATGAACTTTATCTCTGAAAATGATTCGAATCATCTAATTCCTTGTGTTACAGACATCTAAAAATGTAACAAAATTTGTGCTCTTGAAGTTATTTCATGAAATACATGCGGATTTTTTAATGTCAGCACATCTTCTGATTTTCTTTTGTGAAAGAGGGTTTTGCAGAAAATAACCTCTGATCATTGTAAAAAACAAGACAGATCAAATTTTATTATTTTTCATCAAGTATACATCCAGTCATCAAATCTATTGTTTAAAGACTAAAATTTAAAATGAAGATTGCATTGCAAAACCACGTAAGTGAATACAAAAAATTTGATTGAAAAAACATTTCAAACTTGAGAATTCCAGAAAATCGATTGAAAAACTAATTTTAAAAGAGAATTTCCAAGATGGGTTTTTTTTTGTCTGTGGATTTATAAAGAAACCAGAAAAAGTTTTTGAAACAAACTTTTGAGTTGGAAAAATTTTTTCTGTTCAAGGAGATTATCATAATTCTTATGAAATTATCATAATCTTGAATCAATTTTGGTGCTGAAAGGGACGAAATAAGGACATGTAAACACTGTGAGCAAAATTGTAGAGTCTAAAAGCATAATATGACTTCGAGGCACATTTTAAAGCAAATTCAGCGAATTTACCGGAAAATCTAGATTTTCAGCATGATTGAACATTCAGAGAAATTTCCTGCTTCTCTTGACATGCATATTTCCATTTCTAGGGAACAATCTTTAAAATTGAGGGAACAAAGAAATTTCTTGATTTTATTGATTCCCTTTTTTTGATTTGGCTGAGAATTGTTAAGGAAATCATTGATAATGATGTCCTATTTAGTGCCCATGGAATCATGTTTGTTACTATTTGGTTTTTAGAACCTGGTGTTGAAAAATGTTCCGCCAAAGGCGGGAAAATTTACGAATTCTATGCAATTATTGGAATTTAAAGCACTATTTGTTGTTCACCGCGCGCCACTGCGCGCGCATTGTAAGCAGATACTAAAAGCACAAGATCTAAGCTTTCAAATGATGGGTATACCATCCACATAGCTCTTGGCAATCAGGCTCTGTCTGGGTCTGAAGCTGGATCCAATTTCATAGCATTTTCTAGCTGATTTTCCACATTTTCTTGACCAAAATGTATCGAAATTGCCTAGAAATTTCGATTTGTGTGACTCGAACTTTCTACCATCAGATCCGAAATGTCTAAAAGTATATTAGACTTCAATCTCATCCAATTTGGACCAATAGAACTCTTTAAATCCCAAAAAGTTGACCCCCCCCCCTAATACGCGTATTAGGGGGGGGGGTCGGTCGTAACCCCCCTGAAGATAAACAATGTGTTATAAACACGACTGTAACTTTTTGTTTCGTTTTTTCTCTGAGGGGCAATTGAACTCCGACTTGACTCTCACCGGCATGCGGGAAGCAGATTTGGCAGGACAAAGGCTGAGGTAGTTGACTCAAAGTCCTTCTAAATATTTAACTGAAGATTCAGGGCGGGTGTATTTTGAGGGAAAGAAACTGGGTAACAATAAGACCACTTTTGAGAGAGAGAGGGAAAAAATTGCCGTCAGTTCTAAGCAACATTACTCTTTTGCGTTGTTCAGAGCAAAAAGATTTTTTTTCCACCCGAAGCCATGAATTCCTTTCTTGAAAATTTGGGTCTCTTCTTGGTAACAATCTTCTCTTAGGTTCTCAGGGTTGCTCAAAAGGTTCTGTAAAATGCAGACTACAAATGATATCGTAAAATCAAGTACATGTTCGTGATTTTCCCGTTGGGAGAAGTAACAATAAAGCACCTTTGAGATTTCTCTTATCTGACACTGAAATTTCTTTTTCTTTTCCTCTAGAATTTTTCTTGGCGCGCTGGTCCCGCATGCAAAAAGCAGTGTTTCATCTTTTTTTTTTTTTCAAAACTGCGTTCTTACTTTTCATGTTGAGCTGTTATTGAAAACGAGTACGGTGCCACAGGTAAACACTTTCTTCGAACTCTTTAACACCCAGTAAAATCAACCCGGACCAAACAATGGAGTCTTCAGTTTTGTCCCCCGTCTTCCTGAGAACTCGTTCTGCTTTTTAAAAATCGCTGAAGAGGGTTGAGAAATTTCCGCAGATTTTTGAACAGCTCTTTTTTTTCAAAAGCAACACAAATTTGAGTTGTGGGATTCCTAAACTTGAGACCCCAAGAAAGGAAGATAAAATCCACATTTGATGGTAGAAGTCCTGGTGTCTTGAATTGAATGTATTGAATACTGATTGGAAAATGAATTGTGTTGTTCAATTCAAGACGTGTTACAGAGGAGACAGAGGAACAACGGTAAATTGAGATGCTGTATGTATGCCATTGTTCTGTTTTTTTGACTTTACGCAAGATGAGTATTTTAAAACGACAAGTTTCAAATTTTTCCACCCTGGGAGGGAGTGAGCACTTGCTCATCCCTAATAATCCTCGTTCTGTGCAACAGGTGGCAATATATATATTTGATATCCAGAGTTGAAAAAGGAAGTTTGACTAAAATTATATTTGTAAAATGTTATCCAAACTAAAGTTTAATTTATGTTTTTACTATAAGTTTTAATTTTTGAAGAATATGGTGTAAGTTTGTAGTTCTCTGACAAGTTGACAACGATTTGGATTTGTTTTTGGGGATTACCCCGCCGTTTTTGTCTGGGTGGTGAGCTATTGATTGTGCTAACTTTTCTTTCATAACTTTCATTTGGTTCGATTTTATACTTGCCAACACAGGGTGGAAAACTGTAGGTTTTGGACTTAAATGACTGTTCTACCTGGGCTTTCATTTCACACAGCCAGGCTACACTCCCCCTGAAGCGGTCGTCACTTGGAAGTAACGCGTTCTTGAAATCACGGCAGAAACAAAATCGCGAAACCTATCAAGAAGCGCACTTAATAGCTCTGGATTCCCCCTATCAGATGTACAACTTTTTATTTTCAGTAAAAAAAACTAAAACCTCTGATTTTAATTTTAATTTTTACTGATGAAGATCTCAAGAAATACCTGTTTTTTTCCCAACGAACTTTCGCGTTTTTTTTTTTTCAACTAAAACTTTGAATTATTGTATTTAGTAAAATAACAATATTCAATATTGAAAATTTAATATGTAAACTACGGCACTCAATGTAATACTTTCTTTTCTTACTCTGGGGGTTGCATTACATCCGAAATTCTTTCTTAGCATGCGGACTTTTCGAAATCCTGTTGAAGTCACAATTTTCTTTTGCCGGCAAAATTAGAGTACTGTTCTGTTTCAAGATTTCCAGAAAAAGTTTTCATGTTTTTCCCAGCTCCCCAACCTTCGTAAAACCCCGTAAGTAGAACTGGTGAGAAATTTCTGGAAATCAAGCAGAAATTTCTGCTCTGCGTCTCCCTTGGTTTTTAGCGCAGGAGTAGAGGGGGACTCTCTGAGGCGTGGACGAAGAAGTTTTAACAGCAAACGAGCACAGCAATGAGATCATGATTGAAGTGAAGAACGGCTGCATTTGCTGCACGGTCCGTGGGGACCTCGTGGATTGTTTGGACAAACTGCACAAAAAAACCGGCGGAAAGCTGGATGGGGTGATCATCGAGACTACAGGTCTCGCGGACCCAGCCCCTGTGTACCCCCTAACTTTGAAATGTACAGGTTCAGAACTTTCCAACGCCTTTGTGAGCGTCTCAATATATCATTTTCTTGCGTAGAGATAGAGTATACTATAAAGCCGAGTTACAAGATTTCTAGAATTTCCAGAATCAGGCAGAATGTTCTTCATCGTAATTTTGAACAACTTCAAATAACCCTCACAAAACCTGTCCCTCAAAGTTAGAGCTTGCTCACATTTCATGCTTTTGAGAAGGCACATTTTTGCATAAGAAAAACACAAAGTTTGGAAAGAAAAAAGAATTACATTTCAAAATTACCGGCATCACTTGTGCTCAAGAATCCGGTTCAAAAAGGTTTTGTTGTAAAAGTGTGTCGCAAACTTTTCGAGTTGTGTTTTGTGAGGTGTCAGACGTTCTTCATTGAAGATGCTGTGGCCAAACTGTTCAAAATTGATGCAGTTGTTACAGTGGTAACCACAAAACTACAGCGTATGGTACCGCAGAAATCTGTTGAGGTCGACTGCAAACACTTGTTACAGCATTTGGGTGAAAAGAAACCCAAAGGCGTTGTGGTAACTGACTGCATTCATCCAGAGGGATTCGCGAAAAATTCATGGTGAGAATGAAGCAGTGGCACAAGTGGCATTCGCAGACAAAATTCTGCTTAACAAAACGGACCTTGTGACCAAAGAAGTAACCTTTTTATCGGTATTTTTTGTTTGTTTTGGGTTAAATTAGCACTTCCAAACCCAGATGCGTGCATACAGACTTCCACTCTCCATTGTTACCCTTGGGTTCATTGGCATAAATCACATATTTCTTCATATAATCGAAAATTCTAACTTTCTCTACATTTCGATTTTTTGGTTTTTCCAAAAATAGTTTTTTTTTCTCCAATTTTCAAAGTTTTGTAATTAATTTTCCAGGAATTTTTCTCAATTTCACGTTTTTACAATTTCATTTCTTCAATTTTGCTGCTTTTCACAATGTTTGAATTTCCTTATTATTCACGTTCTCTTTTAAAATTTGCTAATTCTAATTTACTTTTAGAAGAGTAGAGTTTTCCGAAAGTTTTCTGTTTTTAATTTGTTTGAAAACATGGTTGTCGTTTTTTTTCTTCTTCGTTTTTCGTGAAATAAATATTTATTACTACTTTTTGTGACCATTATTATTTTTTTTGAATCCGAGTTTTCTTGAAATTGCTGTTTTTTCTCAATTTCAGCGTTGTTTCATTATTTTTTCACATATTTTCAAACTTTGCATTTCTGTTTTGAAACTCACTTTCGCGGAATGTTGCTCGTTAGAATCTTTTGGTGCTGAGTACATCTCTCGGTTGAAAAAAGAAATTCGGTCTGTGAACAAGTTCGCGAGGATGATCGAGTGTCAATTCAAAAGTGCCCCTCCGCCTATGAACGAAATCCTGTCCCTGGAGGCCTTCGACATCCAGCGTGTGACAGAGATGGACGAATCTTTCCTGAAAGTCGACGAGGAGGAGGAAGTCGAAGGTCACTCCGACCACGAGTATCGCCGCCCAAAGTTCTCTTTGTTGATGCAAACTTCATCCATGTTGATGTAGTGTTTTTGGAAATGTTGCATGCACCTTTGCCCAACGCAAGCACAATTAGTTGCACTTCATTTTCAAGACAGTCTCACATATCTTACACACGAGGAACACAATTTCAAAGTTCAAATCTTCAACTAGGTAGTGACTCGGAAAAAACAGAAATCGCGAGGGGTTGAGACACGAACACGCGCACGGCCATGGACACGACGAACACGAGTATTTTTTTTGTTTGCTTGAAGAAAGAGGCTTTGGGGACTTTAAGGCACTCGCATGGAGATCACGAGTGTCACGACGCTGAGTGTACAGACCCTGACCACCACCACAAGCACGTATCGCAAAATGATGGCAGAACTTTCTTCTCGGTCCTGTGAATTTTTCCAGCTGGCGCTTGCGCCGGGTGTGACGGCATAACAACAGCTCAAAAACTTCCAAAGGACCCAAAATTCTGACATCCCATCCATCGTCAAATCGTACCCCTCTAACCTTGGACGGGGAGGTCCGAACTTTATGTCAAAAATAGAGCATTTCGTTTGGGAAAAGTCGAAGGAATTTTGAGAAAATCCTTCGACATTTCCCAATGAAAATCCTTAAAATTGTGAAAGTCACAAAAAACATCAAACTTCAAGAATTTTTAAAGTATTTTCAAAATTCAGCAAACTTTGATTAACATTTTACATTCTGCAAATACTTGAGAGAATTTCGAACTTTTCCTAAAAACATGTGCGAATCCAGCAAATGTGAAAAAGCAACAATTTTACAATCGTGACGAAATTCAGCAACTTTGATCAAATTATGAGAAAACAGCGAGTTTCAACGAAAATCAAAGTTTCAAAAACTTGTCAATATACAAGCAAATATTTATCCTATTTCGCTGAAAAGTAGGTTGTCAGAGAAGTCAATTTCTGTAGCTTTGGATTGTTGTAAAGGTTTTTTGGGGAGAGTTCAATTTCCTTTCATTTTCAGCAAATATTTCGAGCCAGGAAATCTTGTCAAATAATAAAAAAGGAAACTCTGAAATTGGCGTCAAAAAACTTTACTTTCGGAGGCTTGTTTATTTTCGAAAATTTGTCGAAATGAGATGAAAAGTTGACTGTGAGAAAGGTCAGATTCTGAAATTTTCGAGAAGTTTTACAGCGTTTTCGTTGGACCTTTTGCGCCGGACCAGTGAGCAAATACTTACCTTGCGAGGGTGTGGTGAGGGCCACGTTCACGACGAAAGCGTGTCCAGCGTTGGCTTCACCCTGGGCCCCGACGAGCAACTCAACCTCTTTGCTCTGAAAATGTGGATCAGCGAACTTCTGCGGACATACAACGAGGAACTTTTTCGGTACAAAGGCGTCATCGCGGTGAAAGGCATGGATAACAAGTAACCGAACTCGCGTGCCAAGTTAATTCCAATTCCCAACACATCACAGGTATTGGCCCTGGTTACCCCCCCCCCCTTATTTCGCGCGAAGCACGAAAAATTTTGGTTCACTTGTTGGATTTTTGGTTCATTTTTTCCACTAATCGGGTTACCCCCCCCTTATTTATGCAACATTTTTTTGACAAGGGGGGGGGTAACCAGGTCCAATACCCGTGATGATTCTTGGTGACCTACAAAAATAAATGCAATTTTCATCGAAAAAAACTTAGGTGCAATTTCCATTGATAAAGCAGTAAAAAGATTGATACGATGGGCAATCTTTTGTATGGTCAAAGAGCGAGAGATTCATCTGTTCTCTCGCGTGCCAAAGGCACAGTCACACGAAAACCCCATATTGCAGGCATTGTTTTCCTTGGGGTGAGGTACATTTTTCAAGGAGTCCACATGCTGTTCGGGGGGAATTTCGCTGCTTCCTGGGGAGATCAGGAACGAAAGAGCTGCTTCATTTTCATTGGAAAAGACCTTTCAAAGATGGTAACACCTCACAAACCGTTTTTTTTTTGCCAAAACGCCTCACACTTTCAGGAACAGGGCTGCGCAGCGCTAACGTGCACCTTACTTCAGAAATTATAAATGGAAGTTCTAACAAAGACATTCATTTTGAGGACCATCCTCAGAAGTTTTCAATGTGATTTTACTTCAAGACTGGAAATCTGTAAAACTGTCGAATTTCCTGGAAAGTAGGATTATACGAAGAAAAAGTCAACTTTTCTCAAAAATGAAAGTTCGTCACTTCTTCTTGACATGCAATAAAGGTTTACTTTGGTCGGGGCAACAGAGACAGAGACTTCAGTAATGAACAAAACACATTTTTGTGTGCAACAAGTGCAATATTAAATGTGCATTTCAGGGGGAAAAGTTATTCCCTCTAAAGCCATGCTTGAGGTCTCTGCAAATCACACCCCTGAAAATGATGCCTTAAATCTCCTATAAAATCTTCCCTCTAAAGCCATCTTCCCAAATTCTTTTCTTTAAAATCATGCTTGAAATCACTCACAAAATACTCCCCCAAAATCATGCCTAATGTCTAGTAGTAAATCTTCTCTGGGTCTTCCCTCAGTTAAAGCAGGAGTTTAAAACATGAACACTATACGGAATATATCTATATCTTCCAAACGATTCAGATCTCAGCAAGTATGAAAGATGAGAAAAAAAGCTTTCACAACCCAAAGACACTAGTCATCAAAGAACCAAACACAAAAAAGAAAATCAAGATTGACTTCGGAACCACACAAAAAAAATAATTGCTGAAGTTGGATGAATCCCTAAGAAAAAACAGGAATTCATTTTGAACTAACTTTTAGGCAAGTCAAAAATGGGTTGTTCAGGTTTCGCCTAAAAAGTTCATCACCAGTTTGTTTTTCCCCTGTGGAGACCGGGCGCAAAAAACAACGCTGGGGAAGAAAGTTCTGCATTTTTTTTATCTAGGGATTTTAGACTCCCATGGTCATATGAAAACCTTTTTGTTGGACCTTTTGCTTTCTCATTCAGTCTTTTTTCTCTTTTCAAATTGACTTTGATTAATGATGATTGATATACTCGAGCAAACATTTTCCTGGTGTTTGTGCCATGTGTCTGCTCATCAAACTTTTTTCTGAAATTTTTGACTTTTCATAAACTTTGAAATTTTGGCTTTGTTTTTCATTTTGCATGTGTGCCCCCAGAGCCCACTGGTTTTGAGAAATCTTGTATTTTGTCTCAGTTTTGTCTGAAAATCCTTAGTTGTTCACGTTTTAAACTCCTGCTTTAAGGGGGATATCTTGAGGGGGACGCTCTGGGAGAAATTTTTCTCAGGAATTTCAATTTTTACATTCATCATCTGTCTTAGATCATCATCAAACTTAGCTCAGAACACTTCTTTGAAGCTTCTCGACTCTGCCTGCTACTTTGTTGGCTTTCTAAAAGGTTTTTTGAGTGTTTGAAATTTCATTGCGGTTTCTCTTCTCTTTTTTCTTCCTTTCTTTTGCACATTTTCATTTTGAGTTCTCATTTTAATAAACACTACAGGGTTTCCGATCCAAAAGGTTGACAAAGTGCACACATGTAGCATATTTTTTCAAAACACCGGAATCTAGCAAACTGAAATACTGTGTCGTTGGCACAACAGTGGTAAAGTCCACATAATAACTCGAAAGCAGGGAAACTTTGTGAAATCTGGAATTGTTTGAAATTTTGCACTTGAAACGATTTTTCGTTTTTTAATTTTTTTTTACCGGTGAAACAATTTGGTTTTTATTTTAGTTCCTTTGTGCGTATTCCACGTTTGGTGAGAATCTGGAGGAAGGATTCAGAAACTGCATCGCCAAGCCTCTCAGGGTACTCTGTCTCTCTCTGCAAACTTGAACATTTTCTTGTGAAGTGAGTGGGGTGTGGGCAAGAGAGTGGAAGCATGTGTTCAAAGTGGATACGAAGTACCCTTTTGGAGAAAAATGATTGTTAGCCCATCACAAAAATAGAAAAGATTGCGTAAACTAAAGACATTTACTGCAGTAGCTGTACAGTAATATTTTTCAAGTTTTCAATTAAACGCTACCAAAATTTGATTTCGTCAGGCCTGCTGAAAATGAAGGTTTCCCTCCAAACTTTCTTCAACTTTTCAGGAAATTACCGAAGTAAGTTATGTTGAATTTGAACTTGGTAGAGTTATTTTAGCAATTCTCCAGGATCGTTGTAGAACTATTCTTCTACAAGAACCTGACGAAAATATGGTCTGTTTGTCCCTGCACGAATTTCTACAGCTTTCACGAAAATTGTTGAAGACTTCATTCTGATTATTTTCCGCACGCACATGTTTTGGTGAGGCAGGAACAGTCATCAAACACTGGGATGAAGGGAATGCATATCGGATAAAGCTTGGTATGACAATTTTTTTTGTGGAGCACAAAACTGACTTTCGGTGAAACTTGAGACAGAGGGCAGGAAGTTTGGGCACCGGTGGACCAAAATAGGTTTGTGCGAGCCCTTCAGAACGAAGAAGAACAATAAAACAAGCACGTCTTTCGTTGATTTTATCACGAAATCTTCAGACTTCAGGACGACATTTCCGGCAGAATTTAGAAATTCAGTCTGACATATCACTTCTTTTTCTTGCAATACCGGCTGAAAATGGGAATCGGTCCAGACTGATAATCGTCTAATTTTTACTTCTTCTTCTGCAAGCCAAACACTTTCCGTATCTTCGAAAATGAAGTTTCCAGCTTTGCGTTCATCTCCTTTTGAGCCCTCCCCAGCAGATTGGCTGTGAGCACCTCAAATCAAATAAAAGATCAACTCATTCAAGTGCAAGAAAAGAAACTCCAAGATAATACTTTGTGCAAGCAAACAGTGAAATTGAAGGAACACAGACCAACTTGAGTGAAACCAACGCATTTTTTTGAAAACACAGTCACCATCCACTGGAGATTTTTTTTCTTGTGGATTGATTTTTTTTTCATCATAAATACAGACTTTTTTTTTTCAAAGCAAAGTTTTACCAGAAAATGTCAACCTTCATAATCATACAATACATCAAGTTCTTCTTTCATGGTTCCCCCTCCCCGGGTATTTTTTACATCATTTGTCAATCACTTTCTGAAGGATTTGCACTCAAAGCTTTTTC
>Ga0099798_10678_pt1 | contig 10796 bp, 6 predicted proteins | sample Uncmet_Sort29A_1_FD_89870 | JGI IMG/M metagenome (GOLD analysis project Ga0099798, IMG submission 89870) | Marine eukaryotic communities from CALCOFI LINE 67, Pacific Ocean - CN13ID_Sort29A_1 | ecosystem: Environmental > Aquatic > Marine > Oceanic | place: Pacific Ocean: Monterey Bay | collected... | reverse complement strand
TATCATTATCACTCTCCTCCTTCTTTTTTTCTTTTCCTTTTCTTTGGTTCTCGGGATTTGTTTCCTCCTTTCTCTTCTTACTTTCTTTTTCTTGCGTTCCTCTTTCCTCTTCTCTCTTTTCTGTTCTCCTTTTTGTTTCTTTCTACTTGTTTTTCTGTTTTTCAATTTCTTCCTAATCTTTTTCCCCGCCCCTGGCCCCTTCCTTAAGCCTTCCTCCTCATCTTGCCTCCACGCTTTGCGGATTTTTCTTTTCTCATTCTTCCTCCCCATTCCCGTCTCCACCTCCTTCTTCGGGTTCTCCTTCGAATTCTCCTCCATCACCGTCTCCTCCTTCGTCGCCGTCGTTGGATTGGAATTCTGATTCTTGGTAGGATTCCGATGCTGGCTCTCCAGAGTCCCCTCCTTGGACCTGCTCCTCGTATGATCCATATTCGTCTTCGTGAGATGATAATACCAAAACATGCGAATAGCGCACGCTACACTATGCATGGGAGACGGAGTCTCTACCATACTGAAAAGTGTGCGCGCAGCATCATCCGACTTTCACATGCGAAAACTGTTAAAGGAAGGTCTTAGCTACAGCCTCCATTGATTGGTCGCAGTGCCGGGTGTTTCCGCGTCCCCACGCGTTTTAGTTTATATTTTTTAAACGCGTCCTACACGCGTTTGTCGCAATGAAGATTGGCAGTGGCTACTTGCTTCTTCAAAGCCGGTGTTTATTTTTCGAACGCGCCCGCGCGCGTTCATGGAACTGACGAGCATCTCTCCATGCAGTTACCGCTATAGTAGCATGTACAAACGAGTACCTCGAACGTCCTTAGACAAGGTGTTTATTTGAACGCGTCCTCACGCGTTTTGTGCGTTTATTTGTCTGACCCGTTGGCTCCACGCGAGCACAGGGCGGTGATTATTTTTGTAACGCGTCCGCACGCGTTGCATGCGGTAACCAGCCTCTCGCGGCAGTACCTGGTTACCGTAGTGGCGTTTATTTTTATATTAACGCGCCCACCAATAAACGCGTTATTTTATGCGAAAGCAGGTACGCTGATGTAGCAGTACCATAAGGTGCTTATTTTGAAACGCCCTCACGCGTTTTTCTGTTCGAACTCGACGAGGTATTTTATTTTTACGACGCGACCCTCCCGCGTTTTAAAGAGGTTTTTTATTTTTACGACGCGGGCCTCCCGCGTTTTCGGCATTATATTTTCTCAACGCGTTCCGCTTCGCGTTGCTTGAGTTTTTTGTTTTATGAATACGTGACTGGAACACGTATCTTGAGCTTTTATTTTGAAACGCGCCTGCGCGCGTTTTGGTGTTTATTTTGAAAACGTGTCCACACACGTTTTGATGTTTATTTTTAAAACGCGTTCACACGCGTTTTGGTTGGTTGAATGCTACCGCCCTATTTTAGACTCTCGGCGACAGTCATCCCACAGCTCGCTGATACATCGCAATGTCGTCCGCTACAAAGTAGAAGCCTTTTGCGCCAAGTGAGAAAACGATGACTAGTGACACCCAGACAAAAGGGGAGAACGTCTTATAGAGAGGATCGTACCCTGAGCTGGCAATCACGTATGAGACTTTGCCCCCTTACGGACGGCACACATCCAATATAGGATCCAGCGAGTGGGACGGAGCTACGGGACCAGCGTTTTGGTGTTTATTTTGTAAACGCGTCCACACGCGTTTTGATGGAATTTCCTTTTAAAACGCGTCCACGCGCGTTTGAGTAGTATTTATTTTGAAAACACGTCTACACACACGCGTTTGTGATATTTATTTTGAAAACACGTTCGCACGCGTTTGTGATATTTTATTTTGAAAACGCGCTCACACGCGTTTGTGATATTTATTTTAAAAACGCGTTCACACGCGTTTGTAGTTTTTATTTTTAAAACGCGTCTACACGCGTTTGTGATAGATAAGATACACTCACTCCGTGACTATCTCGGGGTTTAGGAGTGTGCACCCCGTGGCTATCTTGGGCCCTTTTTTGTACTCCTGGGTGACATCGTAAAGTCCTTCTCCTTCCGTCGAGTCACTGAAATGGGCTGTGGTTCTGAGGCCCAGATCATCGGGGTTTTGGAATCTCCGATACCTATAATCGTCGATGTTTGTGGGTCTGTAGGAGAACATCACATCGTTAGGCGCTCGGATTTGAGGGAGTTCTTTCCTTTGATTGGCTGATGTATAATACCCGTTATCGTCCGCGATGGGCGACCACGTTATGAGCGTCTTTTCGTCATCGTTCAAATCATCATGCGTTTCCAGCCTTTCCAGCCTTTCCCTCTCCTCGACCACCTTGTTCAGTGCATCCTTGTTGACAAAATCATGGCAGTAGATCGACCCATTTGACTTGGGGCTGACGGCTCCACAGCTGTACTCCAATTCCTTGTCATTTTTTCTCAGAAAACCCTTCGTAGTCATTTCTGCCACCGTCTTACAATCGCCGAACTTGTGGACGTTGGGCGCAGAGCCTGAGACGAATCCGACAGTCTCGCATCCCTCGACGAGCGGGTCATTCTTGTCTGGGCCGCACTGCAAGGTTTTGTTCTTAACATAACGGAAACACGGCCAATTTGGGCATTCGAAGGGTTGTGTACAGGAACCATGTGAGTTGGCATTGTCACCTTCCCAGATGGTATTGTTCTGATGGCCGTCGCATTTGAACTCGATTTTCTGGTTCTCAGCGACAACCCCTTGTCCAACGAAAAGGGCCCCGATTACATGTGCTGGCTTGGTGAGGATCGACATTTTGTTCACTGTTCTGCTAAGCCTACAATGTATATCGAATGGCAGAAATATCAAAATTGTGGGAGTAGAGATGTTTGTCTATGCCGGAAATATATATAGAATGGCAGAAACAACAAAATCGCGGGAGTAGAGGTGTTTGTCTATGTCAAAAAAAAAAAAAAAACCGGGTCCCCCCAATTGGGGGGAACCCTTCCAGCAGCCTAGGCAAGGGATTTTGATGAAGAGAGCGATATGATAGATATAGCGCACAAATGCACTACCGATCGAGAAGATAGCGGGCACCATCTGGCTAGGACGGTTTTTTCGAGGTTATTGCCTCCCGGTGAAAAAGTAGCTCCAGATGTCTTCTCTCTCGACTCTGTTCCTCTCTTCGAGCCTGAGACTCTCTCCAGCCGCATTTTCGGCCGCATCCTAAATGTTGTTGACTGACTGCCATGCGCTCCACTTGGTGACCCGGTGGTGCTCGGGCGGGGCGAACCCCTCAACAACCCACCTCCGACTTACTCTGTGCATCAGGAGATATATAGAATGGCAGAAACAACAAAATCGCGGGAGACGGAGTCTCAGACCGGCATCAAAGTGGATAACACCACATCATCAATTTCACGAATAGCGCACGCTAATCACCTGCCAGAAGAGCAAGGGGTGAGGGAGCGCGCTGCATCATCCGTACTCAACATCGCAATTTTGAGTCCCATACTAGTCCAAATTGAACTAGACCTAGTCTGGTACTTCAAAGTCTGAGCGTTAGTCCTTACTATGAATCATGACGTGAATTAACATGTGTGCGAATCCGAATGTCATCTGTCACTATGCGGTTATGTCTGTGAAGCATTTTCTCGGCGAGTCTTACATGGTTTGCTAGCCTCTTGGGAGAGTTGATTGCTAGCCTCTTGGGATCTTGTTCATCTCCGACCCCTTCGAGCGCTCCTCTCTGCGCTTGCTTCATGCGCCTCTCTCTGCGCTTGCTTCATGCGCCTCTCTCTGCGCTTGCTTCATGCGCCTCTCTCTGCGCTTGCTTCATGCGCTTCTCTCTGCGCTTGCTTCATGCGCTTCTCCCTGCGCTTGCTTCATGCGCCTCTCTCTGCGCTTGCTTCATGCGCCTCTCTCTGCGCTTGCTTCATGCGCCTCTCTCTGCGCTTGCTTCACGCACTTCTCTCCGCGCTTCTCTCAGGAGTTGGGAGAAGGAGCATGAATAGGAGGTGTCCGGGGGAGCTAGGGGTTGGCCGGGCCATGTGACGCTCTCTGTCACTTTTTCCCTAGGTGACGTAGCAGAAGAAAACGGGATGATCCTTTTTCCCTAGGTGACACTCTCTGTCACTTTTCTTTTTGGTGAGGACAAATGAGGAAATGGCAGGGGACAATCGGCCCAGTTGCTCCCCGGATCCCCCTTCGACCTCCCGTCCACGCTCCTTTTCTCAGCCTCCTTGTTGCGCGTTTCTCTGCGCTGGCTTCTCACGCTTTTCTCTGCGCTGGCTTCCCAGTCTTGAGCTCCCGGATTCGAACCCATGGGAAGCTTTTGTCGTGCGTTCGTGATTTTCCTCAGCGTGTTATGCTGGGGGGTAGTTCCAACAGGAATGTTTAGTCCCTGTTTAGAGCTGCCATCACGGAGTGGGGCCCACTGTTAAACAGCTTGAATACCGCGCGCAATCAACGCGGCATCCCCACAGGGATTTGTCTATGTCAGAGATGAATATCTCCGTCATACCGTAAAGGTTACTGACAATATTGCAGCCCGAATTTGCTTCAGTCGGCTAGCGGAGTCTTGTTCAGACTAATGGAGCCCGGGACTGACTCGACCATGAGTAATATGTCTAGATGTTTAATGACCTCTCGGTCATATGAATTCTATTTAGCTCTCGCCAAATAAAATTGTGCATTTACCACATACTCGGATGTGGTTAATTATTTTAGATCAGTGCTGGAATATTTTAATTATTTTTACTTCATTCACTGTGGTTCGTTGATTCTGCTCTAATTCTTGTAGAACTGGAGCTAACTGAAATATCAACCACTTATACATTAACCTCGAAATAATCATGAGGTTTTTGGAAGAATACGAGGATCCTTCCTCCAGCGACTGTACATTTATTTGTTTTGCAATGACTTCCCCTTTACCTTCCCGACCCTCTCCCTCCGCCCTACATACCCACGGCCACCCTTGACCGACAATCCTCAACACTCCCCAGCGATACTGCTAGTATTTTAAACCATTGGCTTACTAGCGTTGGAATTTAAATTAAAAGCAATGAGTCACTTAGAAGCGGCGTACAGAGACATACGCACTAGATTTTACTCGGATAAATAAATATCTAGTGGAAAGACGTGCTACGGGGATTTAATGAACACTAATTCAGGACATTCTCCCTTAGCTTGGGCGTTCAGGAATATTGTAGCTCGTGAAACAGAGGATGGGAAAATATTTACAGCGCATTGGAGTAAACTCTGAAGAATATCCTCGCTGGCGCTGCGGTAGATTTACGCATTTTAGAAGTAGCAAGCGGAAAATGCTGCGTGAGTCACTAATAGAAGTGATGCGGCTAGGGATGATAAGCCGATTAAGGTAGAAATGGTTTAAGGAAATGCAATTGGAATTAGCAGATCTTTTTCCAATGAAATCCTTGTTGGCTATTAAACAAAAATAGCCGGAATTAGCTGCGAAAGGTAGCAACAATAATTTAAATATAATAACACTTCACTCTAATATGAGTTTACGCGGGAGACGGAGTCTCAGCCCGGTATCAAAGTGGATAGCACCACATCATCAATTTCACGAATAGCGCACGCTAATCACCTGCAAGAAGAGCAAGGGGTGAGGGAGCGCGCTGCATCATCCGTACTCAACATCGCAACTTTGAGTCCCGTCATACCCTGAAAGGTTACTGACAAGAATGCAGCCCGAATTAGCTTCAGTCGGCTAGCGGAGTCCTATTCAGACTAATGGAGCCCGGGACTGACTCGACCATGCGAAATATGATATATAGAATGGCAGAAACAACAAATTCGCGGGAGTAGAGGTGTTTGTCTATGCCAGAGATGAATATCTCCGTCATACCGCAAAAAGTTTTTACGGATCTGACAAATTCGCGGGAGTAGAGGTGTTTGTCTATGCCGGAAATGAATATTTCCGTCATACCTTGCGGTACTGACAAGGTTGCAGCCCGAATTAGCTTCAGTCGGCTAGCGGAGTCTTATTCAGACTAATGGAGCCCGGGACTGACTCGACCATGCGAAATATGAATGGATGTTTAATGACCTCTCGGTCCTGTGAATTCTATTCAGCTTTCACCGAATAAAATTGTACAAAAAAAAAAAACCGGGTCCCCCCAATTGGGGGGAACCCTTCCAGCAGCCTAGGTAAGGGATTTTGATGAAGAGAATGGTTTGGTAGATATGGCGCGCTTGCGCGCCACCGATCGAGAAGGCATACGGGCACCATCTGGCTAGGACGGTTTTTTCGAGGTTGTTTCCTCCCGGTGAAAAAAGTAGCCTCGTTGTCTTCTCTTTCGACTCTGTTCCTCTCTTCGACCACATTCTCGGATGCGGTTAATTATTTAGATCAGTGCTGGTATATATAGAATGGCAGAAACAACAAAATCGCGGGAGTAGAGATGTTTGTCTATGCCGGAAATAAACATTTCCGTCATACCTTGCGGTACTGATGATGATGATGATGAAAATCTAAAAAAATAGACGTGGGTTTCTACGAGACGGAGCTCGGGAAGTCCAATTGACATTCGAGTTTTTGAATGCTGCAGTCATCAATCACCGTTTTTTGCGAGGGAGTTTTTCCTTTGGGCGCTGCCACTACTCCGGAAAATGAAGTGCCGCGATAAATCGCTCGTTATTGTGCCGTTACTGTTGGAAAATTCGAAATTTTCTTTTCAAGAAGTCAATTTCGGTAAGTCACCATGAGTCATCTTTTTCTGCTGCGTGTCCGCTCCAGGCGAGAGTATTCTGCTCTTATGTTACAACTTTTCTCAAGTTTCCGCCAAAATTTTTTTCGAAATTTTCGCGGAACTTTTTTTTCTCAGATTTTTTTTGAAGTTGTTTTCCTCCACCTCCCAAAACTGTCAAAACTTACTACTTATCGGAGTACTTAATTGGACTTTCTACCCTCCTCCTCCTTCCACTCCTCCACCACCCATTCTCTGCATCCTCCTCGATAATGCCTGTCAATCCTCGCAACTTTCTGGTGCACGCCCTTATTCGTCAAACCCTTCTTCCAGATTTCGGTAACTTCCCCACATTCGCAACTGCAGGAGCTTCCCCTAGTCCAGACCACTCGACTTTCCCTTTCACCAACTATCACTTTTTCAAGCCGCAGTTGGTAACCGGCGTGCCAAGTGCCCCTCTGTTTACACCAAACAGACTCCTCGGGCTTCAAACTAATACATTCGTCCAGCCTGACGGTCTTCGGATTCCCTGAGTCATACAGTTTCGTCGCTTTCTGAGTTTCATGCTTGTCTGCGTGTCTTTTCATCGCCGCTGTTGTCGCTCTAAGTTTTTCACGGCATAACAAACACTCCCAACCATGCTGTTCCCCATTGGCATAGCGCGTTTGGTATCTTCGCTTAATCCTGGGGGGCTCCTCAGAGTAGTGCTTCACTAGTTTAAACCTGTCGCTGTAATCGAGTTTTAACTTTTCCTCCTCCATCTGCTTCCGCTTCTTCCACTCCTCCTCATCCTCCTGCTTCTCCCTCTTCGCTTCCTCTCGATTTACCTTCACGTTGTGCTTTTCTTCGAAATGTTTTTTCATCGCTTCGCCACCTGACCCCACGTCTTCTGCACAAATTAAACAAATTGAGCCGTTCACTATCGCTTTCCAACTGTCTAAATTCGGATTCCGCAGTCCTAGCTTCTTCATTTGCACTATTTTCTCCTCATCCACCTGCTGCTTCGGTATTTTCCCCTCTTTCTCCCAATATTCGATAGTAGCGCGCAGATAGCCTTCGCGTGTGACCGTATAATAGAGGGCTTCCCAGTTTTTTGATTTTGCGAAAGGAACTAACAACCATCTTGGAATTTTGCATACCTCTTCTCCGTATTTGTACACGCATTCCCAGATATAAGCCTCATGTCTACCATCCGGCCATGACCCATCGAACCTTAGCCACGCTGCCCGAGGAACGCCTTCTTCGCGCGTCGGAAGAAAAGTTCCCAGCAAAGCTCGCCTAGCCCATTCGCATTTTTGCTCCCGCATAACGTGACCAAAATATTTTATTCGAAGATAACCATTGTGAAGTGCCATAGGAGCCATCTTCATATCCCAAAAAACTGCGGCGGTTTTGAGGTGATCGCGAATCTGCTTCCAGTAAGGAATTTCAGCCATCTCCATTATTATTTTCTTCTCCGTTTTTTCTAATTCCTTCATCTCGAAATCCGAAGTCCCCCTACTCTTCAGTCCAAAAATCATTCGCATTCGTAGCCCTACCTTGCATAGAATTCCGAGCCGCGACCTAGACATGCCTAAACACGAAGATTTCGCCTTGATATCATTGTGACTCGACCAACCTCCCCCCCTCCTCGCCCTTATACTATCACTTCTATCCGTCTGCTCGCCTAAGTTTCTCTCCCTGATTTTTCTCAGATCGCCCTCCTTATATTTGCTCTCATTCTCCTCCCACCCGGCCTCTTTAATCTTCGCATTGTATCCTTCTCTCGTTCCTACCTCCGTCTTCTTCCCGACTTCCTCCCACTCCTCTCTTACCTCTCCCTCTTCCACACCCTTCTCACCTCTCCCTTTCCATCCCCTCTCTCCTTCTCCGCCCACTTCGCCAAAAATTTCGGTCCAAAGTCCGCCTGCCCATTTCCAGATTCGTCGTAACCACTCGGTAAAAAGCGACGTATCATCGGCATATAACAACTCGCCAATATCGAGCTCTTCAACGTCTGCCTCATTCTCGGGATAAACCGCCGCCAGCATTCTTTCCTCCCTGCCTAAATCATTCAAATTCTCGTTAATCCTCAGCTTCAATCCGCCTCCACAATTTTCTTTTCGCCACCGTTGAAACCTGCCCATCGCTACAGAGTAACCTAAATTGAATAATATTGGACTTGAAGGACATCCTTCTCTGATTCCTCCGACAATGGGAAATTTAGTTTTACCTCCATCCATCGTGAAATCCGTTCCTCGGTGGAGCGACATGAGTACTTTCCATGTAGGAGTACTCGCGATTCCTAGATTATCCGCCGCGGCTTCCAAAAACGATACTTTCAAAGACGGAAACGCCTTTCGTAAATCCACCATATGCAGCATAAATCTCCCAAAACCGACGGCGCCATGCTGAAAATAATCCTCCTGAATCCGGTTAAAAATCAAAAGTGACTCGTCTACTCCTCTGTTATTTCGGAAACCCAGCTGACTTTCGGGGAATATCATCTCCGCCTCGCACACATCGTAAATCCGCTGACTTAGTAACTTCGATAGGAACTTCCCCCAAATTCCCGCGACGTGAACAAACCTGTATTTGTCCGGATCACTTCTAGATCCGCTTCCTTTGTAGATTGAGGCGGTTTTACATAGTTTCAGAGAGGCATCCCATGTTTCCGTTCCTTTTTCTTCCATCAGCGTCTCATTCAATTTCTCGATGATATAGAGGGTAGAATTGAGATCGACATACTTGAAGTATTGGCAGGTTAATCCGTGAACATCTGCAGCGCCTCCTTTTCGGATTGTTCTTAACGTTTCCTTGTATTCGGGAAGTGATATCAACTGATTCAGTTTGTCGACCGCCACTCCTGAAACTTTCTTCTGGCCTTCGAAAAATTCCCTTCCATACTCCTTTCCCTCGTCGTCTGCCGCTAATTTCGCGATTTTGTTGATCTGCTCTACCGCTTGTTCTATTTTCAATTCCCCTTCGCCCGCGTTCTTCACTACTTTTATTGATCTAAGGAAATCCCAGAAAACGGATACTGAACCTTCCAATACTTTCTCCAACGTGTTCGGATCGAATTCAGCCTTTCGCGCATAGAACAGTTGTTTGTTTTGGATGAATACGTCGTTGATTTCCTTGATGCCACCACCTTCTTTCCTTACTACCTCCAGTTGCTCCTTCAATAGTCTCAGTGCTATTTTGCTGGGTTTAAGAGTGTATCCGAACCTTCCTGCTTCTACCGCCTTACTCATCTTCCTCCACCACGCCGGTGTTCGAACTTCGCACGATACCAGTAGTGCGCGGTGATCAAATTTCCTACCTCCGGGTTCCGCTGGCATGACTTTGTTCCAGTCCTTTACTCTGAATTGGCCGAATCTTCCGAGGAAACGTGTTCTTGTTATGAAATGATCTATTTCTCTGCCAATCTCTTCTTCCTCAATTTGCCTGCTCCACGTTATCCGATTCTTCCTTTTGTATTGCGAATTGATAGTCGTGCACTGGTTTTTTGCGAGGACTACTTTCATTTCCTCCTCCTTCTTCCCCTCTGTCTCCGCTCCATGTTCCATCATTCCTCCACTTCCTTCCCCGGCAAATTCACAATTTGTGTCCCCACCTGCAATGAACGTCAAATTCTTGGTTTTCCTGCACTTTCGCGCAGATGCCAAGTGCGCGTCTAGACAGTTTCGAAATCCAGCGTTTATTTCCGGCTTGTCGTTAGCTGGTCCGTAGTAGCCGGTGATTATGACTGAGTTAAGTACTACTGTTAGAATTCTATGGGATCCCACCACCAGTTTCTTTCCTTCCCTCAGTCTTTCCCGAAACTCGCGCACTAGATCGTCATTAGTAAGGATAATCGCCACTCCTCTGATGTAGATCGTGATGAAACCGCCCTTGTCAGCTACTACCGGCTTTTCTATCCCAATTCCCACAATCGCCTCCTCCCCATCCGACAAGCCGATGTCTTTTGTCTCCATCAGCTTTTTCACCTCTTCCTTTTCGTATTCTTCCCTCTCCTCGATCCCATGATCCTCTTTCTGCGCTCTCTGCCAATCAAATTCCGATAGTATTAACGTGTCAGCCCCCGCAGAGGTTGCCGCCGTTCTGATCACCTCAGCAATTCTCTTTGATTGCGCCGATAGCGACCTTACGTTTAAGTTAAAAAGA
>Ga0099798_10677_pt1 | contig 10798 bp, 8 predicted proteins | sample Uncmet_Sort29A_1_FD_89870 | JGI IMG/M metagenome (GOLD analysis project Ga0099798, IMG submission 89870) | Marine eukaryotic communities from CALCOFI LINE 67, Pacific Ocean - CN13ID_Sort29A_1 | ecosystem: Environmental > Aquatic > Marine > Oceanic | place: Pacific Ocean: Monterey Bay | collected... | reverse complement strand
GGTCTTACCACAATCGCAACGCTGTTCGAAAATGGGTCGACGAATTAGACACATCAAAAGTTCCCACTCCGACTGTTCAGGAAAAAACTGTTTTAGATCAGAAAACGACGTTATTAGAGCACAAACGTGAGCTTGAGATGAGAATCGACGAAAAAACAAACCAATATTGGGACATGTTGCAAGCTGACGTCTGTGTTTTGAAAAGTCAGATTATGGATTTCTTAGCGCGCGAGGCTGGTGGTTAGCGAAATTTTATTTTTCGTCTCCAAAATAATTATTTTTCAAATCGTCAAAAAATGAAATCGTTTTAATTTAATTTTGTACCGAGGTCAGGAAACGTTCGAAGATCTGCATATGGAACGCGTAAATCTGAAAGCGCGTACCGGAGTCATGCAACGAAAAATCGTCGCCGCCAAAGTACTGCTAAACAATATAATTTTTCACGCGCAAAATAATTTCGGGCGTCGTTTTTGTGTAAGAATTGTAACTTTTTTTTTTACAAAAATAAAAATAGGGCACGTTGGAGTTCTTGCAAGACGCCAAGTCGATGGAGCAGAGGGTGAACAGCTGGATCACGGGCGAGTATTTGTGTTTGTTTTTTTACAAAAATGACGATTAATCATTAAATTACAAAAATGACGGTTCAACACGTTTTGCGGGCATGGTTGAACCGTTTTGTACACGTATTTCGTCGTTTTACACGTCAAAAAATAAAATAGATATCTTGCATTGGGGCGGTTGTGGGATGCTGAGCTTGACAACCAGTACCGGCACATCGGCTATGGGTCTGATTGATTTGCGTTATATTTTATTTTTCAATAAATTTTTTGAAAAAATAAAAATTAGTTAATAATATTTGTTAAACGTACATTTTTGTCATTATAAGCCGTATTCTATCCATTGAAATCGTAACAATTACCACTCGGATTACTTCACGAATATTTTTTCATGTCATTGTGTGTGTGTTCGCGTGTCATTGTGTTGAAGCATGTCGTGTAAATTAATTTTCGCGTTAAAAGAAATATTTTCTTAAAACGTTAAAATTGCCGCGTTAAAATCATGTCATTGTGTTGAATCATGTCATGTAAAATAATTTTCGCGTTAAATCGTTTTCTGTCATCATTTTCTAATCGTTTTAATATTTTTTTGTCACCCAAATTTTCAATTCGGTCAATTATTTTATCTTCACCCCCGATTTATTTTTTTGTGCGTCGATTCTACAAAAACAAATCGTCTTTATCATCAAGTTTTTTTTTTTTGCGTCGATTCTACAAAATTAAAAAAATAAATTCGTGTTGTCGATTTTCTGTGATCATCCATATCGTTTGACAATTTGTTTAATAATTTTTGTTTAATAATTTTTGTTCGATAATCATTTGTTTTTCACAATAATGTGTTCGATAATCATGTTTTGTTTTTTCAATTGTTTTGATATGAATTCGTTTTGGTTTTTATTTTTAAATTTATTATTTTATTCCATTCATTTTTGTTGTGTCGATTTCTAATCACCAAATAAATATTTCGTTTCAATTTGTCTAATCAATGCGTTTATTTTTCATTCAAATAATATTCATCTGATCACAAAATAAAAATTAATTCATTATGTGGAAAGGTTTTTTTCCTCAAATCGTTTTTCGTTAATTATCATTAAATTTAATCCGAAGACAATTATTTCAAAAATTCTCTAAGAAGTAAATTAATTAAATCATCATGATGTATAAAAGTTTAATTTTTACCGCCGTTGCGCTTTATGACGGCGTTGCGGCTCAAAACATGACGGTTGATGGGATCAATTATTCTTGCTCTGAGAGCAAGGGCTGTTATTCCATCGACGTGTCAAAGGATTTTGAGAAAGAAACTCTCACCTGGCAAACACTTCTTGATGGAGCTGCTGAAGGTGGTTTTCATTTGGACAAGGTGGAGTGGTTGCGAGTTCACGGCACGGAAATGCTCCAAGAAATTAATTTTTCCGATGCTCCTGTTGGAACAACCATCACACCTTCACACGGGGGTGGTGGTCTCGAAATATTTGCTTTGCCCAGTCTTCACACAATCAAACTCGGTGGGTTCACTGAGATCGATCATGTGGAATTGGCTGGTGACCGTTCGTCGCTCAATGATTGTGCCCTCAACTTCACAGCACCTCATCTAAAAACTGTAAAACGCACGCTCACGATTAGATATTTGAATATTGATGAGATCACATTCGACGCCCTGCAGTTCATTGGGAACGGTGAGATCGCAAACAATTCGAATTTTTGGTCCCCAGCGTCGATTTTTGAACGCTTTTTATTAATTTTTCTAGCGTCGATTTTTGCAGGATTTTTATTTTTCTAGCGTCGATTTTTGGAAGCTATTGTATTTTCCAAAATCAGTTTTTGGATTGTTTTCCAAAATTCGGTTTTGGAATTGTTTTCGACATTTTTTTGTCAATTCTTTTCCACAATTTGCATTCTTTTTCAAATTTTTAATTATTGTAATTTGTTTTTCATCAATTGTTGTCAATTCTTTTCCAAAAAACTATTTTTCCATTGGGAACAAAGATCTTGATGCCACGAGCATGATGGTGTCTTTGTTAATCGCACAAAACCCATTCGATGACCCCTCTACCAACATAAACACCATCTCCTTGCCGTTGCTCGAATATGTGCACAGTATTAAGATCGAAAACGCTGATTATGTTGGCTCCATCAGTGGATTGTTCACCGACCTATTCACGTCTACGTCTTTTTCACCAAATAAATTTGTGAACGACGGTTGGTGGAACGCGTACTATGAACGTTCGATAATATTAATGAAGTAATTAATATTTCAGAATGTTTAATGACACCGAATTTAAGACGTCCGGATTTAATCAAACAACACAGCTCGCAGACAATTTTGGGCGCCTGGCGCAAAAAGACGCGCGGCGGCGACCGCCAGCAGAAATTTCCAGACTGCCCAAAATTGTCTGCTCGCAAAAAAATATTTTTATGGACGCGCTAAAATTTCGGTGTCATTAAACATGCTGGAATATTAATTAATTAATTGTTTTAACAACATTAAATTTGAAAATTTTAAATTTATCTTAGATTAATTATCTTAATTAATTAATATTTTATTTTTCATAATTATTTTCAATGCTTTTGTATCAGTGGCTCTGCAAAAGAATTCGGTTGTGGAGCACTACGTGAAGGTTGAAGACACCATTTGGAATCGCGCTGTCGAACCCCCCGCTTTGCGCAATTAATATCAATACCAATGCATTTTTGTTTCTTTTTAACGTTTTTATTAATTTACATGCGTAATTAATTAAATAATTTAGTACAAGTAATAATAATTTTTGGAAGACCTTTTGGATAACAAGTTATATTTTTGACTTGTGGTTTTGTCGCGTGGTGTGTTCAAGAATGTCGTGTAACATCAGTGAGAATCATCCATCGTACCTCGCGTTCTTTTACCATATCTAATCATTTCGTTTTTTATCTAATCATTTCTTTTTTTTCTAAGCATTTCTTTTTTATCAACTCGTTTTTTTATCAAATCTTTTTTTTTAATTATTGGGGTCGTCAATTCGTTTCATCTTCATTCAAATTATCCATCACAAAATCGTCAATTATGTCGAAAGGTTTTTTTCTCAAATCGCTTTTCGCTATCAGTAAATTTCATCTTAAGACAATTTCAAAAATTGTAATCGGAAGTATTAAAATTAATTAGTTAATTAACCATCATCATGTACAAAAGTTTAATTTTTACCGCCGTCGTTCTTTTTGACGGTGTTGCAGCTCAAAACACGGATGTTGGTGGGATCAAGTACAGGTGCGTGGAATCAATTGATAATGGAAAAGAATGTGACATCGAGGTGACAAATGATTTTACGCAAAGCACTCTCGATTGGCAAACGCTTCTTGATGGAGCTGCTGATCTCGATTTTAACTTTGACAACCTGGTTCGTTTGCGAGTTGCCAACTGCGAGAGCCTGCAGGAAATTAATTTTTCCGATGCTCCATCTCAACAGACAATATCATATCCATCAGGGGGTGGTGGGCTCGAATTGACCCTTTTGCCCAATCTTCACACCATTCATCTTGGGGAGGTCACCGAGGTTGGAGATATGTATTGGGTCGGTATCGGTACGTCGCTCGATGATTATGCTCTCAACGTCAAAGCGCCTCATCTGCATACGGTCAGACGCCAGCTCTCGATTGGGTGGTTGAGTATTGATGTGTTGAGATTCGACGCTCTGGAGTTCATTGGGGACAAAGATCCTTCCAGTCAGGCCGCTGTGCAGGTGTTTGGTTCCTCAGCCGAATACTGTACCGACATAAACACCATTTCGTTGCCGGTGGTCGAACGTGTGCACAGCATCAATATCAGCGACGCAGAGTCTGTGGGCTCCATCAGTGGTTTGTTCAAAGATGATACAGATACGATGTTTGAACCATCAGTTTTTGTGACAGGTGATGGTGTTTATGATGGTTTGATAACAATATCCATTGTTTTCGACACTAATAATTTTAAATTTAATTATCCATTAATTACTTAAATCTTAAATACATTTTATTTTTTGTTTGCATCAGATGATTTGCAAGACAATTCGGTTGTGGACCGCGTGTGGGTTGCAGGCAAAGAGTGGAGGCGCTCTGCCGCTTTGCGCAATTAATATCAATACCAATGCATTTTTGTTTCTTTTTAACGTTTCTAATAATTATTAATTAATTTACATGCGTAATTAAATCAGTACAGGTAATAATATTTTTTGGAACACTTTTTGGAAATCGTAACAATTACCACTCGGATTACTTCACGAATATTTTTTCATGTCATTGTGTTGTGTGGTCGCGTGTCATCGTGTTTATGAATGTCTTGTAAGTTAATCTTCGCGTTAAATCGTTTTCTGTCATCCTTTTCTAATCGTTTAAATTTTTTGATCACCCAAATTTTCAATTCGGTCAATTATTTCATCGATTTATTTTTTTTACCCCACCCCATTTCGCTTTTATCATCAAGTTTTTTTTTCGTCGATTCTACAAAATTAAAATAAATAAATTCGTATCGTCGTTTGTTTTTGTGGTCACCCAATATCGTTTTCATGTCGTGTTCACCCATATCGTTTGAAATTCGTGTTGTCAATTCTACAATTTAAACATAATTTCGTGTCATATCGTGTTTTTGTTTTCAATTTGTTCGAACAATCATATTTTGTTTCATTTGTTTTGATATGAATTCGTTTTTTTTATTTCACTTATTTTTGTTGTGCCGATTTCTAATCATCAAATATTTATTTCGTTTCAATTTGTCTAATCAATGTGTTTATTTTTCATTCAAATTATTCATCACAAAATCAAAAATTATGTCGAAAGGTTTTTTTTATCAAATCGCTTTTCGCTAATTACCAGCAAATTTAATCTTAATAATAAGACAATTTCAAAAATTGTGGAAGTAAATTAATCAACATGATGTACAAAAGTTTATTGTTTACCGCCGTTGCGCTTTTTGACGGCGTTGCGGCTCAAAATATGACGGTTGATGGGATCGAGTATTCTCGCAGTGATTATGGGTATAGCATCCATGTTACAAAGGATTTTACCGAGACCAGTCTCACTTGGAAAACATTTTATGATGGAGCTCCTGGTTGGTTTGATTTTGCATTTGACAACTTGTTTCAGCTGAGAGTTGCCAATTGCGAGGACTTGGAAGAAATTGATTTTTCCGATGCTCCCACTGGACAAACAATCGGACTTGCAGACGGTGGTGGTGGTCTCGAAATATTTGCTTTGCCCAATGTTACCACGCTTAAGCTCGGGGGGCTCACTAAGCTCACTCATCTGTATTTGGCTGATTTCGGTTCGTCCGAGTATTATGGTGATTATGCCCTCAAGTTCGAAGCACCTCATCTGCAGACTGTAACACGCTCGATCCAGATTAAGGCGTTGCGTATTGAATTTTTGACATTCGATGTTCTGAAGGTTATTGGATACGAAGATGGTGGCGCGTACTATGTCTCTTTGAACATCCAACCCGATACCGAGATATACGCGATCTCACTGCCGGAGATCGAACGCGTGCACAGTATTTCAATCAGCGACGCATTGTCTGTGCACTCCATCCGTGGATTGTTCAAATCGTCTACGACGTTTTTTTCACCATATGATTTTGCGAACAGCGATTGGGCTACCGAGCACTATGGAGGTTCGATAATAATATGAAATCTATGAAATAATTAATAATTTCATTGTTTACAGCATTTTGAAAATTTTAAATTTATTAATTTTAAAATTTAAAATTATTTTATTTTCCATTTCAATTTGTTTGTATCAGAATTGTTTCAATACGATTCGGTTGTGGACCGCGTGAGGGTTGAAGACACCATTTGGACTCGCGCTGCCGCTTTGCGCAATTAATATCAATACCAATGCACTTTTGTTTCTTTTTAACGTTTCTAATAATTATTAATTAATTTACATGCGTAATTAAATCAGTACAGGTAATAATATTTTTTGGAACACTTTTTGGATAACAAGTTAAATTTTTGAATCCATGTCATGGATGGCGTGATGTATGTGCAATTTCTTGTAAAACTCATTTTTGTAGTGAGAATCGTCACGTTAAATTTTCGTCTTATCGTACCTCGTTTTCGTTCATCCGACTAATCGTTTTTTTATCAACCCAACTTTTTCAATTCGGTCAATCGGAATTTATTTTATTTTTTCCCCGGGCCATTTGTTTTTTATTATTTCTACCCCACCCATTTTTTGTTTTGTCGATTTCTAATCATCAAATAATTACTCATTTCGTTTCAATATCATTGTCTATGCGTTTCGTTTTCATTCAATTCAATTCATCACCAAATCAAAAATTAATTCATTAATTATGTTGAAAGGTTTATTAAATTTTCTAAAATCGTTTTTCGCTACCACCAAATTTATTCTTAAGACAATTAAGTATTTCAAAAATTGTAGAGGTACATTAATTTTTTAATTAAGCATCATGTACAAAAGTTTATTTTTTACCGCCGTCGTGCTTTTTGACGGTGTTGTGGCCCAAACCATGACGGTTGATGGCATCGAGTATGATTGCTCTGAGAGCTCGGGCTGTAAAATCGAGGTGACACAGAATTTTAACAAAACCAGTCTCAATTGGAAAACATTTGATGATGGAGCTGCTAACCTCGGTTGGTTTGACTTTGGCAGCTTAGTTGATTTGAAAGTTGCCAACTGCGACAACTTGCAAGAAATTGATTTTTCCGATGCTCCTTCTGGACAGGTAATCTCATATCCATCAGGGGGTGGTGGTCTTTTCATTGGGAATATCCATCAGGCATTGCCCAATCTTCACACAATTAATCTCGGGCAGATTACTGAGGTTGGATGGTTGTCTTTGGATAATATCGGTACATCGGTTGATGATGGTGTCCTTGATTTCAAAGCGCCTGAGCTGCAAACGGTCAGAGGCCAGCTCGAGATTAAATATTTGAGTATTGATGAGTTGAGATTCGACGCTCTGGAGTTCATTGGGGACATTGAAAATCCTCCCAGTCAACCCGGTGTGCGGGTGGTTGGTAACATAACCACGATTTCGTTGCCGGTGGTCAAATTTGTGCACAGCATTGAAATCAAAAACCCCGCTTATGTGCGCTCCATCAGTGGGTTGTTCCAAGATGACAAGATGTTTTTACCATCGGTTTTTTTCCAATGTGATGGTTTTTATGATGGTCTGAGAACATTTTTCATTGTTTTCTATTAATTTAATTTTAATTTAATTTAAAATTAATTAATTAGAAATTTAAAATAAATTTTATTTAAAATTTTTTGTTTGAATCAGATGATTTGCAATACAATTCGGTTGTGGAGCACTGGGTGAATGTTGAACACAAGATTTGGCATCGCGCTATTGATGGGATCGAGTATGAATGCCATGAGCAGGGCAGTTTCGAGTGTGTGTGTAACATCAAGGTGACAAATGAATTTCAGCAAAGCATTCTCCACTATCAAACTCTTCGTTGGTACTTGTTTGCGTCTACCCGGAGCCTCGTTATACAGTCGTTAAACATTGTTGGATCCGGAGCATTGCAAACAATTGATTTTTCCGATGCTCCTAAAGAATTTGAAATTACCGGTGACCTCGTAATTGATCCTCGTACTCCACTCCAGGACTTTGAACTTAATCTGGGAAAGCTCACTGCGGTTGAAAATTTGTCTGTGAGGTTAGATGCACGCCTTTCGCGCTTCGAGGCACCTTCTCTGCAATCGGTATCTCGCGTGTTGAAGCTTCAAAAGTTCACTGCCGATGCTGAAGTGCCGATGATATTCCCGCTTTTAACAAACATTGGCAGGTTGTTGATACCATATCAATGTCCCACAATCAGCGAACTCCGGTTTCCGAATCTCAAAAAAATTAACACCATCTTCATCGAGAACTCAGACATGAACGTAGTGGGCATTATCTTTGGATTGTTCGAGAAGGACGCGGCTTTTTATCCAAGGTCTTTTTACGAAGTAGAAGGTTTTTATGATGGTTTGAGAATAATTAATATGCACCCTACGAAGTAATTACTTAATTAATTGACAAATTGTTTACGACATAATGTTTGAAAATTTTAAATTTATCTGAGATTAAAATTTTATTTTCCATTTGTTGTTTGCATCAGAATCGCTACAAAACAATTCGGTTGTGCAATACCGCCTGAAGGTTGCAGACAGAGTTTGGACTCGCGCTGTCGAACCACCCGCTTTGCGCAAATAATATCAATACCCAAGCACCCCCCTTTTCTCTTTTTAACGTTTTTACTCATTTATATGCGTAAATATGTACAAGTAATAATAATTATTTTTAAATTTTTGGAACACCTTTTGGAAAATATGTACAAGTAATAATCCATGTGAACGTAAGTATAGGCGAACGTTGGGGGGGGGGAGGCACCACTTTTGGTGTGCGGCGAGATTTCCAAAATTAATTAATTAATTAAATAGTGGTGCCTCCCCCCCCATTGCATGCACCACCGTACCAAGGAAAAATGCATGTTTTCCAATGTTTTTTGCGAAAAGGCAATCTTTTACTGCTCGAACTGACGTATTGGCTCACCCCCACCCCACGAGGTAGTGGACCCCTACCCCATGGGGGGGGAGGCACCGGTCGAGGTACCACCGCCAGCCTCTCCAAAAATTAATTAATTAAATAGTGGTGCCTCCCCCCCCCTCCTTGCCTATATACCCCCCCACCTTTTGCATATACTTACGTTCACATGGATTAATATTTTTAAATTTTTGGAACACCTTTTGGAAAACGAGTTTTTGAACCCATGTCATGGTTGACGTTGTCTTGTTGTTTTGTCGTGTTATGTATGTACGAATGTCGTGTATTTTTTGTGTGAGAATCATCGCGTTAAATTTAAGACTTATCGTTCATCATTTCTAATCGTTATTTTTACCCCACCCCCATTCGCTTTTATCATAAATTTGTTTTCTTTTTTTTAAATCGGTTAATCAATTTGTGTTCGTCTTCGCGTTAATAACATTAGTTTTCTCGTTTATTCATCATCGTCGTTCAATCGTTTGTATTCGTGTCAATTCTTTTTTACCCCCCATCAAATTATTAATCACAAAATCAAAATTAATTATGTCGAAAGGTTTATTTTTTCTAAAATCGCTTTTCGCTAATTACCAGCAAATTTAATCTTAAGACAATTATTTCAAAAATTGTAGAAATAAATTAATCACCATGATGTACAAAAGTTTATTTTTTACCGCCGTCGCTCTTTTTGAAGGCGTTTCGGCTCAAAATATGACGATTGATGGGATCAATTATGCGTGCTGGGACTCACCGTCCCCAGGCTGTCAAATCGACATTGACTGTGCGAACACCGAGCAAGATGACAGAACCAGCCTCACTTGGTCAACAGTGGCTGTCGCGGCTGATCGCCTTGATTTTGAGTTTGACTTTGGCAACCTTCGTGTTTTTCTAGTTAGAAATTGCGACAACCTGCAAGAAATTGATTTTTCCGGTGCTCCTTCTGGACAGACAATCTCATATCCATCAGGGAGTGGTGGTCTTGTAATGGAGCGATTGCCCAATCTTCACACAATTAATCTTGGGGCGGTCACTGAGGTTGGATATTTGAATATGGATACTATCGGTACATCGCTCGTTGATGATTATGCCCTCAACTTCAAAGCGCCTCATCTGCATACGGTCACAACCAAGCTCTGGACTGAAAATTTGTCCATTGATGAGTTGAGATTCGACGCTCTGCGGGTCATTGGGGACAAAGATTCTTCATTTGAATACGAATGTTTTTATATCCAACCCGGTACCAACATAAACACGATTTCGTTGCCGGCCATCGAATATGTGCACAATATTAGAATCGAAAACGCCGAGTATGTGGGATCCATCGTCGGACTGTTCCCTTTTCCAAAAATGGCTTTGAGTTTTGACCCATCGGTTTTTGAGACAGATATGGCTCCGAGTTTGCGAGCTACATTTTCTTACGATGGTTTGAGAATCAGAATAAATTCATATATGATATATGAATTTCATATAATGATAATTATAATTATTCATATAATTATGATATATTTCATATAATGATATATTCAAGAATTTCATACATGATATATTCAAGGTTTTCATCGATTTAATAATGTTTTCTTTCATAAGATGATAATTTGTTTATTTGTATCAGGCGAGTTCCAGTACAATTCGGTCGTCCATTACTCCGTCAAGGTTGGTGACTCAGTTTGGCACCGTTTATCGCCTCTCGAGAATTAATTTACAACAACAAATAAGATTTTAAACAATATTAATAATTTTTGGAACA